>ERZ1292633.4093-Hain-H41-02um-R1-4093-length-13702-cov-7_pt1 | contig 13702 bp, 6 predicted proteins | sample MGYA00564406_ERZ1292633 | MGnify/ENA primary metagenome ERZ1292633 (study PRJEB36523, sample SAMEA6512639) | groundwater metagenome | collected 2019-01-08 | study: AquaDiva: Metagenomics assemblies of 32 groundwater samples
TGTCTCTTTGTGTCTCTCGAGATTGGCGTTGCGGACCCACCGGACGGGTCAAAAAATAAAAATTCGATGGAGCGATCTCGACGGGCGTACCAGGTGCTGGGCCTCGCGGACTTGTCCCCCATCGACGACGTCAAGCGGGCGTACAAGGACCTAGCCCTCTTGCACCACCCCGACAAGAACACCAACGACCCGTCTGCCGTTGACCGATTCAAGGACCTCAACGCTGCCTACCAGATTCTCGGCAACGAGGAACGCAAGGCGGCTTACGATTCGTTACTGTCGGTGGCGCTGAACCTGCCAGGTGTCGTGAGTCCCCCGACGGCTCATCGCCCTTCACGCAGCGGCGCACCCGCCGACGCCTACGGCACGGCGACATCGCCGACCACCTTTACGCGTTCCAGCTCGAACGTCAACAAGTACCAAGAGGAGCTGACTCGCGTTCGCAGCCAGCGGGGCGTGTCTGCGAACGGGGGACGCCTTTCACGCGGCGGCGCACCGAAAGGGAATGCGGTTGGCGTCGGTGGAGATTCGACGACCTCCTCGGCGCAGTACACGCCGGAGCAAATGGAGCTGTTCCGCCGGCGAGAGAAGGAGCGCGAGCGAGAGCTGCACCGCCGCATCGAAAAAGAGAAGGAACTGCAGCGGCAGCGAGAGGTGGAAAAGTGCCAGAAGCTCGCCGAGGATCAAATGCGCGACGAGGAGCGCCGTCGCCGAGAACACGAACGTGCTCGCGACAAGCTCGAGAGAATGGCAGATATGCTGCCGCCTGCGTACGTCCACAGCGCGGCCGCCGTCGGGGCATCTCCTTCTGCGCCTTCGGCTCCTACGCAACTGCCGCTGCGACAGTCTGGAGTGCCGTTACAGCGAACCGCGTCACGAGGGCTACCTCCGCCCCCTCCCGCAAGTCCCCTCCCGTCCTATATGGGGGGCCCCTCGCCGCCATCGTTCAGCACGATGGAGGGAGCCACGACCGGAAGCCTTGCGGAGTCCGTGATGGAGCAGCAACGCCGTCTGGAACGCCGGATTCGTGACCGCGAGGCAGCGGACTTTGCTTTCCATGACGCTAGCCAGAGACGACTCGACCGCCAGGTCGCCACGATGAAGGAGAGGGAAGGGAAGCGGCTGCAGGACGAGCGCGCGGCGCAGGCGTCAAAGGCCGACCGGGAGCGCGCCTTGATCGTCGAGAACGAGGGCGAGGAGAGGAAGCAATACCTCGAAATGCAGCAGCAGCACGAACGCAACGTCATCGCGCACGCCCGGAGGAGCGCCGAGCACGTGTTCCGGTGCATCGAGCAGCAGCAAGCGCTGATATCCGTGGAGGCGAGTGCCAGGATGTCGTGGGTGGCGAGCTACGCGGGAGCCGTCCTGAGTTTGGGCCTGCAGGGCACGGAAGGCGTGCGGCGAGTTGGGACCGCCGTCGACGAACGGGTGTCGCGTGACGGGTCGAGCCGGGAATTCATCAGGATTTTACAAATCCTTCACGTGCACTGGAAGGACCGCATCGAGCTGGGTGCCCGGGAGAGCGCCGCACGCGCGCAGTTCTCGTTCCGAGCCAAACAACACGTCGCCCGCGCGGAATTTGACCATTCGGAGCTCAAAATTCGCTCCTTTCACGCGGCGAGGGAACAGGAAACGCGAAGCGTGACGATGACTGCCTTCTTTGACGGTGTGCGCGCCATCGTGTTTGAACGTGAAATGTACGGCCGCCGGCGCGACACGATTCACGAGTGCGACGCACTATTCGCACGGCTGAGCCTCGAGGCTCAGTGGCATCGCGGTGTGATCACCATGGCAGTGGGGCCGGAATCCCTCGCGCGGCTCGCCATTCACGAATACCGCGCGTCGCAACTAAATCATTTGTACCAGGCCGTCGTGGCGGAGCGCGATGACGCCATCCAGACGACGCGGGCGGCTATGGACCGTTATCGCAGCATGGAAGTCGAGGCGGAGCAGGTCAAATGGCGCGCGAAGCAGGACGCCGACCGGTTCCAGCACGAGGTTGACAAGGTGAAGGGCGAGGCGAAAGCCCGCATTCAGGGCCTTTCGGGCGAAGTCGAGGCGACCATGCAGCAGTATCGCGCCGCCTTGGCGGAGCGAGACACGGCCATGTCGACGCTGCACGCGAAGGCGGTTCAGCACGCTGCCGACCTCGAATCCGAACGTCAACGAACCGTTGAAGTGGGTGAGTCGTACGCAAGCGCCAGAGGGCAGCTGCACGCTGCCATCGGCGATTTGACGAAGAACGGCGAGACGTCCGCTGCGGCGCGACTCCACGCGGTGCTCCGCCAGCTGGACAACTCACTCACGGACATTCGCGAAGGTGCTGGAGGCCACCGCGAAGGCGTCCGCCGCCGTGCTGACCACAAGGGCAGTAGCAGCGGCAGCAAGCGCCGTGCCAACTCCGATGACGCGTCAGCAGTGGCGACTCCCAGCATCCACAAAGGTGGCCCCGCCGCGCAGCGTTCGTCGCCGTCGATGAGCCGCCGTGAAAGTACCGCCGCGTCCACGTCAGAGTTCGGCACACCGATGAAGCTCGGCGGCGGAATTGGCGGCGGTGGGTCCACGGCGCCGCCCACGGCGGAACCTTCGGGCACCGATAACGATGACGATGGTGAGAGGGCCGTCAGCAGTGACACCGAGGTGGAGGTGGAGGAGCGGGGAGGTGGTGCTAGCGACCAGAGGAACCACAGTACGGTGTTCCCTCCGCCTCGGCGGGGATCCAACGACAGCACACCGAATGCGGCGTCGTCGAAAAGGGGCGACGACGGTCACGCGAGCCGGCGGCCGCTTCACGTGAGCAGCCGCAGCAGCAGCGGCAGCCACAAGGAGGGCGTTGCGGCTGAGATGGTGGCAACCAGCGGCGTGATCCACGAAAAGGACCGCATCATCGACGACCTGCGCCGCCGCGTGGTGGCGATGGAGACGCTTGTGTCCTTCCGGCCCCCTGTGGCGGTGCCATCAGACAACGTGACTGGCGACCAACACCACCAAGTCACAAGCGATGACACTTCCCTCCACGGCGTACCCGCCGACGCGCCGCTGCAGCACGGCACCTTCGGGAGCAGCGTCGACGGTGGAAATGCGGGGCAACGCAGCCTCCCCTTTGGCACATCATCCGCCACTAGTGCCGATGCGTATCACGAAGCGCTCGTGAGGGCGAATCAAGAACTGCTGCGCCGCAATGGTCAGCTGCTAGAGGAGAACCGTGGCCTGCAGCATCCAAGCCGAGAAGGGAACGTGGGCCAAGAGCAGGATGCGGCGGCCGCGCTGACGACCAGCGACGAGGACGACCACCGCGTCGCACCTCGCGGCGATCGACAAGACCGCCGAAGAACCGCGGCGCCGCGCTTCGACAGCGACGACAGCGACCACTTGCCCGAGGAGAGCCGGCGCTCCACCGTAGTGAACCCGCCGCCGGCCGCGCTGGCTCACCCTCCCGCGGGGCAATTGGCCGACCGTGGTGCGCATGCATACCACGATGACGCGAATGTCTTGCTCCCCAGCCGTCCGGGCAACCCTTTGCTGGACGGCACATCGGGCCTTGGCGCCTCCTCGGGCGGAGGGAAGCACCGTCACCCGTACGACGCCTTACTGTCGGGCGGGGCGTTAGGGGGGCAGGTGCACGGAGGAGAGAGAGGTGGTGCAGCCGGCGCTGCGTTGCCTCAGCGGAAAGGAGTCGCGGCGGCGGTAGCTCCTTTTCGATCTACGACGACGTATGACGGCATCCCTCTCGGCGGCAACTCCTCTCGCGAAGCCCGGCTCGGGGACCCCACGGCCCATTACTACGTCCAACGTGCGGTCGCGGGGGCAGGATCCGTCGGTAAGCACGAGGCTCTTATCGCCGCGGCGATGTCGCGCGTGGCCGCGGCCGCTCAATCCGCAGCGTCACCGATTGCGACGAGGCAACTTCCGGCAGTGGGCGGCGCCTCCCACCAGCGCTGAAATACACGTGGTGTTTGTGTGGAGTGAGAGCGTCTCTCGCTCGTCGGAGGGAGAGAGATAGGTTGGCTTATTGAATATTTTAGATGACCTCTGTATTGTAGCACTCCGCGCGACTTCCTTTCCTCGTCAATCCAACGCCTCACTGCCCAACGCGCGACGTCGTAAGTTTTTTTCCTTTGGTTTTGCTTTTTTTGTTTGTTTCTACCGTGTGAAGCATTGCAGAGTTGAAGTTACTTTCGTCTCGCGATTCAAGTCAAGTCCTCTGGCTCCAAAACGAGATGGGGGCCCCGCTAAGTAAGAAGCCATCGCCGTGCGTTGGAAGCGCGTGGGAGGAGGCAGTCGGATGGAAGTCGGAAGGAAGCATTCGGATGGGGATGGCCGCTTCGTTTCCACGTGATGCGCCGTCTGCGGCAGCATATTCGCTTCTCGTTGACTCACCGATGTTGTGACGGGTCCGTGGCGAAGAAATGTGTCAAGTGTGGACGCACGCGCGCTGGACTTCAACGCCGAAATGACAGCGGCACACACCGCCCGCCTAAAAACGACGCGCGTCGCACAGCAGAGGATGCGATATGCCGCGCGTTGAATGGTCTTGATGCCCCACCTACCGCGCGTTGAATGGTCTTGATGCCCCACCTACGCGCGTTGAATGGTCTTGATGCCCCACCTACCGCGCGTTGAATGGTCTTGATGCCCCACCTACCGCGCGTTGAAGTCGAGTAGAGGATGCACGAAGAGGGGGGATGCGGGCGGCGCGTGGCCCCTTTGCCCGGCGTTGTGATTGGCGACTTGAAAATGTGGACGAGATGAAAGGGCGAGAGATGAGAGAGTGGATTGTCAACAGTAAATTTTTTTGCTTTCGTTTTCAGACACTGGAAAAAGCAGAGGAAAAGTCCGAGTGCGAAGCGATGACCAGCTCGTCCGAGCCGCCCGCATTTTCTCGTCCAGCCAGACGGCGAGGTCCGCCCGATGCGCAATCCGACATGAACTCGGTGCTGCGGGACGTGCTGGTGGCGGTCGACGACGACGCCGCGGCGCGTCGACGCCGCAAGCTGCAGGAGGCCACGGCAGTGAGGGATCGGCGGGCCCTGGAAGCCAACCCTGGGGTCACCGTGATGGCCGTGTGGAAGGGCAAACCGTGGCGAGCGGAAATCAAAGCGGTGCACAAGATCACGCGCGAAGCCGCGTTTCTGGAACTGTCCGCCGTGAAACATGAACCGACGAGTTCGGCGGCCGTGAACCCCACGGACGTTCCCGACAGTGACCTCTACCGCTTCGTGGTTCGTTTTTTGCAAGACGACACCGTCGCGCACAGCCTTCATTTTAACGCGTTGCAGCCTACCGACCCTGACACCACGCGACTCACGCCACCCGAGAACTGGTCCATCCCCGATTTCAGCAAAATGATTCGTGAACTGGAACAGGCGGAATCGCGGCACCGCGCGACCGGCCTGGAAGAAGAAGCCGATGTCTGGAGCCTAATGTGGGACGCGCGCCCGGTGCCGCCCAAAGTGCCCTACCAGGTGCAACGGCGGGACGAGCTCTTCGCGGCGGAGGCGACGCTGCGGTCCGCGATCGACAACGTGTGGCAGTCGTCTCACTACGACATCGTCACGACGCGCAAACCGGACCGGCATACGGCAATTCGCACGTCGCTTTCCTACTGGCAGCTGGCCGAAGAAACGCAACGCTCGGACATTCAGAACGACCTCTCGCAGCAACGACTGGCCCTCGTCGATCGGCATCGGCCGCGGCCGCGTGACGTGTTCACGCACCTCCGAGGCTTCTGGCAGCAGCAGGAGGAGGCGCAACGCGATACCCTAACTGAGGAAGCCTACGTCTCCTTCTCCGATACCGTCAAGTCGTTCCGGCGGCGGTTGTCCGTGCTGCTGGCCGCTGCACCGTCGCCGCCGCCGTCGTCTCCCCCGCCAAAGCCTACATTGCAATCGTCGCCTCCGCGGCAGGAAATCGCAACGCAAACGCCGACTCGGAGCCGCACCCCTCACCGTCACTACTTGCACAAGCCGTGCCCCGTCGAATATCGGCCGCCATTTCGGCCGTCATCCGGCTCGGTCAGGCTTGCCCCTTCCAGCCAGCTTTCGGCCCCGATGTACACGGTTCGGTATCCCAACTACAACGGCCCGGCTGACTCGGCGACACCGTCACCGAAACTACGCGGGGCGGTGTCCGCCGCCGGCGTCGTGCGAACCGAACCGCGCCACCGCAGCCCGGTTCGTTCGGTGTCGTCTCAAGTCAATCCGAGTACGCAGCTGGGAGGGCCGGGGCTCACCCCTCCGCCGCCCTCTCCGCCGCAAGGCCGTTCTCCATGGGAAGGCCGGAAGGTGTGAGTATCGTGCGCCGCGGCCACACCTCCTTCGCCGGCCACGTCGTCGGCCCCCATTGCTTCTTACAGTGTCACCATACCCTATTGTACGTTATGACCGCGCCATAATTATTTTTTCCATTTGTACCGAGTGCGTAGCGGAACCACCCGTTTCATGGAAGATAACCGAGCGATGCTACAACCAACTTTGTTTACTGTCATGAAGCGTGAAGGAGTACACCCTTACCCCGTCGTCGTGGAAATAACAGGACAGACCCACCAGTGCGCCGACATCGGGAATTTATCGAGAGAAAAGCCAGCCAATGTCGCATCAGTACCTCTTTAAGTACATCGTCATCGGCGACTCCGGCGTGGGTAAGTCTTGTCTATTGATGCAGTTCACCGACAAGCGCTTCGAGTCGACGCATGATCTAACCATCGGCGTCGAGTTTGGTGCGCGTCTCATCGAAATCGAGGGCGTTCCGGTGAAGTTGCAGATCTGGGACACGGCCGGTCAGGAGAGCTTCCGCAGCATCACGCGATCCTACTATCGAGGCGCCGCTGGCGCCCTGCTCGTGTTCGACGTGACGCGTCGATCGACCTTTGACTCGGTGGCGTCGTGGCTGCAAGATGCGAAGGACAATTCCAACATGGCCATGACGGTGCTCCTCATAGGCAACAAGGTAGACCTCGATAGTCAGCGAGAAGTGTCGCGCGATGAGGCAGAAAAATTCGCCAAAACCCACGACCTCATGTACCTGGAGACGAGCGCGAAGACGGCGTTCAACGTGGATGAAGCCTTCTTAGGTACGGCGAAAGCAATCTATGCGAAGGTGCAGTCGGGGGTGTTGGACTCTAGCGTGCTAGCAGGGAGGGCACTGGCCGGTCCCGGAGGGCCGGGATACAAATCAGGGCCGACCGGTAGTTCAGGCTCGGCGTCGAGCAATAGCGCGTCGTCCTCCGCGGCCTCCAAAGCAGCGGCAGATTCTCAGAGTAGTAACTCGAAACCCTGCTGCGGAGGAAACTCCTGACCGGTTCAGCCCATTCTACCACCACCAAGCGGGAACAACCCCAAACGTGTGTTTGCCAAGTGGCCCACGGTATTCCCTTTTCCCCTGAACCGCTTTGCTTCCGGGTATCGTGGGAAAAAAGTGGAGAGCCACTTGCTGTACGAGAGAATACGAGAGGTCCCCGGTTTTTCACGCACCCCTGTTGCCGTTGCATCGCTCTCTCTCTCTCCCACCGCAGAGTGACTTTCAAATTTATCACCGGTGCCGGTGTCGCGACCTTCTCGCGACTAAAACAAAAGCCTCGGCGTTGACTTCTCTCTCATTCTGCCCCACCCCACTTGTTGACCCCTCGTATCACTATCACCAGAGGGGGACGAAATGGGTCAGCGCATCAGTAGGTCTCAAATGGAGGACTACAAGGAGACGGTGAAGGGCAAATTTGACGAAGCCGAAATTACGTACATGCACAAGCTCTTCCACCGGGCGGCGCCTAGCGGACAGATGGGGCAATCCGAGTTCAAGTCGTACATCGAGTCGCTTGACATATTTAAGCGCGTCGACAAGCAGGAGCAATACGATCAGCTATTTCGCGGCTACGACCGCGATGGCGATAAAACGATCACCTTCAAAGAGTATCTGCTCTACCATCTTGGCATCGTGTTCAGCACCGACGAGCTATTTGACATCATTTTCGCGATGTACGACGTCGACGGGAACGGCTACATCACGAAAGAGGAAATGGTGCAAGTGATCACCAACTCGACTCGTTGGATGGGTCACTGCGACGTCGAATCGACAGAGGTGCAACGGGCGATTAGTCACACGGCAGACCGAGTGCTCGCGGTGGTGGCGTCGGACAAAACGAAGATGAGTCGCGAGGAGCTGAAGAAGGCGTCGCAGAAGCATCCCGACATTCTCGAAAAGTTGAAGAATCTTGCGTGAGGGGCGCACCCGCCGCGGCGAGTCCTTTTCCGACTTCCCCACCTTCCAAAAATATCCAGTATCACTTCCCCCTCTCCTGTCGCATGCCAATGTCTGTCACGGAAGCGGTTTTTGCATACAGAGTGGTTTCAACGCAGGACAGTTCGTGGGTGTCGTTGGATTGACAAGTGACACCACCTTCCACGCCTTTCAGGTGAGACGGGTTTTTTTGTGCTTTTTCGCTTTCCGTATTTAAATAAAACAAATTGGTCGGTGTCGTTAACATGCGTGCCGCATTGTTCACCTTTGATCCCACCGTGGTCGTCGACTCACTTCGCGCGGAGCTGTTCCCGCGATTCGACCCGAAGCAAACCGCGTTAGTGACCGACGCCGCCGCGCTCCGGCGAGACTTCCTCGACGACAAGTCCATGTACCAACATCCACGCGCCTTGCCGAACCCGGCAGGGCAGCCCACGTTTTATGCCCCAGTCCCGCATGAAAACACCGCGTTGCCCATCGCGGCCGTCACACCCGGCTGCGTGGAGGCAGTGGCCGCCGTGGTGCGTGTTTGCTATCGTCATCGGTGCCCGTTAGTGGTTCGCGGCGGGGCGACGGGTCTGGAGGGAGGTTGCGTGCCGTTGTACGGCGGCGTGGTCTTGGACACGTCCAATTTGGTGACCACCCGGGTGGACGCGGAGAATGGCGTCGCATGGGTGGGTGCCGGAGTGCGGAAACTGCACCTTGCGAAGCACCTTGGACCTCTGGGATTGCTGTTCGGCCCCGACCCAGCGTCCAACCCGACGATCGGAGGCATGGTGTCCACGTCCGGCAGCGGGATGACGACGATCCGGTATGGCACAACGCGAGAAAACGTCGTGTCCTTGGTGGTGGTGACCGCCACGGGTGAGATCATACGAACGCGGCAACCAGTGAGGAAGGCGTCGACGGGCTTGGATTTGACCAATCTGTTCATCGGGAGCGAAGGCACCTTAGGGGTCGTCGTCGAGGCTTGCCTGAAGATCCACCGCCTGCCGATCCACCGCACGGGCGCCATGGTGACCTTTCCCTCTCTCCACGACGCGGTGCGCGCCGTGGTAGCCATGCGAAAGGCACAAGGGGCGCGGGGCACGGGCCAACTGGTTCGGTGCGAACTGATTAACGGCGAGGGCATCGCGGCCGGCAACAAAGAGTTCAGGACCCAACTGACGCCGGTCCCCACCGTCCTGCTCGAATTTCAAGGCGACGTGGTCGACAGCTTGACGGATGAGTTCAGAACCGCCGAACGCGTCTTTCGCGAGCACAGTTGTCAGCACATCAACTACGTCGAACGCGGGGCCGAGCTCGACACCGTGTGGGAGGCTCGCCGGGGCTGCTACATGGCGGCTCGCAAAGCGCGTGGAAAGGGCACAGCGGCAGCCACCATCGAACCCGTGTACATCTCCGACGTTTGTGTGCCGATGACGACTCTCGCAGACTGCGTGAAGCAGACAGAGGAGGATTTCCGCAAGGAGGGCGTCCCGTGCATTATTTGCGCGCACATCGCGGATGGAAATTTTCACGCGATGGTACCGTTTGCAACTGCGAAGGAGCGGCAACAGACGCTGGAACTGGACGCGCGGCTGATTGCGCGTGCCGTGCGCATGGGGGGCGCGTGCTCCGGGGAGCATGGCATCGGCCTCGGAAAGGTCAAGCACCTGTTGCAGGAGCACGGCCAGGCGCATCTGGCGCTGCAGCGCGGCATTAAAGCGGCGATGGACCCACGAGGGATCATGAACCCAGGCAAGTTCTATCCACCCGCCCCTTTGACGTTGGGGGGGAGTCCCGCACCTCCTCTTGCTGCGTCGCCACCAGCAGCGCATCTTTGATCGGCCGTCGTCGTCACTCTTTCCTTCTCACTCCGTTTCCGGGCACAAAGTTTCTTTGAGACCAGTCTTCGGCTGCCAAGTGTTGATTGGCTGACGCTCTTGGCCAACAGTTGGATTTGCTCAAAAGGGAAAGAAGGAAGACAAAGGAAACCCCCCTCTTCTGTAAAGGGCGGGGGGGCACAGAGGAGAGGTATAAGTGGCGGGGCCCTCCGTGCAACATGCGCAGTCGCGCTCGGCGGGAAGTGCCGCTCACGGGCACTGACCGCCCCAAGCGCTGGCGCCATCTTTGCCTCAAGGCGGTGGCGTCAGTGATCTTGCTCACTTTGGTCACCTTGCAGGTGCGGTTCATGGCGGCGTCGACCGAACGTCTCCCAGGCTTGCTGAACGACTTGGCGTCGCCTCTAAGATGCGGCTGGGCGCACCGTTCCGTCATACCGAGGCAAATCCTGGTGGTGTGGAAGCATCCGACACTGTCCGGCATTGCGGAGGAGTACCACGAGGAGTGGAGGCAACAAGAGCCGTGCTTCGAGAGGCGCGTCGTGACGGACGGGGAGTGTCTCACGCTCGCTGAACGCGCCAACATGTCTGCCGTCTACGCCTGGTACCCTCTGAATGTGATGCGAGCGGACGCCTGTCGACTGCTCGCGGTGTTCTTCTATGGCGGGATGTATCTGGACATCGATGTCGAACGCGGCGTGCCCCTACGCTCATGGTGGGATCTGGAGGCCGATGTCATGTTGGGACGTGAGTTCCAGTGGCATAAGACCCTCACGAATTGGTTCTTCGCCGCGACGGCGGGTCACCGTTGTTTCGCGAGGGCCATTCAATTGATGATCCGACGTGCGGAGCGGATCCGGCGGACGCGCAGCCACCTTCTCCATAACGTGGAGTTCGTGCATGATCTCACCGGGCCATGGTTGCTGACTGACGCGATGCTTGGCTGCCAGCCCAACCCGCCTCGCGTGCGGTTCACCGAGGACGACGTCACCCGCCACCTCATCATCCACCATTTCAACAGTTTGCTAAAAAGTCACAGTTACCGGTCCTGGAAGGATCATCGCAACGACCTCTTGGATACCGAGATCCACCGCATCGGCAGCGTCCCTTCCACGATTTTCCGCATTCTCAATGACAATGCTCGACGGGAGCTTTTTTCGCGTGCCGCGGGGGGTGGGCTCCGTCCGCTTCAACTCCTCGCGTTGCGACCTGCACCTCCTCGGCTCCTTCTCCTCGACGCGGCGCGGCCGCGGCGGCGTCCAAGCGGTCTAACGCGAAAGGTCAATGAGTCTCTACCGAAAGTGGCGACGCCCGTTGCTGGATGGGTAACGGTCCGCTTGGGCGTGCGGTTTTCGCCGTCTCCATCGGCAGCAGCATCTGCTGTTTTGCCAAGTAACGGCGAACTAGGAGCGTCACGCAGAGCAGATAGTGTGCGCTACCGCGTTGACGATCAGTACACGACGGCGCTCTTCGACGGCGACATCGACACGACGCTGTTGTTGCCGAATCGCTCGACCGTGGCCATCGCGTTAGTGCCGTTGTCCGAGGCTGAGGCGAGGCTGGTGCGTGACCGCTCCCGGACGGCCTTATGGAGGTCTGGTCGGAACGCATCGAATGACGAGAGGAGGTTTGAGGGAGGAGCGGCGGCCACCGCCGCCGTGGAGGAGTCTAACGGCTCCCTCCGTCGCCATGTGAACGGTGTGCCCCGATCGCAGCTCAGGTGCGTGGTCCTCCTGTGGCCGCCGGACGGCTACCTCTTGGACGAGGCCATCGCCAATCACGTGACGGTGAGGCTGAAGGCGGCGGATGGCGCCACGATCGACGCCGTCACCATGGAGTACGCCTATGACTCGGCATTCCACCAAGTGGTCTTTCCATGGCCTCCACTGCCAGCATCACAGAGTGGCGTGAATGTTGCTGCACCCAGGGAAGAGGCTCCGCCTTCGTCAACGACGGCTGATCACCAACGACACGGGACCGAGCCGCCACCTGATCCAACCATAACCGGGGTGGAAGTGTCGAAGCATGATTGTGCCTATCGGCACCACGACGACGGCAGGTCGCGCCCGTGTTCGCCATTGGCTCTGTACCTCGCCGAAATTCTTATGTTTTCCGATGAGGCATGCCGCGTCCCGTGGTTGGTCGCCGACGCCGTACCACACGACGCCCGCGATCCCTATCGTCACCTCGCCTCGGCGGCCACCTTCATTCAGCAACAACAGACTGCTCCCGCGCGATTTATACCTCTAAGAGTGTCGGATGACATGCCGTGGCCTGTCGGTCGACCCAAAAGCGCAGCCTTGGACCAGAAATGGATGCAGATCGCTGTCGCGAGTGTCTTTGGGACGCAAAAACGCCAAGTGTTTCCGGCCGACCCCCCGCCCCCAACAGTCGGGGGAGACACCGCAGGTTTATTAGCTTAACTGCTTAACGGCTTTCGGCTTCCGAAACTGATCGATCCCAATTGCGGGGGTTTCGGCATCAAACTCCAGCGTTCATCACCAGCGGTGTCCCACAGTGTCGCATCCCCTTTAAAACCAAATTTATTGACCCCATTACACCGAGGAGTCATTTTTCTTCTTCAGGCAAGGGGGAGAGCGGGCCCGGCTTGAGCCCTGCCAGCACACCTCACCCAAGCCCCCCGCGATACCGCATGGCTTTGTCCTTTGTACGTAGAGGGGCGCGAGTTCGAAGGGTCCAACAAGCGCGATTTTGTTTCGTAAAAATGGAGTCTACACAGGCCAGCATTAGCGACGCCGTTTACACTCGGGATCCCAAGCGTGTCGCAAGGTTGATGCAAAACGAATCTGAAGGTCGTGAGCGAGAAAGACTGCCGTACAACGATCGCTTACGGCTGGACATTGTCGCGACCACCGCCGACACCGCCCATGTTCGCAACCTGCGGGCTAGTGCTGGCTTGGTGCCAACCAGTGGCGGTGGTCAATGATTACATGAGCAGCCACGCCCCCTCTCTTCCATTTTTTTATTATTTCAAAACAACAAAAACCTTGTATGCGGTCTCCGGGACGTAGGAATCTGCACGCTGTGCGACGCCAGAATCACGAGAGAGCAAACGATCGATCGAACACTGGTCGCTCGCTCCCAGGGCCCAAGGTATCATCCTGCACACTCGACGGTCGGTGGCACCGCACGACCGGAGGAGGGAGTCAGTCTGCCGATCATACGTCACGTAAGTCGGCGATAACTGGTCACGTGTGCGGGTGGTGCCTACTCAGTTGGCGTTTGCACCCGTTTGCACTCCCTCATTACAGTACCGGGCAGTGACCATACGCTGGTAGGAGTGTGATAATGGCGTTCGTCGGCTCGTCGATGATGGTGGACGTGAGTGCATCGTGGTGGTCGGCTCCCCCCGCGGCGGGCGCAGGTCGCCTCCCCCAAGTAGTCCCCCAAGTGCATGCCTTAGTAGCATTTTCGAACGACGCCGAAGCCGAAGCCTCCGTTTGGCGAAGTGATCAGGTGAACGCAGCCTACGGCACCGTAGAGAACATCCCGTGGCTCTCCTGCTGCACCAGTTTAACCGCGCTGGATTGTACGGGGCTCACGCAGCTCGCTACAATCGAAAACGATTGGCTTTCCAACTGCACAAGCCTAACGGCGGTGGATTGCACGGGGCTAACGCAGCT
>ERZ1292633.286-Hain-H41-02um-R1-286-length-63851-cov-9_pt1 | contig 13701 bp, 10 predicted proteins | sample MGYA00564406_ERZ1292633 | MGnify/ENA primary metagenome ERZ1292633 (study PRJEB36523, sample SAMEA6512639) | groundwater metagenome | collected 2019-01-08 | study: AquaDiva: Metagenomics assemblies of 32 groundwater samples
CCAACACCCTGGTGATTTTCATCAACCAGATCCGCATGAAAATCGGCGTCATGTTCGGCAACCCCGAAACCACCACCGGCGGCAACGCGCTCAAGTTTTACGCCTCGGTGCGCCTCGACATTCGCCGCATCGGCGCCATCAAGCGCGGCGAAGAAGTGGTCGGCTCTGAGACCCGCGTCAAAGTCGTCAAAAACAAAGTTGCCCCGCCGTTCAAGCAAGCTGAATTCGATATTCTGTACGGCGAAGGCATCTCGCGCGAAGGCGAGATCATCGAGTTGGGCGTTATTCATAAGATCGTGGACAAATCCGGCGCCTGGTATGCCTACAACGGCGAGAAGATTGGCCAAGGCAAAGACAACTCGCGCGAATATTTGAAAGAGCATCCTGAAGTCGCTCAAGAGATCGAAGCCAAGATTCGCGCTGCGGTCGGCGTGAAGGGCAAGCCATCAACACTCGAACCGGCTGAGTTGGAAGAGGCGTAACTGAGAAGCTGTTGCTTGCGCATGAATACAAGCGAGTCACTCCGTAGCCGCGCGCTGGGCCTTCTGGCCCGGCGCGAACATTCCCGCGCCGAACTGCAGCGCAAGCTCGCCCCCCACACTGACGACCCTCAGGAACTGATCGATCTATTGGATGATTTCACTCGTCGCGGTTGGCTATCCGATGCCCGCTTCGCCGAAGCGTTGGTGCATGACAAGCAAGCCAAATTCGGCACGTCTCGGCTTGCCTATGAGCTGCGTGAACGGGGGGTTGAAGAATCCGTCATCCGCGATCAACTCACAGAGTTAAAGGACACCGAGCTCGAGCGCGCACGTCAGGTATGGCAGTCAAAGTTCGGTGAATTTCCGGAAGATGCCAAGGCCCGCGCCAAACAAATGCGTTTTCTACAAAGCCGGGGATTTAGCTTTGATGTGATCGGTAAGGTACTGCGCGGCTTATCCGACACCTGATTTCCCTGGATTTCCTGCATGATGCCCCTCCATCGGCGAGCCGATTCACGCTATCATTATGTTTTTCCAGACATTAGGCCGCTTTTAGGAACCCGCAATGAAATCCAGTGAAATCCGCAAACGTTTTCTGACCTATTTCGAATCCAAGGGTCACACCATCGTCGCCTCTAGCCCCTTAGTGCCGGGCAACGATCCGACACTTCTTTTCACCAACGCGGGCATGGTGCAGTTCAAGGATGCGTTCCTTGGTCGTGAAACCCGGCCGTATGTACGCGCCACGAGCTCGCAGCGCTGTGTGCGGGCAGGCGGCAAGCATAACGACTTGGAAAATGTTGGTTACACCGCGCGCCACCACACCTTTTTCGAGATGCTGGGTAATTTCAGCTTCGGCGATTATTTCAAGCGCAACGCGATTCAATACGCATGGGAATTCCTCACCGTGGAAATGAAAATCCCCGCCGAGAAATTGTGGGTCACGGTGTATCACGAGGACGACGAAGCCGCTGACATTTGGCTGAACGAAATCGGCGTGCCGCCGGAGCGCTTGGCGCGCATCGGCGACAAGCCGGGTGCGGGCCAATATCAATCGGATAATTTCTGGTCCATGGGCGATACTGGCCCCTGCGGTCCGTGCACCGAGCTTTTCTACGACCACGGCCCGGACGTGGCGGGCGGCCCACCGGGTTCGCCGGATCAGGATGGCGACCGCTATATCGAGATTTGGAACCTGGTGTTCATGCAATTCAACCGCGATGAAAACGGCGTAATGCATACACTGCCCAAGCCCTCGGTCGACACCGGCATGGGCCTTGAGCGCATCTCGGCGGTGATGCAGCATGTGCACAGCAATTATGAAATCGATCTGTTCCAGGATTTGATCAAAGCCGCGGCCAAAGCCACCGGCGCCAAGGATCTCAAAAACAATTCGCTTAAAGTCATCGCGGATCACATTCGCGCTTGTTCCTTCCTGATTGTGGATGGCGTGATTCCGAGCAACGAAGGCCGCGGCTATGTACTGCGCCGCATTATCCGGCGTGCGCTGCGTCACGGTTACAAGCTGGAACAAAAGCAGCCATTCTTTCATCTTTTGGTGGAGGATTTGGCGCTGGCCATGGGCAAGGCTTATCCCGAATTGGTGGCGGCCAAAGAGCGTGTCGCGGCTGTACTCAAGCAAGAAGAAGAGAAATTCGCCGAGACGCTGGAGCATGGTATGAGCGTGCTGGATGGCGCGATGCGTGGCAGTGGCGGCGATCGCATTCTCGACGGCGAAACCGTGTTTCGTTTGTACGATACTTTTGGCTTCCCGCTCGATCTTACCGCCGACGTGGCGCGCGAGCGTGGGTTCAATGTGGATTTTGCCGGCTTCGAACACGCGATGCAGATGCAGCGCGAACGGGCACGGGCAGCGAGCAAATTCCAAATTGGCGCGACGGTGAAGTTCGAAGGCCAGGCCACCGAATTCCATGGCTACGATACGCTCGATTACTCCGGGCGCGTCTTGGCGCTGTATAAGGAAGGCGCGCAAGTTTCATCGATCCAGGCGGGCGACGAAGCGGTGGTGGTGCTGGATCGCACGCCGTTCTATGCCGAGTCCGGCGGCCAAGTGGGCGACCGGGGCGAGCTGAATTCCACCGACGGCACTTTCCAAGTGGATGACACGCAAAAAATTCAAGCCGAAGTATTCGGCCACAAAGGCGTGCTGAAAATCGGCAAGCTGTCCGTGGGTGACGCAGTGGAGGCGCATGTGGACCCGATCTCGCGCCACCGCTCGGCATGGAACCACTCCGCAACGCACTTGCTGCATGCAGCCTTGCGTAAAGTATTGGGCAAGCATGTCACGCAAAAAGGTTCACTGGTCGATGCACAGCGCACGCGCTTTGACTTCGCGCATTCGCAGCCGGTGACAGCGGAAGAGATTCAGAAAATCGAATCCTTGGTCAATGAAGCAATTCGTAGCAACTATCCAGTCGAAACACGGCGCATGAAATACGATCAAGCGATCAAGCACGGCGCCATGGCTTTGTTCGGCGAGAAATACGGCGACGAGGTGCGCGTGATCGGCATGGGCGATTTCTCCACCGAGCTTTGCGGCGGCACGCATGTGAAACGCTGCGGCGATATCGGCCTGTTCAAAATCGTGTCCGAGGGCGGCGTGGCGGCGGGCATTCGCCGCATCGAAGCGATGACCGGCGACGGCGCGCTGGATTACATCCAGAAGCAGCAGCAGACCCTGCTCGATGCGGCGAGTGCACTCAAGGCCCAGCCACAAGAAATCAACCAGAAGATCGCGCAAATCCTCGACAACGTGAAAGCGTTGGAGAAAGAATTAGCGCGCATCAAATCCAAACTCGCTGCCGCTAAAGGCGACGATCTCACACAGAGCGCGGTGGAGGTGAATGGGGTGAAAGTCCTCGCTGCCGAAATTGACGGCGCAGATGCGAAAGCCCTGCGCGAGACCCTGGATAAACTAAAAGATAAACTCGGTTCCGCTGCGATCGTGCTAGCCTCACGTGAGGGCGGCAAAGTGACCCTGATCGCTGGCGTGACCGCTGATCTCACCGCCAAAGTAAAAGCCGGTGAATTGGTGAATCACGTCGCCACCCAGTGCGGCGGCAAAGGCGGTGGCCGCGCCGATATGGCGCAGGCGGGCGGCACCTTACCGGATAATTTACCGAAGGCCTTGGCAAGTGTGGCTTCGTTTGTGGCGGAGAAAACGTAATATCGGGTGATTGAACGTTCTTTTTTAAGAGGGCAAGTAAAATGAAAAATAGACTCGCTGTCGCAATATGCTTTTCCTTGGCGCTCGTGAATAGTGCAATGTCGGCGCAAATCATCGTTGGCAATTTAGGCTTAGAGAAGCTTCCCCCCACGGATAGCCGAAAAGTGGTGGGAACCTGGAAGCTAAAAGAGATGACCTGCACCCGCAGCATCGAACAAGCGCACAGCCGCTATTTCATGGTGGCGCGCTGTGACGGGGGGCACGCGGACGATAAAGGTATATTGCTCGCCAAGCTCGGTGACAATCTGTATCAAAGCCCGTCGAATGGCTGGTCGTATGAAATTGCGGATACGGGCTTCCTGCAAATCCGCAATCGAAGCGGCGACGTAATCTTGAGCGGCGAACCGCATTCGCGCCTGTGGCCTTGATGCATAGCGCCCAAGGTGCTTTTGCGGCGTTTCCCTAGCAGTTGCCTGGGCTTGACCCATATCAAGGCCAAATTTAACTTCATCGCGCAAACTGTCGCTGCCCTGTAAGCGCATCACTCGATGATCACCATCCAAAATCCCGTCAAACCGCCGCATCCCTTCGCCTTATTCAATTTGGGCTTTCGGCCATTTTTCTTGTTGGCCGGCCTCTTTTCCATTGCGTCTATCCTGCTTTGGGGCAGTATTTTTGTTTATGGCTGGCCGGCGCCGCGCCTGCCGTACTCGCTCAGTCAATGGCACGCGCATGAAATGATTTATGGCTATGCGATGGCAGTCGTGGCTGGCTTTTTGCTCACTGCGGTGCGCAACTGGACCAATCTTCCCACCGTGACCGGCTTGCCGCTCGGCGGCTTAACCGCGCTTTGGCTGGCGGCGCGAGTGGTCGGGCTCGTGATGCCGCAACACGTGTGGCTCATGGCGGGGTTGGATGGGGCGTTCAACCTCTTGTTGTGCGTGGCCCTCGCGCAGCCGATTATCCGCGCCAAACAAAAACAGCAAATTGGCATCCTGTCCAAAATAGTCTTACTGACGTTGAGCAATGCGCTGTTTTATTTAGGGGCGCTGGGTTATCTAGAGCAGGGCATCGCGTGGGGTTTGTACGCCGGTTTGTATCTGATCATCTCGCTCATCTTCGTTATGGCGCGGCGCGTGGTGCCGTTCTTCATCGAGCGCGGCGTGGGCTATGAGGTGGTGTTGCAAAATCGGGCGTGGGTGGACCGCTCCAGTATATTTTTGTTGCTGCTGTTTTTGATTTCAGAAGTGTTTTTGCGCTGGGCGGGCATCGCTGCTTTGCTGGCGGCGCTGCTGGTCGTGGTGCACGGGGTGCGTTTGTATGGTTGGCATACGCCGGGCATTTGGCGCAAGCCACTGTTGTGGGTGCTGTTCGTCGGCTATGCGGCTGCGGTGTTTGGTTTTCTGCTCAAGGCAGTGACTCCGCTCATGGGGCTGCCGCCCTCTCTCGCCGTGCATGCGTTTGCAGTGGGCGGCATCGGCATGATGACTGTGGGCATGATGGCGCGGGTTGCCTTGGGGCATACCGGGCGCAGTATTCAAGAGCCGATTAAGAGCTTGCCGTTGATTTTCTTCTTGCTCGCGGCGGCGTTCATCGCGCGGGTGCTGTTACCGCTGGCTGTCCCAACGCACTACCTGGTGTGGCTAGCGTTTGCGCAAGTATTTTGGATCAGTGCCTACGCGCTGTTTCTCTTTATATACCTTCCCATTCTGATCAAGCCTCGCGTCGACGGCATGCCGGGTTAAGACTCTGTTTCATAGTCTTGGTTGAGGCCGTGGTAGCAATGAGCTAATGACGAGTTTATAGGCTGCACTTAAAAACAACGCCTATCCGCAACAAATAGGAGCCGACATGCCAAACTTAATCGCGACCCGGTACTGGATTGGCGCGCTTAGCATGTAGTTACTCGCCGTGCCTGACGGTGCGCGCTATGTTGCAAGAAGAAAGTATCGTGCATTGATGTTCACGCATTCGTTTCAGTGAGACTGCTCACCCAACGGATTGCCGCCATTTGCGCTTCGTTCAACATGGCGGCATCTAAACCGGGCAGCGTATTCAACTTTTCCGCCACCGCCTCAAAATCACCCTTCTCAAGCGACTCGACGAGCGTCAGTAACTGGCCTAGCAACCCGGTGCGTTCAATCAAGGCAAGTTTCACTTCCTCATGCATGCTAAGTTGCGCCATGACATCGACCATCGGCATCGACAGCAAGGTATCCAGTAAGGAAAACGAACCGGTAATGAAGGCGCGGTCTTGCATGGCGGTATCTTGGTTATTCATGCATCGGCAGAGTATCTCTAGCATCTTGGCGCGTGTTGCTGCTAGCAGCATCAAGGGATTAGATGTTTGTCCCTTGTCATTGATGGTGTAGAGCAGCAGTTGTAGCCAACGTTGGAGTTGGCGCCGCCCAATCAAGATGATGGCTTTTGCGAGCGAATCGATTTTTTGGCTGGCACCACTCCCAACGGAATTCACTAGTTTCAGCAGATTGTAGGTGAGATTAGAATCCCCTTTAATGGCACCTTCCAAGTCTTCGCCGGAGGCATCGTCTAATACCAGACTGAGTAGCTTGAATAAGGCAATGGTCGAGGGTTCAGCCCGTTTGCCGGTGAGGATAACGGGCTTGGCAAAATAATAGCCTTGGAAGAAATGAAACCCGATCTGCATGCAATGTTCAAATTGTTCGCGCGATTCGACTTTTTCAGCGAGTAACTTGGCGGGGTATGCCCGGAGCTTGTGCACCGTTTTTGTCAACTCATCCGGACTGAGTTGCAGCAAGTCGACTTTGATCACATCCACAATCGGGAGCAAGTCTTGGTTCTGCTCATTCATGAGCACAAAATCGTCGAGTGCCAGCGAAAAGCCATGTTGTTTCAGTTTGCGGCAACGTTCCAAAATCATGGGGGTAATTTCGATCGTTTCCAGTAATTCAATCACGATCTGATTGGTGGGCAAGAGCTCTATCATGTCGCTCATCAAGAACCCGCCGCTGACATTGATAAAGCCGCGTTCATTGCCCAGCACGGATTGCACGCCCATCTCATTGAAGAGTGAGATGATCACGCTGGCCGTGGCGTTTAATTCATTTTCAATTTGCGCGAAATTTTGTTGTCCGCTGCGAAACAGTAATTCATACGCCACGATACTTTGGTTGCGATCCAGAATGGGTTGGCGCGCGAGGAAGATGTCTCCGGCTGTGGTCATATAGCCTACGGTTTCTTTGGTTTTTGGGAGGTGCTTGCTACGGCATCATTGAAGCTGGCGATGCAGTTCTTGAGATTCTCCGCCACGCTTTTCTTGTCTTTCACCACGCAATCCGAGGCGTTCATCCCTGATTCTTCCTCTGGTTGCGGGGCCGGTACGTGACCAACGATTGCAAAAGCCGGATCGATCTTTTTCTCGGGTTTGACTGGGACGGGCTCGGTTGGGATAGATAGGGGTGGCGGCGCGGGTGGCTTCACAGCCGCGACCGGCTTTTGCTCAAGCATTTTCTTTGCCGTTATTAGCTCTGCTTGCAGCCGCGCTTTATCTTGCGTTGCGTGCATCATGATCACGACCACCCACGAGACGAGCCCCACTACGGCCAGGCTTACTGCGGGGATCCATATCCATTTATTGCGCAGTCGAATCAAGAGCCGCTTCAGCCGGCTGGGCGGCGGCGCTTCCTCCTCACCCTCCGCCGCTACGGTTTCCGATCTGACCTTGGCTTTGTCGATGATTAGCGTTTTATCGTTGGCATCGGCTTCGGTTTCTTCAGACTTGCGGCGGAAGCTAAGTGATTGCTTCAGTCGCGCAAAAACACCTGGCTTGGGTTCGGGTACTTCCAGCTCTTCCGGCTCGTCTGTGGCGCGGGTTTTTTTCTTAAGCGGCTTCTCCACAATATCTTCGGGGCTGGGTTCAACCGTGGTTTCGACCGCTTTGCTTCGGAAGCTAAACCATCGCTTCAGGCGCGCGAAAAAGCTCGGCTTGGATTCGGGGGCTTCCGGCTCTTCTGGCTCGTCTAGGGCACGGGTTTTTTTCTTAAGCGGCTTCTCCACGATATCTTCGGGGCTGGGTTCAGCCGCGGTTTCGACTGCTTTGCTTCGGAAGCTAATCCATCGCTTCAGTCGTGTGAACAAACTTGGCGGGGTTTGGGGGATTTCTGGCGCTTCGGATGTTTCTGCGGCGCGGGTCCTTTTCTTCGGTTCCCTCGCCACGTCGCTAGCGGGCTTTGCTTCGTCCACGGTATCTGCGGTCGCTTCGATCTTGCGGCGGCGAAAGGTGAATAAGCTTTTCAGCCGCGCCAGTACGCCCGGCTTGACCACTGGCGCTTCTGAGGCAGATTCCGCATTATCGGCGGCTGCGCGACGCTTGGGCTTGGGTTCGGCCTCGGGCTCTGCCTCGGATTGCGGGGCTGCTTCAGCCGGGCGTTTGCGCCAAAAAGCCAACTTGGACAGCCATACCCTGAGTTTTTTAAGAAATTGGGTCAATCGACGATCCTGTACCGATGGCGGCCATGAATGGGCCACCTTTTATATCGGCAGAAACAGGACGAAGTTGAAGGGGGAAAAGCGATTCAGATCAGATCATTAAGCGCTGCCATTACCCATCACGGAGGACTGCGTGGATTTCGCGAAATCCAACATGCGCTGGATCGAGATCACGGCTTTTTGGCGCACCGCTTCCTCGATATGAATTTCGTTCGCGCCGGTTTCCAATACTTGGGCGAGTTTGTCCAGGGTGTTCATTTCCATCCACGGGCAGTGCGCGCAGCTCTTGCAAGTGGCGCCGACACCGCCGGTGGGGGCTTCGAGGAAAATTTTGCCGGGTGCTACATCGTGCATTTTGTGGAAGATGCCGTTGTCGGTGGCGACGATGAAAGTCGGGTTGGGCAAGGATTTGGCCGCTTTGATCAGCGCGGAGGTGGACCCGACTACATCAGCGAGTTCGATCACGCCGGCGGGGGATTCGGGATGCACCAGCACCGCCGCTTCGGGGTGGGCGGCCTTCATATCGGCGAGCAGCTTGGCTTTGAATTCATTGTGCACAATGCAAGCACCTTGCCAGATCAGCATGTCGGCACCAGTGATTTTCTGTACATAGTGGCCGAGATGCTTGTCCGGCGCCCAGAGGATTTTTTTGCCTTGGCGCTGCAAGTGTTCCACGACTTTCACCGCGATCGAGGAAGTGACGACCCAATCCGCGCGCGCCTTCACCGCCGCGCTGGTGTTGGAGTACACCACCACGGTGCGCTCGGGATGCGCGTCGCAGAATTCGGCGAAGGCATCAGCTGGGCAGTCCTCATCCAGCGAGCAAGTGGCGGCTGAATCGAGCATCAGCACGCGCTTTTCCGGGTTGAGGATTTTTGCGGTCTCGCCCATGAAACGCACGCCGGCCACGATCAAAGTTTTGGCTGCATGTTCATGCCCGAAGCGCGCCATGTCGAGCGAGTCAGATACATAACCACCGGTCTCATCCGCCAGCTCCTGTAATTCGGGTGCTACGTAGTAATGCGCCACCAGTACTGCATTTTGCGCGACCAGCATGCGCTTGATGTGCGCGATGAGCTGGCTGCGATCAACATGCGGCGTCTGCGCCGCGGAGGAGAGGGGGGTAATCGAGAATGCTTGCTGTTGCATGATCGCCTCGCTAGCGAATAATTTCGACCCGGCCGGGTCGTTTGGTGCGGAAGAGTTGCGCAGGACGGTGGCTGCCGTTGCGCCGTTCGTTGCCGGTGGCTTCGATCAGATTGCGCGCGACAATCCATTTGCGAAAGTTGCGCTTATCCATCGGCTCGGAGCGAATGGTTTCGTACACATCTTGCAGTTCGCTCAACGTGAACTGCTTGGGTAAAAATTGGAATGCGATGGTGGAGTAGTCGAGCTTGGCCACCAAACGCTCGTGCGCCTGCTCGGCGATCTCGCGGTGGTCGAACGCCAGATCCGGTAATTCATCATAGGCAAACCAGCCGGCATCGGTGGCATCGGATGCGGGTTGCAAGGTCAGACGATCGGATGGAATCAAGGCGTAATACGCCACCGAAATCACCCGCTCGCGCGGATCGCGATCGTGCTTGCCGAAGGTGTAGAGCTGTTCCAGGTACACGTTCTTGATACCGGTTTCTTCTTCCAATTCGCGCTTGGCGCAATCGGCCAAATCTTCGTCCATATTCAAAAAACCACCAGGCAAAGCCCAGCCGCCCTGGAACGGCGGGTTGCGCCGCCGAATCAGGAGCAACTGCAGCTTCTCCTCGCGGATAGTGAAAATCACAATATCCGTGGTGACCGCTGGGTGCGGGTGCCAATAAGAAAACTGTTTTGTCTGTGTGGGCATAAGTGTACCTGTGACACTAACAATAGTGTCGGTGTAACACTAAGTCAAGCAAATATTTTCTGGAAATTGTCCGACTCATTTGCTATTATTTTAAATCATGAATAACCATTTCATATAGTGAAATAATCAAGATACGCGAGGACAGCATGAATCAGCCTATTTCCCTACCCGAGTTAGACCAAATCCCAGCCTTTTGCGAGGGCATTCAGTATTTTTCCGAATCCTTGCCGGATATCGACCGCTTGGGCGACGCCCCAGTACTGTCTGCTTCGGTTTCAAAGATTGCCGATCCCAGCGATGAAAAAGCGGTGTATCAGACCTTGCTCGCCGCCGATGCCTTGCGCTATCTCACGTTGCAAGTGACCGCAGCCAAATCCTCCGGCCATCCCGGCGGATTTGCGTCCGGCGCCGAAGCCTATGCCGCGATGGTGATGCTGGGGCACACCAATATCGTGACCGAAGTGGGCCATCATGCGCCGGGCTTTTACAGCGCGATGTTCATGGATACTTCGCTGGAAGAAATGGGTATCAAAACCGTATCCGATATGCGCGCGCGCTTTCGCGAAAAACACGGCTTGCTCGGCCATCTGTCGGGTGCGATTCCTGGCTTGCTCGCACCGGCTGGGCCATTGGGTCAAGGTGAACATTTCGCCATGGCGGGCGCATTGCTCTATCCGGATAAATTGTTCCCGGTGACCATCGGCGACGGCGGTTTGGGCGAGCCTTACATCATGAGTGCGTTCCAGCACTTCAACACCGCTTATCCCAAGGCCACTAATTTCCTGCCGATTCTGTTGTGGAACGGCTATTCGCAAGAGCACCACTCGATGGTTTCCACGTGGGACAACGAGCGCATGCTGGACTACTGGCACGCGCATGGTTTCCAGCATGTGTACATGATCAATGCCAAGGATTTCGACGACGCGAATCAGCCCGGTGAATACGTGGACAGCACGAAATTCTCCTGGGAGCGGCGCATGGCGTTCACCGGCTTCCTGCTTAAGGCGGCGAGTGTGGCCGCGGAGCACGCAATGAACGGCGAGATGACGGCGATCATCGTCAAGCAATTGAAAGGCTCGGGCGTGCACGCCACCGGGGCCAAGTCGCACAACTTGTACGCGCATCACACTTTAGAAAGCGAAGATGTGATCAGCGGCCTGCAGCGCCGCGCCTTGCCTCCGCGCGCTTGGCGCTTGGTGCGCGAGAATTTCCGCCATGCCGGCGGCGGCCCGGCCGCTAAAACCGTGGTGACCGAATTCGAGCGCCCCTTGCCGGATCTGGGCCAACTGCCACTGATCGAATTCGAGCCGGGCAAGGAAAACAAAATCCCGACCACGGCCTTTGGCGAAATCGTCGCCGCCGTGGGCAAGCGCGATAAAAGCTTCATCGTCACCAATGCCGATGGCAACGAAGCCTCCAGCATGGCCAACATCAACAAAGCGTTGACCATCCGTCACCCCACGGCGGACGACTTGTACTTCCAAGGTCCGAGCGGCCAGGTATATGAGCCGCTGAATGAAGATGCTTGCGCTGGCCTGGCAGTGGGCGTGGCGCTATTCGGCGGGCGCTCGTTGTGGGCCTCGTATGAATCATTCGCCATCAACGGCCTGCCGATCTGGCAGACGGTGACGCAAGCGATGGCCGAGTTGCGCCACAAGACGCCGAGCGCGATCACGCTGTTTACCGCCGGCGCGTTGGAGCAGGGCCGCAACGGGTGGACGCATCAGCGCCCGGAGATCGAAGCCTACTTCGCCGCGATGATGCGCAACGGCAATGTGTATCCGCTGTTCCCGGTCGATGCGAACATGATTCAAGTCGCCTACGATTGGGCCTTGGGCCAATCCAATAAAGGCATCGTGATTACCGCTTCTAAAACCCCGCTGCCGGTGCGCACCACGCTGAAACAAGCGCGCCAAGCGATTGAGGAAGGCGCGATCGTGCTGCACGAGACGAAGGCTAAAGCGGGCAGCAGTTGCCGCGTGGTCTTCGCCGTCACCGGCGACCTGGTGTTGTTGCCGGTATTCGAAGCGGCGCAGCAACTCGAGGCACAAGGCGTCGGCGTGCGCATCGTCGCCATCGCCAATCCGCGCCGCCTGTACCGCCCAAGCGATGTGGCGTGGAATACGTGTTCCGAGCCGGATGGCAAGTTCATGTCGCGCGCGCAATTTGATAAGCTGTTCCACGGCGATGTGCTGCTCGGCGTCACCGGTGGCCCAAGTGCGATGCTGGAGCCGCTCATGTTGCGCAGCGCCGTGCCGACGCGCGATGTGTTTTGCTGGAAGCGCGGCGAAACCACGGCTAGCCCAAACCAGTTGTTCGATTTCAATGCGATGAACGCGCAGGCGATGGCGGATCGGGCGATGGAATTGTTGGGGTAATACAGCGTAGGGGTCGGGCATGCCTCGCCCCTACCGTTTTGGCGGTAAACAATTATGCAACCAAAAATCATTGTTCTCGACGACGACCCCACCGGCTCGCAGACGGTGCATGGCTGTCTGCTGCTCACGCGCTGGGATGTGGCCACGCTCAAGCTCGGGCTGGACGATGCATCCCCTTTGATGTTCGTGCTGACCAATACGCGCGGCATGGGGGCGACCGAGGCGGCGACGGTGACGCGTGAGGTTTGCCACAATTTGAAACAGGCCTTGGCCGGTTTTGATCGGCCTGTGTTGTATGTCTCTCGTTCCGATTCCACGCTGCGCGGACATTACCCGGTGGAGACGGATGTGATGACCGAGGAGTTGGGGCCATTCGATGCGCATTTCCTGATTCCGGCTTTCTTCGAGGGCGGGCGGGTCACGGTACACAGCACGCATTACCTGCGCACGGGGGATAAGGTGGTGCCGGTACATGAGACGGAGTTCGCACGCGATTCGGTGTTTGGCTACCGCCACAGCTATCTGCCCAAGTACGTCGAGGAAAAAACCCGAGGGCGCATTCAGGCCGACGAGGTGGTGCGCTTTCCCCTGGAGGAAATGCGAACCGGCAGCTTCGATAAGCTGATGAACTTGGCCGACAATGCCTGCTGCGTGGTGGATGCCGAGAAACAGGAAGACCTAAACTATTTCGCCGACGAGTTACTGAATGCCGCCGAACATGGCAAACGCTTTTTATTCCGCAGCGCCGCGAGCTTGCTCACCGCGCTGGCGAAGCTGCCGCCGCAGCCGATTCCGGCGGAGCGCATGTGTGAATATGTGAAGCAGGGACGCCCCGGTGTGATCGTGGTCGGCTCCCATGTGAAAAAAACCACGGAGCAATTGGCCGAGCTGCTCAAGCAGCCGGGGGTGGCAGCGGTAGAGGTGGACGTAAATCTGCTGCCGGAAAAGCTTTCCGAACTGCTGGATCAGATCATCGGCCAAGTGGAGACAGCCCATGCCCAAGGACTGACGCCGGTGGTGTTCACTTCACGCGTCGAGCGCCAGTTCACGGACAGGCAGATGCGCTTGCGTTTCGGCGAGCAAGTCTCCGGTTTCCTGATGAGTGTGGTGCACGCGCTGCCCAAGACTATCGGCTTCATCATCAGCAAGGGCGGCATCACGTCTAACGATATGTTGTCCTTGGGCTTGGCGATTTCTGCCGCGCGCATCGTCGGCCAGATTCATCCCGGCTGCTCAGTGGTGCTGACACCGCAGGATCATCCGCGCTTGCCGGATATTCCGGTGGTGATTTTTCCCGGCAATGTGGGCGATGAGACGGCGTTGGCGGCGGTGTACAATCGG
>ERZ1292633.4096-Hain-H41-02um-R1-4096-length-13698-cov-4_pt1 | contig 13698 bp, 10 predicted proteins | sample MGYA00564406_ERZ1292633 | MGnify/ENA primary metagenome ERZ1292633 (study PRJEB36523, sample SAMEA6512639) | groundwater metagenome | collected 2019-01-08 | study: AquaDiva: Metagenomics assemblies of 32 groundwater samples
CCATGCCTTTGCGAAATCCGCCTTCATTGCCAGCGGATTTGGGAGCGGGTGAAGCCGCAATATTTTGGGTTGAAGCATCGGAGCTTGAAGCCACATCATTTGCCAAAGGCTTGGCCTCGGCTTGCGCCACTCCAGAATTTGCGCGCAACTGCTCCAACTGCCGCAAGAATGCTTGTTTGGTATCGGTTAAAGCCGTGACACGCGGCAATGGGCGCAGGTTTGGCGGTGAATTATTGCTAATCGGATTCATAATGCGGTTTTGGCCCAATTGGCTTAACAAAACCTCAATAAATATTATTGACCGCGAACAGCAATCCTTATCAATTTCGGCACATCACCAGCAGTTATTTCGCCTTTGTGTTTGTAAATAATGATGCCGGCTTTGTCGATTATGTATGTTTCAGGAACGCCAGAAAGCCCAAAGCTAGCGCCGGCTGCGCCCTGTAAATCCAAGCCAATTTGTGCAAATGGATTGCCAAGTTGTTCAATATAATTGCGGTTGTTGGTTGGGTTGTCCCTGTAAGCAATGCCGATTAGAACTACGCTTTCATCATGCCCGATTTGTAAAAGGCTTGGGTGCTCGGCACGGCAAGGCGCGCACCATGAAGCAAAAAAATTGACGATAATGGGCCTCCCGCGATATTTGCCCAAATCCATAATTTGATTATCAATAGTAAATATTTGCAATGTCGGCGCTGGCTGGCCGATAAGTGGGCTTGTCTCTTTTGAAACGCGATTGCCCCACATACCAAAAGCAAACATCGCAAAAAGGCCGATGAATAATGCAAAGGGTAGAAAAGCCCAAATTTTAGGGGTTTTCATTTTCGGCCTGCCTTTTTTGATTGAGTTGCGCTTCCAATTTTTCGACTTCACAGTGCCAAAATTTCTCATGTTGGTATGCCCGAATTACCAATCCAACAATGGCAACAAATGCAATGCCCCAAGCGGCCCAAACAAAACCAGCGTAACCTCCCATTTGCAAAAATTCTTGAAAATTGGTGAATTGAGAGGCCATAAACATATTCAACTAATTTCGTCCAACAAACGATGCGCCAAAACCGCCGCTCGGTTTTGTAAAATCAATGCGCGCATTTTCAAAAGCAAAAGCGCACCAAACAGCAACATAAAGCCCAAACCCATAAATAATAATGGTTGCAATATTTCGGGGTGAATGCTCGGTCCGCCTTTACGAATAATTGCTGCGGGTTGGTGCAAAGTATTCCACCAAACCACAGAATAGCGAATAATCGGGATATTAACTGCGCCTACCAAACACAAAATAGCGCCCGCACTTGCCGATTTTTGTTTGTCGCTTATCGCCGAACGCAAAGCGATATAGCCAAGATATATGAATAATAAAACCAACATTGAAGTTAGCCTGCCGTCCCATACCCACCAAGTTCCCCAAGTTGGCCGACCCCATATTGAGCCGCTTAACAAACATACTGCTGTGAAGGTCGCGCCTATGCCAGAAGCTGCATTTGCTGCAACATCGGCCAGATTATGGCGCCAAACCAAATAGACTAGACTACCGCCTGCCATTACTGAATAAGCCGAAAATGCCACGCATGCTGGTGGCACATGCACAAACATAATGCGTGCGCTTTGGCCCTGCAAATAGTCAGCGGGGGCATAGGCCAAAGACCAAACTGAACCATATCCCAATATCGCCACGGCCAGCACAGCGAAAATCGGAGTTGCGATTTTTGAAAATCGCATAAAACGGTCAGGATTGGCGAGATAATTGAACATTAGGCTTGCGCTTGCTCCCACGCTAAAACCGCTTCGCCATCTCTGGCGGTAATATCTGGATATTTCGGATTGGCAGTCGCAGGGTCAAAATATTTCCAAGACCGCCGACACTTATTGCCGTTTGCGCGGGCAAATATTACGCCGACGCCTGCGACATCTTCGTGGCGATAAGCATCTGTTGGCACTTCGCCTTCTATCAATTCAATCCCCGAAGTTATGCAAAGTTCGGCCAAGTCTTCGTCACCAATCGCCGCGAGAATTTCTTTGTCAGTGATATACACTTTGGGGGCGGCCTCTAAAGATGATCCAATGGTTTTTGCGGCGCGTTCAATTTCAAGTGCGCCAGTTATTGCTTTACGCAAATCTCGCAGCTTCGCCATGCGTGAAATTGAAGCAGGATTATGCCATTCTTGTGCAATTTCACCCCATGTCTGCAAATGAACCGATCTGCCATCTGGGTTTTGGGTAAGCCATGCTTCTTCGGTTGTGAATGGGCATATCGGCGCAAGCCAAGTCAAAAACCGTCCAAATAATTCATGCAAAACTGTTTGTGCTGCGCGGCGTTTAGGTGAATTCACTGGGTCGCAATATAAAGCGTCTTTACGAACATCAACATAAAATGCCGAAAGTTCCAAATTGGCAAAATCGGCAATTGTTGATAATGCGCCTTTGAAATTATAGTCATCATATTCGGCGATAACTTTGGCGTGAACTTCGGCGCAGCGCGCAAGCAGCCATTTTTCAAGCAATGGCAATTTGTCGTATGAAACCACGTTTTCGGGTGCGAAATCCTTGGTTGACGCCATCATATAACGTATTGAATTGCGTAATTTGCGATAAGTTTCCGATGCTTGGTCCATCATGGTTTTGCCAAGCGCCAATTCTTGAGTGTAATCGGCGGCGGCAAAAAGAACCCGCAATATTTCGATACCGTTTTTATCGGCAATGTCTTGCGGTTCCATGCCATTGCCCATTGATTTGGACATTTTGCGCCCTTTTTCATCGACCGTAAAACCGTGGGTTCGCACTTGTTTATAGGGTGCAACACCACGGCTCGCGCAGCTTTGCAAAAGGGAAGACTGAAACCAACCGCGATGTTGATCCAGCCCTTCAAAATACATATTGGCAGGGCGCGGCAAGGTTGGCCTGCTCTCAAGCACAAAAGCGTGGGTGCAGCCGCTATCGAACCAAACGTCCAAAATATCTTGGACTTGCTCATAATCTTCGGATTTGTATTTATCGCCCAAAAAGACTTTCGGGTCGGTTGCATACCAAGCGTCTGCGCCATCAGTTTTCATGGCGGTGATAATCCGCGCATTGACTTCGGCGTCCTGCAGCACTTCCATGGTTTCTTTATGCACGAATATTGCCAAAGGCACGCCCCAAGCGCGTTGCCGCGAAATCAACCAATCGGGGCGTTCGCGCACCATTGTGCTAATGCGGGCTTTGCTGGCTTCATTGCCCCAATCAACTTTGTCAATTTCCGCCATCGCAACTTGACGCAAAGTTTTTCCACCTAAATGCGGCACTGGCTTGTCCATTGCGATAAACCATTGTGGCGTATTGCGATAAATCAATGGCGCTTTGGATCGCCACGAATGCGGATATTGATGCACCAAACGCCCCTTGGCAAATAAATTACCAGTTTGCGCGAGTGCCTCGATTACTGCGCCATTTGCCAGGCCCTCTTTGCCTTGACGCTTCCCTTCCAGCTCCATGATTTCGAGACTCTCAAACCCCGGAGCTTCCTTGGTTAGCCGCCCATCTTCATCAACCGTGAACGGAATATCCGATTGCGGCAGACCATTTTTCATCCATACCAAATAATCGTCAGTGCCATGCGATGGCGCAGTATGGACAAAACCAGTACCAGCGTCGTCAGTGACATGATCTCCTGCGAGTAAGGGAACAGGGAATTGATAACCACCATTTGCGCCCGCCCAATTTTTTAGGGGGTGAGCGCATGCTAGGCCGTCAGGATTAACCGAGTCAATCCGGACATACTTTGTAACTTTTGCACTTGAGAAAATTGCCTCAGCAAGTTTGTCCGCGAGAACTAGGCTTTCACCAATTTGCGCAAATGGCACAAACTCCAAGCCATCTTCAATTGCATCGACTTGATAAAGCCCATATTCAATTTTGGTGGAATAGGAAATTGCGCGGTTTGCGGGAATCGTCCAAGGGGTAGTGGTCCAAATTACTATGCTTGCGCCGATGTTATCGCCCGAAACGACGGGAAACTTCACCCAAATAGCGGGGCTAGTTTTTTCTTGATATTCAACTTCGGCTTCGGCCAAAGATGTGCGTTCAACTGGTGACCACATGATAGGTTTGGAACCACGAAATACCAAACCCGCCGCCACGACTTTGTGAAATTCGGCTTCGATAATGGCTTCGGCAAGATAATTCATGGTGAGATACGGCTCGTCCCAATCGCCAATAACGCCCATACGGATGCGGCCAGTTTTTTGAATATCCACCCATTTTTGCGCGAACTTGCGGCACGCCTGACGAAACTCAACTGCGCTTACATCTTTTTTATCGCGCCCAGCACTCCGAAATTCTTCTTCAACTTTCCATTCAATTGGCAAGCCATGACAATCCCAACCTGGGACAAAATCCACGTCAAAGCCCGCCATTTGGCGTGAGCGCACGACAAAATCTTTCAAAATATTATTAAGCGCATGGCCAATATGCATCGCGCCATTGGCATAGGGTGGGCCATCATGGAAAACCCATTTTGGCTTGTTTGCCGAAGCCGCTCGGATTTGTTTGTATAAATCCGTAGAGCCCCATTTTGACAAAATCTCGACTTCTTTTTGCGGCAAGCCAGCGCGCATGGGAAAGCTGGTTTCAGGTAAAAAAATCGTGGGGCGGTAATCGCGCGGTTCAGTGGTCACAAATAATCTCTAATCAAACAGAATGATGCTCGCTAATAGCTGGTTTGCATAAAAAATTAAACCCATGCGCGGTGATGTTTGCACAATCGCCGAATTTTACGAAACTCTAATGCCGAATAAGCCCGAAATGAATGAAAAAAATGGTGTTAGTTAACGCATCATTAACCAAAACTTTGTCAAACTTGGCGCTGCAATGAAAGCTCGCATTTTAGCGGTTAGTTGCGGGGGGAAGCAAGTTGTTTGCAGCGATTGTTCACGCTATTTTGGTAATTACTTATGTTGCTTTGGCCGTGGGTCTTGGTTCGGCTTCGTATTGGCTTTATGAATATTCGGCAGCAGTTTCGGTGTGCATTGGCGCCATGTTTGCAAATAGCTGTGGCTTGTTCCATTTGGCGCTCAGCCCAAAAGGCAACAAACTTTCGCAAACCGAGAAAATTCGCCTCGATAATCAATTTGCACAGCTTAAAGAAGAGCAAATTGAAGTGGACGACCGCCTGCAAATTATGAAAGAAACTTTCCTCGATGAAGCACAAAAGCGCGAGGAAAGGCTAACAAATGAATTAAAAGAGCTTTCAATTGGCCTCGCGAAATATGTCGCGCTAAACGAAGCAAAATTCAAAACTGCCCAAAGCGCGCCAAAAATCGCAATTGCGCCCGCTCGTAGTGAGCGCGGCCTATTAAATAGTGTGCGAGAAGCCATTGAAAGCAATCGGGTTGAGCTTCATTTGCAGCCAGTAGTAACCTTACCGCAAAGGCGCATAGCATTCTACGAGAGCTTCACGCGCCTTCGCGATGCAACCGGTGGCATGATTATGCCAGGAGAGTTTTTGCGGGTTGCAGAGCCTTCGGGCTTGGTGTCCGAAATCGACAATATGCTTTTGTTAAAATGCGTGCAGCTTGCGCGGCGCATGATTAAGCGCGATAAACGTATTGCGATGTTCTGTAATCTCTCGCCAACCAGTTTGGGTGATGAAAACTTCTTTGTGCAATTTGTTGATTTCCTCAAGCAAAACCGCGACTTAGCGGGTTCCATGATTTTTGAATTGCCACGTGAAGCATTCGACCGCCTATCCATGACCGCCGAACGCAATATGGGCCGGCTTTTTGATTTGGGCTTTCGTTTTTCAATAGATCGTTGCGATGCCATTGATTTGGATTTGCGCAAACTTGAGCGCATGGGTGTGCGTTATGTTAAAGTGGCGGGTGACACTTTGGTGCGGCAATTATTGCGCGAAGGCGTACGCCCAGTAACTGGCCTCGCGCGTGAATTTGAGGCTCAAGATGTTGCTTCATTATTTGCCCGCTATGGCGTCGATTTGATTGCTGATAGGGTCGAAAATGAGCGCACAGTAGTTGAATTATTGGAGCTCGATTTGGGATATGCCCAAGGCAATTTATTTGGCCCACCAAGGCCGCTTCACGAACTTCAGTCGATTGAAGATGACATTGAGGCGATAGGCACTCGTTTGGCGAGCTAAAGCCCTTCAAATGTCCACCCTCGCGCTTCGCGCTCACTCGGACATTTGGAACTAAGCGGAAAAGAAAAAGAAAAAAGCGTCGTTTTTTCTTTTTCTTTGCATATTCTTTTATTTTATTTTTAGGGTCGCCGTTGCCTTATTTCTTTCGGGCCTATTTCACTGCGTTTTTTCGTGCCAATTGTATTTTGTTTTTGCTAATGGGCGGGCATGAAAACGCAAATAATTACCAAGCTGAGCCAAATTTCCGATAATTATGACGCAATATTTTGTGACGTTTGGGGGGTGATTCATGATGGATATAAACAATATCGCCCCGCAGTTTTGGCGCTTCAAGAATTTCGCAAAAGTGGCAAGCCCGTTGTTTTAATATCCAACGCCCCGCGCCCGTCGAAATTAATTCCATTGCAATTGAACCGCTTGGAAATTGAACCTGCAACTTATGATGAAATTGTCACTTCGGGCGATGCTTGCATTAACATAATCAATAATATGGGGCGCAAAGCCTATAAATTGGGGCCCGAAAAAGACTTGGGACTATATGATGCGCTTGATGTCGATTTTGTGAGCATTGATGAGGCGCAATATATTGTCTGTTCGGGGCCGCGCGATGATATGAACGACCAAGTCGAGGACTACCGCGATGAGCTTCGTGAAATGGCAAAAACAGGCATACCATTTGTTTGTGCCAACCCAGATCGTGTCGTGCAAATGGGTGACCGCTTAATCCCGTGCGCCGGGGCTTTGGCCGATATTTACGAAGAATATGGCGGTGAAGTCATCATGCCCGGCAAACCCAACGCCCCAATTTATGAATTGACGGAGCAAAAAGCCGAAAATATTTTGGGTCGCAAACTTGAACGAAATCGTATTCTTTGCATTGGTGACGGCATACAAACTGATATCCAAGGCGCGCAAAACCAAGGCCTTGATTGTTTATTTGTCGCAGGCGGCATTCACGCCGAGGAATTATGGGGCGTTGATGGCCTTGATGAAGCCAAAACCGAAGCATTCCTTGCGCAAAACAAATTATACGCAAAATATGCAATAGCGGAGTTGGAATAACTTACAATTGTCATCCCCGAATTTGCAACGCAAATGTCGGGGATCTCGTCCTATAATTCCATGAGATCTCCGATAAATACTTCGTATTTTCGGAGATGACAGTTTGCAGGAAGGGCTATTATTTACGGCGTAGTTTTAACGTATAGCCGCCTTCAGCTTCTTCGCTAAATGAACTAACTCTGATAAGCTGGCGACCAGCGGTGGTCACAGTATATTCAAGTTTCGAGTGCAACTCACCGCCGCTATCGTCATCTTCGGCATAGGCTGTGTCTGCTGCACTTTGTGCTTTCGCGCCGACCAGCGAGTCAAAATCAGGTGAGGTAAGCTCAATTACGAAAACATCACCGACATTGGCATCAAATGAATATAAATCATAACGCTTGTCATCATTGCCATAGGTCGCATCGCTTGGTGCCAAATTGCCAGTTTTGGTTTCGCCAATTTGGATTGCAACTGGTGTTGGCGCTGGTGGTGCTGGCGGCGTGTTAACAACAGCCAGTGAATAAGCCCCAGCGTTTGTTGAAGCTACTGTGGTCGCCCTTATCAAATAAGTTCCAGCGCTTGGTGCTTCAAAACGCAAGCGGGAGTTTAATTCGCGGCCACCGTCATCGTCCTCTGACGATTTAGTGAAAGTTGCAGGCGTCCCGGTGCCGATTTCAAGGAATGGATCAAAGCCATCGGTGTTTTCGTCGGCATTATTATCCATTGTTATTGTAATGCGCTGGCCTGCAGTGAGGGCAACCGAATAAATGGCATAAAGCGAATCATTGTCTCGACGTGGGCCACCATCAGCCAAATTGCCAGCAATTGTTTGGCCCACATTTATGCTAGTCGCTGTGGTTGGCGTTGGCGCAACTGGGGCTTCTTTTAGGCTGATTGTGAACGCGCCAGTCCCAGTAGCGATTGTGTCACCGCCTGTATCTTGGCCTTCAGGGTTTGACGAAATCGAATGAACCCGAACAATATATGCGCCATCGGCTTCGGGCTTGAAACGCATCAACGCATTTGTTCCTTCACCACCATCATCATCGCTGACGAGTGATTCAAACGCATTGTCTTTGCCATAACGACCGACTTCAACCGTTGGGTCAAACGCAGCGGTATCAACCGCAATCCAATAAGCGCGGTTTGCGGTCGCATTGATGACATAGCGCACAACCGCAACTTCTTCGCCATCACTTTCTTCTTTTGGTGCGCTTTCTGACAATTGGCCAGTTAGGCGGTCGCCTAAGTTCAAAGCAGTGGGTGCGGGAAGCGGCGTGCGCGCAGGTTCATCACCAATAACCAAAGTGTATGCGCCAGTTTTAGTGTCGCCAACTGAACTCATATTGATGCGATAAGTGCCAGCGCGGGTTGTTGTGAATCTGATACGAGAGTTCAAGCCTGGGCCGCTGTCGTCATCTTCGGCCAGTTCGGCCATAATATTTTCGGCATCGGGGCCGATAAGTTTGATAATACTATCAATCGCTTCGGAACTCGCGTCAATTTGCACTTTCTTGTTTGCAGGAAGGCGGATTGAATAAGTGTCAAAATAATTGCCATCATCATTTTTGGTGTCGGCATCGCTTAAATTGCCTTGCACCAAAGTGCCATAAGTCATGCGCACAGGGCGAACCACTGGCGCGCTGACGACTTCGACCTTGAGGCTATAAGCGCCACTATCGCCAGCATTCATAGTATTTGCGCGAATGTAAATAAAGCCGTCGGCGGTGGCAGATTTGCGTGCTGTCGCGTCATGGTCATTTGATTCGCTTGGAAACGAGCAATTTTCGCATGTGCCAGCGTTTTGCACATCGCCAACACTAAAAGACGGTTGAAATGCGTTGCTGTGCATTGTTGCGACAACGCTTTGCCCAGCGCGAACCCTAACTTTGAAAATTTCAATGGCTGAACCATCGGATTCGAGTTTCGCATCGGTTGCATCCATCGTGCTATTAATGGTCTGGCCCGGGCTGATATCACGAATAACAATGGCAGTTTGCGCGCTCGCGGCACTCGCGGCACAAAAAGCTGCAATTGAAAAACCTGTTAAAAATATAGCACGCATTATTCTCTCCCAATGGGCAAAGCCCAAAATATAATAAGCGGACCATCCCGCTGATGCGCGAAATTTGCATTTAGATTATGGCAAAACAATGCCCAAATTTCGTTATTATTGCCAAGATTACATTATTTTCATAATAATAACAGGGGAATAATCGCGCTTCGAGAATTATTTCGACTATTAGAGACTAGTGAAGCAAATATGTGCTTTCGACTTGATAAGTTTCGTGCTCGTCACTATTTCTACGACATATGAGGAAAATAAAATGAGCGAAATGCAAACTACAATCGAGAACTTAGTAAACAGCGGTGATGTAGTGCTTTTTATGAAGGGCGATGCCGACCAACCGCAATGCGGATTTTCGGCAACTGTTGTGCGCATTCTTGATTTAATCGGTGTGCCATTCAAAGATTACAACGTCCTGACCAATATGGAAGTGCGTGAAGGCATTAAAGAATTTTCCAATTGGCCAACCATTCCACAACTTTATGTCAAAGGCGAGTTTATCGGCGGCTGTGACATCGTGCGCGAAATGTACGAAGCAGGCGAATTGACCGAGCTTATGCAAGCCAAGGGATTGGCATAGTTTCTATTTCGAAGCTTCGACTTTTTCCCTAATTACGCAATAATCAGCATGGTCATTAATAAGGCCCATTGCCTGCATGAAAGCGTAAATTGTCGTGGGGCCAACAAATTCCCACCCTCGCTTTTTAAGTTCTTCTGATATTGCAATCGATTCTACACTGGTTGATACGGTCTGAGGATTGGTGTGGTTTTTTGGCTCAAAGCCCCAGAAAAAATTTGCCAATGAGCCTTCTTTTTCAATCATTTCGAGCGCCCTTTGCGCATTATTTATGGTGGCTTCTATTTTCCCTTTGTGGCGCACAATACCCGCATCATTAACCAAACGAATTCTATCTTCATCACCATAATTGGCAATCTTGTTAAAATCGAAACCATCAAAAGCCTTGCGGAAATTTTCCCGTTTTACCAAAATTGTGCGCCAAGACAGGCCAGATTGAAAACCTTCAAGACATAGCTTTTCAAATAATTTTTTGTCATCGCGAACGCGAAAGCCCCATTCTTTGTCGTGATAATCAAGGAATTCCGGGGCAAAAGCACACCATCGGCATCTTGGTTTGCCATCTGCAGCAATAAAAGCATCACTCATAATTTACCCCATTATTTGCATTCCTTGTTTAATATAATTCACTTGGAACGCAAACAAAAACCCGCCAATTTCTTGGCGGGTTGTTTTATTTAATTGCTCGCTAATCAATTACGAAGCGTAATACTCGACTACTAAGTTTGGCTCCATCTGCGCGGCATATGGCACATCGGACAATTCTGGAATGCGAACAAAAGTCGCCTTCATTGTGCTTGGATCCATATCAACATATTCAGGAACGTCACGCTCTGGCGATTGAAGTGCTTCAAGCACCAAAGCCATTGTGCGTGACTTTTCTTTAATCTGCACAACATCACCTGGGCGCAAGCGATATGAAGGGATATTGGCCTTTTTGCCATTAACAGTCACATGGCCATGGTTCACGAACTGGCGCGCAGCAAATACTGTCGGCACAAATTTCGCGCGGTAAACCAATGCGTCTAAGCGGCTTTCAAGCAAACCAATAAGGTTTTCCGCAGTATTGCCTTTCAAGCGATCTGCTTCTTCATAAAGGCTCGAGAATTGCTTTTCAGAAATCGAGCCATAATAGCCTTTCAATTTCTGTTTTGCGCGCAATTGCAAACCAAAGTCCGACAATTTGCCGCCACGCGCAGTTGCGCCGTGTTGACCGGGTTTGTAAGAGCGTTTGTTAACTGGTGATTTTGGACGACCCCAAATGTTTTCACCCATACGGCGGTCGATTTTATATTTAGCACTATGGCGTTTTGACATTATTATACCTTATTTGTGAGTTCGGGTAATGCCCATGCATTACTTTGAAATGGCCGAATTTCACTTCCCATTACCCATGGCAAGCCACGAGAAGCGCCGCATAAAGCTCACTCCGCCGAAATTGTCAATGGCAAAGGATGCGAACGACGTCTATTTTGCGGCAAAATTTTCGTCATATAAAATTTGAGTTAGTCGAATAACAATTAGAAATGTGAACAATGTTGCCCCGAGCCTTAGAAAATGTGTTGAATTGGTTAGCGCCATATAGCCTGAAAATCGTATAGCGAAATAACCGCCCAATGGAACGAATCTTAATAGCAGGCCATTCAAACCGAAAAGCCAATTGGTTGGAATTATTCTGGAAATAACATTGTTGCAAACAATAATCATGACTGCAAATACTCCTGCCTGAGATGTGGGGGCGGCGTCGCTCTCGAATAAAAACCAACATGCCATCAAAGAAATTGGAATCGATAGGAACAGAAAAAGGTTTCGCCAAACATTTGGAAACTCGCGGATTGCATCATATAAGTTTGATCGCGATGTGGCATTGATAATTCCTAAAGCCAAAATTGTTGCTGTCATTGGTAAATGTTGGACTGGTGATAATTTGAAAGCCAAAAATAGCCACCAAATTACAACTATGATTTCTGGAAGAAGGCTCCAAAAATTAAATTTTTCAACCAAATAGGTAAATTCAGCATTTTTAACGCTGAGCGCCCAAACAGTCGCAAATACTGATAAGGCAATCACTAATCCGCTAATTGCCCAATAATTAGGGTCGTTGGGAATAAACGCCGCCGCCAAACAAAGACCCATCGAAAGCGGCCAAAACCTTAACCGAATCCAATTGGGAGGAAAATAATCGTAACGCTTAATTAGAAGTGCTTTTGGATATTGATAACCAAAACAATGCGCCAATCCGAGAAATACGGTGCATGTCGGAACGGAAGCAAAAAAGCCCACCACCCACCAATTGTAATCTGATTGAATCCAAGCCCACAAACAAAAAAGCAGCCATACTGGTGATAGAACAAACGACCACAAACTCCAGTCAGGCAGCCTAGGTTTCTCATTAAACGAAACCCAAAAGTCCACTGTTTTTGGATCCAAATCGTTAATCAGTGTTGTGTGTTCTGTTTCTATCAAATTTATCGTGTCGATAATTTCCTTTCGTTCGAACGGATGGGTTGCGCGATACCAAATTCCAATCGCTTTTGGAGGTTTCTTAAGAATTGAAAAAACGCTTGAATCAGAAGTATTTTGGCCAAATTGAAGTTTGCTGAATTCCAAGTCATTTTTGCGTTGGATTATCGTTTGGACTTCCCAACTTGTTTTATGCGAATAACCAGAACTGGCCCATTTGAATTCCTTTATCGCAGGCAAAACCAAGCTGTCTGAACGCGGAAAATTATTGCAAATTATTGAAGCGATTTTATGCTCAACTTCGTCCATTATTCCCAAATTTTCAAAATCAGGGCTTGTGATAATCTCCTTAAAGATGTTTATCGCGTCACTGCCATTTATTGACATGTCCCGCCGCAACATAAGACCAAGTTTGTGAAGCTTCGTGAGAATTTCAGTAGCTGGTTTTTCGGTTGTTTTTCCTTGATTGGTGGCGTCCGTTCTAGCAGTTTTATTACTTGTATTATCAATTAAGTCGAGATTTCTGGATTCTAAATCAGTGAAGTTTGGTTTCGTGGGTTGTTTTTTCGAATAGGAAAGTGCTTGTTCATAGGCAGAGCGTAAAGCTTTAAAACTTTCAGCATCGTCTTCAGGGTTAGTTACTTTTAACTTCTGAGCATAGGCACGCCGAATAATACTCACTTCGCGAGTTCGCTTAATTCCAAGAACGTACCAGATTCCCTTCGTTTTCACAGAAAAGTCTCACCTTCTATTTGGTCTAAGAATTGACTTAATTCTGCCCGCGCGAGTTCAATTGTCTTTGAGTCTTGGGTGTTAATGGCCGATTCGAAACGGCTTATGGCATAACCAATGTGGTCGCGCACTACGCCTAAATGCTCTTCAAAACAACGCCCCCCGCGCGCCAATGCCGCTCGGTTAATTTCGGCGTCGCGCGGATGTTGCTTTAGTTTAGCAAGAATTTTTCGTCTTTCGGCAAGAGCTTCTCCAGTGATATGTTCATCATCCACAATGACCAAGTTCTCGGTTTTGCCGGTTGCAGGAACAAATACGTCAACTTCAAGGAGACCGTTTATGTCATAGCTAAATCGGCAATTGACAGTTACTTCACCAACTGGTTTTGGCGGAACCTTAACGGTAATTTTCCCTAAATTGATATTCTCAAAGACATAGCGCGATTCGCCTTGATAGATTTGCAACTCTATTTTGGTTTGGCCAGTTTGCATTGTCGAATAATATTCTTCTCTACTCGCAGGCACGACCGTATTGCGCTCGATAATGGGCGAAAAAATTCCGTCCGTGATATTGCCTCGTACATCTCTTTCCGCAATACCTACCCCCAAGCTATAAGGGCAAACATCGGTAACCGCCACTTCCTTTAAATCCTGGTCTCGCGCTTTTAAGCCTGCTTGAATTGCA
>ERZ1292633.3808-Hain-H41-02um-R1-3808-length-14383-cov-4_pt2 | contig 13696 bp, 9 predicted proteins | sample MGYA00564406_ERZ1292633 | MGnify/ENA primary metagenome ERZ1292633 (study PRJEB36523, sample SAMEA6512639) | groundwater metagenome | collected 2019-01-08 | study: AquaDiva: Metagenomics assemblies of 32 groundwater samples
CGACAGCGCCGCCATTGTAACCGATCTCGCCGCCCTTCGTCGTTTCAACGCCGCCGCGCGCACGCGCTTCGACAGCTTCGGTATTCGGCGCGTTGGTGACGAACTTTAAAACGCCGCCGAGCGAGTTGGCGCCGTAGAGCGTGCCTTGGGGTCCACGCAGAACTTCAACCCGCGCGACGTCGAAGGTGTCGAAATCGCCGGCGAGGATTGCCGCGTTGGCTAGACCCGTGCTCGATCCGAAAGGCGTTTCATCGGCGTACACAGCAACGGTTGAAGCGACGCCGCCCGTATTGACGCCGCGCAGGATCAAGCGTCCGACGCCCTGGGTGCCTTGTTCAAGCTGTAGCCCCGGTATCAGCGCGAGATAGTCCTGAAAGGTTCTGGCGTTCAGCCGTTCGAGAGCTTCGCCGCCGACGACGCTGATCGACTGCGGCACTTCCTGTAAGGTTTGCGTCCGCTTTTGGGCGGTGACGACGATTTCATCGCTTGCAGCCTCTTGCGCCATTGCGACGCCGCCGATCGCCGCCCAGACGCCGGCCGACGCCATTAACGCTCCGCGTATCGATTTGAAAGTTCCAGACATTGTATGCACCCTCCCGAATTTGAGCCTCATAGTGAGCCCGCCCTTTTGATCAGTAGTCACTTCCAGATTTCGCCAAGCAGCCGGCGAAAATTCCCGCCAAGAACCATGGCGATATTTGGCTCGGAATATCCGCGCCGAATCAATTCTTCCGTCAGGTCGTAAATTTTGCGCGGATGATCGAACCCATCGACATCGATCTTGTCGCGAAACGCGTAGCTTGACTTGAAAGCTTCCCGCAGCATCTTGTTCTGATCGGCCGGCATGTCGTCATAGCCGTAAAGATCCGCGTCGGTGCCGATGCCGACATGGTCGATGCCGACGAGCTTCACGATATGATCGATGTGGTCGGCAATATGCGAGACAGTTGTCGGATCGCGGTCTCGAACGAAATTCCTGACGCCGGTGACGCCCATGACGCCGCCTTTTTTCGCGAGCGCGCGGATCGCCTCATCGGTCTTGCAGCGCGGATGGTTGACCAGCGCCCGGCAGTTCGAATGCGTAATGGCGATCGGTCCGTCGGCCGCCGCGATCGCGTCAAGGGTCGTCCTGTCTCCGCAATGGGAAACATCGACCAGCATTCCCGCCTTGTTCATCGCGGCGACAATTTCAGTGCCGTAATCGGTCAGCCCGCCATCGACGCGTTCAGTGCTGCCTGATCCCAATAAATTCTGGCTGTTATACGTGAGCTGCGCGCAGCGCAGGCCGAGGTCGTAAAAGAACTGGACGTCATCGGCGTTGCTGAATTCATCCGCGTTCTGAAGGCCGCTGATGATGGCGACTTTTCCGTCGCGCTTGGCCTTGTCGATATCATTGACGCTGGCGACCTGAAGCATCAGTTCCGGATGGCGCCCGACAAACCCGTGCCACGCCGCAAGAAAAGCCAAGGCGTCCTGGCGAGCATTCGGCCCGCCGACGCCAGTCGCGTTATGGAAAGCCGTGATCCCCGAGGCGCGGAAGTCGGCGATCTCTTGCTCGGAAAGCCGGGTCGAATAGGCTTTGGCTGTGAATTCCAGCCGCAGCACGCCGAGCATGTCGATCACGACCGACTTCGAGACGAGCGCCACAGCCCGCGCCGAGTAGGACTTGCCAATATCCGCAGCGAGCGCCGGACCCGAGCCGAGTATCGGACTGCCGGCCCCAGAGAGGTAAACCGCGCCCGCCGCCGCTCCGGTGAGAATATGTCGACGATTTGGTTTCAAGCTTGCGCCGTTTTTGACAAAAAAATCCCCAAGGGGACTGTATTATCCTATCTAGAGAATTGTCAATTCAATGTTTCAAGCCTGGCCGGGATCGCCGCTTTCGGCGGCGCGGGCAGCTTCTATCCGCCGGGTCGGTCGATCCAGCGCCAGTAAAAGCCCAGCGGCGACCGAGGCGATCCCTGCAAGCACAGCAAAGAAAACGGGGTGCGAGAGATGGCTCCAAAGCGCGCCGACAGCGCCCGCGCTGAGGCTTCCTGTAAAGATCGACAAGAACCACGCGGCGACGGTGGTCGCGCCAAGGCCGATCGGCGCGAGGCGAGCGAATAACCCCAACCCTGTCGGCAAGATATGGAGTTCGCCAAAAGTCAAAATGACGAAAAACGCGACCAGCCAAAGCCAGTGGGCGCGGCCGCTATCTCCGGTCGTCGCCGACGCTGCCGCGATCAGCAAATAGGCGCCGGCGACGATGATGCCGCCAAGCGCCATTTTCCGGGCGGAAGACTGAACGCTTCCTGCGTCCGCACGCCGTCGCCAATGCGCCAGCAGCATTGGCGTCATCAAAATGACGAAGAGAGGATTTAACGATTGAAACCACGTCATCGGAATTGTCATCGCGCCGGCGGTGCGATTGACGCCCTCATCAGCCCACAAGGCGACGGTGTTGCCGACTTGCTCATAGGCGCCGCGAAAGATTGTGACGGCGATGCCGATGCCGATAAGAACGAGAAGTGTCGATCGAAAATTCCCGGGCGCAGACGGGGTAGGGCGCTCGACGGCTTTTGAACGCGCCTGATCGGGAAGATATTTCCCTCCCCAAATATAGATCAGAAGGCCGGCCGTCATGCCGATTCCGGCCGCGCCAAATCCCCAATGCCAGCCGTAAAGCTCGCCCAACGTGCCGCAAACTAACGGCGCGAGGAAGCCGCCGACATTGATGCCGACGTAATAGACATTGTAGGCCCAGCCTCGCCGCGGATCGTCCGACTTATAAAGATCGTTGATCTGGCTGGGCAGGCTTGGAAGGAAGAGACCGTTGCCGAAGGCGATGGTCGCGAGCGCTGGAAAAAACAGCGGCTCGAACGTCATCATGAAATGGCCCGCCGCCATCACAGAGCCGCCGACGATGACTGCACGCCGTTTGCCGAGCCAGCGATCTGCGATCACGCCCCCGAAAATCGGCGTGAAATAGGCGAACGCGGTGTAGGCGCCGTATATGTAGGAAGACTGTTCCTGTGCGAACAGCAATTCCTTCGTCATGTAATAAATGAGGAGGGAACGCATGCCGTAGTAGGAGAACATCTCCCACATTTCGGTCATGAAGAGGATCGTCAATCCGCGCGGATGACCGAACCAGGTTTTTGATGATGCTTCGATCATGCGGCGACGGCGAGCGGCGATCCCCATACATCGTCGCCGCAAGAGACGAGGCCCGCGGCGTAGACGACGCCGGGCGACCGGTCGCGAGCGAGAAAAATCGGCCCGTCGAGATCGACGACGTCGCACAATTGCCCGAGCACGAAAGCCGGCGCCATCGCGAGACTGGTGCCGACCATGTTGCCGACCATGACGTCGAGACCGAGCCGGCGCGCTTCCCGCGCCATCGCCAGCCCCTCAGTCAAGCCGCCGCATTTGTCCAGCTTGATGTTGACGACATCGAAGCGGCCGACAAGGCCCGCGACATCGGCAAGTGAGAGAGCGCTTTCATCGGCGGCGATCGGGATTGCAGATTTATACCCGTCAAGATCGGCTTCACGGCCGCGCGCCAACGGCTGTTCCAGCAGTGAAACCTTAGCGTCTGTCAGAACTTGAACCAGCGCTTCAAGATTTGCGCGGGCGTATCCCTGATTGGCGTCGACGGCGATCCAGACATCAGGCCGCGCGGCGCGCACCGCCTTGACGCGCTCGCTGTCAAGCGCAAGATCGCCCGTCAGCTTCAGCTTTATCGAGCGCGCGCCCCCAAAGCTGATCGCTTTCGACGCCATCATGCCCGGATCATCGGCGCCGATTGTAAAGGTCGTCCTCAGCGGTTTCGATGCGGGCATGCCCGCCAACTTCCAGACTGGCGTTCCCGCGCGTTTGGCTTCGAGGTCCCAGAACGCGCAATCAAGCGCGTTGCGACCGCCGCACGGCCGTAGTAATTTCTGTAGCACTTCGCGATCGGCGCCGGCTTCGATCTCAGTGCGAACGGAGGCGATAGCCGCCGTCATTTCAGGCGCTGTGTCGCCGAGATAATAAATCCCGCCGCCTTCGCCGCGCCCGACATATTTGCCGTCGTCGAGCGTCGCCACGACGACGTCCTGGCTTTCGAAAACATAGCCGGAAATCCGGAACGGCTCCGCCAGTCGCAATGTTTCAACCGCAACCGTCAGCTTGATCTTCGCCATCAGTAATTCACTCCGTAGGCGATGAGCTTCAGGGCAAAGCCGGCCCAAACAAGGAAAAGCCCTGACAAAGCGAGGACGAGGCTCCAGAGCTTGGCGAACCAGCTTCGTTTGCCCGTCCAGACCGTTTTGACATTCCAGAGCAAGAAGAGAGCGCCGCCGATCAGGGCGACAGCTCCAAATATCTGAACAGCCCGCAAAACCGGATCAAAGCTGGCGCTGAGCCTGTCAAAATCACCGAACATCTGAGTGATCGTCACCGCCCAGACGAGCATCGCCGCGACCATTGCTAGCGCTGCGACGCGCGTAAGACGCCAGCTCCACCGCGCTGCTGAGCCCTCCAGAGGGAATGAGGCGCGGTAACGCCATCGCACAAGGGCGGTGATCGGCCATAACAGCACGGTAAGGCCGAGCGCGCCGAGGGTTACGCCGAACATCGGCGTCAGCCAGGCGCTGTCCGTGCTCGCAGGGACGCGGTCGAACACCATAAAGGGCGAGAACCCATCGACGCTGAATCGAACGGCTTTCCCGTCGACGACTTTCGCTGCCAACATTTCATGGCTGTTTCGATCGCGCCAGACGAAAGGCGAAATCTCAACCCAGTCGCGCGGCTCGCCATTAAGGCCTTTAATATCCGGCGTCAGCAATTCGCCCTTGGGCCCCACCTTTACGGCCGTCTGTCCAAAAACGTAGACGGCGTCGAGAAAGTTGGATTTTACGCGCCGCGAATTATTCCATCTGCCGACCAACATGGCGGCGTGCTGTGCAGCCGTTTGCGAATCGACTTCGACGACAGGCTCTTCACCCGGAAAATATCGGTCTGCGAAATCGGTGAACATCGCGCCGCGTAGACCGCCTGAGGCGCCTTCCCTGCCGGCGCTGTTGAACGACACATAAAAGCCGACGCCCTCTTTGAGAAAGAGATGGAGCGATGTGTGGAACACCTCCGTATCGCCCAGATGCGCAATGACTTCACGGCCGTTGATATTGGTTTCGAAGAAGCCAAGCTCCATCCGGTTCAACGGCGGCAGCACTGTCAACGGAGAGTTGTGCATGAGCTCGGCCGTTTCCGGCTTGAGAATGCGATGCCCCTGATACTCGCCATTCTGGAGGTGCGCGATCATGAACTTCGCCATGTCCACTCCCGGCGAAGACATGCTTCCGGCCGGCGCAGGGCCTACGAATTCAAAATCGGACGGCTCGCTGGACGCCTTACTGTAACCCTTCGACATATATGGCTGGAGTGTGGCGGGAAGCGGCTGGCGAAACGTTGAATACCGCATGCCGAGCGGCTCGAAGATGTGATGGTCAAGATAGTCATCGAAAGGCTCGCCGGAAACGCGTTCGACAATATATCCCGCAAGCGACGCGCCGTAATTCGAATAAGCGGGCGTCGTTCCGACGGGGTAGATACGTTCAGGAGTATATTGTTTCAACAAAACATCATATGGAAGGGTATTCTCGACGCTGTTCGCCAACAAACCTTTCACCTGCTCTTCGAAACCGGCCGTGTGCTGCATCAGATTGCGCATGGTCACAGGCTTGCCGTCGCGCGCAGGGATTTTGAAATCCAGATAAGTGTTGATGTCCGCATCAAGATCGATCTTGCCCTGTTCGACCTGCTGCATCACCGCCGTCCAGGTGATAAGTTTCGATACCGACCCTGGCCGGAAAAGCGTTGTCTTCGGATCAACCGGCTCGCGTTCTGCAACGTCTGAATATCCGAACCCGCGCTCGGTCAGGATCTCGCCATCCTTGACGACCACGACCACGGCGCCGGCGATGTCGCCCTGTGAGAGCGCATAAGGCATGTAGCCGTCGAGCCAGGTGTTGAGGTCGTTAGCGGTGAGGGGAACGCCTGACGTCGAGGGCGGCGGAGCCTGCAAAGCTCCGTCCGGAGCGCTTTCAACCGGGGCGGTCGCGACCGGATCTGCTTCCTGCGCCAGAGCTGGCGAGGCGGCCAAGACCATCAAGACCGAAGCGAATTTAAGTAGTGAACGCATCACGCCCTCCTGTTTCTTCCGCCAGACGCCGGCAGCCCCATGTTGCCCTCTTTGAAGGCGCCCTATAATATAGCTGCGGAGCCGAAATCATCCCAATTAGGATGTATTGATCCCAACTAGAAATATGTCAACCAAAATTGACCGATCCGGAGATGGACTGAGGATGAAAACCGACCAACCGACGCTTGGCGCGCTGTTGCGGGATTTAAGGACCCGGAATGGCTGGACGCTCAAGGAGATGTCCGAGCACAGCGGGATCCCCTTATCCACCCTGTCCAAGGTCGAACACGACCGTCTAACCCTCACCTATGATAAGCTGGTCTTGTTGAGCCAACGCCTCGGCATCCGCATGGCGGATTTGTTCGCTGAATCAGACGCTGCGTCCGAGCCCACAGTGAACGCTCGCCGGAGCATCGGGAAACTCGACCACGCCGTGCGTGTTACTACCCCCAACTACGACTATTTCTATTTGTGCACGGAATTGCGCCAAAAACGGATGATCCCTGTGCTGACACGCATACGGGCCAAGAGCGTCAAAGAATTCGGCGAACTGGTTCGCCATCCGGGTGAAGAATATATTTATGTCGTCGAAGGCCAGATTGAAATTCACACGGAATTCTATGATCCGATCAGATTAGGCGTCGGCGAGTCGATTTATATCGATTCAGGCATGGGCCACGCCTACATCGCGGCAGGGGAATGCGAGGAAGCGGTCGTTCTTGGCGTCTGTTCAAGCGCGGAAGACGGGCTGATGGACTCGCTGATGACCTTGCACAAATTCGAAGATGCGGCCGGGAACAGACCGGTGAAGAGCGCAAAAATAGCCGCCGTTACCTGATGCCTCCGGCTCGCCGAAGAAAAGCGAGAACCCATGCAGACCCTTGTAAACAGCTGACAACTTCACTTTCAGTCAAGGCCGGAACAATGGTGTGTCACGCGCCAAATCTCGCCGACGCTTTTGCTCCTCGCTGCGCCACCTCGTCTATCGACCATCCGCATTAAGGCTCCCGATGATCTTAGGTATCCTCGAATCTTGGACCACGTCGGGATGGTTGTTTCGCGATCTTTCCCGTTGGTAGGCCTTGACCGCCGCGGGCATAATAGTCGACCATGGTCGAGTTTTATCAAGCACTTCGGTTCGGTGAGAGGGAATATTTGATGACGCTGAAGCGTTCTGGCGTTGGCTGGAAGCACGTCGCCGGGCTTGGCGTTTCGCTGGTTATTGCGGGCCAGTTTACGGGGTGGAACTACGGCCTCTCCTCGGGCTGGGCCAACATGGCGGTCGCCACTCTCCTGGTGGCGCTCCTGTCTTTTGGGCTCGCGCTTTGCGTCGCAGAACTCGCTGCCGCCCTCCCTCACGCGGGTGGGCTCTACACTTATTGTCAGGACGCCTTTGGCGGCTTCACCGGCTACATGGTCGGCATGACCGTTTTCGGCGCTCTTGCAATTGGCGCCGGCGCGGCCGCGACTTTTATTTCCGCCTATTGCGAACACGTGCTCGGGTTTGGCGGCTTTCCTCTAAAGCTGGCGCTCATCACGGCGATCATCGGCGTGCACCTGCGAGGCGTCGGCGAAGCGATGAACCTCTTGGTCGCCGCCGGCGTGATATCGCTTCTCGCCATTCTCCTTTTTCTGTTGACGTTAGCCCCGCATTTTTCGCCAGCGAATCTCGTGACGGCGACGCTGCCGTTGGAAGTCAGCCCGATGGGCGTTTTTGCGGCGATCCCTTTTGCGATATGGCTTTTCATCACCGTCGAGCAGACGACCGCCGCCTCGGAAGAGGTGGATGATCCGGGCAGGAATATTCCGCGCGGCATGATCGCCGCAGTTCTGATCTTGCTGGTCTCGGCGCTTTGCATCTTGATGATCGCCTCAGGCGCCGGCGGCGTCACGCACCTCGCCCCTGCGGACGATCCGTTATACGCGGCCCTCACCAGTCCTTTGCTGGGCAATTCCTATTCAACCGTGGCGACCATTGTCGGTCTGGGCGGTATGTTCGGCCTCCTCGCGACGATGTTCTCGCTCGTATATTCGGCCTCACGCCAGCTTTATGCGCTGGCGCGCGAGGGGCATTTACCTATTTTCATTTCGGGCGTGAACCAGCGCGGCGCACCTGATTTAACTTTGATGCTTGTCGGCGGAATTGCGATATTCGCCTCGCTCGCGCCGCCGATGAGCGTCCTCCTTGCGGTCGTATTGTCGTTATCAGCGGCTTACATCGTTGTTCTCGCCGCTTTTATACGTCTACGGACGGTTGAGCCGAGTATGCCGCGCCCGTTCCGCGCCTGGGGCGGGCGCGGCACAGCGGCCGCGTGCCTCGTGCTGTCCATTCTCGTATTCGCCGCCTGCTTTCAGCTCGACGTCGCGATGCTGGCGGGTGTCGGCGCGTATTTCGTTTTCGCCGTCGCAGCAAGGATCTTCGTGCGATCGTCGCAAGCGGCGCAGGTAGCCGCGATAACGGAGGCGCCGGCCGATGTCTGAAAAAGGTGATCTGCTGGAGCGCCGATACCGGGTGATGGGCAAGCATTCGCCGCTATTTTATGATCGCCCCTTGCATATCGTACGCGGCGAAGGCGTTTGGGTATTCGATAACGAAGGCCGCGCCTTTCTGGATGTTTATAATAACGTGCCCTGCGTCGGGCATTGCCACCCACATGTCGTCGGGGCGATCGCGCGTCAGGCGGCGACGCTGAACCTGCATACGCGTTATCTGAACGATGTTGTCGTCGACTATGCCGAGAGGTTGACGGCGACATTCGCCGCTCCCCTCGACGCTGTCATGTTCACCTGCTCGGGCACAGAATCGAATGAGCTTGCGTTGCGTCTTGCGCGCTTTCATACGGGCGGCGAGGGGATCATCGTCAGCGATTTCAGCTATCACGGCAATTCGGAAACGCTGTCGGCGCTGACGAGTTGCTTTCCGACGCCGGAGCCGTTTCCCCGTCATGCAAGGGCGATCCCGATCCCCGATCCGGCGCGAGAGAGGCGGCCGGACGGCGAGCTGGCGGATATTTACGCAAGTTACGTGCGCGACGCGGTGCGCTCGCTCCAGTCCAACGGCGTCAAGATCGCGGCGCTGCTTATCGATTCCTTTTTTGCGAATGAAGGTCTCCCAGAACCCGTTCCCGGCTTTGTCGAAAAAGCGGTTGAAATCGTGCGCGATGCGGGCGGCGTTTTCATCTGCGACGAAGTGCAGGCAGGGTTTGCGCGGACCGGCGGAGCCATGTGGGGGCATCAGCTGACATCGGCGATGCCCGACATCGTGACTCTCGGCAAACCGATGGGGAACGGTCACCCCGTCGCGGGCGTGGTTACGCGGATTGATCTCGTCAATGAGTTCGGCGCCGCCGCCAACTACTTCAACACATTCGGCGGCAATCCAGTGTCAGCCGCCGCCGGCGCCGCCGTTCTTGACGTTATCGAGGCCGAGGGCCTTCTCGAAAATAGCCGTCGCAGCGGCGACTATGTGCGCGCAGGTCTTGAACGCCTGAAAAGCAAGCACTCGATCATCGATAATGTCCGCGGGCGCGGACTTTTCTTTGGTCTGGAACTCGTGAAGGGCGACGCGCAGGCGAGCCCTGCCTCGGCGGAAGCCAAGCGGGTGATCAACATTATGCGCGACAAAGGCGTTTTGATCAGCCGCATCGGACGGCATGACAACATTTTGAAAATGCGGCCGCCATTGGTCTTTTCGACGGCTCATGCGGACATTCTGCTTTCGGCTCTTGATGATGCGTTGTCGAGCTTGTGAGGAATTAAGCCCGTGACGGATTTTTACGCGCTTACCGATGAGGAGCAGGCTCGGCGTCTGACCGATCTCGCCGTCGCCGCGCTCGCAGCCTGGGAGGGCGATTTTGACGAACCGCAGCTGATCAAATACCGCGAGAATGCGGTATTTTCCGTCAGGCGCAGAGACGGCGTCCGTGCGGCGCTGCGGGTCCATCGTCATGGATATCACTCTGACGCCGCCTTGCATTCCGAACATTTCTGGATGTCTGAACTGGCGAAAGCAGGGATCGAGGTACCGGTCGTCTTGCCGCCGCGCGATGGCGGCTCATTTGTTCACGTCGGCATCGCGGACGTTCCCGAAGTGCGCCAGGTCGATATGCTTGGCTGGCTTTCCGGCGCGCCAATTGGAAGCGCGGAGGAAGGCCTCGATGACGCTGGGGCCGGCAATGAAGAACTCTACTTCAAGGCCGGACAACTCGCGGCGAAACTCCATGGGCTCAATTCGAAGATGGCCTGGCCGCCGGCCTTTACGCGCCATAGCTGGAACGCGAACGGTCTCATCGGTGAAAATCCGCTCTGGGGCCGTTTCTGGGACCTTGCCGACTTGTCTCCCGCCGAGCGCGATGCGTTGCTGAAAGCGCGCGCCAAAGCGGCCGTAGATCTCGCCGGTTTCAGCATATCGACGGATCGTTACGGAATGATCCACGCGGATTTCGTGCCCGAAAATCTGATGAATGACGGAGGTCTGCTGAAGCTTCTGGACTTCGACGACTGCGGATTCGGCTGGTACATGTTCGAACTCGCGACAGCGCTCTACTTCATCATCGACGATACGAATTTTGCAGCGCTCAAGGGCGCGCTCTTTGAGGGTTATCGCGCTGTTCGGCCGCTTTCGGCGGACGACGAGGCGGTGCTGCCGCTTTTTCTGTTTCTGCGAGGGACGACTTATCTCGGTTGGATCCAGACCCGCCCTGAAACGCAGACTGCACGCGAACTCGGGCCAATTCTCATCGCGCGGACTTGCCGTCTCGCTGCCGACTATCTCGAGGCGAGGTAATCGTTGCGTCTCGCGTGAAGAGCTCGCTGAAAATCGCGCCTGAAACGGGAGGTCGGCGCGCCCCCGGCGCACATCTGCATCGAAATCGAGGATTTGCATGAAGAAGACGCGCTCGCGAAAGAGTTCGACCCAGGCGCGCGGTCGCGCACGCCGGCAAGCGTTGCTCGGAGCGGCGAGAACGCTGCTCTCTGAGCGAACGCTTAATGAGATTGAATTGTCGGACGTCGCCGCGCTCGCCGGCATTCCCAAGAGTTCAGCCTATTATTTTTATCGGGACATTTATGCGCTTTATGCTGAGCTCGCTGCGCTCCATGATGAGGAGTTGAACGCCGTGTTCGCTGCGCCGTTGCCGCGTCTTGCAAACTGGGAAGCGATCATCGGACTGCTTATCGACCGAGCCGCCGCGTATTTCCATGAAAACTCCTCCGCCCGGCAATTGATGTTCGGTCCGCAAACGCCGCCCGACATCAAATGGGTGAGCCGGATCGCCGACAAGACGCACAGCGCCGTTTTCGAGCGGCAGATCGATCAGCAGCTTGTGCTCCCTGGCTTTCCTGCTCGCGACCGCGTCTTTTTTCGCGCCGTCGAGGCGGCCGATCTCATGTTCGGACTTTCGATCCTTGAGTTCGATGCGCTGACAGAGGAAATGGTAGAAGAAGCCAAGACGATGACGTGCGCCTATTTAAGGGTCTACATTCCGCCAGCGTTGCAGCGAAGATAAATGGCTCCACTTGGCCGATGTGCGCAGGGGTGAAGGCCTGACGGAGGTGGAAAATCCTCCTCCAGACGGTCCTGTTTCCTGAGAGGGCCTCACGGTGCGCTGCAAATAGCTCATTCACCGGACGATGTTTCAGGGCGGCGGTCTTGGCAAACCCGATCGCCAGTCTCAACGCCAATTCTTCATTTTCGCACCTGCAGCACAGTTCAAAGCCAAGCCCCTGTTGCCTCTCCGACACAGGTTGCGTTCAAAATACAATCGATTGTAATTTTGTATTGCGGCATGTTGTCAGCGCCGCCTAGAACAGTCTCACCCAAAAAATGGGCGGAATCGCGAATTACGAGCGATCAATCCTTAGGGAGGAACGAATGAAGAATCTGAAGCGTGTGCTAATGCTGTCGAGCGTGTTGGTCGCGGTCGCGCCTGCTGCCTCCTTCGCGCAAGAAGCGGCGGACAGCGCCGAATACGCCGATGAGATCATTGTCACTGGCGTCGCGAAAGCGACGACAGTTTTCCAATCGTCAGCATCGGTCTCTGCATTGCCTTCTGAGGAAATCCAGAACCTGGCGCCAAGGTCCATCAACGAATTATTCCGCGCCATTCCGGGCGTGAAATCTGAAGACACCGGGGGCGACGCAAACGCCAATATCAAGGTTCGCGGCCTTCCAATTGCGTCCGGCGGTTCGCGCTATTTGTCCCTTCAAGAAGACGGATTTCCGACACTCCTTATCGGCGATGTGGCGTTCAGCACGGCGGATAGCTATCTCCGGGTCGACAACACGATTGGCTCAGTGCAGTCGATCCGCGGCGGATCGGCATCGACCCAGGCGCCGAACGCGGCTGGCGGCATCATAAATCTTCTTTCACGAAAGCCAACCGAACGCGGCGGTTCTATTGCGGGTACTGCAGGTCTCAATTACGATTCATACCGTCTGGACGCAGAGTTTGGCGATGCGCTCGACAACGGCATTTATTACCATATTGGCGGTTTCGCGCGCACAGGCGAGGGCGTTCGCAAAACTGTCGGAAATTTCGAAGAAGGTTATCAGATCAAGGCCACGATCGGGAAGGATTTTGACCGCGGCAATCTTGCGCTGCATTTCAAGCGCCTTGATGATCGCGTGCCGACATATCTTCCTTTGCCTGCCGTCATCGAAAGCGACGGATCGATCGGGTCGCTCAATGGCCTCGATCTTGGAAAGGGCACAACTTCGCTCGGCCTGACGGATGTCGCATTGCGCCTCAATGATGTGCGTGACGCAGATACTGAGGGCTTCCAGGCCGAAATGACGTCAATAGGCGTCGAAGGCGCCTTCGATCTTAGCGACCGCCTGACTCTGGCTGGCAAAGGCCGCTGGGCGGACATTTCAGGGAATTTCTACTCGCCATTCCCCGCTGGGCTGGCCGGCACTAATCCGGACGGTTCTTCCAATATCAATTTCGTCCTCTTCAACACCTCCGTGCCTGACGTCGGCAATCTTTTCGGCGATGTCAGCCTGACGGGGGAATTCAAATTCGTCACAATCAAAGCAGGTCTGTTTTACGCCGACCAGCAAAGCGAGCAGGTCTGGAGCTTTAATGACGCGCGGGCGACGCTGAGCGGCGGCCGGTATATCACCGACGATCCAACGAACCTGTTCGTCAACCCGCTGGATGGTTCGTTCATTAATGGCCAGAGCTTCGGCAACCCGAACTTCGGAAATTGCTGCACCGTTTCCTGGGACTTCGATGTCGAGCAATTGGCTCCGTATTTCTCGGCGAACTTTGAACTTGGCGACTTGACGCTCGAAGGATCCTATCGGCGCACCATGAATAACGTGTCCGGTCAATACATTCCCTTCGGCACAGCCATCATAGGCCCGTTTGATGTCGATGGAAACGGATCTATCGGCGCCAATGAACAAGGCGCGCAGCGGTTTGACGCGACGGCCCTCGTCGTGACGGATTATGATGCTGATCACAACAACTTCTCGATCGGCGCGAACTACGAAATTAACGACAACCTCGCGGTTTTCGGCAACTATTC
>ERZ1292633.4097-Hain-H41-02um-R1-4097-length-13696-cov-6_pt1 | contig 13696 bp, 11 predicted proteins | sample MGYA00564406_ERZ1292633 | MGnify/ENA primary metagenome ERZ1292633 (study PRJEB36523, sample SAMEA6512639) | groundwater metagenome | collected 2019-01-08 | study: AquaDiva: Metagenomics assemblies of 32 groundwater samples
GGGCGGATGCATGGTGAGGGGCGGATGCATGGTGAGGGGCGGATGCATGGTGAGGGGCGGATGCATGGTGAGGCGGGGGGTGCCCCCTCCCCTTTGTACAGATTGAAAAAAAATTCTACCTGTTCCCCTTACCGGTTTGCGTTTCCTTCCGGCCGTGAAAATCCGACTGTGAAATGAAATGCCCGTCTCATGAACTCAAGTCGGCAGGTGTCTAACATATCGTTCCTACAAAACAAACCCATCAAAGTCAATGCCACCAAAGGGCGCTCGCCGCCCCGCGCCGAAGCACGCCGACGCGGCCGCAGGGGGTGCACCCGTGACCCGCAACGACTCGTTGCTCGCGTCCGAAACCGAGAGGTGCCAGACGTCCAAGTCGCTGTACGGAGACCATAAGGCACGCGTGTCCGCCAACGTGGGCGCCATCTCGGACCACACGCGCAACCATGCCTATTTGGGCTTTCTTCGGCGTTGTGCGCGGGGCAAGTCAGTTTTGCACCTTGGCTGTGGCATCGGCCTTTGGTCGATGGTCGCCGCGAAAGCGGGTGCCACCACCGTCACGGCGGTGGACACGAGCACGATCGTGCATAGCGCGCAGGTGGTGGCGCAGCAGAACAAGCTGACCGCCGTACAATTCCTACAAGGCAAAGTTCGCGATGGCACGGTGAAGCTGCCGCACGAAAAGTACGACATCATCGTTTGCGACTGGATCGCACAGTTTGGCACCAACGATAGTCTCTTCAAGGAGTTCATGTTCTGCGTCATCAACCACTTGGCTCCGGGTGGCATTACCTGCCCGAATCAGTGTACCATGTCGGTGTCCGCCATAACGGACTACCCTTACTACCAGGACACGGTTCACTTCTGGGACAACGTCTATGGGTTTCAAATGAAGCCCATGCAGCCTTTGGTGACGGCGGAGCCAACAACGGGGAGCATTCCTAAGAATCAGTTTGTCACCATGCCGTGCCAGCTAGCGACGAAGAATGTGACCATGCTCGCGGCCTCCGCCGATGCCGCGAAACTGCTGCGAGCCTCGCCCGCGGCAGCCGTGGTCACCGACGACGATGCGGCGTACGCGGCGCTTTGCGGCTACGACGCTCCCTTCCGGCTGCTCATCACGCGCAAGTCGACTGTCCACTTTCTCACATTCTTCGTCGACTGTCAGTTCACGAATTCCTCGACGGATGCCGCGGCGACCGGGTCGAACTTTGTCATCGGCTTCCAGCAGGGCGGCCGTAACGAATGGACCGAAGTCAGCGCGTTCCTCCCCGAACCGCTTCCCGTGGTGCCTGGAGACGTGATTGAAGGACACGTCAAGGTCCAGCCGCGGGGCTCGCACACTGAGTTGACGCTCACTGTGAAATGCCGGAACGCCTTGATTCAGCATGAGTCGACGACACAGCACCGATTTCAATACTAAACCATCGGAGTTTATCATTTGTTTCTCTTAATCGAGAAACACAACGTCAACCGTCCATTCGCAAGAGGCATGGCAGCTGCTGATTACCTCTTCAACGACGATGGGGGCTGGCTTCTTTTTCTCTTTGCTCGCGAATAAGCTTGTAGCAACCCCCTAATCTCTACACTGATATGGACTCTTGAGCGGTGTATCGTGAGCCATTTGCGTCAGTGCCGCCATTATGGCCTTTTGCCAAAAAATCGTTTTCGCCACAATAGTTTTCGCTCACTCGTCAAAACCGATTTTTCAACCATCACCACCGGAAGCCGATGTCGCAGCCTTGCCCGCTACCGCCGCGTCGCAGATGCCGCGAGGTCGCCGACCCTTGTTATCACTTCGCTGTAGGTAGGGATCGGCCGTTTCAACGCAACGGTGCGTCGCTCCCTGATCAGACATTCGGACGTTTTGAGGATTTCACCGAAGGCGCACCGCTTTGTCACAGCAACGATGAGACCGAAGCCGCGGTGGTCGAACCCCGTCGAGCGGCATCGCAACTTGTCGATCCTGACATCGGCGTCACGTGTCGCGAACCCAGTGACACCTCTGATGTGACTAAGCCTCGACATGTTTCTTGCGAACCGAGTGGCTTCCATCACAAAGTGACGGCGTGCTCGACAAACGATGTCGTTCACTCCGCATCTTTCAGCCGGGGAGAGGCAGCGCTGGGCAACGACGCAACGGCACCATCGTCCATCAAGGATGTAGCGACGTGCTCCACAAACGATGCCTGTCCTTCGACCTCCTCCGCGGAGTGCACTCTGCCGCCGCGCCGAGTCGGTGGCGCTGCTTCTTTCAACACAACCCGTCCGGCTGAACCGGAAATTTTTGTCACGAGCTTTTTTTTCGCCAGCGGGCGCGGTCCAATTGCGGTGAGTGCGGCGACGTATTTACGTGCTGAAGAGCGCGCGCGTTCCTGGCCCCCTTAGCCCCCCACCCCCGAATGTGTCACTCTCTTCACTCATTCATCTTCGTCCTTCCTGTCGACCATTCCTCACTCCCGCGCTCTCTCTACCACCGACACCCGCATGCTATCCACTTCCTCTGAGGAATAGGCTTTAGATGTAATCATTGAACACGCAATTATTGCTAGCTCGAGTTGTTCTTCTTTGATTTCATCAGGGAAAGCTAAATCGATTTCTTCTATATGCCGTTGTTGGATCAGGCCGCCGAAGACGAGTGGACAACGACACTGTTTCAGTGTTGCCAGGACCCCGCCGGTTCGTTCGATGCCACGTGCTGCTTCCCATGTCAGTATGGCCGCCAATGCGAAGCCCTCACCGGAACGGCAAACACGATGAACTGGAAATTTTGCGCCATCGCGTTCTTCTGCGGTTACTTTTCCACCTGCTTAGTGTGCTCGCTGCGCGGGAAAATCCGCGAGCGGTTTGGCATTTCCGGAAGCGTCGTCGGGGACTGCCTGCCGTCGTTCGTTTGCACACCGTGTGCCAACTGTCTCAATCATCGGGAGCTCACAAACCGTGGATATTGGCCCGGTGGCTCCATCTGCTCGCGCGCTCCTCCGGGAGGGGTGGGATAATTTCGACGTACGCAAATTGCACTCCGTCGCCCGACAACCTGTCTGTGTGGCGAATCGCGTTGATCCCAGTTTGAAGCGAAAAGTGCTAACGGTGGTCTATTTTCTGTCGATCGGGGCGCAGGGGGGAGCAACCGTCCTCCAATACTCTGGGGGGTCTCGTATTTCTACCAGGGGACTTTGTATCTGCGTCGGAGGTATACGGCGGACACATACGCGGACACGCCTTTGTTTTGTGGTTAGTGAGGCCGGCAATGAGGGATGCGACCTACCTTTTCTTGTGGGCGCCGCAAGCTTCCCCCCTCCCCGCGTCGTGTAGTGTGTGCGCTTCGGTGCAGCACTAATGTATGTACAGCGTGATCCGCCGCCAACGGCCCGCCAACTCTGGTGACGCTATGCTACAGCAGAGCGGTGGGACATTTCGGGGCGATTTTGGCCCCTGCCGCTTTCGATTTTCCCCGACCGAGTGCCCCGTTCCGTGACGGGGCCGGGGGGAAATCATGGCGGGACCCCTTCGGTCAATGAAGGAGGGGTACCGGTGCGGATATGACCACACACCCTGCGGCCTCCCCTCAGCAGACGCTGCACCGCCACGACATGACGTCGCCTTCGATCGCACCGTCTGCGATCTGCGATGTCGAAATGCGGTGTATGGTGTCGCCGTTGCACATCACATCGTTATGAAATGGTGGCAGCTGCGTCACTCCTAATGACCTGGGATGCTGACAATTAAAAAAATTGGGGCATTTCTGCGAGAGCTTGTCGCCGCTGAGGGCGAGCCATTCAGGAGGTCGTTCGGGCCGATCGAGGCGGTGCGCCGCTTGGACGGTGGCATTCGTCGACGGTTTTGCGTCATCCCAATCTGAGGAAACGCTTCATCAATTTTTTCCCTGAGGCAGGAGAATCCGCGAGCGGTTGGACATTTCCGCAAGGCTTTGTCGGTGACTGTCAACTCGCTCTCGTTGCTTGATCAAAGCGAAAATCACTATCTTTCACACCACATGCCGTTGTTGGATCAGGCCGCCGAAGACGAGTGGACCACGACACTGTTTCAGTGTGGCCAGGACCCCGCCGGCTCGTTCGATGCCACGTGCTGCTTCCCATGTCAGTATGGCCGCCAATGCGATGCCCTCGCCGGTTGGTCCAACGAGATAAACTGGAAGTTTTGCGCCATCGCGTTCTTCTGCGGTTACTTTTCCACGTGCTTAGTATGCGCGCTGCGCGGGAAAATCCGCGAACGGTTTGGCATTTCCGGAAACGTCGTCGGGGACTGTCTGCCGTCGTTCGTTTGCACGCCGTGTGCCAACTGTCTCAATCATCGTGAGCTCACAAACCGTGGATATTGGCCCGGTGGCTCCATTTGCTCGCGCGCGCCGCCGGGAGGGGTGGGATAAGTGAAAGCATCCGGAGTGATTCCGTTGTGGTACTCCCCGAGGCAACGTGTTTCCTTGCGTTGACCTGCCGCTTGCGGCAATCGCCCGCCACCTTCGGCAGCGCGGAAGAATCGAAATTTTGGCATTGACGCCACAACCCCTTTGCCGTCGCTGTTTGTGCGGCGGCGATTTTTACCCAGCTACCCCCGTTTGCCCGACTGATGCACCGCGAGACCAGGTAGTGCCGTCGTTTCCTGTAGGTGAGACCTCCCGTCGATCGATCTAACACCCACCTGTGACCACTCGTTTGGGACCGTTTGTTCCCCGCCGGTTCGGGGGTTATGTAAACAAGTGGGGTTATGTAAACAAATGATGCGTCGAGCCGTTGGACAGTCTGTTGCTGCTTCTTCCTATCCCGTGACTCTGGCCATCGCACCGTGGCCATCGCACCGTCATTGCAGCCGCTCCGGACATGATCCAAGTAATGTGGCATCGTTCTCCGGCATGCCACTGTCGGAACTGGTGAATGGGATCCACCACGGGGACCGCCGATGCATCGCGAAAGCGATTACGCTCATCGAAAGCGAAAATTCAACTCACGCCTTGCTGGCAGCCAAGTTGCTTCGCTTAATGCGTGACGACGACCTGAATGCTTCTAACGACGCGCGTCCGAACGTTCATTGTGCGATTCGAACCCGACCTGTCATCGCCATCACCGGCGCACCTGGGTCTGGGAAGAGCTGCTTCATCGAAGCCCTCGGAACGCATCTGGTGGAAGGACTGCAGCAGAGCGTAGGAGTTCTCGCTGTCGACCCAACTAGCGCGATTACTGGAGGCTCGATTCTTGGTGACAAGACGCGCATGTCGCGTTTGTCGATGAATACGCGCGCCTTCATCCGTCCGTCACCCTCCGGCTGTCATCTGGGAGGCATGACTGCGCGAGCATGGGAAACGATCGACGTCTTTGAAGCCGCACGATTCGACGTGACGCTCATCGAAACCGTTGGTGTTGGCCAGTCGGAAACGCAGGCCAAGGACGCCGCTGATCTGCTCGTGTTACTTGTGCCACCCGCAAGCGGTGACGATCTTCAAGCGATCAAAAAGGGTATCGCCGAGGTTGCTGATGTCATTCTGGTCACCAAGGCGGATGGGGACCGCTGTGCACTTGCGGAACAAACGCGCCTCAGCTACACGCGTGGAGTTCAGCTGGACACCGCTTATCATCCGAGGTCATCCCGGGAGCTCGCTGCCGCAGATGGGACGGCTGGGCTCCCCGCTGACGCTGAGTGCCGTCACGCGATGCGCTCGCGGCGTCCCGTGCTCACCGTTTCGAGTGAGACCGGGTTGGGCATCCAGGATGCATGGACCACAATGATCGCGATGTGGCGCGAACGACTGGTATCGGGCGAGATTGAGGCGCACCGCGGAAAACAGCGCGTCACGCATTTCAAGGAGTACCTTGAGGGCGAATTGTGGCATCGCGCGAAGGCGCGGCTCAATGCAGCATCGTGGAATGCCCCCCCGCTGAGGGCCTGCGAGAACCGCGGGGTCGCCTCTTCGGCCCTTCCCGACCACAGTGACGTGGTCGGGAGCGCGTGGGATGGCTATGAGGCGCGTGTCCGGTCGCGTCAAATGTCTCCCCGTGAAGCGGGAAACGACGCATTGGCGAGATTCTTCTCCCTATGAGTGGTTCGATCTCGAGAATTGTGTCTCGCCGGCCATTCACGTCGTATGAACAAACGGACGGGTTGTGTGATTAATTTTTTAAATGTTTTTTCTCGCTCCAGATTCGCCCCTTTTTTTCCCCCCAACTTCGTCACGCTCTCCTGCGAGGATATGGCCGAACTTTTACCTGTCGTGGTTGTCACCGGAGCCAGCTCTGGCATTGGAGCCGCCGTGGCTACGCTGCTGCTCAAGAGCGGGAAGTTCCGCGTTGCGTTGCTGGCCCGCAGGGAGGCGGAGCTGCAGGCCGTCGCGGCGCAGGCTGGGGGAGTGTTGAACCAAAGCGCGCTCGTCATCCCCACCGACGTCACGGTGAAGGCGCAAATCGACGCGGCGGCAGACGCGGTCCTCAAAGCCTGGGGTCGCATCGATGTGTGGATCAACAACGCCGGAAAAGGCATTTTCAAGAAGACCTCCGAACTCACAGCCGCGGATCTTGATGAACAGATGGTCATCAACGTACACTCCACGCTGTACGGCATGCAGGCTGCGCTCGCCGCATTCCGTGCCTCCGCATCGCGCGCAGGACAGATCATCAACGTGTCGTCTCTGTTGGGCCGCAATCCGACGATTGCGCACCAACGATCCGCCTACTGTGGCGCAAAGCACTTTTTGAACGCGATCACAGCGACGTTCCGCGCTGAGCTCAAGGAGTCCGATCCACATGTGGTGGTCTCACTTGTCTCGCCTGGTGTGGTGGCAACCGAATTTGGTGTCAACGCCAAAGGTCCGGACTCGCGGGCCTTTGGCAACGCTCAACCCCCTGAGGACGTCGCCGCGGTGATTGTGCGCGTCATTTCGAGTCACGAGTTGGATACCTACACCGCCCCGTTTCACTACAAGTTCGTGACGGACTACCAGACGAGCCTGGCGGCTCCACCGGCTCAGCCCGCCGCCGCAGCGCCGGCCGCATAACGTCCTCGATCGTTCTGGAGCGTTTTTCAAAGACCGAATCCTTTGTACCGTTGACGGGCATTTTATATTCAGCTAAACGAAACGGAATGCCCTGTTGGCATCTATTTTTTCTTTCACGTCGTGGACGGTGGAACGTAATGGGTCCGTGGAGGCAGGGGTAAGTGGAGGAACGCCGCCGGGGGAAAGGGTGCTGTCAGCCGGTGACCGTCATCGTTTGTTGTTGTCAACGCTGAAGTCGACCCCACGAACTCACACGTTGCTTTAGGTTTTTTCTGCATGCCCATGGACGCCGCCTCTTTTGCGGCCCTGCAGGCCCGCGCGAGTGAGTCATCCGCCCGCGTGGCGGAGGTGCTCGCCTTCGCGGATGAGGCGCGGACTCGCAGGGTGGCGGAGCGCGCGGCGCGAGAAAAGGCGCTGGCCGAGGCTCAGGTGGCGCTGAAGGCGGAGCAGGAGGCGCACTCCCGCACGAAGGGCGCGCTAGCGGCCGCGCTCCGGCAGCAGACGGCGACGGTCACACCCGGCATGGCGATGATTGTCGCCGGCATCATCGCCGTCGCTTGGCGCCACCTGAGCACGTCGCTCGTTTCTTGTCGCGGACTCACGAGCAAATTCACCAACGCCCGCAACACTGCAGCGCCGAATTTCTAAAAATTTTCTTGCATTCAAGACTTTGGTGAGTATAGGGTGAATCTCGCCACGGCCTCAGGTCACCTGCGGGAAATTCTGCACGTACAACCTGAATTGCGGCCCTCTGCGGGCTGTGCTGCCGGGACATTCTGTCGCCGATGATTATCCCCTTTCCCTCCCAGGTGCCCATTATTTGCTCCGGCTCCCGCCGTCGGTTTTCACACTTCTTGCTTCTTTCTTCCGTCGCTGCGGCTTCCGGTGTGGAGCAATCCTACATCGTAATGCTTTTTGATTTACAAGTCGAAGTTCTTGTGACCAAAGAGAGGGCTTTCCTCACCGTTCCGATGGGTCAGCCGATGTCCTATGGCCCCCGGCTGTCGATCGGCACGCAGACGACCGGCGACGCAAAGTCCATTCCCTTCTCTGTTTCTGCTGGGACGAGCAACGCAGATTCGCGGCCGGCAACAACAGCGCCTCGAGGACCACAGGCAGGGCGACCGCCGCTCGCCGTTCGAGAAGGTTCCGCTCACCTGCTCCCACCTGATCGAAGAGGCCTCCAACCACCTGTCGGCTTTGGTGCCCCGATCATCCATGTGGTGTCTCCGCTCCACGCCCGGCAGTGGGCACCGCCTCCTGGATGGCCCGCGGGATCCGGCCATCCTCCAAACCTGGCCACCCCGCAGTTCCAGCCGCTCGCCACGCCCCCGCATCCTGGAGACGCTGGCCGGGCAGGATCGCAGCCGCCCCATCGTGGTAACGAATCCCCATCAAGGCGAGTGATCGTCGTCCGTCCAACCACCTCCGGCGTCGCCACGACATCTCGCGCACCACCTCCGCCCATGGTATTCATGCCCGAGGCCCACAACGGCCTGCTCCGCTCGGCACCGTCCACGCCGGTGCGCCAGCCGGCCCACACACCCCCAACGATGGCGCTCGTGCCGGATGCCTACGGCCGCATGGTGCCCGTCGCGATCGTGCCGCTGTCGGAGTACCATGGTGGCCATGGTGGTGGATTTCCGATGAGAGAGGGGGATCACCGTTCGAATCAAGGTAGGCTCGGACAGCCACTCCCGAACAGCCACGCCGCCAGAGGAGGAGGGGGGGGCCCGCCAAGCCTGCAGGGCAGCGGCAGTTTCGACGCGTCGCTGCCAACCTCGGATTCGAACTCACGTTCGCCACGTCGGCCTCCTCCGCCACCACCAAGGTCGCCGACGTCTTCGACCGAAAGCGCGCCAACCACAGGGCCTCGCGGTAGTTTCGGGGATTCTCATGCGCATCAGTGGGACGACGGCAGAAAGGAGCAACGCGACCCGCCGAAGCGCACTATGCCCGACTTTCTAGACCCCCCTCAGTCTCTCGGGGCGGCGCGCGACAGCAGCACGGTGGGTGACGAGCAGCACCCATACGGCGCGTCGCCCCATCGCGCCGGGTCGCTGTCAGAACGGTCCGCAGCGCCCCCTGCTGCGGGCATGGATAGCATCGCAAGCTCCTCGCAGGACTTGATTCGCGATCTATACGACACGGTGCGGCGGCAGGATGGCCTTATTCGGGAGTCGCTGGAAAAGTATCGTCGAACCGAAGTGCCATCGTCGCGCCCCGCTCGGCGATCCGAGGATGGGGGCGAACTGCGCGAAGGCAGCGGGTACTTGAATCAGCTGTTTCAGCCACCGCGAGATCAACCGTTAGAACACGAGACGTCGTTATCGTCACAAAGGGCTATCACGACACTTCGACCGGCGGCCGCGGCGGCGGCTGCGCCCTCGGTGACTTCCACTTTCGCGCGGAGTGATTCCTCCTCCAGGAGCGAATCGGCCTGGGTGAATAGGCCACTGGCGGTGGCGCCGCGACCAACCACCAAGTCTCATGCCGCAGCCCCCACCCGGCCACCACCAACAGCACCGCCCGCGGCCGTAGACGCCAGCATGAGCCCGGCCTCGCAGGTCTTCGGCGTGCAGTATATCCGGAAAGGCGATCAGCGGTGGTCCGCCGCGGGCCGTCAACGGAGTGAACCAGCCGCCGCTCCTCCGCCTCTGCCGAGTCGACCTGCTCCCACGTCGTCGGGTTTGGCACCGCCATCGCAGCGGAATCGTCCCGCTACGAGCCGCGATGGCGGTGGGGGACTTGTCGCAGACTCACCCGACCGCAGCGCCAGCGACGTTGCTGTTCGCGCTCGTCGAACGTTGCTCACCCACCTGCAAGGAGCTGCGGATTGATTGAAGGCGCTGACCATTAGACGTTGAAACGGGCGCGGTTGAGAAATGATAATGCGGAGATCGGCGAGGCTCCTTGCACCTCCCAGACCTTCTTGTCCCGCCCCGCTCCTTGTTGTACGACCTGCGCTGCTGACATGACACACACACTCACTTCCCTTTCTACCTTGAGCGACGAGGGGTGTCATGCTAGCATTACAATTTTCCCTTTGCACGAGCTCTCGAATCACAGGGGGCGTTTCCCTCGTGTTTTTCCGCTCCCCCTGCATATGGGAACGTCGCGGGACTTCGGGGGCGTGCGTTCGCTATCCTGGTGGCGGCTGGGCGCGATCGCCTTTGTCATGACTTCGTGCGGCCCCTTCGGCGTCGAGGCGTGCGTATCGAACGGCGGGGCGCTCTTGACCCTCATCGCCATCTTTGTCGTGCCGGTCCTGTACGTGGTGCCGCAAGTGCTCATGGTGAGCGAGCTCGCCTTGATGATGCCCTCGATGCACGGCCACATTCGTTGGGTCGAGGAAGGATGGGGGCCTTTCGCCGGATTCTTCAACGCATACAACGCCATCTTGGTCAACACCATTGACTTGGCGTTGTATCCGGTGCTGGCGAGTGAATACGCCTACCTCCATTTCTTCGCCCCGACCGGCGGCGGTGGTAGTGTTGGCATTCCCGGTGGGCGCGGCGCGAGCAACCCCTCTTCCAATCCAAAGCCAATGATGGTGCTCGTTGCCATACGTCTCCTCCTCATTTTCGTGGGCACGCTCATCGCGATCACCAGTGCTCGACACGTATCGGACGCCTCGATTGGGATGGCCGTGATGATCGTCGTCCCATTTTTGGGGTTGTTCTTGTTGCTTGCCCCGCGAATGGATCCCGCCTCGCAATGGACAGTTGCGAGCGGAGCGGAGTGGGGTGGGTGGTCCAACGTGACGGCAGCCGTGCAAGCGGCGGCGACGGTGATCGGACCAACAACGATGAGGGGAACGCTCGTCGCCACCACCATCCAGCCGTTGACCACCGCGGCCGCCGTCACTCTGTTAGCGCCATCGAATTCTTGGAATGCGGTCGAATGGGGTGCCTTCACCGCAAGTGCACTGTGGCTGTACACCGGGTGGAACAGCCTGGGCGCGCTCGCCGGGGAGGTTGAGCAGCCTTCGCATGGCGGTGTGTCCAACGTCTTTACGCGTGGTCTATCGTTTGCATTATTTCTGAGCATTGCGATGTACTTTCTTCCAGTCACCGCGGCGCTCACGATTCCTGGACAGTGGTACGACGGATACTTGTCGGACGCCTTCGACCGTGCTCTACCCGGTGCTGGTGTCTTTGTCTCATGTCTCGGAGTCACGAGCCAGCTGGGCCTATTTTGCGCAAGCCTCGTGTGCTACAGCCGTATGGTTTGGGGCATGGCAGAGCTTGGTTGGCTGCCCAAGTACTTAGCGAAGCTGAGTGACGAGGCCAAAACGCCGGATCGCACGACGCTCCTGCAAGCCGTGGTGCTGCTGCCTCTCATGTTGTTCGATTTCAGTTTCCTTCAGCGTCTGGAATTCACGCTCGCGGCCATTTCGTACATTCTGACCTTCACCGCATTTCTGAGGATGCGCTACACGCGGCCGGAGCATCCCCGCCCATTCACGGTGCCGGGCGGCAAACCGTTTGCCTGGCTCATCACGATAACCAAAGTGGTGGTGATGTCCGCCGTGGCGCTGAGCAACGCGCTGGATCCGTTGCTCCTTGGAGTCGGTGTCGGGATCAACGGTGCCATCGCACTCGCGTACTACGCCACGGCGGCACGCGATGTGACGCCCATCGCGGAGGGTACGGAAACGGAGGGAGCCGCCGTGGAGTTGCGCGATGTCGCTGCTGACGTTCAGCCGTCGGTGGCAGCCGCGGCGGTGCCTGCGGCCTCGTTGATGTTGCGGGAAGAGCCGAGAAGCGCGCTCATCGAGGAGTCGTTGGCCATGGCGGTTGTTGTTACGCCTTCCCCATGACGACCACAGTCAATCATGTTGAGAGTATGGTTCTTAAAGGCTCCAAGATTGAAAACCCCACGATTTTGCCTGTTGACTTCAAGTATTTTTACGAAACGCTTTTTGCCTTCGCCGCTTTTCCCTTTCGTTGATTTCTTCACTGTGATGTCGACCGATACGGGAGGGAGGGCCCTGAGGACCGCGGTGGATATCAAGTTCGCCGTCGTCGTCGCCGTGGCAGGCACCGTAGTCGGCGCCACCATCGTCGGACTGTTTCAGCAGCTGTGCCGTCCTACATCGGCCGCCGCGCCGGTCTCGGGTATTGCACAGAATGCGAGCAATGTGCGCGATTTGGTCAAAGGTACTCGCGAGGCGTCGCCGTCCCCTCCGTCCAAAGGAAAAATCTCCATCGCCGAAGACACAAGCTCTGCTGGCCGCCACAGGTCAGCCGACGTTGGGCAGTCACCCAGTTTACCGCCCGCGGCGCGACCGTCGCTGTATCTTGATGCCATGAAGCAGACTCGCGCCCCGCCTTTTCTGCCTCCGGCCGCAGCCTCTTCTTCCGCTGCCCAGAATGATCTCATTTTTCCCATTCACCGCTTGTCGAAGGCGGATCCTGCGATGATGTCAGATTCGCGCCTTCTCACTTCCGCGACCACGTCTGGCGGCGCGGCGGTGTCGGCCACGGATGACGAGACATCCACGAGCGAAACGCCGACACCGATTCTTCGCCCCATCGTGAATCCAGAACAGCAAGCAATGTCTGCGGGAGGTTCCGCGGTTGTTCACCCGACCTCGCTGCCTGCTGCCGAGGTGAACCGAGGCTGGTTCTCCGAGTGGCGGCGAGTAATTGAAGCGGCCGTCAACGGCGCATTTTCAAAGACTAATTCTTCTACGGAGCAGGGCACCCACACTGCGTCGAAGATGCCCCCTAAGCGCGCTAAGAAGGAAATTTCTGGCGTCAGTGTCGACGCGTTGCGCAATCGCGCACGATTGACGTGGCTCCGCTGGGGCCCTTTCGCCAACCTCCGTGACGTGGCTACCGTCGATCGCTCAATGAAACTGTGGCTGGCCGACACTCGCCTCGCGACGCTTTCCGATCCCATTGTGGACATGGATGACGTACCGCTTGTGCCCGCGCTGTCCCACCTCGTTGGGTGCTCGGACGAGTGGCTCAGCGACGGGACCTCGGAAACCTCGTCGTCGGATGGGCCTTTGTCATCACAAGGTGGGCCATCGACTGCCAACACGACGACAGACGACGCTCCATCGACCGTGGAGACATTGTCGAAAGGAAAGCCGCCGACGCGGGCCGTTGCAGTCGTTGATCCGTCGCTCGGCACCTGGTGCGACAGCCGGCTCGGCGTGCGCTTCAAGGACATGCACACGGTCGCCGTGTTAGCGGATGTCACCCAGACCACGGCATCGGATTGTTTTATCGTGGGGCCGCTGGACGAAGCGGATATTGATGCAGTCAATTCCGAAGAGCCTGCGAAAACTACGCCTCAATGCGTTCGGTTCGCAACCCGGCGCGTCACGACTCTACGATTCGTGCCTCTCTCGTGCAATGCCGAGGCGGAAAAAGCCGGAGTGATCGACGTGTCGGTCGACATCGCGGTATCGGATCCCTTGCCTTCCATCGTGGATAGCAGCACTAACGACGACGGCGGCGACGGGGCGTTCCGCCGCACGGTCGTGCGCATGCGAAATTCTCTCGACGGCGATCAATTGGCAACGACTCTAGCAGAACTATTGGCCAGGGGATTCAAACTAACCTCGAGTGGTCGCGCCCCAGTGCTTCCTACGGAATTGGCTGCCGCTCGTGAGGCTGTGGAGCAACTTGGAAAGGTTCAACTCCGCAAGGCGGGCGACAATGCGGATGCGGCCGCCGA
>ERZ1292633.4098-Hain-H41-02um-R1-4098-length-13695-cov-22_pt1 | contig 13695 bp, 10 predicted proteins | sample MGYA00564406_ERZ1292633 | MGnify/ENA primary metagenome ERZ1292633 (study PRJEB36523, sample SAMEA6512639) | groundwater metagenome | collected 2019-01-08 | study: AquaDiva: Metagenomics assemblies of 32 groundwater samples
AGGTGATTGTCTTTTCATCATGGTTGAACTCCTCTCTGAAATGGTTGGGCGAACTGCTCCAGGCAAATGCGCAACTGGTCTCTTCTATGTGAGGGTCTCACTGGCACTTCGTCTGTGTGTGAGGAAAGGAATAACATAGCTAAATTACGTACTTAATATCGTAGTGTCCGGTTAAGAGTCAAGCCCTTTGTTAGTCCCAAATGAACCTGCAGAATATCCAAACCACCGTGGTGCCTGCGGGTGGTTCTTCCATGGCAGAATTTAAGGTGGAAGTGCCTGGAACCTATATCAACGTTGACCACGCAATCTTCCGCATCGTGAAAGGCGCTGTTGGTCTGATCAAGGTGGAAGGTGCAGACCAACCCGACATCTATAAGAACCTCCTGAAGTAGTGCCGGGCAGTCAGGCGTCAGGGCTCTGAGGGCCGTGACAAAGTTAAGCAGTCTGCGAGGGGGAGAGGCTTTGCCTCTTCCCATTTTTTTTGAAGTGGCTCCAGATCACAAAGCTGGTATGAAGACACAGAGCACTTCTAGCCCATAGAGCTATATCTCCTCTTCACAAGGAAATGAAAACACCTTGAGAGGGACAGGCTTGTCATCATGTGAAAAATTTTTATGTCTTGCGTGAAAGGTTTTAAGCGCGCTGATCGCCCTGTCTGCCTGGTCGGAGGGAAGAACTGCAAAAATGATGTCATTAATGTCAGGGTTGAGGAAGGTCCCCAAGACTCTACCAGTCACACCCTTACCCATGACGTGGGTAATTATCGTATAGGCCGTAATACCATTACTCTGCAGGAGCTCCTCCAAGTCACTTAACATAGACTCCCGGGCTACAATGAGTAGAGTTTTCATGTACGTTCCATTTCTCCTTCCCAAGCCATGGAATATCGATGATAAAGATTAGGGATACCGGACGCCTCCAGGCCTCTGGCTCCTCCATAATAGGGACCACCGATGAAGCCGTTGGGGCTACCAGACGATCCCTTTGTGATGCTTACTGTAGGCGGGTGGGTACCAAGCCGCCTTTCTTCGCCGGGCGGGCCAGACTTGTGCTTCCTCGCACATGCCCTACGTAGCAGGGCCTGTTTGGGTAAAGGTGTCAGGAACCATTGTTTGCCACAAATAATGGTTCCTGACACCCTCTGTCTCCCGGAAGGGACGATTGGTCTGTCTTTGCTGCACAAGGAATCCGTCTTCACAATCACGGAGGTTTTGTTCCTGTTTAATGAGTGGGATTCACTGATTTCCCAGCGGGAATTCGATGACCAAGCCGCCCATAACGTCACCAACCTTAAAATCCTTCTTAGGACTGTGGGGATGAGTATTATGGCAGGCAACGCAAGCATGACCAACAGCCACATCAGCATAAATCGCGTGAAAGAAGGTTTGATCATTGACCGTGATTGCCCGAGTGACAGGATGTTCCGGTCTCGCAACCACTGCTTCTAGGCTGTGTTTATCCACTTGATCGCGTGGGCCATTTTTGGGATTAATCGGCCATAGACTTATCAATCGGTAACGGAGCCCTGTGAATGTTGCGAACATGTTGCTCGATTCGGTAACGAACTGTTGTGGTAATGGTAACGTCTTCTTATGCGTGCGCCATTCTCCATCCGCTTTGATTCCTCCCTGCTCCTCTAACCGTTCGACGACATGAAGCGTGTAAAAGGCACGGTGGCTTTCAATCACAGTATGTATAAATTCTGCGACTTTTTCTGGGGGGACACCAGGCACGTCTGCTGCGTGGCCCATCACCGGGAACAAATAAAGAACGATCGCTAGGATCGCTGTGAGACTGGCCTTCGATTTCATGATTACCTCTTCCTGCTTATGGCGCGTGGCAGTCTGGTTAATGTAAGCCGGAGGATCGTCATTACCAATTCCAGCCACCGAGATGAAATTCCGGCTAGGCAATCCGTCATGGTGCGAATAAAATGCGTTCGAGATGTGCGAGCGATTAATCAGGGAGTATAGGGTTTCTTCAGATCATTGTAGGGCTTTGATCCATCTGCATTGACGTCGATTCCCCCCACTGACGGTGGTTTGTCGAGATTAGAATATTGAAAAGTATTGAACGGCTGAATCTGGTCATCGGAAGGGAGTTGATTACGATTCCATCCCCCACCAAAGGCTCGAACGAGGTTGACGGAGGATCTCAGCAGGTCTGTCTTGATTAGCACCAAGTCGATGCGTGCCAAGAGTGTGTTGACCTGGGCATAAATCACTTCAAGGCTGTTAGCCAGGCCGCCACGGTACAGTTCAAGCGTGAGCTTCTGTGCTTTCAGGTTCGCCCCCACTGAAGCGTCCTGGCGTTCTGCAGCGACTGTCAGCCGGTTCGTCAGACTCAAATTGTTCTCGACTTCACGGAAAGCGTTGAGCACGGTCGAACGGTACAGATCATCCGTCTCGCGATAGGCCGACCACGCTTGTTGTAATTGTGCACGTCGGTAGCCTCCCTGAAAGACCGGTAGATCAACAAGAGAGCCATAGGACCAGAAGCTGTTGGCAAGCTTCAACAGACTGGCGCCGTCTTCCAATCCGCCATTAATACGGAATGAAACATTGGGGAAAAATGCGGAACGGGCGATACCGATGGCGCGGTTTGCCTGCGCCATTCGTCGCTCGCTTGCGGCAATGTCGGGCCGGCGCTCAAGCAAGGTGGCAGGGAGAGTGACAGGAATCGCGAACGTCGCGACTCGAAGCTCCTCCACCTGCTCAAGCGTGAAACTGCCAGGCGCCTTATTGAGCAGAATGGCGATGGCCTGTTCACCCACTTGACGTTGACCTTGAATCTGCGCCAATTTTGTCTCAGTGCTGAATAACAACGATTCGACGCGGGCGACGTCGAGCGCCGACGCGATCTTCCCGACATACTGGGCCTTGGTCAGCTTGAGCGTATCTCTGTAAAGCTCAATCGAGTGGGTATAGATCGCCTCCTGGGCGTCGAGGCCGCGGACCATGAAGTAATTCGAGGCAATTTCAGCCTGCAGACTCAGGCGCGCGAGCGCCCAATCGGCTGCACGTTCCTCGGCGCGATAGATCTCCGCCCGTGTGGCATTCCGGAGGCGTGACCAGAAATCTGGCTCCCAAGATGCAAGGCCTCCAAGCAATAGAGTGCCTTCTTGGGTGTGAACACCTTCCCCTTCAGGACGAAAGAGTCTGTGATCCGACTGTCTATTGTGTGAGGCCTCGAAACCTGTGCCGAGCCGAGGAAGGTACTGCGAGCGGGCTTTCATCATCTCATCGCGGGCCTGCACGAAACGTTCGGCTGCGGCTTGAAGATCCGGATTGGCAGCAATAGCTTCGTCTATCAGACTGTCAAGGACTGGATCGTTGTACAGCTTCCACCAATCCGGTCGAAGCTGATCATCCGACGGATTCACCTTCACGAAGGGACTTGAGCCACGCCAGGAGTCAGGCACGACGTATTGTGGCGGCTCATACTTAGGCGCCAGATCAACAGCCGGGAACCAACTACAAGCCGACAGATTGAAGATCACCAGCAAAAAGCCACTTCGCCTTAGCCAGGTAGGCCAGGTGTCTGTCATTGCTGGACCGTTTGCAAAGCAGCGTCCATATCGCTAAAGGAGCATGGTAGAGATATGCCCATACAGGTTCCGATTCGCACGCCGTTCATTCAATTGCCTCCGATATGTTTCGCTGTTGGACTACCCGCTGGTGGAATAGCCGCTGTTGGATTAACGATGTCGTACCCGGTTGATGCCGTGACAATTCGCACCTTGTCTCCTTCGAGCAACGCGGCACTCGGATTATTCACAATACGGTCCGCCTCGGAGAGGCCCTCAGTGACTTCGATGTAATTGTCGAAGATTTTGTCAACGGTGATCGGTTTGAAGTGAAGCCGATCATCCTCTCCCACGACGGCCACCTGCGTACCATGCTCCTGAAAGACCAACGCGCTCGTTGGAATGGTCATCACCCCTCTGTCCACAGGAGCGGTCAGATGAACGTTGGCATAGGAGCCGGGCCAGAGTGCTCGGTCCTTGTTGTCAATGGTAAAGACCGTGACTGCAGTGCGTGTGCTTACATCAAACCCCTTCGCCACGGTCAGAAACTTGAAAGTAAAATGGCGATGGGGGAGTTGCGGTACGGTCACATCGGCCGTCAGGCCGGGAGCAAGGAAGGCTCCGAAGGCTTCCGGCACGCTCACAAAAAGTCGCAACCTATCGACCACGGCCACGGTAAAGAGGTTGCCTTTTGCGTTGGGGGTGTTGAGATTGCCCTCTTTGCTCACCAAGTCACCGACATTGATGTTTCGCTGGATCACGACTCCGTCGAAGGGGGACATGATCTGTTTAAACCCAATGAAGGCCTCAATGTTCTTCACCTTTTGCTCGGCTGCCCTGACTTTCGCCGCCTGGACCTGCGCCTCCGCGAGTTGAACTGAAATGGCTTGCTCCGAGAGCGCATGGCTTTCTCGCATGGCCAGGTAGCGCTTGGCGGTGAGGTCGGTCAGCTCATTCTTGGCACGTTCGGATTCCAGATCCGCAGTGGCCTGTCGGAATTCGGCATCGAGATCCGGCGTGGTGATTTCGGCAAGGATCTGGCCTTTTTTCACCGCATGGCCGAAGTCCGCATGCCACGCCTTCACGTAGCCTTCGACACGCGCATAGATGGGTGCCTCGTTCCAACCGACAATATTGCCGGGGAGCGTAATGGTGTCGGTAGGGGCTGACGTCTTGGCATGCGTGATGGCCACCGGAGTGATGGCCGCTTCCGAGGTGTTCTTCTGCAAGGCGTCCGCATCGTGCTGGTTTGCGGCAAACCGGTAAACGAGAAACGCGAGCCCCACGCAGGCGACTAGAATTAGAATAGCCTTGCTCATGTTAGGCATGCTCCTTTTGGGGAACAGTTCGCCGTTGGTAAACGATGGCGTAGACGCAGGGAACAAAAAACAGTGTGAACAGGGTCGCAACTGTCAATCCACCCATGACGGCTCGTCCCAGCGGCGCATTTTGGGAATTGGCCATCGCCATCGGGAGCATACCGATAATCATCGCAGCGGCGGTCATGAGTACCGGACGAATACGGCCCTTCCCCGCCTCGACCGCGGCTCGCAGCGCGTCACCGTGGACAGCCAGTCGCTCCCGCGCGTATGCCACGAGCAGGATTGAATTGGCGGTGGCCGTGCCCATCGTCATGATGGCCCCCGTCATCGCCGGCACCGAAATATATGTCTGCGTCGTGAACAGTGCCCACGCGATACCCGCGAACGCGCCCACTAAGCCCGTAATAATGATGAAGGGATCAAGCCAGGATTGGAAATTGACGACGATCAGGAGATAGACCAGCAAGATGGCGATGAGGAGACCACCGCCGAGTTCGACAAAGGCGTCGTGCATGACTTCGGATTGGCCGTGAATTTCAACTTCCGCACCGCGCGGCAGCTCGTCTTTCATGCTCTCCGTTATCTTCTGGACATCCGCCAGCACACCACCGAGATCGCGTCCCTCCGCCGATACCAAAAGGTCTATCATCGGCAGGAGATTCCGGTGCGTCACCACACCCGGTGTTCCGATCAAGGAGAGTTTGGTGAGATTGCCAAGCAATTGCAGGTTCTCTTCCGCACCTTCCTGATGCTCGCGCATTTCTGGAGCGACCGGGATCGTTTTGAGATCTCCAATGCTCGACAACTGTGGTTGAGGGGTATAGACATTCAGTCGATACGACTGTTGCGTCGAACGGTCGAGCCAATATTTCTGATCAATCTGCTGGCTGCCTGCCGTTGCCAGGAGCATGTTGAAGCCAAAGTCTCTCTGGTTCAGATTCATGCCGAGGGCGAATCTCCGGTCGCCTTCGACCAGAATCGTCGGCTGAAACATCGTTTGATAGATATAGACGTCGGCGGCGCCGGGGATCTGGCGGATTTTGCCCGCCAATTTTTGAGCGTACGCGTAATTGGCATACAGGTCCGGTCCGTTGACCTGCAGGTCGATCGGCGCGAGCGAGCCAAAATTCAGAATCTTATCGGTCAGATCAGCCGGTTGAAACGTGAATTCCGTTCCTGGATAGCGCTCCGACAAACCTTTGCGGAGAATGTTCCGAAGTTCCCACACCGGTGACTCATGATCCTTCAGCGCGATGGTCAGATCGCAATCTTGAGTGCCGATCGTTGGGGATGGAATGAAGGCGAGATTATGCGCTCCGACCGGAAGACCGCAATTACTGACAATCGTTTCGACGTTACCGGGCAGCATCTCCTTGATGTTGTTTGCGACGAGAGAGGCAATTCGCCCGGCGGCTTCAATCCGCAATCCGAGCGGCGCCCGCATGTGCATCTGCAGCACTCCTCCCTTGATCTGGGGGAAAAACTCTTGGCCGTTGAAGTAAAACAGCACGAGCGACCCCAGCGAGAGCACAACGGCGATCGTGACGAAACCCACGCGATGGGCGACCACCCGTTCAAGTTGTGCGGCGTAGCCATCTCGGAATCGGTCGAAGGCATGCTGAAATCCCTGTTGGAAACGAGCAAAGACACCGCCGTCCGAGGCAGTCGCGTGATGAACTTTCAGAATATACTTCGCCATGGTCGGCACGAGGGTGTAGGTCAAGATAAAGGATGCCAGCATCGCGAAGACGACCGCCTCTGCCATCGCCGGGAACACCCAACCGGCAATGCCGCTTAAATGGAACAGTGGAACCCACACTATTGTGATGGCAAGTGTGGCGACGAACGTCGGCAGCATAATCTGATTGGCGGCATCGATGATCGCCTCCTCTAACGGTTTCCCCATGGCAAGGTGGGTGTCGATATTTTCGATCATGACCGCGGCGTTGTCGACGAGAATGCCGACAGCCAGCGCTAATCCACCCAAGGTCATAATATTGATCGATTGTTCGAGCAGATGGAGGGTGATGATGGAGCTGAGAATGGAGAGCGGGATCGAGGTGAGGACAATGACCGTCGGGCGCCAGGAGCCAAGCATCAGCAGCACGATGAAGCCGACCAGCAAAGCGGCGATGACCATTTCGTGCACCACATCAGCGATGGCATCCTTCACGAATTCCGAGGAGTCGCTGATGAGGCTCACTTTCACATCAGCAGGCACGACCTGCTTGATTCGTGGGATCATTTTTTTGATTCCATCCACGATATCAATGGTCGAAGCCTCACTGCTCTTCATGACGACGACGATGACGGCCTGTTTGCCGTCGACCAGCACAGAGTTCGTTTGTACCCGGCCAGCCAAGCGAACCGTGGCGACGTCGCGCAGGTGAACGTAGGCGTTGCCGTCTCGCTTGATCGGAATGTCGTCAAACTCTTCAATCTTCAACGGGGATGCGTTCGTCAGAACAAGCCAGTCGGTCTCCTTGATCTTCATGTCCCCGCCTGGCAGCACGAGATTCTGTTTCTCGATCGCTTGGTGCACGTCTTCCGTGGTGAGGTGGCGGGCCATCATTTTCTGCTGATCGACATTGATCATAACCTGCATGTCCTGGCCCCCGTAGGGGTGCGGCAGGATCGCGCCGGGTATGGTGACGAGCATGGGTCGAATTCGCATGACGCAGAGATTATAGAGCTCCGCCGGTGTCTGAATATCGGATTCGACTTGTAATACGGCTACTGGTACTTGGGAGGGGAACAGCCGCATGACCATGGGCGCGGCCACATCCGGCGGTAGCGCTTTGACGGAGGTCTGCGATATCCCCACGATATCGGCCTCGCTGCCGGCCAGATCAACTCCGTCCTGAAGATAAATATTGATGATGGAGTGACCGAAGTAAGACGTGCTCACGATCGTCTTGATGCCTTCGACCGTCTGAGTCAACATTTGTTCGAACACACGAGTGACTCGCCCCTCGGTCTCTTGCGGCATCAAGCCATCGTAGAGCCAGACGACGGAGCTCACGGGCATCTGGATATTTGGGAAGACGTCGGTCGGTGCCTTGACCACTGTCATCACCCCAAACACCAGGATGAGGATGGCCAGCACGACAAAGGTATACGGCCTACGCAGGGCAGTGAGGACGAGCTGCTTCATGTACGAAGCCTCCCCCAAGCGGTATGACGGTCTGGCCGTTCACGAGCAGCGCCGCATGATACGTGTCGGATCTTGTAGCGAACTGCTCGCTCGCTGGACGAGGCTGAATATTCACTTCCGTCTTCTGCTATAATTCCGTCTCGCATTGCTTTCCTTGAATCTTCCGTTCCCAGGATTCAGCTCCCGGTTGTTGATTCGACGCGATAGGATTTTCGCTTCAGCGCGTCCCGGTGTCCCTTATTTGTTTCAATCGGGCACTCTAGCCCCATCAGATGATGAAACTATGAAAAAATCATGAAGAATTCTTCATTGACGCTACGAGTGCCACATCTTGATTCGTATTCCATAACGGGAAAGAACCAACCCTCGCAGGCCGGCTTTATTGTCTCCCACGCAGTCAATAAACAGCCTATTACTATAATCCATTCTGGGATCTAAAAAACACTCCACTGGTAACTTTTCACGGCATACCTGTAACTTTCCACAGTATGGTCTGCTCACGGAACTCCCTTATCCTCTCTCTTCATACAAGATCGTGGAGCGGGACGAGCGGAATGGACGTTCATATCGCTTCACCACTGATCCATCGTCGATATACAGTATTGCCACGTGCGTGAGCAGATGCATCACCAATACATCATCGCGGAGCGTTCGAACCGTGAGACAGGCATTTCATCGATCCATTCGCCCAGCCTGAAGCCTTTGTCTCGATTGCAGGACACAGTCCGATTTGCCTGTCATCGGCGATCGTTGGGAGGGGGTATTCTCGCGGTAGGTAGCCGTAGTGTAAGCTCTTGCTGCCGATTCATTACGGGTGGATAATGACAACGATGAAGAACGAAATGAGTAGCGATACAAACAGACACCTGCTGATCCTCATTGTCGTTTTAGGCATCGGCGTCTTCGTCCTCGATCTGTATCTTCCTCTGGGATTCGGGAATTCCGTGCTCTACGGAGGGCTCGTCATTCTATCGTTTCTCTTGCCATATCGGAAAGGCCCCCTGATTACCGCGACAATTTGCTCTGTGGTCGATATGACCGATATCTTTCTGAAGCCTACGCTCGATGGCATGCCAATGTGGATTGGCGTCACCAATCGGTTGTTCAGCCTGACGGCGATTTGGCTGCCCTTGCTGTTCTTTCTGCATCGGCGACGGGCCGAAGACCTGTTACAGCATGCGTACGATGAACTCGAAACGCGGGTGGAGGCTCGCACTCATGAACTCGCCGCTGTGAATCAAGCGCTCGTCACGGAGATCGAAGAACATAAAGAAACCGAGCAGTCTCTTCGAACGAGCGAAGAGGTATTGTTAGCCAGTCAGCGCGAACTCAAGCAGAGTCGTGCCGATTTGCGGGCCTTGGCGGGCCAGCTGTTGACGGCGCAGGAAGCAGATCGCCGGAGAATATCCCGCGATCTGCACGACGACATCAATCAACGTCTCGCGATGCTCTCGATGGATCTTCGGCGGATCGAAAAAGATCCGTCGAAGGATCCGGAGCCTCTCCGGGATGGGATTCGACAGGTATCCGATGGCCTTGCTGCTGTCTCGAACGATGTGCGACAAATGGCCTATCGCTTTCATCCGTCCATTCTCGATGACTTGGGGCTATTGAAGGCCGTACGCTGCTTGGTCAATGAGTTTTCCGACCGCACCGGCATCCCGTGTTCCTATGTGTATAAGGACCCGGTGGGCATACTGCCGCCCGACCTGACCATTTGTATATATCGTATCGTACAGGAATGCCTCAGCAACATTTCTCGGCATGCCCAGGCTTCTCAGGTGGAGATCGAACTGATTTGCGAGTCCGATGGGGTCAGCCTCTCAGTCCGTGACAATGGCGTGGGATTTGATACCTCGCACGGAGATCAGATGGGCGGGCATTTGGGCTTGCTGAGTATGAAGGAGCGAGTACGCATGGCAAAGGGAATGTTGGAGGTAGAGTCAGCACCCCTGCACGGTACAGAGATCCGGGTGGATATCCCATTGGATCTAGGAGGGAGCGATGCCTAAGCCACGCATCCTGCTGGCAGACGATCACGCCCTTGTCCTCGAGGGGTTTCGCCGGATCCTGCAAGAGCACTATGCGCTGGTCGGGACGGCCGGGGATGGGTATGCGCTTCTGGCTGCCGCGAAGACCGTCCAGCCAGACATTGTCATCCTGGATATCTCCATGCCGTTGCTCAATGGCATCGACACGGCGGCGCAGCTGAAAAAGATTTGTCCAACAGCCAAAATCATTATCGTCACGATGCACGCCGGTGCGGATTATGTACGATCGGCCTTCGAGGCAGGAGCGTCGGCCTATGTGCTCAAGGGATCGGCGGTGGATGAATTGGATCTAGCAATACGGGCCGTGCTCGGAGGCCATTCCTACATTACGCCGCTGATCACGAAAGAGCTTGTGGATGTCTTTTTGTCTGCAGTCTCGGAGACATCGAAAGGCCTTACTCTGCGCCAGCGAGAAGTTCTGCAGTTCCTCGCCGAGGGGCGGACGGCCAAGGAGATTGCGAACCGGTTGAATATCACCTCACGCACCGTCGAGTTTCATAAGGCGCAGATCATGGGACACCTTAATCTCAAATCCACCGCGGATTTGATCAAATACGCGCTCACCCACGGCATCATAAGCACATCCTAATCGTCAGATCACCTCATCTGGTCCCTGTAATAATTCTGTTGCGCGCCTTCAGTTTTTGCGAGTTCCTTCCCATGAGCAATGAAGGTATCTGGCAACAATATCAGGGGTCTGGCCCGACGTTTGTGGACACCTTTACCACCCGAACAGACCTGAAGAATGCTAGCAAGAAAATGGAAGCGATACCGGAGTGTATTTCGTGAATTCCACAAATCCAACTTAGCCATTCTCGTTATATTCATGAGCACGTCTTCCTGCAATCGCGCATCCGTTACCGCGGGCTCGCGAAGAATACCCACTGGCTGTTCATCAGCTGCGGCTTGGCGAAGTGGTTCGATAACCAGGCATTTGACGCAAGCGTGGCAGTTATCAAAGCGCTCGACATGCTCCGCAATGGTCTTGTGAGCCGTGGCTGACTTCGGCTGCTATCACCTGCACGAGTTCGTTCTTGAGTGAACTGAAGAAGCTCTCTACAGGGGTGTGTCGTAGTAGGTGCCCCTGCGACTCATACTGGGCACCATTCCGTAATTGAGCAGAGGTATGTTTTGGAGTGACTGATCTGTAGGTGGTGGACCGTGATCGCTATGATGCTCGGTCCATGATCCTGGCAACATTGCTGCAGGCAGGAACTGCAGCAGTGTTCATCACATTCAATAAAAAAAGCCGATCCGCCATCCCGTCGTATGACGGGGGCGGATCGGCCTTACTCACGGACCTGTTAAACGACTAGCTCAGCCAGCAGCCCTCGTAAAGACCGGGATGATGGCGCCAGCGATGCTGTTGATGTGACGATTGCCTGATTCGTCCCAAGACATCACCAAGCCACCGAAGCGTTGCTCCGGATCGTTGACCATGTCCATCAACCGCTGGACTTCCCAGAGCGAGTCTCTGGAGTCGAGCTTCACTTCTTTGGTTTCCCCTGGCATGATCGGTGACTCATCTTCCATATGCAAACCATCTTGAGCCATGATCTCTGCCGGATAGGTTGGATCCAGGTTGTTGGCCACACCTACCTTGTTGAGGAACCGGATGCCTGCTGTCGTGAACTCACCGATTCTGAGAGGTGTTTCACCGCTGTTCGTGACCTGGAGCGTCATACGCAGGGCGCGACCAGGAACATCGTAGTCAGCTGCGAGTACCTTCATCGTGAGGTCAGATTTCAGATGCGTTGCCTTGATCTTTGGTTCACCGGCCTGGAGAGGTACGGTGTAAGGGTACGACATGTCCGCAGTGTAGAAACCAATCGCGATCAAAGTAAAGGTCACTCCTAAAACTCCCCATGCCACCACACGGTCGACCGGGTCGTTCAGCAGTGCGTCTCCACCCTCTTGAGCCAGCACTCTGGCGCGAATCAGGAACATCGGTCTGATCATGAACCAGCCGATCCATGCGAAGCCGAGACCGCCCCAGAGGGCATGCCAGAAGATTCCGGCTGCCATGCCTGCAGTCTCCGTATCAATAGTTCCACCGACCAGCAATTTTGCCGGGTTGGTGAAGTCCTTATAATTGCCCGTGATATCCATCCATCCCCCTGGTCCTGCGACAGGACCGGCCCCGTTGACGGCCAACATTGGGTGGATATGGTGATGACCGGGCAACCGGCCCCTCAACTTGATCACGTATTCGTAGTCCCCACCGAGCTCCATCGGGCCCGATGTGAACATTGGGGTTCCGTTGACTTTTGAACTGAGACGCGTGAACACCGAGCTCGGGCTTCCCACGTTGATGAAGGTACGGTTTGGCTTGACCACGGCTCGCGGCCAGTCTTCCGCGATATGGATCTTGCCGGACAGCATTGCTTCATCGTTAACCGCGGTCTTCTGAGGATTCCACTTTGTGTCATACCACTGCGCGGTACGCATCCGCAGGAACGGTTCCTGTGAACGCTCACCGTGCGCGGCAGCGGGAGTGGCATTGAACACCAGGGTGAGTCCCAGTGTCGCCATCCCAAGGGAGCCGATCACGCACAATTTAAATATGTTTTTTGCGTTCATGATTTCCCTTCCGCGAGTGTGCCTGTCGCTGTCAGTCTTGGTGCAACTCCGTCCGGCGTACCATGTCTCGCGGCAAACTCATCCGTGCCGACGATCATGATATCATTTTTCCGTGACATCACTCCACGTTTGCCCTTAACCCAGAAGAAGGCTTGGCCGACGAAGTGCCCAATTTGCCACCAAATGGTGTAGACCAACATGGAGACAAACGCTGAGAAAAATGCGGAGATCCACACGGTGTGTCCGCCGAATGTACGCAACGAACCGACTTCGATGATGCGGATATACTCAGGCGTTCCCGTCCGGACATAGGTGAAGCCCATGTAGTCGGCCAAGGAAAGCAGCTGACCATCCACGACCATCGGTTGCTTACTGTATCCGAACAGGGCGTATTGCGTAGGATAGAACATCATCGCAAATGCCCATACTCCGAATATCGCTGTCATCATCCAGCTCCTGGTCAGCAACAGGGTGCAGTCCAGGATTAATGCGCTGGAGACCATGGTGGCAGGCATGACGAAGTTTACCGGGAAATTTGCCCACCAGTACCAGGCCAATATGACCGTAATCCACTTTCCAACAAGGAGCCCTGTGATGCTTAACGTTGCACCGAAGGGTTGCCGGTAGAACGTCCAGAAGTAGTACATGATCGCCCCTGGATACATCACCTCCACAATGGGGGTTACCGTTACCCAGAACTGCCGATCCTTCCAATCGATCCAGAAATCCCAGTCTCCTGCAAGCAGGTCGAAGTGCATATGAAAGGTCGCGAATACTCCCAGATATGCAATCGGAAGGAAGTACACCGCGTCGATCATCCTTGACAGTTTGACGCCTTCCGGCGGCAGCTTGCTGGCTTTTATAATCTCTGCTGTTCTAAACAGTGCCATTTGTCTCCTCCTCACTCATTCGAAACATCTGTCCTCTCCCTTGTTCCAGCTAGTCTATGAGCAACCTCGCTCTTCGGAATCCGGAGCGCGCGGTCAGCCCACCGACACCACCGGTATGACTTAGTACGGGATCACGTGCAAACAGTCCTTGCTCTCGTTGTTCCAGACCACA
>ERZ1292633.4099-Hain-H41-02um-R1-4099-length-13694-cov-5_pt1 | contig 13694 bp, 12 predicted proteins | sample MGYA00564406_ERZ1292633 | MGnify/ENA primary metagenome ERZ1292633 (study PRJEB36523, sample SAMEA6512639) | groundwater metagenome | collected 2019-01-08 | study: AquaDiva: Metagenomics assemblies of 32 groundwater samples
ATATTATCCAAATCCGGACCGAAACTCGTCATGGCCACAAATAATAAATTTTCCAAATATTTTTTCCGGCGGAAAGAATTGGAATTCATTTTCATAAAATCTTTTTGGACAAATACTTTAGTGAGCTCGCGCGCGCGATCAGAACGCAAATTCATAAAAATAACCGCGTCGCGATCTTCCACTACCCCCAAGGCCTTGCCGTTTTTATCAACGATGACCGTGGGCTTAATAAATTCGTCTGTTTCGCCGCGATTATAAGCTTGGACGATGGCTTCATCCGCCGTTTCCGCGGTTACTTCACTGTGGCCCAGAATAATCGCGTCATAAACCTTTTCAATGGCCGACCAATTTTTTATCCGATCCATCGCGTAAAATCTTCCGCAGACGGAAGCGACAATAATCTTTTGTTGATCATCCGCGTGATTGTGGTTTTTCACCCCATTAGCTTTTTTCTCAAATCTCTTAATTAATTTAATGGCGGCATGTTGCGAAGAATCGCGGCCATCCGTAAAAAGATGAATATAAATATTTTCTACGCCTTCATTCAATAATAATTTAAGCATGGCCATCCAATGATTAGGCGATGAATGCGCGCTGTCATTTTCAGTAATCAAGCCCATAAGATGGATTTTTGATTTGTGATATTTAATATGATTGACGGCTTCTAAAAAAGCCGGGTTTCTAAAAAAATGACCGCTTTTAATTTCTTCGGTTATCATTACATTTTCGCTTTCCACTAAACGGCCGGCTCCGATATTCAAATGTCCGGCTTCGGAATTTCCCGTCTGAGGATCGGGCAAACCAGCGCAAGCGCCGTGCGCGCAAAGAGTTTTTATAGAGGGATAATTTTTGTAAAGCCAATCCATGGTTCTTGTTTTCGCCAAAGCAACAGCATTGCCGCGATTTGGCGGCGCGATACCCCAACCGTCCAAGATAATCAACAAGCCGGGAGTTTTTTGTGTTTTTGATTTTATTGAAGAAGAGGACATAAAAAGTTAATTCAAAAGTCAAAAGTCAAAAGTTAAAATTACAATTCAAAAGTCAAAAGTTAAATATCTATCAACAAATTTACAAATCTTTATTCACCCCGTTAGAAATTTAAATTAAATATGCTTATAGGGGCAATGAGAGCCGTAAGGCGGCTTCGCCTTCGTACCATCTAAAAAAGTAGTCTTGACTGAATCTCTAACGGGGCAGGTTTACGAATCAGAAAATTGAGAATTAAGAATTACGAATTATTTGGAGCTTGAAACTTGAAACTTATAACCTGGAACCCGGAGCTCCATGTTCCGCGCTCTACGCTTCATGCTTTGCGTTTTACGCTCTACGCTTTACGCTTCGAGTTCTCTCTCAATTTCCATCAAACGGTTGTATTTAACGACTCGCTCGCCGCGCGACGGCGCGCCGGCTTTAATAAAATCGGCATTTACCGCCACAGCCAAATCAGCGATAAAATCATCAGTGGTTTCTCCTGAACGATGAGAAATAATTGTTTTATAATTATTGGCTTTAGCTAAATTAATGCAATTGATCGTTTCTGTTAAAGTGCCGATTTGGTTTAATTTGATTAAAATCGCGTTGGCCACGGCTTGATCGATCCCTTTTTGTAAATAATTTACATTGGTAGTAAATAAATCATCGCCCACTAAATTTATAGGCGTGGTGGCTGATTTAATAAGGGTGGTAAATTCTTGCCAAGTCTCCCAGTCGTCATCAGCGAACGGATCCTCAATGGAAACAATAGGATATTTAACCAACCAAGATTGATAAAGAACGATCATTTCTTTTTTAGTTTTTGGTTTTTGTTCAAATTTATACTGGCCCGTCTTTTTATCAAAAAACTCCGAAGCCGCGCAGTCTAAGCCCAAAAATAAATCGCGGCCTAATCGGTAGTTTGAATCTTTAATGACCTCAGTCAAAATCTTTAAGGCCTCTTCGTTGCTGTTTAAGGCCGGAGCAAATCCGCCCTCGTCTCCCACCATCACCGAATAGCCGTAAACGCTTTTTAAAATATTCTTCAACATATTAAAAATTTCCGTCGCCATTCTGATTTTCTCGGAAAATAAAGTATTTTGGCCAGGAAAAACAAGCATATATTCCTGAATATCTGTTTTATTGTCCGCGTGTTTGCCGCCGTTAATTACATTTAACATCGGCGAGGGCAGGCGATAATCGTTTAGAGCTAATTGATATGTCTCGCGGATATATTGATACAAGGGTTTATTTAAAGTCGCAGCCGCGGCGCGCGCCACAGCTAAAGAAACGCTTAAAATCGCGTTCGCGCCAAGCTTGCTTTTGTTCGCCGTACCATCAGCTTCGATCATCTTTTGATCAATCAACGACTGGTCGCTTGCTTCCATACCAATAAGCAGGGGAGCAATAATTTTTTCTACATTTTGGCAGGCTTGCAAAACTCCTTTGCCGCAATAACGATTTAAATCATTATCTCTTAATTCTACAGCTTCGCGTTGACCGGTTGAAGCGCCGGAAGGCACCGAGGCCACGCCCAAAATACCATTTTCTAAAATGATTTTAGTTTCTATGGTCGGATTGCCGCGCGAATCAATAATCTCGCGAGGGATTATATTTTTGATTTTTGATGACATATGGTTGTATAAGTATCTTATAGCGACTTTATTAGTTTATCAAAATTAGGAAGCTGTGGCAATATAACTGCAAATACAACCTCGCCCTACTTCTTTTATAGACGAGGTCTACTTTGCTTTTCATGGTTAGTGTTTAACTTAGCCATTATTAGCTTTGGTGCGGGTGTAAATATATTTCTCGCAAAATTTTTTAACATTCGGCGCTAAAGGATATTTTTGAGGATCGCCTATCGGCAACCAAAGCAAGTCGCCAAATAAATCCGGCTCAGTAATCTTCGGCGACTCGCTATCTTTTAATTCCGCCAGATAAACATGGCCGCGAAAATCTTTTTCTTCCACGCGAATATCTTCAAAGCCAAAATATTCAAGTCCCTCAACTTCGCAACCGATTTCCTCTTTAGTCTCTCGCGCGGCCGCTTCTTTCAAAGTTTCGCCTTCTTTCACTTTGCCGCCGGGAAATTCATAATATTGATGTTTCTTTTTGAAAAGAAGCAGAAGTTTTTCGTCTTTTATAATTGGTAGCGAGGAGTTCAAACAAAAGTCTTCTTTTGATTTGACTCCGAGCGCCCCAATTTCACGAAGCGAAGCAAGTATAATTGCGCAACCGGATAAATTTATTCGATCCATGATTTTATATTAAAAAACATTTTTTAGAGACTGACTACATTCGCAGTTTATTCGGTTTGGCATTTTTCCATCTTAGTATTTGATTAAAGAAAAAATATTATATTTTGACAATTTTTCTTTTCCTTTCAAAGAAGTTAAATCAATTAAAAATCCAAGGCCGACAATATCTCCACCCAAAACTTCAACTAAATCAACCGTGGCTTTAGCCGTACCGCCGGTAGCTAAAACATCGTCAATAATTATCACTTTTTCTTTTGGCCTAATAGCGTCTTTATGCATCTCAATCGTATTGCTGCCATATTCTAAATCATATTCACGAATAATAGTTTTATAAGGCAATTTCCCTTTCTTGCGGACAATGGCAACTCCGGCTCCCAATTTATAAGCTATGCCCGAAGCTAATAAAAATCCTCGAGCGTCTATACCCACTACTTTTTTAACTCCTTTATCTATAAAAAATTCGGCCAGTTTGTCGATGACAAATTTAAAACTTTCGGCATCTTGCAAAAGCGGAGTGATATCTTTAAAATTAACCCCTTTTTGGGGCCAATCTGTGACCTCTCTAATTTTTTCTTTTAAATTTTTGTCCATAAAAACAAATTTATTACTGGCGCGGTCATACAACCAAATCCGACCACTTTCGACTCATGATTCTAATATATTCTTATCTCTATTATAACAAAATAATACTGTTCTGTCTAATAAAAAAACAGCCGCAAAGGGCTGTTTTTTTGTATAATTAATCTTCAAAGCATCCTATTTTTTAATCACTTTCTTTTTTGTCGTTTTTTTAGCTTTAGGTTCGGGTGTGTTCGCTGGTTTGGGCATTGCTCCAACCGCCTTGATTAAGTTGTCCAATTTTATGTTTATTGCTTCCAACTGCCTTTTAACCTCGTCGTTATTTCTATTTACTCCAAAACTGGAATCAGTTTGTGGTCTATGGCCAAAATCTTTTTTAGGAGAATTATCAAAACTTGATCTTGGCGAACCACCCATTTTAGCAAAACAATCTTTACAATAAACCGGCCTATCACCACTTGGCTTAAAAGGAACTTGGCAATCCTTATGGCACTCGGCGCAAACCGCTTCGTGCATAGAAGTTTCCCTATCTCGACCGCCAAATCTAGAACCTCCCCCGCGATTACCGCCGAAACCTCTGCCACCGCCTTGATTGAATCTTTCCATATATTTTTTAAAATGTTTATTAATGTTAATAATCAAACCTTTAATTATATTACCTGTTATGAGTATATACCCATAACCATACCCGTGTCAATATCTCAACCATTCCTAACCCGAAAAACCGCGCCCCAAGCTTATAATTCCTAGTGAGCCCACAAATGAAAGTCTACTTTCGTTTGGGGCGAACGACGGAATTTCAAGTATTGTCGCAATGCTTATAATTTGCCCAAATCAAGCTCTTTGTTGAATTTAATTTCTTTTACAAAATCCGTCATATGGCTGATAAGAATAATCGCGCCTTCGTATTTATTTATGGCTTTGGCTATAATCGGAATATGGCGAAAATTAATATGATTAGTCGGTTCATCTAAAATTAAAAGGCCGGGTTTCATTAATATTAATCGCGCGAAAAACAACAAACCTTTTTGGCCTTCGGACAAATGAGAAATTTTAGATCCCATTAATTCGCCGGTAATTAAAAAACCCGCGGCGATAGAACGCATCTCTTGAATATCCGCCCCCTCATTTAACGCGCTTTTTAAAAAATCAAAAACATTTTGTTCATAATCAAAGGTGGCAAAATCCTGACTATAATAACCGACGCGAGTGTCTTTTAAAATAGTCGCGTCTTCGCTAGTGTTGTCTACCAAAGAGCGCAATAGCATGCTCTTACCGATACCGTTTGGTCCGGAAATTAAAAGCCTGTCTTTTTGTCTTAATAAAATATCCACTTCTTTTATCACTGGTTTGTGATTTTTAATTATTGTTACCGATTTAATAGTCGCCACATTACCGACAATGCCTTGAGATGGAATATTAAATTCTCTGATAGTTTTATCTTCACGCCGAACATCCACTTTATTTTCTTCCAATTCCTCAATTTCTTCTTTTAATTTGCTCGCCAGCTTGCGCATTTTGCCGCCTTTGTTGGCAAAAAAGTTTACCTTTTCTTTATTGTCTATTATTTCTTTTTCCAGTTGGGCGTTTTTCTTTATTTCTCTTTCAATTCTGTCGTTTATTTCTTACACTACGGAATAATAATAGCCGACATAAGTTTATGTTTTTTTGGTAAAAACATCAAGATAAACCACCCCCTCGGTAAAGCAATTTAAAAAATCAGCGTCATGAGAAATGACCATCACCGTCTTGTCGTACATAACTAAGAATTCTATCAAATGAGCAATGCCGGATTCGTCTAAATTATTCGTCGGTTCGTCCAAAAGCAAAATATCGGGATTTTGTATAAGCGCGAAAGCCAATAAAATTCTCGCTTGTTGACCGCCGGATAAATTATCTAATTTTCTATCAATAGGCGCGGTTAAATCAACAGCGTTCATCGCCTTGCTTATCTGACTTTTAATGTTACCGGGGACGCTATTAAAAGCTTTCGCAAAATACTCTTCAATGGTTAAACTTAAATCTTGTTTGTCAACCACTTGTAACGCCGTGGCAATAGTCGCGTTGTTGGTAATAAACACATCGCCTTTAGTGGGTTTTATTTCCCCTTTTATCAATTTGAATATCGTGCTTTTCCCGGCGCCATTTTGTCCCATTAGAGTTGTTTTCGCGCCTTTGCGTACGCAAAAACACGCTTCATCAAGCACTAGTTTTTTTTCTACATATTCAAATTTTACATTGTCAAACCTTAAAATTACTTCTTCCGCCATAATATTTATTCAATTTACATAAATAACGAGCCTTAAAAGGCTCATTATTAAAAATAATCTCATAATTTTAGCTAATTGTCAACAAAGAGTATTTACCCCAGAGCAAGTTCTGGACTCTATTTCCGCGGCAAGTTACGGGTATTTAATTCGGTTAAAGATTGGTAAAAAGCGTGAACTAAGACTCTTTAATATCCGAGGCCATCAAATAACCGGACTTAAGGTTATATTTTAACTGTTCTAGGAATCTAATTCCATCTTTGGGAAAAAGTTTTTTGAGATCGCTCTGAGAAGAATAATCGCGAACACCTTCTCTGACAAGACTCTCAATGAATTGCTGATCGCCTTCGCAAACCACACTGCTGTCATCGGCCAATTTACAGGTAACAATAACTTTTTGCGACGCGTCATTTTGAAGTTTATAAATTTCGACCAATGACATATTAATTATTTACTTGGATTAAATTTCACATCTTTTTCCGATGGCAAGACTCCTTGCTTCTTCATTATATCACCCAAGAATTTTATCCTGGCGATACAAGCCTTTGCTTGTCGAGGAGTCAAAAGCTCATCAAGCAAGGTCTTTAAAATTTCCAAGCCATTAGTCCAGGATAAAAATTTTCTAAATTTCTCTTTTATTTCTTCTGGAATTGGCTCAGAGGCGTAATCTCCATAAAAAAGTGGGCTCGACGAATCAAACGCATAGCCATTGTCAATAGCATATATTTTCCCATCTTTGAGAAGAAAATTATGTCCGTGACGGTCCTGATTCCAAATGACGGCGTCAAAAAGAAATAATTTTATAAGTTCTGTTTTATATTGTTTTCTTTCGTCTTCGGTAAATTCGCCTATAAATTTAGTATCTGGTATAAATTCTTGAATACTGCCTATTTCGCCGTCTATTTCGCGAATCACGGTAGACGGGACAAGACCTAAATCTAAAAATTTATCCACTAAATACGCGGCTCTTTCTCGCTTAAACAAGTCCCCGCCCACATCCCTCCTAATCGAAAATTCTTCACCTTTTAGAGGCTTGAAGATACCCCGACCATCATCCTTGAGTTTGACTACAATACTTTCATTGGCTCCGCCGATAAGTTTTGTGGTTGATTCTTTTTCTCTTGTGCCCAATAATCTTTCGGTCTCGTCTGGCACATAAGGAGTTGTTTCTTTTTTGGACTCTTCTGATCCTTCTTCTGATTTTTCTCCGACCACTTCTTTCGCGGGAGCGGCTTTTTTAAAAATTTGTTCGAAAAATTTCATCATATATTTTTAGAAAATTTATAGTCGATTCTTGTTATCCAGTCTATCAAAAAAATATAAAAAATCAAGAAGACAAAATCAAAAAAGCCAGCCAAAGGCTGACTCTTTTGTAAACTCCCCGGATGGGATTCGAACTAATGAAATTATTTAAAAATGCTGGGGGAGGGACTCGGTCACAAGTCCGCGCCTGCTGGCGCGGCTCGCGACCCCGCCTCGACCGCCTTCGCGGTCTCCGACTTTCGAGTCCCAAATTTAATAAAAATGCTGGAGGAGGGACTCGAACCCTCAAGCCTTGCGGCACAAGGTCCTAAACCTTGCGCGTATACCAATTCCGCCACTCCAGCGCAAATATAAATAACCAAGCGGTCGTTCGTCGATATTTTAATTATAATTTTATTTTCAACGCCACTAATTTATTCAATAAAAATGCGTAAAAATCTCGATGAGAAGAATCCATGGCCGGACATTCTTCCACTGAATCGACCCCCGCCTTAATCGCTTTTTCTAACTCTCGTTCTTTTTTTTCAAATTCTTCCTGTCCAATGTTGTCCTCTCTTAATTCCTTGCGCAGGCGTTGAATCTGTTCTTCTATTTCTTGACGTTTTGGGTCAATCGGCTGAAAACCGCTTTGGCGATCTATGACGAGCGCTTCTTCCTTAATCTGATTCTCCAACGCAAAAAATTTCTGACGCAAACTTTCTTGGTCAATAGAATCTTGCGATAATTCATTCCTTAATCTTATTATATCGGCGTAAAGCGAGTAATCTTGATCCGATAATTTTTCTAAATTAATGCTGGCCAAATGCGGATCTTCTTTGTTTTCTTTCATATTTCCGATTACCTGTTTAGCCGCAATAACCCGGTTTTCTCTTTCTTGCCCTTTAAGTAAATTTTCGGGGTTTGTCATATAATTAAATAAAAAAATAAAAAATCGTCTCAAAGTTAAATTAAGATGCCGCCGGCCGGACTCGAACCGGCAAGAGCTCACGCTCAACAGATTTTAAGTCTGTCGTGTATACCAATTCCACCACGGCGGCAATAATGACGAATTATGAAGCGTGTAGCGTGTAGCATGAAGCTCCAAGCTCCACGTTCCACGTTCCAAGTTTCTATTTTCTACTTACTATTTTCTAAATTCTAGTCTATTTTAACAAATTTGTAAATTTTGACAATGTCTTTTTGAAGATTAGAAGTGTCTATTCCCTTATCTCGCAATATCTTTTCCACTAACCTCAACGATTTAAGATATTTTTGTTGGTTTTCTTTAGATAAAGATTTTATCTGATTGTCGCGCATAGTCTCGTCTTCAAAAACGGAGTTTAATAAAGAAACGAAAAATTCGCGCGCGTGATCTTGGGGGTGCCCGGACCTCGCTCGATCATTAAAAAATTTCTCTTCGGAAATAACATACAAAAAATGATTTTTTATTTGTTCTTCGAATTCGGCTTTTTCTTTATCGGTTTTGGGCTCCTTTTTTTGGGCTTGTAGACGCTCTAGGTCTGCTCTTTCCTCTTGGAAAAGATTATTAAATTCCGACCTGCAAGAAAGCCAACGATATTCTGGCTCAACGTTCTCCGGCCCTAACATATAATCTAATTTATGCAAAAATTCGTGGCGACTAAGCAAACGATTTAATTTCCGGCTCTCCGGATGGCGAGATTGTTCTAATAAAATATCAGTGGCCATAAATACAGCGTTGGGATCAGAGCTTTGACTGAAAAAAGCATTCTCTTGTTCAGTGTCAGAGCCAATATAAATTTTATCTACCCCAAGATTATAATCAAAATAATTTTCTATTTCCGAAACAGCGACCGCCGATTCTTTTAATATGTCCACTAATTGCTCATGACTTAATTTCTTGAAAGTTTGCATAGTGTCAATATCCGTGGCGTAAATACCGATTGAATCTTTGCTAATTTCGCCATTTTGTAGGCTTTGTAGGCGCGGTAAACTTCCTATTTTAAAAGTCGGCATTTGCTCAAATAAAAGTTTGCCGACTAATTCGCCCAGGGGATTATAAATATCTAGCTCCACGCTTTGCTCTTGCGAGACAGCGTCAAGCGAGCCCATACAATCTTCTTGGCCGATAAAGAACATATTTTTTCCCGACCGAAAAGTTCTTGCCTGCGACAAACCGTTTATTTTTAATTCGTAACCGACCGGCAGATCTAAATTCATAGAATATAATTTTCCGTCTATTTTAACGGGCTCTTTCATAATTTTGGCATCGAGAGCCAATTTAAAATTCCTGAAAATACCGCCATCGCCCAAATAAACGCCGATCTCTAAATCATCGGCGAGATTAGCGCCCGCCTCCCACAAAACTTTTTCTTCATCGGAAGCGTTATTATATTTTTCTGAATTTTTATAAACTTTTAATTTTTCTGACGGATAATCGCGCGGAAATTTTTCCCTCAAATCTTTTTGGTCTGTCCCGCCAGTTAAATCCTCTTTGGGGGTCTCGGCCCTGGCTGGCGCAAAAGGAAAAATCGCGCCGATAGTTGAAAGCGCAAGGAACAAGCTGGCGAATCTTAAAAATTTGTTCCCGCCTAATTGCCGAAATAAAATCGGCGCCTTGCGCGCCGCATCTTTAAGCGGTAATTCGTTGATTAGAACTACCTCTTGGCCGTTGAGATTTTCTGCGCCAAAATTTTCCATTTCTTTCAACAGACCACGGCTCAATTCTGGCGTGGCTGGATCGATTGCTTTAATCTCGTGGTCGCCGACTTTATTTAATTCTTCGCGAGTCGAAACAATTAAATTTTTAGCTTCTTTTTGATATTGATTCAAAATCTCCTGCTGTTCTTGGCTAATTTCTTTTCCGATATTAGCAAAAACTTCTAAAAGTTTTTCGCGGTTTTTATCTTCTTTCTCCGGCAGTTCGTCAAAAAGTAATTTTTCAATGATTCCTAAATTAGTGGATTGCAAATCTTCCAAGTGTTCAATTCTTTCCCGTGGATCTATCGCTTCTATTTTGGCTTTAAACTCTTTAGTCATGGTTAGCTAAATTAGTTAAACGACCAAAAAACTTTTGCCAAAAAGTGTATTTCTTTTGGCATTCCTCGGCGTATTTCAAATTTAAATCTTTAAAACTCTCTTGATATCTGCTCAATATTCTTAACAGTTTGTTCTTTTTTTCTTCATCAAAAAGATGGAGATTTTTTAATATGCCTTCTTTTTCTTCGTGGGTCAAAAGAAAAGTGTCCGTAACTAACAATTCTAAACTTAAATTAATGTTATCCATTTGTTTATTTAATAATTTTTCTAAGCTTGTCGATATCTTTTTGTAAATTAGAGGTATCTACTCCTTTTTTCCTTAAAACTTTCTCAACAACGACAAGGGATTTAAGATATTTCTGCTGATTTTCCGATGACCAAGATTTTATTTTCGCTTCCCATCTTGCTGGTTCTTCAAAAAGCGAATTAAGAAGAGAAGCAAAAAGCTCCCACGCGCCGGAGAAAGCATGTCCCTCGGCCACTGGATCGTCAAAAAATTTATTTTCCGAAATTAAAAACAAAAAATGATCTTTGAAAATTTTATCTTTTTCGTCATCGGATAAATCTTTGTTTTCCTGAACTTTTTCGAGTAACCTCGACAAATCTTCGCTTTCTTTTTTAAACAATAACCCAAAAGCGCCGTATTCAGAACAATAGTGGTCATCTGGATCTATCGTGTTTGGCCCCAAACTCCAATCAAATTTATGCAAAGATTCATGCCGGCCGACAAGGCGATAAATATCTTTGCCGTCGCGCAATGCCCGACCCTGTATCAACAAAGCTTCAGCGCTAAAAAATAAAGATCTTTCGTTTTTAGCCGAATTAAAAAACGCATTATCAACATCCGTGTCTCCGCCAAGATAAAAGCTTCTGATATCAAAATTATGTTTAAAATATTCTTCTAGTTGAGTAATGCCATATGCCGTTTCTTTCATATCCTCTAAATATTGTTCTTTGCCTATCTTTTGAAAGGTTTGTAGAGTGTCTAGATCCGTAATATAAAAATTTAGAGAATCTGTTTTTTTATCTGCGCCTCTTTTCATAAAAATTCCCCCCATATAAAAAGCCGTCATTTGTTCAAATAAAAGACTGCCAACCATTTTTCCTTTTTCATTCTTTATGACTAATTCAATAATTTGGTCTTGCGAGACAGCTTCAGCGGAGCCTCCGATATCAACAATAAGCTTGTCAATCTGTCCGAGATCAAACTGCCGAAGCCCTTCTTTTTTAACATAAAATTGTTGAGCGCGGCCATTTATTTCTACGCGGTGTCCTTTAGGCAAAGCGAACGACAAGGAATGCAGTTTGCCATTAATTTTAAAGGGTTGTTTCAATTGACTTGCCTCTAATTCTAAATCAAAACTATAATAAGCGCCGCCAGACAGAACATAAACTCCTATTTTCGCCTCTTGAATAAGGTTCGCGCCTTTTTCTAAATTTTCTCTTTCTCTTTCGGCTAAAAGATCGTATTTCTTTTGGTCAACTGATATTTTGCAATCATTTGCCAAGACGGCCACATTATTTAAATTCTCTATATTTTTGTCATTTTTAATCTGCGCGATAACCTGGTTAAGAATATAAATATTTATTTGTTCGGGGGTGCAGTTTTTGAGGTCTTCAAATTTTTGCGGATCAAAAAGAATTTTAATTTGCGATTTAACGGCTTTGTTTTTTAGATCAAGAATAGTAAGGGTTAAATAAATATTTCCACTTTCAACGACGGGGTTCGAAATAACCGCATAGCGATCATTGATCTGTTTTTGAGCTGGTGCTCCGTGAAGCAATTCGTCTTGTGTGAATTTACTAGCCAAATAATCATTTTTTCTGGGTTCGCTCCACCATTCCCAATTGAATGAATCATATCTGTTTTGTTTGTAAAATTTTTCTAATTCATTCAATTTAGAAACTATTTTTGGATCATCGGAATAATCTTCATTATTATTCAAGCCCCTCAAAAAAATAAAATCTTCTCGCCACTCTGAGTCATTGGTATATTGAAAAAGCTCCAGCAGGTCTCTAACGGAAAAATATAAATAATTGCTGTTCAATTTGTCGCTTTTTTCGACGGGAAATTCTTTAACTAATTTCGCCTCTACTTCGGCATCTAAGGGTAAAATTTCAATTTTTGATTCTTCGATTTTCGACTCTGGGGTTTGTTCTGTTTCGGGTTCTTTTTGTTCAACTTCTTGAGCAAATAATTTCTGGAAATTGATTGTCGGACTTGTGGATAACATCAAAAGCAGAGCCGCTAGGCGCAAAAATTTATTTCCGGCGATCTGATTAAAAATAATATTGTGCTTTTGGGCTGATTCTAACACCGAAACTTCATTTACTGGTAAAACTTCATGGGGCATTACATTGGCCTGCGTTGCTAGATTTTTTGAAAAGAGTTGAGCCAATTCAATCGCTTCTTCCTTTTTAGTAATAAAGTTTTCTTCTGATAATTTCTGACGGCCAAACCCTGTTAATTCGGCAAGTTCGTTTTTATATTTATCTAAAATTTCTCTTTGTTCTAACTTCATGTCCAATTCTGTCGCGGCGAAAACCTCAACCAATTTCAATCTCATTTCCGGGTCTAGGCTCGGATCTCTCATGACTGCGTCAAAAATATTGTCGGCTATTCTTACAAGTTCTTCGAGGTGTTCAAGATTCTGTTGATCTTTTTCCTGTTGTTCCGACGAAGATTCAATAAAAGGTTTTAATTCTTTATTCATCACAAATTATTAATTAAACAAAACTAAAAATAAAAAGAGAGACTACCTAAAAATCTCTCCGACAACCAAACGCTATTTTAAATTTATATTTCGGGGTATGCATAAATTCACCCGATTATTTAATGAAATTTGGAGCGGGCGATGCCCGCCTAAATTTCTTAATTATCGACCAATAAAGTGCTTTTTAGGTTTTTCTTTATATAATTTCTACCCCAACCAGTTTTTAAAAACTTCTCTCTTTTTCTGGCGTCTTTTTCAGCCAAACAAGCTTCATAATATATTAATTTGAAAAACCTCCTTGATTTTGTTGATTGGACCTTTCCGTCTTGATGTTTTTTAAATCTTTCTTTGAGGTTATCGGCATAACCGACGTACAACTTACTGTCTTTTAAACTTTTTAAAATGTAGACGTAATACATAAGTTATGACTTTGTCCGCCGTTGCCAAAGCTATGGCGGACAGACTTCTATGTAAAATAAATCTATCTCGCTAACTGGCTTGATTAAAAATAATTTAATGGCGAAGCCAGACGAAGCTTTAGCGAAGTCTGGAGCGGGCGATGGGATTCGCACCCACGACCTTCTCCTTGGCAAGGAGACGTTCTACTCCTGAACTACACCCGCAAGTCCTATTGTTATTAT
>ERZ1292633.4100-Hain-H41-02um-R1-4100-length-13692-cov-6_pt1 | contig 13692 bp, 11 predicted proteins | sample MGYA00564406_ERZ1292633 | MGnify/ENA primary metagenome ERZ1292633 (study PRJEB36523, sample SAMEA6512639) | groundwater metagenome | collected 2019-01-08 | study: AquaDiva: Metagenomics assemblies of 32 groundwater samples
TTCCATTGACGGCTGAATATTACACCATCAAATGCCGGGACTAAACAACTAGCCTCGGCATAGCCATCGTCGCTTGCACCTTCGCGAAGGGCGGCCTGCGCGGCGACGCCAGCCGATTGGCTGTCGAGCGATTTGGCGCGGATCGCGGCACCCGTGTCTGCATCAAGGCGTGAGAGCAGGCGCGTGGCGGCTTGTCTCGCCTCGGCTTCGTTTTCCCGCACGATCACATGCGCGCGGTAGCCAAACTTAAGCGTGCGCCCGTAAGCGGCGGCGCGCGCGGTCATGTCAGCGATGATAGCGCGAACGGTTTCCATCGTGTCGGGCCACATCAGGAATACGTCGCAGCCTTGCGCGGCGGCATCGCGCGCGGCAGGGCTGAGGCCACCGAAATAGAGCGGCGGGCATTTGCCGCTCACCATTTTGATGCGCGGGGGGGCGACCTTGATCTGGTAATGCTCACCCTGATGATCGAGCGCCTCACCGTTGAGCAAAGTTTTGAGGATTTTCATCGCCTCGACGGTGCGGGCATAGCGCGGCTCGCTCGCCATCGTTTCGCCGGGAAGGTCTGAAGAGATGATGTTGATTGTCATCCGGCCGCCCGAGATTTGATCAAGCGTCGCAATCTGCCGCGCAAGCTGCGGTGGCCAGCTTTCGCCGATCCGTAGTGCCATCAGCAAGCGGATGCGTGTGGTGAGTGCTGCAATCGCAGCAGCAAAGGCAGTGGTATCAATTCCAAGCGCATAACCTGATGGTAGCAGGATGTTATCAAATCCGCCTTTTTCGGCAGCCATGACGATGTTGCGGCAATGCTCCCAGCTTGACGCGAGCATTGGATCAGGCTGACCCAGAAATTCATAATCATCGTCGCATAGCGCGGAAAACCAGCTAACTTCAGTGGTCATGGCAGTGGCTCCTGTCGTGAAGCAATGAGGACATTGTACCAATTGGTACGGCCCCACCGCACTTTATAGGCGTCGGCGGCGTCGGCGATGCGCGCAGGCTGCTGCGATCCGACGATCGGGATGATGCCCGCCGGATGCGCCATGATCCAGCTATAGGCCGCCGCTGTGCGTGATACGCCGTGGGCTGTGGCGACGACATCAAGCGCTTCGGCAACATCCAGTTCACGCTTGGTCGTCTGGTGCGCGATTCGTCCTTGGCCAAGCGGTGACCAGGCAAGAACAGTCACGCCAAGCCGCATTGCCTGATCGAGTAGGCCATTTTCGATCGGATCAATCGCAAGCGCGGAAATTTCCGGTTGCGTGGTCGCGAGTGGAATAGAGAGGAAGCTGTGGAGGCTATCAATTTGCGCCGCTGTAAAATTAGATACACCGACCGCGCCGACTTTGCCGCTCGTCACCATATCCTCAAGCGTACGTGCCAATTCCTGAGGGTGGGTTAGTACATCGGGGCGGTGCACCTGCCATAGATCGACATGGTCAACCCCGAGCCGGGTGAGCGAGGCGTCAAGCGCGGATGTCAGATAATCGCAGCTCTGGTCATAGGGCATGGGTGGTATAATCCCGCCCTTGGTTGCCAGCACCATATTTTGGCGCAAAGTAGGCGCGATCTTGAGCACTTTGCCGAGCAAAGCTTCCGCATCACCAAAGCCGCCGCTGCCGTTAAAGCCGTAAATATCGGCGGTATCGAAGAGGGTAATCCCGACGGCGAAGGCGGCTTCGACCAAGCCTTGTGCCACGCCGATATTATCGCCGGTAAAGCGCCACATTCCCCATGCGATACTGCTGACGACCTTCCCCTCCGACCCGAAAGTGCGTGTGGGAGAGGGGGCAGGAAGAAGCGACATGGAACCTCATCGGGGCAAAGTGACAGCGTTGTCTTATTCTGCCTCAAATGAGGGGGCGGGGTCAAGCGCTGGCTGAGCAAGGCTTAGTTATTGCCGCCGATCAGGTCACCAAGCTGACCAAGGACTGATCCTTCACCACGATTTGATCCGCCCCGGCTGCCTGCCGCTGCCAGCATTCGTCCGGCAAGCCGCGAGAAGGGGAGCGACTGAATCCAGACCTTACCCGGCCCGGTCAGCTGGGCGAAGAACATGCCTTCGCCACCGAAGATCATGCTTTTCACGCTGCCCGCCGAAATCAGGTCGAAATCAATGCTTGGCGTGTAGGCCGCAAGGCAGCCGGTATCGACGTGGAGAATTTCGCCTGCACGCAGCTCCCGCTCAACCACGGTGCCGCCCATCTGGACGAACACCCAGCCGTCGCCCTCAAGCTTTTGCATGATAAAGCCTTCGCCGCCGAACAGGCCAGTCATCATCTTGCGCTGAAACTGGATGCCGATTGATACGCCCTTGGCGGCGGCCAGAAAACTGTCTTTCTGGCAAATGAGCGTGCCACCAAAATCGGAGAGCTTGAGCGGCAGGATCGCGCCCGGCGTCGGAGAAGCAAAGGCTACGCGTGCCTTGCCTGACCCATTGTGGGTAAAGACGGTGGTGAACAGGCTCTCGCCGGTCACCAGCCGTTTGCCAGCGCCAAGCAGCTTGCCCATAAACCCGCCGCCGCTATCGCCGCTGCCATCGCCAAAGACTGTGGCCATGCCAACGCTGGCATCTTTCCAAACCAGCGCGCCCGCCTCGGCCACCGCGCTTTCGCCGGGATCAAGCTCAATCTCAACAAATTGAAGCTCCTGCCCCTTGATTTCAAAATCAATATCATCGGCGGAACTGGCGTTACGGCTATGCTGCCATGGGCTTGATGGGGACATGGGACTGGCTCCTGTTGGTTGGGTGACAGTTTTGGATATTGGATTGGTGCCGCCTAGCGTCAACCCCCAACCCGCCCCGTACTTCCTCTTACCACAAGTTCATGCTGTAATCGCCGGTGCACAACCCCAGCCTCCTCCGAAAACAACAATCCCGCCGCCGAATAGGCCAAATCGCGCGTTGGTTGCCTGATCGTTGTCAGTGGCGGCCAGACGGCGCTTGCTAGTTCGGTGTCGTCGAAGCCTGCGACTGAGAGTGCGTCGGGCACAGTGATATCGCGCCTGTGCGCTACTGCTAGCACGCCAGCGGCCATATCATCGTTGCTCGCAAAGATCGCGGTGGGTGGTTCGGGGAGATCAAGCAGTAGCTCCGCTGCCGCTGCACCGCTGGCAAAATCAAACTGGCCGGGGCGGACGAGGCTGGGTTCAAAGCCGATCCCGGCGCGGTCAAGCGCGCGGCGGTATCCGAACAGGCGCTGATCGCTCGCCATATGGTTTGGGTGGCCGATGATAAAGCCAATACGCCTATGGCCGTGGTTGATCAGGTGCGTCGTCATATCGTCCGCCGCCTGCACATCATCCATGAACACGGACGACGTCATTGCATGATTGGTGCCCGGCGAAATCCGCACGAACGGGATGCCACGCGCTTCAAGTTCAGCCAATACTTCGGGGGCATCGGTGACGGGCGAGGAGAGGATGATGCCGTCCACATGTGTTTCATCGATCAGTCCGCCGACTTCTGCGGCGAGCGTAGGCGAGCCGACATCGGCAGGTTGGGCAAGCATCCGCACGCCCTGTTCGCGACACTGCGCCCAGATGCCATCCTGAATCTGGTGGATATAAAAGGGCGAATGATTGTCATAGATCAGCGCGATCTGGAAGCTGCGCCGCCCCGCGAGCGATCGAGCGGCGAGGCTCGGGCTGAATTTGAGCGCGGCCATTGCGGCTTCGACCTTGGTGCGGGTGGCATCCCGGACATATTTTTCCTTGTTGAGGACACGCGAGACCGTTTTTATCGAAACGCCCGCGAGGTTTGACACATCCTTGATCGTTGCGCGTGATGCCATCTGTTGTCCCCGTGTCACACTTGCGTTCTAATCGTTTGGCGCTTGTGAGTAAAATCACAAATGGGGCTTGCTCTTGCCCGCGCGATTGTGACAAAAGCGATTTAAGACATCGTTGTCATAAACGGGTGAGGTAGTGTGGAGCAGGCGGTACGATACGGGCTGGTTGGCACCGGTATGATGGGCGTGGAGCATATCCAGAACCTTGCGATCACGCCGGGGGCTGAACTTGTTGCGATTGCCGACCCAGTGGAAACGTCGCTTGGCTGGGCCAAGACTGCGTTGGGCGAACGCGCTGCGGGCATCACCGAATTTGCAGACGGCGCGGCGCTTGCGGCTTCGGGTCTGGTTGATGCTGTAATCGTTGCCAGCCCCAATTACACCCACCGCGACGTGCTTGCGCCACTGTTTGATGCGGGCCTTCATATCCTCTGCGAAAAGCCGGTTGCGACAACGATTGATGATGCGCGCTGGATTGTCGAGCGTGCCGCGCAGGCGAGGGGGGTGTTCTGGACGGCGATGGAATATCGCTACATGCCGCCTGCTGCCGAGTTTGTTACGCAGGTGCACGGCGGACGGACGGGCACGCTCCAGATGCTGTCGATCCGCGAGCACCGCTTTCCATTCCTCGTAAAGGTTGGCGACTGGAACCGTTTTTCGGCCAATACCGGCGGGACGATGGTTGAGAAATGCTGCCATTTCTTCGATCTGATGCGGCTCATCGTCCGAAGCGAAGCGGTGCGCGTTTACTGCTCGGGCGCGATGGATGTGAACCATCTTGATGAGACTTATGATGGCAAGCGGCCTGACATCATCGACAACAGCTACACCACAGTTGATTTCGCGAACGGCGTCCGCGCGATGCTCGATCTTTCGATGTTTGCTGAGGGCGCTGAGAATCAGGAAGAGATTTGCGCGGTCGGCGATAAAGCGCGGCTCGAATGCCTGATCCCCGAAGGCGATCTTGTGTTCAGCCCGCGCACTGGGTTTATGAATCCCAAGACCGTTGAGCGCACACACATCGCGGTTGATGAAGCCGCGCTGAAGGCCGGGCATCACCACGGCGCGACTTTTTACCAGCACCAGAAATTTATCGCGGCCGTGCGCGGGCAGGGCGGGGTTGAGGTTAGCGCGCATGACGGTCTGATGGCTGTTGCAATTGGTACAGCTGCCGAAATCAGTGCGCGCGAAAAGCGCGTGGTGACAATGGCCGAGTTGGGGTTTTGACAAATAGACAAGCCCACAATGACGGGCATTTTTTGAAGGGAACGGGACAATGATGAAATTTTTGATGGCGACGAGTGCGCTTGCGCTGATCGCAGCGCCCGCGTTCGCGCAGGATGTGGCACCCGCAGAAGATGAAGCGATTGGTGAAATCATCGTCACCGCGCAGAAGCGTTCGGAGCGGTTGCAAGATGTGCCGGTTGCGGTGTCGGTGGTGAGCGGTGCAACGCTTGAAGCACAGGGTGGGGTCAATATTGAGAATGCACAATATCTCGTGCCGACGCTCAATTTTCGTAAATCGGGGACGACGATCAACCAGTCGCTGTTCCTACGCGGGGTCGGCACTTCGACCTTCTCAATCGCGGGTGAGCCTTCGGTTTCAACCGTGCTTGACGGCGTAGTTTATAGCCGCGCGGGTGAGGCTTTTGGGGATCTGGTTGATATTGAACGGCTTGAAGTGCTGCGCGGGCCGCAGGGGACGCTGTTTGGAAAGAACGCCAGCGCTGGCGTCGTCAACATTGTCAGCAAACGCCCAACCAACGATTTTGAAGGGACGTTAGAAGCGTCATTCTTCACCAAATCCGAATATCGTGGGCGTGGCATCATCAATATTCCGATCAGTGATAAGGCGCGCAGCCGCTTCACCGGATTTTACGGCGAATATGATGGCAACATCCGCAACATCAATGCGGGCGTGAATGACCGCGTTAACGGCTATAAGCATTACGGCTTTCGCGGGATTGTTGAGCTTGACCTGTCGGAAAAGGTGAAGGCAACGCTGATCGGCGATTACCGCAAGTCAAATGATGATTGCTGTGCTGAAGTGATTGGCACCGCGCCGACCGGGCTTGGCCTGCTCGCGCTTTCCGGGATCACCTTTAAGGGCGATGAAACGCGGACGATCAACCAGAATCTGGTGACCGCAACTGTTGAGGAAAGCTATGGCGGATCGCTCCAGATTGACGCTGAACTTGGCACGCAGACCGTCACCTCGATTACCTCGTACCGCCAATATGATAACCGCGAAATCCGCGACGGCGATTTTGTCGGCGCGGCCTTTGCTGGCCTCAATCAGCTTCATGATGATGGCCCACAGGTCAGTGATACCTTCACGCAGGAACTGCGCCTGACTTCGCCGGGCAACCAGCGGTTTGATTATGTGCTTGGCGCGTTTTATTCAAAGGCCGATACCACGCGGACATTCACGCGGCGTGATATTGTCTGCAATCCAGCGCCTCCGGGCGGGGTGTTGCTCCCCTGCACGGGCGTCGGTGCGCCAGCCAGCACCTTCCCCAATGGTAGCGCAACCTTTGGCTCAGTGTTCAAGAATTTCGCGCTGTTCGGGCAGGGGACGTTCGATATTGTTGACCGTTTCCGCGTGATCGGTGGGGTGCGTTATACGATTGATCAGTTGGATGTGTTTCACAGCCGCGTCTCCCCGCTGACTGGCCCTGGCATTCAGCCCAACTTTGATGCGGGCGTGTTTAATGGCGGGCTGACTGGCCCCGGCGGCTTTATTGCCGGGTCATCAAACGGGATTCCCTTCCGCAACAAGGCGACCAATACGAACTTCTCGGGGCGTGCAGGCGTCCAGTTTGATGCGTCGAAAAATTCAACGCTCTACGCCACCTATGCGCGCGGTTATAAAGGGCCGGCGTTCAACATTTTCTTCAACCTGACAGCGGTCGGAACAGGGGAAATTGCGGCCGAAACCGCTGACAGCTATGAAGCCGGGATCAAGAACACGTTGTTCGGGGGCAAGCTCGTTCTCAATCTCGCGGCCTATTACGCCAAATATAATAATTTTCAGGCGAACAACCCTGATATCGTTGCTGGCGTTGTCGTCACCCGCTTCACCAATGCGGGGCGAATTTCGACGCGCGGGGGTGAGCTTGATCTGATCTGGCGGCCAATCAAGGGTCTCAATATCAATGGTGGTTTTGCCTATACCGACGCCAAGGTTGACCGGTTCTTCTTGCCACCGGGTGGCAATCCGGGGGGTGTCGTTCCCTCGGGTACACCGCTTGCTTATGCGCCTAAGTATAAGGCCTCGCTTGGCGGCGATTACACGATCGAAACCGGAGGCGCGATCAACATCGTGATCGGTGGACAGGCATCTGCGCAGTCAAAGCAGCTTTCGCTGTTTGATCCAAGTCCGGCGCTGCGTGCGGCGGGGACGATTGGTGGCTATACACTGGTTGATCTCTCGGCAGCGATCATTGACGTCAATGATCGCTTCAAACTGACCTTCCAGGTTAAAAATCTGTTCGACACCAGCTTTGCCTCGTCAATCACCAATGGCGGGCCGGGGGGCAGCTTCCGCTTTCTAATCCCGCGCGAGGCGGATCGTTATTTCGGGATTACCGCCAAGGTCAATTTCGGGGGGAAGTGATTTTCCGGTCTCTTGAGTTCTTTAAGCGATATGCCAAGACGTTAGGGGAGAGGGTGTAATGCGAACCATCTATAAGTTTCTGACGCCAGAATGAAGATTATTACCCCGCGCCTGCGCTGGACACTGTACGGCTTGCTGTGCGTTGCAGGCATCTTTAACGCGATGGATCGCCCGGTTATTGCGATCCTGAAACCCGATATGTCCGCCGATTTTGGCTGGACGGATGATGATTTCGGCAATCTCGCATTTTATACCCAAATGGCAGCGGCCTTTTCATTCCTGTTTACCGGCTGGCTGGTTGACCGGATTGGCGTGCGCCGCTCAATGATTGCCGGGGTGACAACATGGAGCTTCGCCGCGATGGCGCACGGCTGGGCGGTGGCTGCGTGGCATGTGGTTGCCGCACGGATTGGCCTAGGCGCGACCGAGGCGGTGCAGACGCCGCTCACTATCAAGACGGTGGCCACATTATTTCCACCGAATAAGCGCTCCTTCGCGTTCGGTGTTGGCACGGCGATTGCTGGAACCGGTACCATCGCTATGCCGTTTATGATCCCGGCGATGGCGGCGGCGTTTGGCTGGCGCGGCGCGCTGATATTTGCCGGGCTTGGCGGCTTCGTCACACTTGCGCTGTGGCTATGGTTTGCGCGCGGGGTGTCGTTTGATGACGGCGCAGAGGATGTGACGCGCGACATGTCTGATCACGGCGCACCTTATGGCCCGATCCTGCTCGAACGCCGGACATGGGCAATTGTTATCGCCAAGACGCTGTCCGATGCGACATGGTGGCTAATCAATTTCTGGTTGCCTGATTTTTACCGTAAGACGTTTGATTTGACGACCGAGCAACTGGCGGTTCCGCTCGCGATTGCTTTTTTTGGTTCAGGTGGTGGCGCGCTGCTCGCCGGTTGGGCGTCGACGCGACTGCTTGAGCAGGGCTGGAGCGTCAACCGCGTCCGCAAAACCGTGATGTTTGCCTCGGCGCTGATTGTCACACCCTTGCCGCTCGTGCTACAACTCAACAGTTTCTGGCCTGTCGCGATCATGATGGGCGTGGTGATGGCGGGACACCAAGGCTTCTCGCTGTCAATTTTCTCGACCATCACCGACGTTGTTCCGCGCGCGAAGGTTGGGCGGGTGACTGCCTTTGGCGCGTTCATGGGCAACATTGGCGGGGCTGCGATTGCCAAAATTACGGGTCTCGTGCTCGTGGCGGGGCTTGGCTACACTCCGCTCTTCATCTTTGCGGCTGTGTCTTATCTGTTGGCGCTTATATGGTTGCAGTTGATGATGCCCGAGATTAAACGAGCCGAACCATGATGCAGCAATCGATGCGCGGCTATCCATTGGCCGCCGACCTTTACGGTGATTTGCTTGATACCAGCTTGCCTGCGCAGAAAATCGGCTGGCGCGACCACTTCTCCGGGCTTGCGATTACAGCGGTGGCCGCACTTGCCGCGATGTGGCTATCCGAACATTATGGTGCGCCAAAAATGCTGATGGGATTACTCATCGGGCTTGCCTTCAACTTTGCCAATGCTGATGCGCGGCTTCATCCCGGGCTGAACCTTGCGTCAAAAACGCTCCTGCGCTGGGGAATTGTGCTTGCGGGCGCACAGATTACGATCTGGCAGATTGTCGATCTTGGCGGGATCAGTTTTCTTTGGGTCGCGGCAACGGTTGCGCTTGTCACGCTGGCCGGGGCGGCAACCGCGCGCGCGCTTGGGCTTGGTAGCCCGTTCGGGGTGCTTGCGGGCGGTGCGGTCGCAATCTGCGGCGCGTCGGCAGCACTTGCGCTATCGAGCGTGCTTGGCGAAAAACGCTCGACTCAAGCGCAACTGACGCTTGTGCTCGTCGCGATTGCAGCGGCGAGTGCGCTGGCGATGTCGCTTTATCCAGCGATTGCCGAATTTATCGGGCTGAATGACAAACAGGCCGGGTTTCTTGTTGGCGCATCAATCCACGATGTCGCTCAGGCCTTGGGTGCCGGTTATAGTTTCTCGAACGATGCGGGTGAGACCGCCGCGATTGTGAAGCTGACGCGGGTTGCGATGCTTGCACCTGCGCTTGCGGTTGTCGCATTGTGCTTCCCTGCCGAACCGGGGCAGGTGCGTAGCCGTGTTGGTGTGCCGTGGTTTGTGCTTGGCTTTCTTGGTGTTGCGGTGCTCAATTCCTTTGTGCGTGTACCTCCGCCGGTTACGCTGGCGACCAAGGAGGCGGCTTCGGTGCTGCTGCTGCTTGCCGTGACGGCGACAGGCATCCGTTCACCGATGCAGTTGTTGTTGCAACAGGGCTGGCGCAGCGCGATGCCTGTAATTGTCGCAACGATCGCGGCATTTGGGATCAGCTTGGCAGGGGCATTTCTGCTCGGTTAATCAAAGTCGAGTGATTGTCGGGGGTTGTGACACCTCTCCAACCCCAATATAAGCGGTATTCGCGATCAGGCGGCCACTCAGGGTCGCCTTTTTTGATTGGCGTATTGCAGAGAAAGGCCTTGTCATGACGATTACCCCACTGATGCCCGTTTACCCCCGGTGTGGTGTACGTCCTGTGCGAGGCGAGGGCGCGCATCTGATCGGTGAACGCGGCGAGCGTTATCTCGATTTCGCCAGCGGGATTGCGGTCAATCTGCTTGGCCACGGCCATCCGCATTTGACCAAGGCGATTCAGGATCAGGCGGCAACGCTGATGCATGTTTCGAACCTCTACGGGTCTCCGCAGGGTGAGGCGTTGGCGCAGCGCCTAGTTGATAATACATTCGCCGATACGGTTTTTTTCACCAATTCGGGTGCCGAAGCAGTAGAGTGCGCAATCAAGGCCGCGCGACGGTATCATCAAGTCACAGGCAATCCCCAGCGTAATACTTTGATCTGTTTCCACAATGCGTTCCATGGGCGGACGATAGGCACAATTTCGGCAACCAATCAGGAAAAGATGCGTGACGGTTTCGCGCCGCTGCTCGAAGGGTTTTCCTACGCGCCGTTCAACGATCTTGAGGCCGCGCGCGCGCTTGTGAATGACAGCACGGCAGGCTTCCTGCTTGAGCCGGTTCAGGGTGAGGGCGGCATCATGCCCGCAACGCCGGAATTCCTTCAAGGTCTGCGTGCGATCTGTAATGAACACGGCCTGATGCTCGTGCTTGATGAGGTTCAGGCGGGCGTTGCGCGTACGGGCAAACTTTATGCGCATGAGCATTATGGGATCACCCCTGACATCATGGCGACTGCCAAAGGCATTGGCGGTGGTTTCCCAATGGGGGCCTGCCTTGCCACTGAAAATGCGGCCAAGGGCATGGTGATTGGCACGCATGGCTCAACTTACGGCGGCAATCCGCTCGCAATGGCGGCGGGCAGCGCAGTGCTTGATGTGATCCTTGAACCCGGTTTTATGGAGCAAGTGACGGCAACGGGAGAGCGGCTGCGCGGTGCGCTGGCGCAACTGCTTCCCAACCATGATGATCTGTTTGATCATGTGCGCGGGCTTGGGCTGATGCTCGGAATCAAGCTCAAGACTGATAGCCGCGCGTTTGTAGCGCATCTGCGTGATAATCACGGTCTGCTGACGGTTGCGGCGGGCGATAATGTTGTCCGTATCCTGCCACCGCTCGTAATTGATGAGGATCACATCAACGAGTTTATCGAGAAACTGTCGGCCGGCGCGCGGAGCTACGCAATCCCGCAAGCGGCCTGATGCGGCACTTCCTCGGCCTGTCAGACGCAGGGACTGACGGTATCGCTGCAATGATCGCAGACGCGCTTGACCGTAAGGCAGCGCGCAGCGGTTGGCCGAAAGGCAAGGCAGACGAAGATGCGCCGCTTGCGGGTCATGCGCTCGCGATGATTTTTGAAAAAAGCTCGACGCGAACACGCGTTTCGTTCGACATGGCGATGCGGCAGCTTGGTGGCACCACCATTGTTATGGATTCGGGGGGGATGCAGCTTGGGCGCGGTGAAACCATCGCTGATACTGCGCGCGTCCTTTCGGGCTATTGCGACGCGATCATGATCCGAACCGATGATCACGCCAAGATTGAGGAAATGGCCGCTCACGCTTCCGTTCCGGTGATCAACGGGCTTACTGATCTTTCGCATCCGTGCCAGATTATGGCTGATCTGCTCACGCTGATTGAAAATGGTAAGCCATTGCCGGGGCTAACGGTTGCATGGCTTGGTGACGGAAATAATGTGCTGCACTCGATCATCGAGGCCGCCGGCCTGATGCAGTTCAACGTCCGTGTTGGTTGCCCGCAAGGCTATGAACCAGATGCAGGCTTTGTTGCAGCAGCGCGCGCCAAGGGCGTCGCCGTCTCAATGTTTGCCGATGCTGTGGAAGCAGTGGAAGGGGCCGACGTCGTTATCACAGATACATGGATTTCGATGGGACAGGAGCATGTCCATAACAAGCTCGCCGCGATGATGCCGTTTCAGGTGACGCCGGCGTTGATGGCGATGGCAAAGGCTGACGCAGTGTTTCTACACTGTCTGCCGGCGCACCGTGATGAAGAGGTAATGACAGCCGTGATCGATGGCCCACAGTCACGCATCTGGCAGGAAGCGGAAAACCGGCTTCATGCCCAGAAATCAGTATTGCTGTGGGCATTCGGGCTGCTTGGATGACCATCGATCTCGATCGCGCGCTAAGTTTTATCATTCCCGAACGCAATGCGCGCGGACGATTGGTGCGGCTTGGGCCGGTGCTTGAGGAGATACTTTCAGCGCACGGCTATCCGCCTGCAATCGAGGCGCTGCTCATAGAAGGGCTGATACTGACGGCTCTGCTTGGTGCAATGCTCAAGGATGCGGGTGGGCAGCTTACGATGCAGGTGCAGACCGAGGGCGGAGCGGTGAGCCTGTTGGTGTGCGATTATCGCGGTGGGCAATTGCGCGGCTATGTCCAGCATGATGCTGACCGCGTTGCCGAACTTCCGGTTGAGCCGACCTGTTTTGCTTTGTTCGGCAAAGCCTATCTCGCAATCACCTTTGATCAGGCCGTTTCGGGAGAGCGGTATCAGGGAATCGTCCCGCTTGATGGCAATAGCCTGTCCGAAGCGGTGGAGAGTTATTTCAGCCAGTCTGAACAAATCCCGAGTCTTGTTCGCGTCGGTCGGTCAAGGCGTGTCGCAGGCGGGATTTTACTCCAGCATTTGGCTGACGGCGAGGATGGTCGTGAGCGCATTCATACCCGGCTTGATCATCCTGAGTGGGAGCATGTGAAAGCGCGCGGAATCAGTGTTGCGACACCCGAACTCGCTGACGCGACGTTGCCACTTGATGATCTCGTCTGGCGGCTGTTCCATGATGAAACCGAAGTACGTGTGCTTGGCGATGCAGCGCTTAGCAAAGGATGCCGCTGTGATCTTGCACATATCTCTGGCGTTATTGGCCGCTTTCCTGATGAGGAGCGCCAAAGCATGGCCGATAGTGCCGGAATTATCGCCGTCAATTGCGAATTTTGCGCGAAGATATTTCCAATTCCTCTGTATTAATCGCGATTTTGCCTTAATTTGATCCACTTGTGATCGTAACCATTGCACGGCTCGTCGCTGATTGCGATATTGTGATTCGGATGATGGGCAGGAGTAATGTTGATGCGTCTGGCTGTTTTGATACCTGTTGCAGTGCTCGCGAGCGTTGCCATCCCTGGCTTTAGCCAGCCTGCGCAAGCGCCAACGATTGCCGCACTCCAGGTCATTCAGCCCGGTCAATGGGCGCTGCGTTCGCGGAGTGATCCCGCGCAAAGTCGCGCACTTTGCTTGGGTGATCCGGTGCTATTGCTTCAGTTGCGCCACGGCACTGCGGCCTGCACCCGCTTTATTGTCGCCAATGATCCGCGCGGAGCAACTGTCCAATATCGTTGTGCCGGTAGTGGCCACGGGCGGACGACGATTCGGGTGGAAACACCGCGCCTGATCCAAATCGAATCGCAGGGCATTATGAACAACGAGCCCTTTGTGGTCGAATTTGAAGGCCGCCGCGTTGGGGAATGCGTCGCGCGTGATGGCGGCAGCGCAAGTAGTCGTTGATGTTTGATTAACTATTTCGGCGTAATGTGCAGATGTTGCGGGATTATCTGATTTTCCCACACCGATCCTCCTCCCGCCGAAAGGCATACTGGCCGCTCTTAAAAAGGCGGCCATTTTTTATGGGCCACTCATATGGGCTTGTGTCGCGCTGCGAGGGGGAATAGCGCACTGCGGCGATGACAATTACACCTTCTCCTGTTGGCGCTGTGGCGCTTGTCCTGCTTTCGGGCGGGCTTGACTCAATGGTTGTGGCCGGGCTCGCG
>ERZ1292633.4101-Hain-H41-02um-R1-4101-length-13686-cov-7_pt1 | contig 13686 bp, 8 predicted proteins | sample MGYA00564406_ERZ1292633 | MGnify/ENA primary metagenome ERZ1292633 (study PRJEB36523, sample SAMEA6512639) | groundwater metagenome | collected 2019-01-08 | study: AquaDiva: Metagenomics assemblies of 32 groundwater samples
GGCAGGCTCCGAAGGAGAACCGCTCTTTTTCAACTATTTACGGGACATGCTCTGGAACGTTGCGAGTACGAACCTGTCCCCGGTCAACGCCGCGAATGTCGACATCTATCTTTCAACCGATGGCGGGAACACTTTTCCGATCGTGCTGGCCTCGAACACCCCCAACGACGGATCGGATCAAGTGCTGCTGCCCGGCATTGCGACCTCCACCGCACGGATTAAAGTGCAGGGATCAGGGAACATCTTTTTCGACATCTCCAATGCGAACTTCATCATTGAACCCTGTGGAACCCTCGCTCCTCTGTCCGCCGAACCGTCGCCGGTGGTCAAAAACCGCTATTTGACATGCAAACCGGAGAACCCGCTGACGCAAACCGCACTGCGCGTGACGCTTGTTGATCTGCCCGCACCGTTCACGGCGTTCATCGGCCAGACTCGCTGGGTCGGTCCGCCGCAAACGCATACCGAGACGACGAGTCCCGCAACGACGTTCATGGCCGCCGTGCTGCAGTGTGATCCGTATTTCAGGGATTGGTCCACGGTGGGGGTGTTGCAGGTCTACGGTGCGGAGATCGTGCCCGGTGCGGAGTACGATATTCAGGCAGTTTCCTGCGATCCCGGCAACGAGGCCTACTTCTCGCCGCCGCTGACGGTATTGACGAGCCGCTGGGGCGACGTGGTCGATCCGTTCAATCCGCCCTCGCCGACGCAGCAGCCCGACATCAGCGATATTTCAGCCGTCGTCGACAAGTTCAAGGGCGCTAGCGGCGCTGTCATCAAGGCCCGCGCTCAATTGCACCCAAACGTTCCCGATCCGTCGGCCTCCGTCGATTTTGCCGACATTTCCGCGTGCGTGGACGCTTTCAAGGGACAGAGCTACCCCTTTTCCGGGCCGTCGAATTGCCCGTAGCGGCCTGACGGGCAAGAAATTGGTCGGGAACGGGCGCCCGGCTTGGTTGGAACGACTTCGGGGGCGGATGGGCCGCCCCTTTATGGTTGATCGAGCGGAATCGAACCGCGCCCCTGGACGGCCTCATTCGCCAAAGTTTCCTTGCTCGCCTGGTTCTTCTCTATTGACAAGCGTTGCGCGGAAGCTATGATTCACACAGTTTTGGCGCGTTGACCGGTTTTTCAGGTTTCGACAGGAGGTCACTCCCATGCAACGGATTGCTTCCGTAGCGATTGTTTCTCTCTTTGTTCTGGTAGTCGGCACTGGTTGCAGCCTTTTCGGCAAGAAGAGCACGCCGGCTGCGGACACCTACGATCCGACCCTCGACTCCACGGCGCAGCAGGGTGCGTATCCGACGTATCAGCCGCTGGCCGCTGACCACTCGGCGTCGACCAGCGCGGGCGGAGGGCGGTATCACACCGTGCAGAAGAAGGAAACGCTCTACTCGCTCGCGCGGCAGTATTACGGCGACCAGGCAAAGTGGAAGGAAATCTACCAGGCAAACCACAGCGACATCAGCGATCCGAACAAGATTCGCGTCGGTCAACGCCTGGTCATTCCCTAGCGACGCGTAACGCCGCAAGCGGTGATGTTCGATGCGAGCCGCATGCTTTAGCTTGCGCGGACGTCCGCGCTAAAGCCCGCGGCTCGTTTCAGCCATGACGCTTGACGACGATGTGCAATTCGTGCGCGGCGTCGGGCCGTTCCGTGCTAAGCACTTCGCGCGCCTCGGTGTTCGCACGGTTCGCGATCTGATCGAGTACTTCCCGTTCCGCCACGAGTTGACCCCGCGCTCCGTTCCCATCGGTTCGCTGGTGGATGAGGTCGTGGCGACGGTGATCGGAAGCGTTCAGCGCGTCCGCGCGTCCGGCCCGCCCGCTCGGAAAACCGTCTACGCCGATCTCGTCGACGGGACCGGACGGTGTCGCGTTCGCTGGTTCAACTCGGCCTACCTGATGGACCGCATACACCCCGGAACCGTGTTGCGGCTTACCGGGAAAGTCGAGGTCCGCGGCGAGTTGGCGGCCTTCACCAACCCGACCGTCGCATTCGTCGACGAGGGTGATCCCCTCGCCCAGGATTACGACAGCCTCGATCCGGTCTATCCCGCCAGCGCACAGATCACGAGTCGCCAGATCGCCCGCATCATTACGCCGCTGCTCGAAAACGCAGCCGGCGCGGTGGAGGAGTTTCTTCCCGATTCGCTGCGGGCGCGACGCCGCCTGCCGCCGCGGCGCACGGCCATCGTTCGCTATCACCGGCCGACGACCGCCGCCGACGTGACGCTGGCGCGAAAACGACTGGCCTACGACGAGTTGCTTCTTTCGCAACTTGCGGTGCAGCTCGCCCGCCGATGGCGATCGGAGCATGCGACGGCGACGCCGATCACCACCGACGACCGCCTCGACCAACGCATCCGCCGCCGGTTTCCATTTCAGCTTACGGCCGCTCAGGATCGCGCCGTCGCGGACCTCCGCGCCGATCTCGCCCGCGCCACGCCCATGAACCGACTCCTGCAGGGCGACGTGGGTTCCGGCAAGACCGCCGTCGCCGTGTACGCGGCACTGGCGGCGGTGGCCAATCGTTGCCAGGTCGCGATGCTCGCGCCGACCGAAGTGCTGGCCCGCCAGCACGCCGCGAAGGCCGCGCACTATCTGAAAGGCAGCCGGGTGCGCGTGGGGTTTCTTTCCGGCGCGACCCCGCGCGGCGAGCGCGGCGGATTGCTGCGCGCGTTGCGCGCCGGCGAGATGGACCTGTTAATCGGCACTCACGCCGTGCTTGAGTCCGGCGTGCAATTCCGCAACCTCGCCCTGGCCATCATCGACGAACAACACAAGTTCGGCGTCGCACAGCGCGCGATGGTGCGGAAAAAAGGCCCGTCCCCGCACGCCCTCGTCCTCAGCGCCACGCCCATCCCGCGCACCCTGGCGATGACCGTCTTCGGCGACCTCGATGTCTCGACCATCGACGACCCCCCGCCCGGCAGGCAGCCGAGCACGACGCGACTGGTCCGCAACGATGATGCTGATGACGCATGGGGGTTCATTCGCACGCGCCTCGCGCGCGGCGAGCAGGCATACGTCGTCTATCCGCTCGTCGAGGAATCCGACGCGCTGCCGCTCAAAGCCGCCGCCACGGAGGTCGAACGCCTGCAGCGTTCCACGCTGGCTGGGTTTCGCGTCGGCCTGCTGCACGGCCGGATGAAGCCCGCCGACAAAAACGAAACCATGAAACGGTTTCACTCCGGGGAATTGCAGGTTCTGGTCGCGACGACGGTCATCGAGGTCGGCGTCGACGTCGCCAACGCGACGATCATGGCCGTCCAGCACGCCGATCGTTTCGGGCTAAGCCAACTGCATCAGCTTCGCGGTCGCATCGGACGCGGCGAAAAGAAATCGCATTGTCTCCTGTTCGCCGAGACGAAAAATGACCTGTCGCTCGCCCGCCTCGATATTCTTTGTCGGACAACCGATGGATTCCGCATCGCCGAGGAAGACCTGCGGCTTCGCGGCCCCGGCGAGCTTCTCGGGACGCGCCAGCACGGCCTGCCCGCCTTCAAGGTCGCCAATTTGGTTGACGATCTCGAACTTCTGTTGCAGGCGCGCGACGACGCGGCGGAAATCCTTCGCGGCGATCCCAGGCTCGCCGACCCGCCACACCGCGCTCTCCGCGCGGCGCTGGCCCAGCGATTCGGCAACAAGCTTCGCCTGGTCGACGTCGCGTAGCGCCGCATCAGAGCCGCGACCGTAAGGGAGCGGAGAAGACTGAAGATGGAAGTGAGAAGATAGAAAGAACCTGCGCCATATCCGTGGCGTTCTTCTCACTTCTCACTTCTCACTTCCCTATTCTCCGCGATCCACGCCCCGCCGAGCACGATCTCGCCATCGTAAAACACCACCGCCTGCCCCGGCGTGACGGCCCGCTGCGGCTCATCGAAGACGACGCGCACCCGTCCGCCGTCGAGCATTCGCACCGTCGCCGGCACGGCTTGGTGCAGATAGCGAATCTTCACCTCCGCCCGAAACTCCTCACCCAAATCAGCGACGTGCAGGTTGACTCGTTCCGCGACCAACCCGCCGGCGCACAGTGCGTCGCCCTCGCCCATCACCACACGATTGTTGAGCACGTCGAGTTGCGTGACGTAAATCGGCCGTCCGGCGGCGATCCGCAATCCGCGGCGCTGACCGATGGTGAAGTTCGCGATCCCGTCGTGCCGACCGATGACACTCCCCATCGTGTCAACGACCTCGCCCGCCGCGAATGCCTCCGGCCGGCGCTGCCGCACGACTTTCGCGTAATCGCGATCGGGCACGAAGCAAATCTCCACCGAATCGGGCTTGTTGCGATTGGGCAGGCCGTACTTGCCCGCGAGTCGTCGAACCTCCTCCTTGCCCAGCTCGCCGATCGGGAACATCACGCGATCGAGCGCCTCGCGCCGCAGACCGAACAACACATATGATTGATCCTTCTTGCGATCGACGCCGCGCATCAGCACGGACTCGCCGCCGCGCCGACCGATCCGCGCGTAGTGCCCCGTGGCGACGTACTTCGCCCCGACTGCGTCGGCATACTCAAACAGTCGCCCGAACTTCAGGCGGTCGTTGCACATCACGCACGGATTCGGCGTCCGCCCGCGAGCGTACTCGTCCGCGAAATAGTCGATGATCCGCTCGAAGTCCTTCTCAAAGTTCAGCGCGTAAAACGGAATTCCCAGCATTCCCGCTACGAACCGCGCGTCCCCCGCATCGCTCGCGCTGCAGCAACCCTGGTGCGCGCGCCTCCCCCCTTCCCAAGGGGGGACACAGGGGGGTTCCGTCGCCTCCGGATGGCAATCGTCAATCGCCGATCGACAATCCGACGACTCCGCTCCCTTACGGATGTAGCTCAGATGGCCCGTCGCTGGCGCTCCGGGTTCTGATAGCTCTGTACCGTCTATTTTGACGTTTTGACGTTTGGACGTTTGGACGTTTCCCTCCGTGGCTTCGTGGCTTCGTGGCTCCGTGGCTCCAACTCGCATGAACAACCCCACGACCTCGTACCCCTGCTCCGCGAGCAGGCACGCGGCCACACTGCTGTCCACCCCGCCGCTCATGGCGACGACGACTTTTTCACGGTTCTGAGGCATCCTACGTATTCTATCGTCACTGCTCCGGCAGCCCAAACAATAGTCATCGAGGTGTGTGGAACTGCCTTATCCGAACCCGGAGCGGCTCCCCTTTACGCGAAGCGTCAAGGGCAAGCGACGGGCCGGATGTTTTTGAAATATGTGCAACAAGACCCCGCGCTCGCGCTTGGGGTTCTGGTAAACGCGCCCGTTTCTCGCCGGAACTGTCGCGGATCACCACTTCGCCAAATCGTCCAATCCCGATTCGACAATCGCCGCATCCCGACTACATTAGTTCCATGCCCGACGCACCGCCCATCACGCCCCCGAAAGTGCCTCCCCTCGAAATCCTTACCCCCGCGATGCGCCAATACGTCGAGCAAAAACAACGCGTCGGCGACGCCGTCCTCCTCTTCCGCATGGGCGACTTCTACGAAACATTTTACGACGACGCCGTGCTCTGCTCCCGCGTCCTCGGCATCGCCCTCACCAGCCGCGACAAAAACTCCGCCCATCCCGTGCCGCTCGCCGGCATTCCCTACCACGCCCTCGAAAGCTACCTCGGCAAGCTCGTCACCGCCGGCTACAAAGTAGCGATCTCCGAACAACTCGAAGACCCCAAACAGGCCAAGGGCGTCGTCCGCCGCGACGTCGTCCGCATCATCACCGCCGGAACGCTCACCGATGAAGCCCTGCTCTCCGATCGCGATGACAACCTGTTGGCATCCATCTTCCTTCGAGGCCGCGAGGTCGGCCTCGCCGTCGTCGAACTCGCCGGAGGACGATTCGAGTCCGTCGACGTGACACCCGACACGCTCCTCGATACCCTCGTCCGCCTGCGGCCCGCCGAAATCCTCATCGACGACGAACGCGGCGGCGAAGCCGAACGACTCGCCGAACAACTTCGCGAACTGTGCGGAACCGTCATCACCCGCCGCCCGCTGCACGAATTCGCCGCCTATCAGGCCGAGCGGGCGCTACTCGAACATTTTGGCGTCGTCACGCTCGCGGGATTCGGTTTCGACGTCATGATGCCGTCGCTTTGCGCCGCGGGTTGCATCATTCAATATCTGCAAGAGACGCAGAAAACAGCGCTCGGACACGTGACTGCCATCCGCCGCCGCGTCGCCGCCGACGCCGTGCAGATCGACCACAGCAGTTGGCGGGCGCTGGAAATCGACCGAACGCTCCGCGGCGGGCAGCGCGAAGGCTCGCTCCTGCACGCCATCGACCGCACCGTCCATCCCGCCGGAAGCCGCAAGCTTCGCCACTGGCTGGCCGCTCCGCTCACCGACGCCGCCGCCATCCGCCGCCGCCGGCAAGCCGTCGCCTTTTTCGTGGACAGCGCCGTCCCCCGCGCCCGGGTCCGCCAGGCGCTCCGCCACGTGGCGGACGTGGAGCGCATCGCCAGCCGGGTAGCGCTGGGCCGGGCGTCGCCCCGCGATCTCGAAGCCTTGGGCCGGACGCTGGACTCCCTGCCGGCGATCATCGAAATGCTCCCGCAAGACGTGCCCTTTCTCGCGGAGATCGCGGACGATCTTGAGGGAAAACGGTCCGGCGCTGAATCCCCCTCTCCCTCCCAGGCTGAGGGCGACCAAGGCGGGAGCCCGAAGGGTCGGGGTGAATCCAATCACCAAATCACCCAATCGCCAAATCACCAAATCTCCGACCTCGCCGACCTACTCCGCCACGCCATCCGCGAAAACCCCGCGAGCAACCTCCGCGAGGGCGGCTTCATCGCCGACGGCCACGACGCCGAGCTTGACCGCCTCCGCTCCATCGGCCGGGACGGGCAGTCCTGGCTGGCCGACTATCAGCGGAGCGAGATTCAGCGAACCGGCATCGCCAACCTCAAGGCCGGTTTCAACCGCGTCTTCGGCTACTACCTCGAAGTGCCCAACTCCGGGCGCGACAAAGTTCCGCCCGACTACGTCCGCAAGCAGACCGTCAAGAACGCCGAACGCTACATCACCGAGGCGCTGAAAAATCACGAGCAGGAAGTGCTGACGGCCGAGGAGCGGGCCAATCAACTTGAATACGATCTCTTCGAGCGATTACGGCAAGAGGTCGCGGTGTGGATGACGCCGCTGCTTCGCCTCGCCGACGCGATCGCCCGACTCGACTGCGTCGCGGCCCTGGCCGAACTCGCCGAGCAGCGTCGCTACGTCCGCCCCGAAATCGTCGACGACGGGCGGCTCGAAATCATCGACGGGCGGCACCCGGTTCTCGACCAAACGCTTGCCGACGCCTTCGTTCCCAACGACACGCTGCTAAGCCCCGACGACGCCCGCGTCTTCGTCATCACCGGACCCAACATGGCCGGCAAGAGCACCTACATCCGCCAGGTCGCACTGCTCACGATTCTCGCCCAGATCGGCTCGTTCGTGCCCGCCCGGCGGATGACCTTTTCGCTCGTCGATCGCATCTTCGCCCGCGTGGGAAGCTCCGACGAAATCATGCGCGGCCAATCAACCTTCATGGTCGAGATGACCGAAGCCGCCAACATCCTGCACAATGCCACCCGCGCGTCACTGGTGATCCTCGACGAGCTGGGCCGGGGCACGAGCACCTTCGACGGCCTGTCGCTCGCCTGGGCCGTCACCGAACACCTCGCCAACGAAATCGGCTGCCGAACCCTCGTCGCCACGCACTACCACGAACTCATCGAGCTCGCCTCGCTGCTCAAAAACGTCCGCAACTACAACGTGGCCGTGAAGGAGTACTCCGAGCCGCGACCGTCAGGGAGCGGGCCCAATCAGAGCCGCGACCGTGAGGGAGCGGGCCCAATCAGAGCCGGGAGCGTGAGCGACCGGTCAATTACAAGCCACGAAGGGCAGGGTGCCCCATCCCTTGGGGTGGGGGACGGACCATCCGAACCCGGAGCGCAAGCGACGGGCCAATCCGAACCCGGAGCGGAAGCGACGGGCCAATCCGAACCCGGAGCGCAAGCGACGGGCCAATCAGAACCGCGAGTGCCAACGAGCGGTCCGAACGTAGGACGGGCTTTGCCCGCCGACCAAAACCGCGAGCGTGGGCGTGCGGATGACCTCCCCCCTTGCCAAGGGGGGATACAGGGGGGTCTGTCCTCCATCGTCTTCCTGCACAAGATCGTCGAGGGCGGGGCCAGCCAGAGCTACGGCATCCACGTCGCCCGGCTCGCGGGGATTCCGAAGTCCGTCATCGACCGCAGCCGGGAAGTGCTCGAGGAGTTGCAGCGCGGCTTCGCCAAGGAATCGCGCACGCCGCAACTCTCACGCCGCAAGACGCGAAGTGACAAGCAGTTGACACTCTTCCGCGATCCCGGCGAGGAACTGCTCGACGCCCTCCGCGCCGCCGACCCGGACCGCCTGACGCCGATGGAAGCGCTCGCCCGGCTCAAGGAACTGAAAGACCGATTTGCGTCGAAGTGAGAAGTGAGAAGTTAGAAGAGAGAAGATAGAAGTGAGAGGACTGAATCACCAGGCGCGAGCCTACCGAGGAAGATCGACTGTTTTTACACTTCACTCTTCTCGCTTCAGTCTTCGTATTCACCCCCGGCCTTTCGCCGAAAGGAGGCTCCGCACCAGGTTCACCATCGCCTTGCGGTCGATGGGCTTGGAAAGGTAGTCGTCCGTCCCGCACTCCGCGGCCCGTTCGATGTCGCTGGTCTCGCTGAGGGCGGTCACCATCACCACGATGATGTCCCGCGTTTTGGGGTCGGCCTTGATCCGCTTGCACACCTCGAACCCGCTCATCTTGGGCATCATGATGTCCAGCAGGACGAGGTCCGGCGACTCCTCCTTCACGCGTTCCATGGCCTCCAGCCCGTTGACGGCCGTCACCACGCGCACGTCCGGCAGGTCCTCCATGTAGACCTCCAGCAGCTCGAGGTTCTGTTCGTTGTCCTCGACGATCAGGACCGTTTGTTGTTTCGTTTCAGCGGGCATGAGCGATTCCAATCCGAACCCGGAGCGCAAGCGACGGGCCGTCTTTTCGACCTGCCTGCACTGGCACGCGGCGCATTGTCGATTGTCGATTGTCGATTGTCGAGTGCGCATCCGCTTGAATCGGATTTTACCACGAAGAACACGAAGGAATCAGGAAGAAACTGAAAGTCTCTTACAGAACCGGGAGCGGAAGCGACCGGCCAATCGTTTCTCAGAATGGGGACCATGACCCCGCGCTCCCGCTTGGGGTCCTGTTAGACGCCCTGGCGAACGAGTGCGGGAAACCCATCGTTTTCTCTTCGTGATCTTCGTGTTCCTTGTGGTACAACACGTCGTTTGCTATTCCTCGGAGCGGCGGAAGCGTCGGATGATAGGGCGCTACCGTCGCGCGGCGCGCAAAAAACCGGGCAGCCGTCGAAGGCCGCCCGGTCGGAAGATGCAAAGAGAGGTAGTAGAGTAAGTTGCTTGGCGTTTACGCCATCCGACGACGCATGGCCGCCGCGACGCCGCCGAGGCCGAGCAGAATCAACGTCGCCGGCTCAGGAATAACCACAAACTCGCGCTGCCCACCGGTAAGCAGACCGTTGTTTGCGCTCAACGTCGTGCGGTTTGCGAAATCGAAGTCAATGCGCGCACCATTGTTTGGATCCTGGTCCGTTGCGTTCATGGCATCCAACAGATAGGTACCCGGGGCGGTCGGAAGCTTGATAGTAAGAGATCCAGCGTGAAACTCCTGCCCGGAATTCAATTGAAGAATAAAGCCCGGAACTGGCGACGTGCTTTGATACACGACCTGCGGTTTCGGGAAATTCGGAAATTGTGAGTAAAGCGCCGAAGCCGCAAGGGTGCTCAAATCGAAAACAAACTCTTGAGTCGTGTCCAAGTCCGGACCGTCTGGACCGATTAGTGTGATCGCAGGGTTCGACGCGGAAAAATCGAAACCGAGCAAACGAGGTTGAATACTCTGATCCGCCGTAACGTTCACGTTTACTGTGAACTGCTCTCCGCCCAAATATGGTCCGTTGTTGGTCGGAGCGAGCGAAACCACCGCACCGGCGTTAACGACCGAAGCGAAACCAAGAACCGCACACAAAGCTAATCCACGTCGAAACATTACCTCTACCTCCTCACAAAACGAATTCTGTTACCGTCGTCCCAGTCTATACGGGAAAGTCGTTGGAGTCAAACCGAGACGACTCTTCCCCTCATCTTTTCGGTGTGTGCTCGGCATACGAACCGAGCGGGTTGGTTAACCCCTCCCCACAACACACGCTGTCGCGACCTGCACCCCCGTAGGTTTGTGTCGCAACGCAGCCTGCGCTGCATGTCTCGCTAATTTAAGCGAGGTACCCCATCGGAGTCAAGTGGTGAAGGTCGTGTTTTGCAAGATTTTTTGGAGGCCGGCAATGCCCGATAAAATCGCCCGTCCAACCCCGGAGGCTGCGTCTTACGGCCGTTGTGACGGCCCAATCGCCTGTTCGGCCCTGGGCCGGACCCGGTTTGTGAACCCGCTCCCGCCCATGCCATCGGATGGGTTGGAGCGTTGGTTGCCTTACAAGTGCCGAACACACGATGGGGAATGTGCAAAAAAAACGGCGGAAACCGTAGCGGGTGCGATGTAAAACGCGGCATCACGCCGATAAAAAAGCGTGCGTAGCTCCAATGAGACGGTTTGGTACGGCCCGCGGCACAAGGATTGCTAGCGATTCGGCGGGCTGCGACGGGCGCGGTCGTTTAGCAGTCGGTTGAAAAGCAGGGATGACTCACAAATCAATGTAGCGTCACCCTTCGTGGGTGACGCTGGATAGCGTTTGCGCCGCCCACAAGGGGCGACGCTACAGTTTTTCAACGGGCTGTCAGCGGAGAAGAAAATGAGAATCGTCCTGCTGGTTGTGCTGTTTTTGTGTTCGGATGGTGCGCTTTATGCGCAGAGTCCGCCGACGGAACCCCCAACGAAACCCCCTCCGCAAACGCCGACCGGGGTGAACAAAGCGGAAAAGTCCGCAGCGGAGCGCGGATCGGCGCAGGAGGCGAAGCCCCCCGAAGCTCCGTCTCAGGAGACGAAGCCTGAGCCTGCGACCAAACCCGCGGATCGAAAGGGTCCGAAGTATTTCGATCTTCGTTATGACGAGGACTTCAGCTACCTCGACGGGCCGGAAGGGTCGTACGAGAAGGACTTTTTCGACCCGATCAAGAACATCCATCTGGGCGACGACTGGCGCTTGACGCTGGGGGGCGAGTTTCGGTTTCGCATGGAGGCGGAGACGAACAAGGCCTTCGGGGCGACGGAGCCTGCGCAGGACACGTTCACGCTGTACCGTTATCTCGTCCACACCGAGTTGCGATATCGGAAGCTGTTTCGCGTTTTCGTTCAGGGTGCGGCCATGTTCGACGAAGATCGCGACCTTGCGCTGCGGCCGATCGATGAGAATCGCTGGGATTTGCACCAGCTTTTCTTCGACCTTCGCGTGCTGGGCGAGGACCTGCCGCTGACGTTGCGCGTGGGTCGGCAGGAGCTGTCCTACGGGAACCAACGCCTGGTGTCTCCGTTCGAATGGGGAAACATCCGGCGGCGTTTCGACGGGGTGAAGCTCTTTGCGAAAGGGAAGACATGGGACGTTGATTTATGGTACGCCAAACCGGTCATCGTGCAGCGCAAGCAGAGCGACCGGCTCGATGAGGACGTTGATTTCTACGGGGCGTACGTGACGTACAAAGGCATTCCCCGGCACGGCGTGGATGTCTACCTTTTTGCGATCGACGACACGGGCGATGCGTTGAACCCCAACGGCAAGCGCGGCGACCGAAGCACTTACTCACTGGGGTCGCGCTTCTGGGGGAAGACGGCGGGCTTTGACTACGAAACGGAATGGACCGGTCAGTGGGGACACTGGGCAGGCCACACCGTGGAGGCGTGGAGCGCGGCGTTGGACGGAGGCTATACGTTTGAAAAGCTTGCGTGGTCGCCCCGGCTGGGGACGGGGTTTGACTGGGCGAGCGGCGACCGCAATCCCTTCGACCGGCAAGTGGGTACGTTCGATCAACTTTATCCCTTGGGGCACAAGTATTTCGGTTTCCTGGATCTGGTGGGGCGTCAGAACATCACGGCTGCGAACGTGAATCTTTCCGCGTGGCCGGTGCCCAAGAAGGTGAAGGCGGCCATCTGGTATCATGCGTTTTTCCTGTCGCACGAGCGTGACGCGCTGTACAACGCGGGCGGGGGTGTGGTGCGGCGGGACCGGACGGGACTGAGCGGGAAAGAAATCGGGCACGAGGTCGATGTGACGGTGAGCTGGAAGATCGATCGACACTCGGATTTGCTGTTGGGCTGGTCGCACCTGTGGGACGGGAACTTCATCGTGGATACAGGAGTGGATCGGGACGTGGACTTATTTTATGTGCAATACGCGATGAAGTTTTGAGGGATGGCGGAGCATCGCGCACTGAACGGGACATGGCGGGTCCGGTTGGCGGACTCGATCGACGGGTGGAAGATAACGGCGGGCGTCGCCCGACCGGGTTTTTTGTCGGAGAAAGACGAACATGAAGCGATGGAAGCGTTGGGCATTGTTGTTGGCGATCAGCGGGCCGATGGCGACGACGTATTCGTGCGGTGCGTTGCTGGCGCGGGGGCTGCGGGATGCGGCGATCGACGGCGCGTCGGGATTCGTCGAGGGATCGACGGCCGATCTGCTGGATCGGTGGTTCGGTCCGGACGGACAGGCGCCGTAGAGCGCGAAGCGCCGGGGATGAACCCCGACGCTACCGTAGCGTCGCCCCTTGTGGGCGGCGCAATTATTCGCGCCGGGGATGAACCCCGACGCTACAACGGTTTGCATCCTTTGCGGACGCGCGATGAATAATCCAGGTTGGGCGTCGTCCGCGGGCCGTGCTTCACGCGGCGAATCGTGGTTTCGTTGTTTGGAACGACGTGCTGATGGGTTCGATTCTTGCGGCGCATCCGCTTAAGTTTCTGAGCGCGTTCGTCTGCGTGCTGATCGTCGTCGGGTTGTTGAACCGGCGTCGGAAGCGGGTGCACATTCCGCTGATGCTGTCGGCGCTCATCATCGATCTTTCGATGGTGTTGTACCTCGAAATCCGCCGCGGGGTGATCGAATCGATTCCGCAGCGTCCGATGACTCCGCTTTTGATCGTACACATCCTCATCAGCGTGACGGTGCTCGTGCTCTACGGGATGCAGGTCTACACGGGCATCCAAAACGCGAAGGGGCGGCGAAGCCGGCAGCACCCGCGCGTCGGAGCGACGTTCGTCGTGCTGCGGTTTGCGAATCTGTTGACGAGTTGGATGATTACGTGAGGCACGAAGCGACGAAGAGAAACGTCCAAACGTCCAAAAGTCGAAAGAGGGACGGTGCGGAGGGGCGTGATTGTCGAACCAAAGCGGGCAGGCGACTGGAAGATCGCCTGCCCGCGGTTGTTTCGGTGTTTGGATGGCGTCATCGGTGACACGGAAGTGGCACGCCGGCACCCGGGATTAATGCTCCCTTCGCCCCTTTGGGGCGATTTTGAACTCCACGCCAAGTCTTCCACGGGTTGCGCTCGGCCGCAAGCGGCCTTGCTCCACCCGCGGCTACAGGGGTCCGTGACAGTTCCGGCGGGTTTTTTGAGGTATGATGGGAGGGAGCGTGGGCGGCCAAGGACGGCCGGCCTGGATGGATGCAGGTTTCTTTATGGAGGCGGGTCGC
>ERZ1292633.4102-Hain-H41-02um-R1-4102-length-13685-cov-52_pt1 | contig 13685 bp, 11 predicted proteins | sample MGYA00564406_ERZ1292633 | MGnify/ENA primary metagenome ERZ1292633 (study PRJEB36523, sample SAMEA6512639) | groundwater metagenome | collected 2019-01-08 | study: AquaDiva: Metagenomics assemblies of 32 groundwater samples
CACCGCTTCCATGCCTGCCGATCCGGTTCCGGACAAGGCAATCGTAAACTCGTTTCGTGTGTGGAAGGTGGCACGGAGCAAGGTTTGAATCTCGCTCATCAGAGCGAGAAAGACCGGGTCGAGGTGGCCGAGCAGCGGCTGACAAAGGGCCTGCAACACCCGTGGATGGACCATGCTCGGGCCAGGGCCCATGAGCAGGCGATGCGGCGGAACAAAGTCCTGATACCGGGAGTCCGTAGTCATCGTTGGTGCTGGTCGCCGTTGTTGGTCACGGGAGGTATCATCGTGTGGTTCACGGCCTGTCACTCAGAGGGGCGTAGTATAACGAAACCGAAGGGGATTCAGCCATGGGATTATCCGCAGTTCCCGCCTGCGATCTTCACGGCCTTGCGCCAGTTTCACCTCTTGAAAGCCGGTGGTATACTCCGGCGCCAATCACGCCCCGGAGGACCTGTGGACGCAGACGAATCGACCGGCTCGACATCCCAGACGCCCGCGTCTCCGTTGCCCTGCGTCGGGGCGCCTCCTCCCCCACATGCCTACGATCCCGGCTTCTCCCGTGCCATCACCTGGTTGTCGACGGTCGTTCTCAGTGCGTCAATTGCGGTGGTCGCCTGGCTGTCGTTCGATGTGTCGCGTGTGGAGCGGGTGCCGGATGCCGAACGAGCGCTCAGTCACATGGTCGGGCGCTTGATGGATCAGGAAGACGGGCTCAAGACCCTGCCGGTCTGGGAACAGTTTCTCTATGAAGCCACGATGGGCAGTGACGCGAACGACCGGGAGCAGGCGATTGAATGGTATCGCGAACTGGCTGAGGAATCGTCCGACCCCTCTGTCGATTTGCACCTGGCGATTTTGGAGGCCGAGTCGGGGCACCTTCCGGTTGTGCAACAGAAAATGGCTCGATGGGTTCGGCAGGGCGAACCGTACCCGACCTTTGTCAGGCTTCTGCAGGCCGGGTACGTGGAGCCTCGCGTGCCTCCCGCTTCGGGCTTCGAGTTGCAGGCCTATCTGGCGGAGCAGTCCGTGTCGGGCTGGTTCTACAGCCGCCTGGCGACTCGAATCGCCGAACGAGCAGGAGACCGGCCCTTACTGGTGACGATTGAGACCTCGTCGCAGCAGCGGGTGGAGGCATTGTTGTGGCGCTCCCGGGCGTTTGCCTTGCTCGAATTGACGCTCATGATCGTGGGGCTGTTCGTGCTGGTGTTGTGGGTCCGGCGGGGCCAAGGCACGGCGATGTTTCGCGTAGGGTCCGCGGAGCTTCCGCCTCTCTGGGCCGGCCGATTGGGCGCGGGGGTGCTCCTGCGCGGGGGGGCGGTGGGCGCTCTGTTGACCGTGGCGTTTCTCTACGTCGCCGGCGATTATCCCTCGTTGCGGGTCGTCGCGGTGCCGTTGTCGAATCTGCCTCTGCTGGCCTTGGCCTACTACCATTTGCTCCGGCCCCAGCGGCAGACGTTCTGGCGTGGATTCGGACTGCGCATCGAGCCGCGCCATGTGGGACCATTGGGGTTGGCGGTGCTGGCGGTCGTGGCAGCCGGCCTCGTGGGCGAATGGGTGCTGGGCAGGATGGCGGAACCATTGAATTTGATCAGTCACTGGACCGAGTGGTTCGATGCGGATCTCGTGTGGGGATCGTCGCCGACCCTCATGGTCAGCCTGATGGAATACGTGTTCTTTGCGCCGGTCTTTGAAGAACTGGCTTTTCGCGGCCTGTTGTTCGGTGTGTTCCGTCGCCGGTTTCAGTGGGGGGTGGCCGCCATGCTGAGCGCGGCGTTGTTTGCGCTCGCCCATGGGTACGGGTTGATCGGATTCCTCAGCGTCTTCTGGAGCGGGGTGATTTGGGCCTGGTCCTATGAACGGACCGGCAGTCTCTGGCCGGGGCTGATCGGGCACGCCATCAACAATCTGCTGGTGTGTCTGAGTGTGATGGCCTTGTTACGGGCCTGAGCACCGGTGGTCCGAGGCCTCACAGCCCGATCGGGGGCTGTCTGTCCGCTTCAATCGACTGGAGTGCGTCGTAGAATTCCGGGTGCCGGAGCGTGTAGCCCAGCTGTGTGAGAATCTTATGATTCCGGATGCGTTTGCCTGATTCGCTGCGATCCGCCTGTCGAGCACTCACCACTCCCCACCTGCCGGAGACTTCCGCGCAAATATCGGCCCAGCGGCGCGGGTGTCCATCGCTCACATTGTAGGTGTCTCCGGCCTGTCCGCGTTGCAGCGCCAGAAGACAGAGGTGCGCCAGATCTTCGACATGGATGAGGTTGACGAACTTGTCCGTCGGACCGACACGGCCCTGCCGGATCCATTCCACGGGGTTTCGATTCGGGCCGTAGATACCGGCGACGCGTAGAATCATCGCGCCGTGATGCGTACGCAGGTATTCCTCGCCCTGCACGCGGGGAAGGCTGGTATTGATGGGATGGGCTTCGTCGATCCAAGGAGGAAGGTCATCCACGGGGCCGCCTTCCCGGTCATACGCAGAGGTGCTGCCCAGCACCACCAGCCTTCCGGGAAGGCGGCACGAGTGTCGGGCAAATGCCTGGACCTGTTCGAGCGGCGTGGCGGGAAACGTCCAGATGATATCGGCGTCCCGCGGGAGTGCGGACCAGGTGCTCGGCTCCGCCAGGTCGAATTGGATCCGTCTTGACGGCTCGACATCGCTCAAATGGCGATCGGGGTGACGGCTGCTGGCCAGGATGGGCAAGGATTGTTGCACGGCCAACGTGTCAATCCAGCGGCCAGTATACCCGGATCCGAGAATGACGAGAGTGCGCGGCGTGGTCATCGGCGCATCATACCTGAACGGCTGATCGGTTTGCTGCCGTCGACTCCTGCTTATTCTGGTTCTGGTCTCCGGCGAGCGACGCATGCTAAGATCTTGCCCCTATGGGACCCTTCAGCGCCAGGCAGAAGGAGACGAAGGAATCGAGCAGGCAATCGGCCGATGACCCGTCGCATCGGCGACAGCGTCTCATGGTCTGGGCAGCGGGTCTGCTGGGGTGCCTCTTTTTCGTCTTGGATCTCCTCTTGCCGCTGGGAGTGGCGAACGCGGTGCTGTATAGCGCCGTCGTCTTTCTGTCCGCGGCCAGTCAGTACCGATGGCTGCCGATCGGCACAGCCGTCACTTGCTCGCTGTTGACCATCATGGCCGCTCCGTTCAGTCCCCGTGTGCCGGGCCTTCCGGCATGGTTTGAGTGGGGCAATCACCTGTTCAGTCTGTTCGGCATCTGGACTCCGGTCATGTTTATCTATCAGCGACGGCGCACGGAGTTATTGCTGAAGGAAGTCAACGAGCGGCTTGAGCAAGGAGTGGACGCGCGCACGGCGGACCTGGCCGCCAGCCGTCTGGCCTTGGAGCGAAGCGAAGAACAGCTGCATACGTTGACCGGTCGGATTCTGACGGCGCAGGAAGAGGAGCGCCGGCGGATCGCCCAGGATTTGCACGATGACGTGAATCAACGGCTGGCCTTGCTGATGCTGGATTTGCAGGCCGTCGACCGGCAGATCGGTTCCGCTCCGTCAGCCGCGCAGGATGCCCTCCGCAACGCCTTGAAGGGGCTGGAGGAGCTGTCGGACGATGTGCGGTTTATGGCGTATCGATTCCATCCCTCCATCCTGGACGATCTGGGGTTGAAAGCGGCTTTGCAGCGGTTGCTGGATGACTTTTCGAGCCGCACAGGGGTGAAGGCGCTGTTTGTGCACCAACCGCTCGATCACCAGCTCGACAAAACCACATCGACCGCCGTGTACCGGGTGATCCAGGAAAGCCTGTCGAATATTGCACGACATGCCAAGGCCTCCCGGGTGGAGGTGGAGGTGACGGTCGAAGACGAGGGGCTGGTCGTGGTGGTGCGTGACGACGGCAGAGGGTTCGATCAGCTGGCGATCGATCGGGCGGAAGGCGGCTTGGGGTTGTTGAACATGCGGGAGCGTTTGCTGGCGGTGCAGGGATCCTGCGAGGTGGAATCCAATCCGGGACGGGGAACGACGGTGTCGATGTATGTGCCGTTAGCACGGGTGGCGACATGACCCTGCCACGCGTGCTGCTGGCGGATGATCACACCCTGGTGTTGGAAGGGTTTCGGCGGCTGCTGGATGACCAGTGTGAACTGGTCGGGACCGTCGGGGACGGGCGTGCCCTGCTGGAGGCCATTCCGGAGTTGAAGCCGGATATCGTGATTCTCGACATCTCGATGCCGGTGCTGAACGGGATCGATGCGGCCCGTGTCCTGAAGGTCAAGTTTCCCCAGGTCAAAGTGGTCTTTATCACGATGCATGCCGATCCTGCCTATGTGCGGGCGGCCTTCGAGGCCGGCGCCTCCGCCTACCTGCTCAAACGCTGCGTGGGTGAAGAACTGGGGCAGGCGATACGGGCTGTGCGGAGCGGGAACTTTTATGTGACCCCCCTGGTGACCAAGGATGTGGTGGAAAGTATGTTGCGCGGGATCGATGGCGGGGCGCCGTCTGGCCCGGAACTGACCACCCGTCAGCGTGAAGTGCTGCAATTGCTGGCCGAAGGCCATACCGTGAAGGATATTGCCGGCACCCTCAAAATCTCCCCGCGCACCGTTGAGTTCCATAAAGGTCAGATCATGGAACAGCTCAATCTTCACACCACCGTCGAGCTCGTCAAATATGCCTTGGCCCAGGGATTAACCAGTCAGGCGTAGCTGCCTTCCTCCCGTTGCCTCTCCTTCGGCTCTTGGATTACTAGTCTGAATGCAGGTATTTTTTAGCTGCCAGGACCCGCGTTGTTACGCGTGTGGTTTTCCCTTCACTTGCCTATTATACGCCTCTATTTTCTAAGCAGTGACTCGTAGGAATATGCGAAGGAAACTATCCCTTCCCCGGGTTCTCATCGGCGATTCATCGCGGGCTATGCTGGCCTTTCTGGAGATTTTGTTGGAGCCTCAATTCGAGGTGTCTTCCGAAACCGAAGCGGAAGCCATTGTATTGACTGCAAGGCAGATCTCGCCGGAGTTGGTCATTCTGGATTTCTCCCTCTCGTTTCTCGAAGGGCTTGGGGCTGCCCGGCAGCTGTATGAGACGATGCCCAACAGCAAGGTCGTGTTTTTCTCTTCGCATGAAGACCCTGTCTACGTCACGGCCGCGTTCGAGGCAGGCGCCAGGGGATATCTCGTCAAGCATCTCACGGTCGATCTCGGGCATTATCTCGGCCGGGTGCTGCAAGGTGAACGGGTCTGCTGTCCGGATGGTCTTCACACGCGGGTGGCTCGCACGAAAGACACCTGACCGCCTGCTGTCCGGCCATGCGATGGATTCGCGCAAAAGGAGACCGACGATGGTTCGAGTCGTACCGATGTGTGAGTTGTGCCGCCGGGTTCGTGATGAGGGGGCCTCGACCTGGGGGACCAACAGCTGGGTCGATTTTCCCAGTTACCTGGCACGCCATGTCGTGCCGCCCTCTCAGGTGCGGTTTTCAAGGGACTACTGCAGTGAGTGCCGGCTCTTCTACGACATTTTGAAGACCTACGGGGGGTAAGGGGGCGAAAGCCATCGCTCGAAACATTCTGTCCGAAGCATCTCCTGAGCATCATCGGTCGCGTCGCATCCCACCAGTCCTGATCGTCCCGGTCTCTCTGTTCTGAACATCTCCATTGTCAGGATCGCCGCTGCCTCGTCTTCCATCTCCTCAATCCGCATCCGTGGCGGCCTGCGCGATGGGTTGTCGTTTCCGGTTGTGCTACGATGATTCTCTGATGTCCGCCCTGCCGTTTCATCCCATCGTTGCCGAGTGGTTCACGACCCGATTCGCGTCTGCGACGAATGTCCAGATGCAGGCCTGGCCTGCGATTCAATCCGGTGGTGACGTGCTGATTTCAGCGCCGACGGGTTCGGGGAAGACCCTCGCGGCCTTTCTCTCCTGCATCGATACTCTCTTTCAGCAGGCGGTACGCTGTGAGCTGCGGGATGAGACGCAGGTGCTCTATGTCTCGCCGCTGAAAGCGCTGAGCAACGATGTGCAGAAAAATCTGCAACAGCCGCTCAGCGAGATCGGGCAGGCCGCGTTGGCTTCCGGCATGTTGTTGCCGGAACTGCGGGTGGTCGTACGTACCGGCGACACGCCCATGACCGAGCGGCAACAGATGCTTCGGCGTCCGCCGCACATTCTGATCACGACTCCCGAATCATTGTTTATCCTGCTGACGGCGGAAAAAAGCCGGACCATGTTGAAGACCGTGCGCACGGTCATCGTGGATGAAATTCATGCCGTGGCGCCCAATAAACGAGGCGCGCATCTGGCCCTGTCGCTGGAGCGGGTGGCGGCGCTCACCGGCGCGGAGGTTCAACGCATCGGCCTGTCGGCGACGCAGCGGCCCATCGACACCATTGCGAAGTTTTTGGTGGGAAATAGAAACCCGTCGATCGTCGATGGTCACACGTCATGCGAAGCCGTCAGCCATCAGCCATCAGTGGTCGGATCTCCTGTGGAAGTCGGAAGCCATCAGCCAGTAGCCATCAGCTCTGCGCCTTGTACGGTTATCGACGTGGGCCATCGCCGCGATATGGATCTGGCCGTGGAAGTGCCGAAGGATGAACTCGGGGCCGTCGCGACGAATGCGATCTGGAGCGATATCTATGATCGTGTCGCCGCGCTGGTCGAAGGACACCGTTCCACCCTGGTGTTTGTGAATACGCGACGGCTGGCTGAGCGGGTCTCGCATTATTTGGAAGAGCGGTTGCGGCATCTTGGGGACGAGGTGGTGGCGGCGCATCACGGCAGTCTGTCGCGAACGATCCGCCTGTCGGCCGAAGATCGATTGAAAACGGGCGCCGTACGCGTGGTGGTGGCCACGGCCTCGCTGGAACTCGGCATCGATATCGGAACCGTGGATCTCGTGTGCCAGATCGGGTCCCCCCGCTCGATCGCCACCGGCCTCCAGCGGATCGGGCGTGCGGGCCATTGGATTCATGCCATTCCCAAGGGCCGGCTCTTTGCCACCACGCGTGACGAATTGATCGAATGTGCCGCGTTGATCCGGGCGATCAGGGCCGGAGTGCTGGACCGCATCGAGGTGCCGCCTGCGCCGCTGGATGTGTTAGCGCAGCAGATCGTGGCCGCCGCGGCGACACAGTCGTGGGATGAGGCGGAGCTCTACGATCTGTGCCGGCGCGCCATGCCCTATCGCGATCTGGATCGGTCGACCTTCGATGCCGTCGTGACGATGCTTGCCGATGGGTACGTGACCAGTCGAGGCCGGGGGCGGGCCTACCTCCATCACGACCGCATCAATCACCACATTCGGGGCCGTCGCGGCGCTCGCCTGGCGGCCATCACCTCAGGCGGTGCGATCCCCGACACGGCCAACTACGCCGTGATTGCGGAGCCGGACGGCACGGTGGTGGGGTCGGTCGACGAGGATTTTGCCGTCGAGAGTCTGGCCGGAGACATCATCCTGCTGGGCAACACGTCCTGGCGGATCAAAGGTGTGGAGACCGGCAAGATGCGGGTTGAGGATGCGCGGGGCGCTCCGCCGACGATTCCATTCTGGCGCGGGGAGGCGCCGGCGCGTACCGCGGAACTGTCGGCGGAAGTGGCGCGGCTCAAGGCGGACATCGATCACCGGCTCGGTGACGATCAAGCACTCTCCACGGCCGCGGCCCTGCCCGTGCAGTGGCTCAGGCAGGAATGTGGTCTCGATCAGCGGGGGGCGCAACAGGCGGTCGAATATATCCTGGCGGGCAAGGCGGTGCTGGGGACGGTCCCGACCCAGGAGACCATCGTGGCGGAACGATTTTTCGACGAGAGCGGCGGGATGCAGCTGGTCATCCATGCGCCGTTCGGCGGGCGGATCAATCGGGCTTGGGGATTGGCCTTGCGGAAGCGGTTTTGTGTGACCTTCGACTTTGAGTTGCAGGCCGCCGCCACGGATGAAGGCATTGTCCTGTCGTTGGGGGAGAAGCACAGCTTTCCGCTCGATACGGTGTTTGCGTTCCTGAACGTCACAACGCTGCGGGAGGTGTTGACGCAGGCGGTGCTGCAAGCGCCGATGTTCATGACGCGGTGGCGGTGGAATGCCTCGCGGGCCCTGGCGCTGCTCCGGTTTGTCGGAGGGAAGCGGGTGGCGCCGCAGATTCAACGGATGCGCGCCGAAGATCTTCTCGCCGCGGTGTTTCCCGATGCGATTGCCTGTCAGGATAATTTTCAGGGAGCGCGAACGGTCCGGCAGATTCCGGATCATCCGTTGGCGCAGGAGACGATTCGCGATTGTCTGACGGAAGCGATGGATCTCGACGGATTGATCGCCGTGCTGGAGAAGATCGAGCAGGGCGCAATGACCTGTCTGGCCGTCGATACGCCGATGCCCTCCGCGTTTTGTCACGAAATCTTGAACGCCAATCCCTATGCCTTTCTCGATGACGCGCCGTTGGAGGAACGCCGGGCCCGGGCGGTGGACATGCGACGCAGCTTGCCGCCTGAACTGGCGGGTGACATGGGCGCCCTGGATCAATCGGCCATCGATCAGGTCATCGAGGAGTCCTGGCCGGAGGTGCGGGACGCGGAGGAATTCCACGATGCGCTGTTGTCGCTGGGCTGGGTGCCCTGTGCGCGCATGCCCGGCTGGGATCTGCTGGTGCCGGCGCTTGCTGCTGCCGGTCGTGTGGCCACCCTTTGGAAGGGAGAGGTACAGCTGGGGTGGCTGGCAGCGGAGTATCGCCATTACGCCGGGTTGCTGTTTCCCGATGCGCGGATCGATCCGGCGACCGGCCCGGTTGATCCGACGGAACCGGTGGAGCAGGAAGAGGTCTTGAACCGGGTGGTGCTGGGATGGATGGAGAGTATCGGGCCGACGACGGCCAGGGAACTGTCGCAGACGCTGCATCTGTCCGAGTCGGACGTTCAGTCCACGTTTCTGCGACTCGAATCCCAAGGCCATCTGCTCCGTGGCCAATTCCGTCAGCCGCTCAGTGCGAGATTTGAAGCAAGAGATCCATCGTGTCACCTTTCACCTGTCACTTCTCACGAGTTTTGTCATCGCCGCCTGCTCGCCCGGATTCATCGCTTGACGATCGGGCGGTTGCGCAAAGAAATCGAGCCGGTCACGGCCGCCGAGTTCATGCGGTTCCTGTTTCAGTGGCAACATGCGGCGTCGGGCGCGCGCCTGCACGGAGAAGCCGGGCTGCTTGAAATCGTCAAACAACTCGGTGGATTTGAGGCAGCCGCGTCGGCCTGGGAGTCACAGATCCTGCGCGTCCGCATGGCCAAGTATCAGCCTGAATGGCTCGATCGGCTGTGTTTGAGCGGCGCGCTGATGTGGGGTCGTCTGACGCCGCATCCCCGCCTGATGCAGGAGTTGAATCCTGTGTCGGGGCGTCGCGTGATTCCGACCCGGGTCGCGCCCGTCGGTATCTTTGTGCGCGAGGATGGGCCGGTCTTGCTGGCGGCGGCCGGTGAGGAGTTGGCGCGTCTCGATCTGTCCGCACGCTTGAGTGGTTCGGCGCAGGCCATCCGGCATTGCCTGCAGGCGCGGGGCGCGAGTTTTTTCAGCGAGCTGTTGCATGGGACGCGGTTGCTGGCCTCCGAGGTGGAAGACGGGTTGTGGGAACTGGTCGCGGCCGGCCTAGTGACCGCCGACGGGTTCGACAATCTGCGTTCGCTGATCGATCCGAAGCGGCGGCGTGCGGCGGCGTCGGATCGAAGTCGCCGGCCGCGCCATGTGGGCGGACGCTGGTCGCTCCTGAGATCGACTGAGAGCGGTCCGCTGTCGGCCATCAGCTCTACCGAGCACCTGGCTCGGCAACTGTTGCAGCGGTATGGAGTAGTGTTTCGAGATCTCCTGGGGCGGGAGTCGATGGTTTCATCCTGGCGCGACCTGCTGGTCTGTTATCGGCGGCTCGAATTGACGGGGGAAATTCGCGGGGGGCGATTCGTGAGCGGCTTTACCGGCGAGCAGTTTGCGTTGCCCGGCGCATTGGAGGCGTTGCGGGCGCTCAAGAAGCGACCTGGTGCTGCGACCCAGCAGGACATCAAAATTTCCGCCGCCGATCCGCTGAACCTCGCGGGGCTCATTCTGCCGGGGCCCCGCATTGCCGCGGTGCCGTCGAACTTCGTGGTTTTTCGAGACGGGATGGTCGTGCGTACGGTGACGGGCCGCGAGACGAACGACCGGCAGGTGTCGCCGGTCGTCGAGGTCGGTCGCGTCGGCGGTTAGGACGCAGACCCTGTTTCGTGCGGTCCGGATCAGATAAGCTTGGCCGGAATCGCCAGCAGCGGGCAGCGCGCGCCGCGGAGCACGTGTTCCGTGGTGCTGCCGCGTAGCATGTCCAGCAGGCTGTCCTGTGCCTTCGTCGCCATGACAATCAAGTCCACGTCGAATTCCGCCCCTGCCGCCAGAATCCATTCCACCGGATCGCCTTTGCCGAATAATTGATTCCAGGACCAGCCTGCTTTTTGAGGCAGTTCCAGCGCGTTGACGTCCGGTTCCTTCCCCGCATGAACCAGGGTCAGCGTGACGGGCGGGGCGCTCAGTTCCGAGATCAGCGCGCTTGCGGCATCGATGGCGGGCTGGGAAGGCGGCTGGATGGAGATCGGCAGGAGCAGGCGCTGGAGCGAGGTCTGGCCTGTCTCCCTGGAGACAAACCCTTCCACGTGCGACGGGACAAATAGCGTCTTCACCTGCATTTCACGGGAGACCGGTTCCGCGAGCGCGTGATGCACCCACCGGGCGAATCCCTCGTGCTGATGCGTGGCCAGCACCATCAGATCCGTCGGCGATGCCGTCAGATGATGAATGATAGCCTGTTTGGCATCGGCGGCCAGGGCGCGCACCTTCCTGATCCGGATGCCCAGTTTGGTCACATCGCTCTTGGAGCTGGATTCCGGCAGCAGTCCCCACTGAGCCAGGGTCGGGCGAATACGGGGGAAGTCTTCGAATCCCTCCGGAGAGACGGCCGGGTCCACATGCATGATCGTCAGCTCGGCACGAAACACCAGCGCCAGCTTGAGTGCATGGGCGAAGGCCACCTGGCTGTCCTGCGAAAAATCTGTGGGGTGGAAGATCCGATGAATCGTGAACGGAGGGCGCAACTCGTTCATGTCGATGTCGAACTCCAGTGAGGTGCTGGGATCGTCACTGCTGCCGCCCGGCCCATGGCGTGTCCGGAACGGCTAGCGCAGTGCGGATTGCAGATCATTCACCAACTCGGTGGTCGAGGTGCTTCCGGTCCGGATCCAGCGGCTGAATGAGTCTTGCGCGAACGGTTGAAATGCCGAGGCGTCGGAGGCGCCCATGAGGCGGTCCAGCGAGACCAGGTACTCGCCCTGTCCGCGGGCCGCGTCGGATTGAAGATTGTCCGCATTGTAGGAGGTGAAAGCCGCAACCTTGTGTTCGGGTTTCAGCAGGCCGTCTTCGTTCCACCAGATGCGTCCGGATGTGGTCCCGGTAATGTTCGAGGTCGTGTCCGTCGTTTCCTTGAAGGTCGCTTTGAAGGAGCAGGCCGAGAGCAACAAGAGGAGTGAGAGCCCCCCGAATGCGGTGACGATCAGGCGATGATTGGCAATCATGCGGAGACTCCTTTCGTGAGGCGAACAGAATCGTGCCACGACTATACCATAGTGGAGACCAAATTGAGCCAGGTGAGAAATCGGGATGGTCGAGCCGGTCCGGATCGTTTGCAGGCCGTTACCGTTGACAATAACGCGGAGCATGAGCACAATCGCCAAGGCCTTGATGGGGCAGAACTTCGGGCGAGGCGGTCTGGGGGGAAATAGCGAACCCAGGGGCCGGCGCACCCCGGTACGATGAGGAGGCTTGAAGATGAAGACAGACGTGTTGCTGTATGTGATCGTCGGCGTCGCTCTATGGGCGGGGCCGGTACGGGCGGAATCGGTTCCTCTGAAGCCAGGCGAATATCAGGTGACGGCGGTCACGGATGCCAGCAATGGTGAGGCGGGGAAGCCGGACACCCGCACTCGCTGTGTGAAGGAAGAGCATCTCGCCAATCCCGATGCCGTCTTTAACTACTATGCCTTGAATGGGTTTCAGCCCAATCCATCGAGCAAGGTGGTGAATATGTCGATCCAAGGCGGAAAGGTCAGTTATGACATTGAAGGCGTCTACGCGGTCACTCGCGTGGAGGGGACGGTGTCTCCCACCGAGTTTTCCGTGGTCCGCAAAGCGACGCCCAAGGGCGATCATGCGCTGTCGGTGACCATGAAAGTCGACGCGAAACGAACCGGGGATTGCCACGGTAAGTGATGCGGCGTCGGCTGCGCGACGAACCTACGATATGCCTGCTGATACGGAGGCCGGGTTGTCCCGGCCGCCTGCATTTCGCCTCTTCCCGCTAGTTCGTCCACAAGCGCTGATACCATTTCTTCTCCTCGCCGGCAGGCACCGAAGCGATGTTCATCGTCTTGCGGATGTCACCGATGTTCCAGCCCGTCAGTGACGCCAGCGTGTGCGCCTCCCGCTCATATCGCTCCCGTAGTTGATGCCGGTACGCCGTAGCAGCGGCGCATTCATCGGTTCCGGTCCAGGGGTGACGCAGGATGTAGCGAGCCTGGAAGTTGCTACGATCCGACGTCTCCTGGAACATCAGATCTTCGGGAAAATGCGCGGCGTCGTAGCGGATGTGCAGCCGGGTGATGAACACGTTCTGCGCCATCGGCATGCCTTTGCCCGTCCACCCCTGTCCATCCTGCCAAAAGACTCCCAGGCCGCGGAGTTCATCGGCGCTGAGCGGGTTGGCCGCGCAGGGGTCGCACCAGTTCATGTCCCAGGCATACTCCAGGAACAGGCCGCGCTCGTGTTCCCGTTTGACCTGTTGCGTGAACAGGTCGCGATAGAAGTCCCCGAACTTGTCTTTCACGTAGAGCGGAATTTCCTGTGCCTCAGGGAGTCGCACGGTCCGATAGTTCGTCGTTTCCACCCGGCCTTGCTTCGTCAAAAAGTAGATAAACAGTTCCTGCGCTCCATCGGCATTCACCGTGCCGAGCCGGATCGGCAACATGAACTTCGGCGAGTCGAATGCAATCTGAAGCGGACGGAGGTGCGTCAAGCCGAGCTTCGTCTGCTCGCCCAGATTCACCTTGGCGACGAAAAATTTCATGCCCTGTTTGAGATAGCTATGGAGGACGGCCGACGCCCCGTTCGGGATGCGATAGCCGTTCTCGGTCAGCCAGCTTTCGAGCCCATTGCTCTCCTTGGCCGAGAGAATCAGGATGTCGTACTCGCCGACCGTGTATTGGGCTTCGACCGTGACCCCTAAGGCCTTGTCACGCTCACGGGCCGGTGCTGCTGCGGGCGACATGCTTTTCATCGCGTCCATGCTCCGACGCTCCATGAGTTCATAACGTAGGCAGGGATTCTCGTCGAAGTATTCGACCAGTCTCGGCGCCGAATAGTCGGCGAGATGTTTCAGTACCGCCGGATCGCCGACATGGATCTGCTCCTTCTCCAGGATGGTCGGCACCGGCACCACCAGCGCAAACTCCGTCACCTCGCCTTTAAAGTCGTTCGCCATGGTGATGACCGTTTTGTTCTCGTGGCGCGCAATGGCCACTTCGGAGGCCTTGTTGAAGAGTTTGGTATCGGCCTTGCCGACGTAGAAACCGCAAAAGGCCGAGGCCTCGCCGCTCCATGCGAGCAGGCCGAGGGCGAATAACAATGAAGGCACGATGGTACGTCTCATAAGAACCTCCTTGGTTGATGACACGAGAG
>ERZ1292633.4105-Hain-H41-02um-R1-4105-length-13675-cov-5_pt1 | contig 13675 bp, 5 predicted proteins | sample MGYA00564406_ERZ1292633 | MGnify/ENA primary metagenome ERZ1292633 (study PRJEB36523, sample SAMEA6512639) | groundwater metagenome | collected 2019-01-08 | study: AquaDiva: Metagenomics assemblies of 32 groundwater samples
ATGCCCACCTGGGCCAGAACCACAACTTCCTTCCTTCCTTCCTTCCCCCCGACACACCGGCGGCAATGCGGCGTGCGATGTGCCGCCGCTGACGACGACTGGTTGCCGTTGGAACCACACGGATGAGGTCGATCCATCATCTTGTGATTGGAGGCTAAGAAGCCCTCGGCGGTGGAAAAAATAACACTCAACAACAAAAAAGACAACAACCCATTGAGGAACTCGCCGTCAACGATACATTATCATTCGTCGAGAGCCGTGTCACACGGGAAGGTGCAGACGGGTTGGACGCGGGGAGTTTGCGGCGCCGTGAGTTACATCGGCGAAAGGGCCAAAGGGCGTACCCATGCCACGACGGTTACGAGAGGGCAGGGGAGGGGGCCCTGTTCCGGTACGGGCGCCGTGGACGACAGCGAAGGTGAGTGCGGGGAGGGGAAAAAAAAGGGAAAAGAACCGTTTGAGTTGGGGGGTTCTCGCCCGATTTTTTCCCCGGTGCCTCTCCCCACACAGGCGCTCTGACTTGAGACGGAACTACGAAAATTACGTGGGAGCCGCGCGCGGAGGGGCACCGTCGCCCCTTCGTCTGCCGAGCATTCCGCGACAGCTGGTTCCAAAGGCGCGCGGTGTCCGCATCGGGGCTCCCTGGCCACCAAACAAAACACGCACACACACACACACACACACGCACGGAGACGCGACAAACACATGTGCAAGCCGACGAGCACGTGCTGAAACCGCACACTCCTCTACGGTTACAGCGCCGCCCCAGCTGACCATGGCCGGGGGGTCATTGGTGGCCGTCGGCTGCCCCTCCAGCATCTTCCCCCCCTCCACCTCGGCCCCCACGGTGACGGCGACCACCGCGACGGCGTCCTCGTGCCCCGCCGGCCACGTCATCGGCGTCGTCGTGGGGAACACCGGCGGGGGTGTCTTCGCCGTGAAGGACATAATAGCTACCGCGCCCGACTGTCGCATCGGCTGGAACGACGCTGCGGTCGTAGCTGGGCGGCTCTCCGCGGCTGTGGCCCTGCCGGTGTCCGGCTGCAGTTCGCGTGGTGCCGTGATGGTGGGTTTCGCCGGTGGGGTAGGCCCCCTCGCTCGCGCGGGCGTGATCCTGATGGTGCTTCACAGCTGTCTGTTGCTGCCGAGGTGCTCCGGCGGCCCGCTTGGGCTGACCCTCAGGGTCGTACCGATCTGCTCGCGGGGGTCGTCGTGGCGGCTCGTCGTAGTGAAGGTTGGGCTGGGAAAACGCGGCGGCCGTCGCGGGGACCAGGAAAGATTCGGTTGCGAGCAAGTAGGCGGGCAGCGGCGGCGGCGGCGGCAGGCCCCCGTAAACACTGGTGGTCGCGACCGCATTCTGTAATGCCGGCGAGCACGGCATCGCGGCCGATGGATTTGCCGCAGTCTGCCTCTTACTTTTCCCTCGCTCGCCGCGGTTGACCGCCGAGGGCGCCACCCCCCCTCCAGCATGGTAGGGATGCGAGGAGTGAGGTGGAGCGGCGGCCCCCCTGTTGGCATCTTCGCCGACGGCCGGGGTGCTACTGGCAGCGTCGCTAGCGACCTGGCCACTGCTCAGACCCCGGTCGTCTGCGTGGGCTCCTGAGCTGACCGTTCCTCGCTGACGCTGCTGTACAGACCGTGGCGGCGGCGGCTGAAACCCATGGGCTGTCGTGGGTGACGGCGCGGTGGGTGAAGGAGTCGTCGGTGACGGCGGTGAGGCGCTGCTGCTGTCCGACGCGGCGGCCGCAGCGGATGCCTTGGCTCGTTGTTGCTCGCGGCGCAGCACGTGCTTTGGCGGCGGGCGGGGACCGTCGGATGGATGCGGCTCCACCCCTCCGGACTTGATGCCCCCGCTGGCTAAGGCCGCGACGTCGGTGGGGCCGCGATGGCTGTGACCAGTCGATGCGGCGTGAAACACTCCACTGTGGGCCGCGGCCGCGCCACCGGCGACGTCCGTCGTCGCGTCCATCGGCGGGCGGGCTAAAATGGCGATGGGAGCGGCCGGGGAGTCAACTTCCGACCCTTTCGTCGCGGGCTGCCGAGGAGCCTTGGACTGGCCGCCTGCATGCGGCGCGGCGGCGGCCACCGCTCGCGCTGCCTCCCGCTGGGCCTTGAAATGGGCCCGTTGCTCCCGCCATTTTTCGCGTTGTTGTTCGCGGCGCTGCGCCTCCTGAGCGACGGCCGCCTCATCAACGACGCGAGCGGCGGCATCGCCGTTCGCCGCACCGGCGACGACGGCCGTCGAGGACAGGGTAGCAACGGCCGCCTCGTTGGACTCGGCGTTCGCCGCCGCACGCGGAGGGGCAAAGGGTTGCTGACTGCGCGGTTGCGGTACCGCGAGCGTCGGTTTCGTGGCCGGCGGCACCGGGGCCTCGACAATTGGCGAGGCGACAACGGGGGCGGCTGCGCTTGCGGAGAAAGCAGGCGGCTTTGGTTTCGGCACATCCGTGAAGGCTTCATCAAGGGTCGGACTAGAGACCACCGATGCGCTCGGGGGGGCCTTGTGCCAAATCACGACGTTGGCCGCCTGTGGGGCCGAAAGCGCCGCGGGTGGGGCCGCGATGGTCACTGGTTCGCCCCATCCCCGGCTCTTCTTTGGCACCGCATCGGCGGCCGCGAGCGGCTCAGCAGCATGCAGAACCGTAGGCGGCACGCTTGGGGCCTTCGACGAGGGCGACGGGACGGTCGTCGTGGGGCTGGGGACGGCGGGCACCGAATCCGGGCGGGTGGCCTGCGCCGCGACCGACGGCGGGAAGGGAGCGGGCGGCTCTCCTCCCGTTGCGGCGGGTTTTGTCTCCGCCACGGATCGCGGCGCGCCACTGGATTTTCTTGCGGAAACGCCTGGTGTCTTATCGATCGGCTTCGCCGTAGCAACCTCCGTTACGGCGGCTGCTTTGTCCACGGCCGCGGCACCGCTCGCCTGATCAGGCAGCTTCGCCGCACCCGTCGAGACCGTGATCGGTTTCAGGGCAGCCGGCAAGGTCACGGCGACCGGTGAGAGCACTGGGGGCTCTGGCTCTGAGACGGCGAGAGCGCCGAGAGACACCGGGCGATGCGGCGGCGCACTCGTCTCAGGGGCGGCAGCCGTGGCTACCGTTGGACTTGGGCCCAACCCCGTCGCATGGCGTGTTCCGGTGGGTTCGGGAGACGGCGCAGGCGCCGGTAGCGGCGGCGGACTCATCGGCGATGTCGGGAAGCCGCTCGGCGGCGAAATCGGCGTCGTGGCGCTGCCGCTCGCCGTGGATTCGGTCGCCAGAGGAGGAGGAGGAGGAGCCCCTTTGGCCGCACCCAATGTCGCCAACGCAGCCGGTGGCGGGCCCCACCCTTTGCGGCCTCCCGATGGGATCGGCGCCGTGGCGACCACCGTGCCCTTCGAGACGACCGTCGAGGCGCTCCCAGTTGCCGTGGATTTCACGGCTCCTCCCCCCGGTGGCGAATGCATCGAGGAAGGCGGGGTGGTCGTCGTCGTCGTCGCTAGGGCCCCTTTGGGCGGGAGACCCCCAGCCGGCGGCTTCGCGGATGGCGCGGCGGACGCTCCCCCCCACGACTGCTGGCGCGTCGGACCTCCGGAACCTGGCGACATGGGCTTGTCGACGGACGCGGCAGCACCGTCCCCATCCACAGGCGACGCCCCAGCGCTGCTGCTGTGCTTCGCGGACGTGGCCTCGGTGCCTCCTCCTCCTACAGGCACGAGCGGCGGAGCGGTGGTCTCCTTGAACGGCGTCGCACCTTGATCCCCTCCCTGGTCCGCAGAGCCGGGCTCCGCCGAAGGCGTCTGCCGCCAACCTCCAGGAGCGGTGGTCGCGCCCGCGGCGTTCATTGCATTTCGCGAAAAGTCGCGTACTGTCGCTGTCGCCGCGGTCGTCGCACCACCGCTGCCGCGGCCCCAAACAGCGGGGCGAGGCGGACGGTGAGGCGCAGACACCCCATCATCGGCTTCCGTGCCGGGGGTGGGCGACGTATCCACCGGGAGGGGATGTGGCGCCGGGGCGGCGGCCGCCGACGGATTCGGCCTCCCGCCGGAGTTGACCCACGAGGCAGCCTCGGAGAACACGACGAAGGCATCGGCACCAAGCCCGACCGACGGGGGCTCGAGAAACGGGATGCCCTCAGTGTTGCGATCCATAAGCGGCTTGACCTCTAGCTCCGAGCTCTCGAACATGCAGTGCTCGATGAGGGCGGCGACGTCCTTCCACGCCGTGGGCTGGGAGCAGTCGGTGGTTCCCTTTACGCGGTACGTGAACAGCATCTTGGACGGAGGCGTGACAGGCGCATGTCGCGGCAATGGTGCGGGCCCATCGGCGCGCGGACCATCGCGGTGAAACGCGGGAGGCTTGCGAAGAGCGGCGGCGGCCTCCCCACCAGGAGTGCCCCACGGCCGCCTTGCCTGCCCGTCTGGATCCTCGGATGCGCGGTCCGACTTGTGCGCACCGAAGCCGCCCCCCAGGCCAAGCATGGGTCCACTCGCTGTCGTCGCCGCCGTGGAGCTGTGGCTCGTCGCTGACGCCGACGAGGCGACATGCGCTAAGTGAATGTTCGTCCAGGTTGAAGCACGCTGGATAGCGATCAGCTCGTCCCTAGTGTAGCGTCGTCCCTCGCTGCGAGGAGCTGATTCTGTCGAAGACGGACCGCTCATATGACGCACGCGGATGGAAAAATGGGGATGATGAGATGGTGGGGGAATGAAATTGAAAAGGTGGAGAGGGGGGTGGCTGTCTACGCGCGCGAGATGCCCTTCTACATCTCGTTGTGACCCACTTGCTTGGTAAATTTTTTTGCAGCGATCGGCTGGCGACACGCTGTTCAACGCCCGGCGGGGTCAGGGGAGGGGGAGCCAACCGGGTGTGAGCCCGTCACTGTCGACGCCGAAGTTGACCTTTTCAGCACCTTTGGCCGCGGTGGGACACAACGCGACTTACCGCCGTAATCAGCGCCGTCCCGTCGCAATGGTGCCGTTGTTCCAGGTCAAATACCCGCCGAGGAACATCCAGAGTAGGATCCCGACCGCGATGAGCGCCAGCATCAAGCACACCAACGCGGCGATGGCCACCCTCCTTCGCAGCACCCCGGTGCGGCCGTCGTGACTCAGATCGCTAGTCAACGGAGCGGGATCCTGCAAGATGACGTCGCGCTGAGTCACTTGCATGGCGAGGGACCGGTGCGCGGACCATCCCCGCGACCGTCCCAACGGATCGTCATCGCGCACCAGAGCCGTGACTACCTCCAATTCGACGCATCGCCGCGGCATGCCTCCTCGGCGAGGCCCAGACGATGCCGCCGTTGTTACATCTGCTCGACTCTTGCCGGCGTCAGCCGCCAGCGGCGTGTGCACGCTGAGCAGGTCGCCTTCTGGCGGACCCTCGGGGATCCGGGCGTCCGGCGGCGCAGAGGTGAGCGACGAACGACGCGACGTGCTGACGATGGACCACTCCCCGAGGCCATGGCCGGTGGGACCGTTTTGGGTACTCCCGCCATCACCACCCGTCCGCGTCGGCACCGAGGAGCCGCCGACCGGTCCTCCCCCTAGTGCAGGTCGCGTGGGTCCCGGAGCGGCGTCCGCCGCGGGTGCCAGGGGAGGCACAACCTTCCGTCGGACGGAAACGGCGATGGGCCGCGGCGACGCGATGTCGAGGGAATCCGTCGTCGTCGGCGTCAAGCCGGTCGCCGGGGCGCCGCGCGATACCGTTGCGTCGCCGCCGGCAGTGATTGGCTCTTCTCTTGCCGCCGGTTCGTGAGATGATCGAAGCCGCCCCGTGCTTGCGAGTGGGGAGGCCACGTCATGGACATCAGAGGCGGCCGCATACGTCGACGCCTCGAATGGCTCTCCCCCCCCCTGGGTACGTCCCTGAGACGCTTCCAATCGTCGCAGTAGGCTTCTCAAGTCCGTGACGGTACGCCCCGTGGTGGTTACGCCGGGCGACGGCTCCATTCTCGCCGAGAGAGACGGCAAATCGGAATTGGAGAGGTTGACGAATGTTGTTAACGCCTCACGCCGATGTGTCGGCCGGTTCAGCGCATTGGGGGTTGACCGAACTGCGGGGCTCGTTCCTCTTCTCTGAATAGAGGGACGATACTGATACCAAACGGCGACCCCATTCAAAGGGGCAGAGGACACGTGGCGACGGTACTCTTCACAGACGTCTAACCGCACCGGGCGCGACATTCGCATGTTAGTTGTGCTTCTACATTGACATCCACAGGACAGCAGATCAGGAGCAGTACACGTGCTGTCGACATGCAGGAAGGGCGAAAGAGTGAGAAAAGATAGGGGGAGCGAGAGAGAGAGCGAGAGAGAGTGAGAGGGAGGAGAGAGAGATAGATAAAGTCCCCAGCTACAGTGCACCCAGGACGCGGACGCCGGCTTTCAACTGGGTGCCTGCCTGCAAGACCGGAACGCCGCTGCTGGACAGGGTGGCGGACAGGGGAACGACCAGCTGCATGCGATCGTGTCCTGACTCGACGTCCACAGCGATGACCTCCCGAATGGACGGGGATGCGGCGACGTCAACGGAAACGACGACACCCACGCTCATTTTGGCGCCACTTGGAAGCACGCCGCGGCCTGCCTGCACCTCCACGCGGCTGCGGCGCGCGGGACTTGGCGACGCCATATCTAAAGGTTTTTTCGTCGGCGTGTCGGCGCTGCCATCGTCGACTTTTTGCTTCGGCTTTGTTGCTGCGGCATCGGAGGCGAGCCGGTAGGCGTGAAACGTAACGGGCACGGCGAGCAGATTTTCTAGTTCGATGGACATGCAGTACCGGAAGCCACGAACAAGCACCCCAAAGTCGAACGTCGTCGGATGACACCGAACGTGCGTGTGGACGGACGCCACGCGCGACGATGCGATCGTGGGAGACACCGCGATGTGTGTGGTCGATACGCCGACGACGACGGCTTTCGTCGACGCCGTGCACTCTCCTCGGATCGCCTTCGCATCTCGAGAGGCCGGCATACCGTCCATCGCCATGCCGGTCGTTTGGTTGGCAACCGCAACGTCGCGGTAACGATGCAGCGTGTCGGCCTCCGCGGCTTGTGCTGGTGCCGACCGTAGATCGAGAATGCGCAGTGAATGGGCGAAGCGGTCTGCCTGGACGAGTGTCTGCCGACTCGTGATTTCAGCGTCCAATATTACCTTCCGCAACGTGTCGTTGATCGGCTGATACTTCAGCAACCGGATGGGGGGGAGAGCGGCGGATGCGGAGGTTGGCGGAAGCATCGCCGACCCTCCCGCCGCCGTTTGGTTCAACAGGTAGCCCGATGGGGCCACGACACGAGGCAACCACAGCAGGGGGTCAATAGGAAAGAGACGGTTGTAGGAAGTGGCCGACGCGTCGAGTAGGTCCCCACGGCAGAGCAGCGAGTCCTGCAGCAAGCGCTGCTGAGTGATGACGTCCTCGTCCGTCGTCGTCGTGGAGCTTTCGGACAGGAGGGGCGCCCCCGCGGCTGTGGCGGTCGACGACACGACGATTTCTTCGATACCTGGCTCACCGGCAGACTGCCAGCGGGTCACAGCAGCAGCATGGGCTTCGCCTCCGCGGAGACGGCGCAGCAACGAGCCAGAGACGTCAGGTTGCGACAGAATTTGGCGAATGGTGATTTCAGAGGCGGCCGTACCCTCTCTCGCTCGCATCGACGCGTCCAAAAGGTAGACGAGTGGCCTGGCAAGGCGCGCCACGGGCCGCTTGGAATTGGGAAATGACATGGCCCCGCTGCGCTTGCACTTCGCACGTCTCGCCGCGTCTCGATTACGCACACTGGCATACGAAAGTAATGCCATGCGGCGGATCACCGGCGCGTAACGGCTTCGCAGGGTGGCGGCGAAGCTCGAGCGGCCCTGTCGCATCGTGGCATGGGCATCGGTCGCGTCGATGTCCGTAGAGGGGTCAGAGGGGTCTGCGGCAGCCGCGGCAGCGGCTAGGGGTCCGCCGAATGCGCCTCCAGATTTCGATCCTCGGCGACGAAGCTGCTTGAGACGCGCGGCGGGATCAGGAGGCGTGGCTCCATCTTGCCCGCCACTGAGAGCCATCAGGCATGCCTCTTCATCCACAGGCTCGGCGGAAGCGACGTCACCGACGATTTCAGGGGCGTCGAGCGCCACACCAGGGGCGAGGAAGACATACGGCAGCTGCCACGAGGGCGAGAGGGGTGGTTGAGTCCCTCGAGCGGTCGACGGCGCAGTACGGTCCCCTGGAGACTTCATCGCAAGAAGTTGTTTGACGCGAGCGTAATCAGCGCTAAACGGGGCATACAGCACGACGGACGTCTCACTCCACGCCGTGTCGAGAACGCGGTAGCCTCGGTGGACGAGGTCGAACGTATGCACACCGACGCCGCAGCCCTTTCCTTCGGGCGGGACCGGATTCGTGTGTGACTTGACAGACCATGGATGCACTTCCAACAAACATCCCGCGGACAGCTGCCAGACGCACTCTGTGCTCGAAGGTCGGCGCAGGACGATTTCGGGCACCCCGTCGCGGCTGCGCTGCTCCACCAGCTTCGTGCCGTCGCGGAAGGAGATGGCGGCAAGCAGGAGGCCGTCCATCCCTTCGACGTTGTCGGCGCTGTCGGCCGGCGACAGGACGACTGTCGGTAGGCAACTCGCTGGGGGAGGGCTCACCTGTACGTGATAACGGCCGGTCATTCCCGGCGAACCGTTGGTGGCGTTAGACGCGGGCGCCAGGAGCAAGCCCGTGCCGTCTCGATGCAGCACGACGTGCTGACCCGTGCGCTGCATCCGCACCGAGAGCGTGCCATCCGCGCGGCTCCTGATGCTCGCGTCCTTGTCGGCATCGAAGGTGCTCACAACTTGCATGGCTGGCAACGAGATGACGTTTTGGTGGCCGGGAATGACCGACGCCGCCGCTCGGCCTCCCATGGGCGCACCCCCCTCCAGCACTCTCGCCCACCGCGAGCCCTCCGGCGTCGTCACCAGACACGTGGATGGTGCGGTTTGTAGTGCGCTTGTTGGAGGCGGGTGCCAAAACACCGCGGTCGTCCCGTCCGGATAAAGAGCCTCGGAGAGACCACGGTCAAAGATCCGAACGACGGCGACTCGTGGCGACTTCCGGACGATCCGGCGCTGCTCGGACGCGACGAGGGTCATGATTGTGCCGCTCGCGCTGTCGTAGCATTCAACCGACGTTGGGCGGTCGGCCGACCCGCCGCTGCCGATGTCCACTTGAGTGGCGAACGATGAGGACGACGACGAGGACGAGGATGAGGACGACGACGAGGATCCCTTTTTATCAACGTCAAAGCGCAGCGACGCACCGCCAACTTCTTCGCTCGAAAGGCAAACGCGGCGGACCCCGGGTGATTCCGACGACCAGAGCACCACCAGGCCGTCATCGAAGGCGGTGGTCAGATGGCCCAGCACGTGTTCTCGGAGCGTGACCCGGGTGCCAGGTACGGTCGCCGCGGTCAGGGCTTGCACGGCCGTCGTGTAAACGGACATGGTCGCCACGACGTCGTCGACCCGGAGGCAGAGATGCGAATTGCCGCTGTGATGCGACCGGTGTACCGTCACCACCGCGCCGTCGCCGGGGTGCAGTTCAACACAAGTCTCGCTCGTGTACGGGAGGGGCGGGAGTGAAACGTAGGTGTGCGGAGGTGGCGCTTGCTGAAGGAGGTTCGGCTCGGCGACGTGACTCGCCGCTGCCGCGTTATCCTTGGCCGCTACCGATCCCTTGGCACCAGGTTTAGAAGCCGCCGTCGTGGTGCGCTCGGGCATCGCGACGCTTTCCACCGTGCTCGGTCGCACGGCTGGCGGTGCAACGACTGGAAGCGGAATCGACGGGACGGCCGAAGGTCCTCGGGTGACGTTCCAGAAGGCATTTCGGCCTAGGGCTGCGCGGCACGCCTCGTGCTGCGAGACAAAAGACCATCCTGCCGCGGTGGCAACGTCACTTTTCGCCATCAGTGCGTCGCTCCCCCCCGCGGTGCCTCCTTTGCGCATCGTCAGCGACGTGTATGTGAGCAAATCCGGGACGCCGCTGAGTAGAAGGCCAACGGTGGACGTTTTTAGGCGCATTAGCGGCACCGAGCTTGGAATGGCGGCGACTACGGCGACGAGCTCGCCCGCCGCCGGAGGCACCTCGTGCCGCGGCGTCGTCGGTCGCGGCGCCACTCGAGAACCCAAATGAGACAACTCATGCGAAGAAGGCGCCGAAGAAGGTGGCGGAGGAAACGCTCGGCGTAAGAGTTCGGCCATCCACTCGGCGGTGTCGTCGTCGCCGGTCGTTCGTCGTCGGGCTTGCAAATCTAACGCGTGCAGGGTGTGCCCTCCGTCCGAGGAGGCCGCGGCGCACAAGGCATCGACAAATTCCTGCGGCGCAACAGTGCGCACGAAGGTTCCGCTGGCCGTCTCCGAGCTGAGCAGCGCACTATGTCCTGCCGAGGCTGCGGCGGCGAGCAGGGCGCCAATCGCGATGTCCCTCCGCGGCATCGTCGCGCTGCCGTGCTGTTTCTGGGGGGCGGCACTCAACAGACTGACGTCGGTGGATAGCGCTGGCGCCATTGGAATCGACAGCAGCCGGCGCCCCACGGGAACGGCTTGGTCGGCATTGCCGCGGTTGTGGTGGCTGATATCCGTGATCGGGGGGATGGAATCGTCTCCTTCGGCAATGGACACGCCGTAGTTGGTGGCGAGGGCGTGGATGGTGTCGCACAGCATCGTCTCCGCCACGAACTGGGCCGCCAACGTGGACTCGATGACGAAGCCTGCCTCGCGCGGCGTCACGTTTTCGTGCACTGTGCGTCGCATGCTTTCCTGAAACAACGGAGGCTGCTGAGCGCCGCTGTTGAGGAGGAGGAGGGCTTGACCCGCGGGGCCAACGACGGGTGTGGTTCGCGACTCGAGCTGACTCGCGCTTGGTGGGTTCGCGCCGCGTGTGGTTTCTGTGTTTCCTCCTCCATTCGATGGAGGCAACGGTGGTGGCAGAGAACCGTTGCACCCACTCAGTCCAAGGAGAATGGTACCGGCGTTGTCCGACTGTGCGAGCCTTTCGGTGGTCATTTCATCGCGAACGCCGAGCCGGCAGCACTGAGCCACGTGATCGACCAGGTCATTTTGCGTCCAGCGTCGCATGCGGGAGGCAAGGTAGCGCAGCGGGGGGGCGGCGCCCTCCTTGGGACGCTTGTCAACGTCGGCCGTCGTGGCTGCGTCGCGGGGCGCCGCCGACTGAGCGGTCCCACCACCCGACGCAGAAGGCGGAGAAATTCTGAATCCGACGGCCGCCAAATCGACGGTGTCCCACTGCAGCGCCCAGGGCATGTTCGCCCGAATGCAGTCGAGCACCAGCGCAGGCGGGCAGCCCGGTACGTCCGGCCGCTGCTCGACGTCGACAAAGGGGCCGACGGCCACGGGTTGCTTGACCATTTCAACCGCGGTGTGGGCAGCCGCGTCGGGACCCCCCTCTCCTTGTAGAGTCGTCGCGCCAAGTCGCCCGGAATCAGGTGGGCTGGACGCATCGGCAGCTGCCTGAGGGACCTTCAGAGAATCCGGTGGCGCACTCGCGGCGGCTTGCGGCTGCAGCTGAGCAGCCGTTGGCTTCCCACCGGCCTTCGGGGACATCGGCTGAGGAGGCACGACGGCGACGGATGGGGACACTGGCTCCACAGACGGCGGCAGCGGCGCGGGTGGTTGTGGCGTGACGGGCACGATACGCATTTCGACAAAGCGAACGGTTCGGACCGCTGCGGATTGCTCTAGGGATACGGCCGCGCGCTCCACCGTCGCGTTCAGTGCCGCGCCGGAAACGGAAGTGTCTTCGTGGTGTGAACCGCGGCCACCGCCGCCGCCTGCGTCGGGCCGACCACTCACGAGGCACCGCTCGTCGCGGTAGCTGGCGCCCTTCCAACTTAGTAGATCCGTCGCCAAGGCCACTCGAGTCGCCATTGCAGCAGGCGGCTGCGGAAACTGCGCATTACCCAGCTGCGCCGCCGACTCACAAAGCGAGGCTTCCCAAGACAGAAGACGCTGTAGTAGCGGATGAGACGGCTGCAATGCGGCGCGCAGGCGTTCGTGTTGCCGAGCCGCCGAGTCTGCCTGCGGCGGATGGCGTCCCATCGTGGTGGCAGTCCTCTTCAGTGGCGCCGTCGTGGCCCCTTTGATGCCCTGCGAAGACCGGCCCGCACGCCAGACTTGGTAGGATCGAGCTTCCGCCGCGGACGCTAGGAGCAGCGGCACGGCCTCCATCTTGATCGTGTCGTGCGCGGTCGCGGCGCCGGGGAGGTTGACAGAAAGGACACGACCGGAGCGAACGGGGCAAGTGGAGCTGGAGGCGGCTGCTTTCGGATCGTCATCGGGCGAGGAGGATTGGGTGTCGCCGGTGACCGCACCACCAATGGTCCAAGGCCGGTACTTGAGAAGCAAAAACTCGAGCTGCGTCACGAGGCTCTGCGGCGGCGGAATGATGGATTTATCGGTCGCCGCGTCGGCGAGGGAGGGGGCTTGGGTGCTTGCCTTGGCCCCTGGCTTTGGGGCACCAGGCGCACCGCCTTTGGCGTCCTTCTTTGGATCTGGTTTCTTTGCGGCAGACGCGGCACCGGCCTTTGCGTTGGGCGACGCCGCCGGAACGGCGCCTGTCGGCGGCGGGGGCAAAGGCTCTGAAGGCGACGCCACAACGATCACAGACGCGGCGTCCAATCGTCCGAGCGTCGCCAGTAGAGCAGGCGGCGGGAATGTTGCGGTGGTCGGCAGCGTCGTCGCACCGTTCGCGGCGTGCATGGTCGCAAGCAGCGTCTCTAAAACGACGACCGGGTAAGCCGTGCCAACGCACAGCACCACGGCCGAGGCGGCAGCATGGTCGTTGCCCGGGGAAGAGGGAAACATGGCGGGCAGCGACTTGTGGCACAACACATCGAACGCCTGTAGAATGCCGCTGGGATCCTCCCCCGCCGCCGCCACGAGCCCGTCGACGTCGAACAGCAGATTTTGCAGCGGCGACGACGGGTCGGATGAGCAAGCTTCCAGCGGCGGTGAGGCGACGGCGGCGAGTGACGACTTACCTCCCGTCGCGCCCCGGTGAGCAGCTGGGGGCACGGCGGGACCACTGGGCGCGCTGGGGGGCGGCGACGTCACCGGCAACGCACCGCTGCCACCAGGTACGGCGGCTGAAACGAAGTGCTGAAGGGTTGGCATCAAGTTGCCGCTGACGTCGACGTTGTCCGGGGTGTCGGTCGCTAGAATCACGATGGCACAACATGTGGGAGTCGCCGCCGCAGTCGACGGAGGAGGATGAGCTGACGGCACCGACATGTCCTGGTGCAGTGTGATTAATGTGGCGCGCGGAAGACGTGGAAGTCGTACAGAATTGAAAGGGAGAAAATGGAGCTGAGAGCCGACCCAATTTGAAACGCAAACAGGTTTGTTGCCGATACGTGGTGTTTGGTACTCTCGCTTGGACCACTTGTGTACGGACGAGAACGTACCACCGTGGGGAAACACAAACCGTGTGCGACGAGCCGGAGAGGACAAGTCACGAGACACAGCGCGGATCGCTCCACCGGCAGCGCCGGTCACCCGGAAAAAAGGAGGTGAAGGTAAGACGAAAGAACCACGGCCGAACAGTCGTCGCCTCAACAGGCGCGACGGCCGCGACGAGAGAGGCTCACGGCGCTCAAGCGACGATGACCCGCTTGGAGTTCTTCTTGACGAAGATGGCGCGGTCCTTG
>ERZ1292633.4110-Hain-H41-02um-R1-4110-length-13665-cov-5_pt1 | contig 13665 bp, 12 predicted proteins | sample MGYA00564406_ERZ1292633 | MGnify/ENA primary metagenome ERZ1292633 (study PRJEB36523, sample SAMEA6512639) | groundwater metagenome | collected 2019-01-08 | study: AquaDiva: Metagenomics assemblies of 32 groundwater samples
GGCGACACCGTAAAAATTAAACGCGCACTCCTTTCGGTATCGGACAAGCGCGGCATCGAACAACTCGGCATGGAGCTTTCCAAACTGGGGGTGGAGATAATCTCCACCGGTGGTACACTCAAGGTGTTGCGCGAAGCAGGGGTGCAAGCCATCTCGGTATCGACTTTTACAGGCTCTCCGGAAATTCTTGGCGGTCGGGTAAAGACCCTTCACCCTAAAGTGTTTGCAGGCATCCTCTATCGTCGCAGTAATGAATCCGATATTGATGAATTGAAGCAGTCGGATTACCGGCCTATCGACTTGATCGTCGTGAATCTTTATCCTTTCGAAGAAACAGTAAAGAAGCAGGGAGTCTCCGACGAAGAGGTGATTGAACATATAGATGTCGGTGGACCGTCGATGCTACGCGCCGCCGCAAAAAATTTCGAGAGCGTCACGGTCGTAGTCGACACCGACGACTACCCAGCGCTTTTAGAGCAGTTGCAAAAGAAGAAAGGGCAGACCAGTCTCGCCTTTCGCCGTCAGTGCGCCGGAAAAGTCTACGCCGTGACATCCCGCTATGACCATGCCATCACATCGTATTTCGCCCGTGGCCTTCCCGGGTCATTGACAGCGGATCAATTTCCTGAAAAGATATCGCTCGGCCTCACCCGTGCCAGAGCTCTTCGGTATGGAGAAAACCCGCATCAGAGCGCCAGTCTTTATTCTCTCGAAGGATTCGCCGGAGCATCTCTCATTCATGCTCAGGTTCTCGCCGGGAAAGAACTGTCGTATAACAACTACAACGATTTGAATGCCTGCCTCGATATGGTTCTTGAATTCGACGAGCCGTTCGCTTGTGTTGTCAAGCATACCAATCCATGCGGAGCCGCAATCGGAAAAACAATCGCTGAGGCTTATCAAAAAGCTTATGACAGCGACCCGTTATCGGCGTATGGCTCGATTATCGGATTGAATAGGGAAGTGGATATGGAGTGCGCCAAAGTCCTCCATGAAACCCCCTTTGTCGAATGCGTCCTTGCCCCGGGCTATACAGCAGAAGCATTAGAACTTCTCAAGAAAAAGAAAAATCGCCGCTTATTGTCACTTGGCGATATTGCGATGCCGGTTCCAACAGGTCGAGTCGCATACCAATCAATTCGAGGCGGCATGCTGGTGCAGTCTGCCGATGAGTACAAGCTTACCGAATCACAGCTCACCGTAGTCAGCAAACGCCAACCGCAACCCAACGAGATTGCCGACCTCTTATTCACATGGAAAGTGGTCAAGCACACCAAGTCCAATGCTATCGTGCTGGCGAAGAATGGCGCCACGGTTGGTATCGGGATGGGCCAGACCTCACGCGTCGATTCAGCCTTCATGGCGGTCAAACGGGCTGGTGAGCGGGCGCACGGAGCGGTGATGGCCTCAGATGCCTTCTTCCCAATGCCCGACGGCGTCGAAGTGGCCACGAATGCCGGAGTGACGGCCATAATCCAGCCCGGCGGATCACAAAATGACTCAGCCGCTATTGAGGCCGCCGACAAAGCTGAGGCCGCGATGGTCGTCACTGGTGTTCGCCACTTCAAGCACTGAGTCATTTCACAATAAAAGTTGAAACCTTTATCGACTTTGGGTTGTTTCACGGTACGAAACGACAGCCTGTCGTACTCTTTTAGCCAAGGAAGAAGAGGAACATGGTCGCATTCAATTCGCGCGGTAACAGCGCGCTGAGGCGTTTTCATATCAAGCGGGGGGCGTTGATCCCTATCATCGCATTATTCATCCTCGCGGGCTCCAGCGTCATTTCATTCCCCAATTTGTCAGTCGAACATTCCGTCGCCTGTCGCGAATGCCATATTAGCGGAGCCGGTGGTGGGGCGCGGACCGAATTCGGCAACTATGCCGTCGCGCTCAATGAGCTGACTCTCGAAAAAACCAAGAAATGGGCGGTGGAGAAATATCGCAAACCACGAATCGCTCCATCCCTTCTGGTTGGATTTGATTCCCGACATCTCGTTCTCGAAGATGGCACGGTCTTCAGAATGCAAAGCGACCTCTTCGTAACATTTGAGCCTTTTGAAGGATTGCAGTATCACACCCGCCTTACTGAAAATGGGGCGCGTGAAAACTACGGCCAGTTGTTGTTTTGCGATAATCGTTTCTATGTTCGGGCTGGCCGCTTTGCCCCGGCCTTTGGACTCAAGCAAGCCGACCATCAGGGATTCAACCGGGCGCGAACCGGCAATGGAACGAATATCTTTCTGGACGGCGCCTCTATCGGAGGAGAGTTGTATGGCGTCAATGTCGCACTCGAATCATTCAACCAGTTTGGACAAGAGCTGACAGGTATCCACGCCTTCCGGGTAGGCTCCATTGGTTCATTCGGCTATCTCGCAGGTCTGTCTTCGCGATTTTCAGAGCGAATGAATGGAAACTATGGCCTCTATCCTCCGGCCAAATCGCTTTTCGGCGGAGTGTCGTGGAACAGGTTTACTCTACTTGGTGAAGGAAATCTCATCGGGAAATACGACGATGCCGTCGCCACCTATTATGCCGTGCACGCACGGATTATTTGGGGACTGTACGCCGTTGGTGAGTATAACTTCTATGACTCGGATAGACGATTCAAGAACGGTATTGAGGAATGGGTGCGTACATCAATTGATTTTTATCCCGTACCGTTCGTACAGATACGGCCATCGTATACGAGGTATTTGCGGGACTTCACCGGAACCAAAGACGAGCGGGATGTCGTTTTTCTGCAATTTCATGTGGGATATTGATGGGAGTGAGTTTAAGTACGGCAAGAGCTAAGGAGTTTATTTCGAGAAGCGCTTTATCCTGTCATTCCGACCAAGTCCCGTGCGCCTTTGGCGCGCGGGAGGCAGAGCCGGAACCCATCTTGTCTTAGAAAGAGTTGGATAGGCTCCCGCTTTCGCGGGAGTGACACGCGTGAGGGCGCGGCGAGAATTGAAACCGGTCGCCCCCAGCTTGCTGGGGGATCCCTTGGTTCCTGGAATCGCACAGCAAGCTGTGCGTTACCGACGCGTTTTTCCCCCACCGCTCTGCGGTGGGGTACCGGTGTGGTGAGGTTTAGTAGCACGGGTTCCCGCTGAACCCGCGCGGTTCAAATTGACATTGAACAGGAGATGGTAGCATGGATGAGAGAATCTTGAGCAGGGTATTACGAATTGCCGTCGCGCTGGCATGTTTGCTGGCAATGACAGGCTTTGTTGGATGTAACAGTTCCGGGGGTAGTAACGGCACAGGCGGTGGCGGAGGAGGAACGGTCACCGTGGCGGTCGCCGACGCGACAGTTCTTGAGGGAAATGTCATATCATTTACGGTTACCCGCACAGGCTCTACCACAGACCCGATCATATTCAACTATTCAGAAGTAGCAGGGACAGCGACAATTCCTTCCGATTTGCCCAACGCATCGGGTTCCGATACAGTCGCGGCCGGAGCGACAACCACAAATGTGTCGCTCGCTACCACCGAAGATGCGACGCCTGAATTCGGAGAGTCATTCACATTCAAAATCAGTTCGGTGACCGGCGCTTCTGTTACCGATTCTATGGCGACCGGAAAAATCTGGGACGATGATGGAGTATCGTATGCATCGGCAGTGAAACCAATTCTCGCAAGCAACTGCGCGGTTGCGACCTGCCATGGAAGTGGTTCCAGCTCCGGCGGGTATACGATGGGTACTGCGGCGTGGGCGACGGTGCGGAATGCCGTGGGTAACAATGGTGCCATTGTTGTGCCGCAAGATGCCGGTTCGAGTTCGCTCTATTTCAAAACAACAGGGACACCCCGGTTCGGTGTTCGGATGCCGAAGAATGGCACTCCATTGACTGCCGAACAGCAGGCCACCATTCGCGACTGGATCGACCAGGACGCGCAGGACAATTGAGCCGGCTGGACTATTCATTGAGTGTTTCGCTGAACCGCGCATAATGTGAGCTGACGATTACGATGAAACCACTTGCAAAACTTCTTCGTTCTGTAATAATTCCGATTTGCCTGCTGGTAGCTGGCTGTGTCGATTTGGGGGAGAGCCCGTTGCCGGAGGATGACCAAAATCATGGTACTCCCGGCCCAATGGAAATTTCTGTGGCAAACGCGACGGCGATAGAAGGCGGCGGTATGGCCTTTCTCGTAACTCGCACCGGCAATACCGATGCATCAGTGTCGGTGTCCTATGCGACGTCTAACGGGACGGCATTTGACGGCGAGGATTTCGTGGGCGACTCCGGACTAGTTACTATTGATTCTGGTGCGGCCTCGACCATGATGACTATCACCACCGTTGAAGACGCCATCCTCGAAGGTGAAGAATCATTCACAATTACTCTCGCTAATCCTTCGCACGACAGCGCAACAATTATCAATGAATTGGCGGTTGGGTACCTATGGGATGACGACGGGGTGTCATATGCCTCTCAAATTAAACCGCTGATTGTGCGGGACTGTGCCATTGCCCCCTGCCATGGCGGGGGCTCGATGCAAGGAGGAATAGATTTTGGCTCCGGAGAATGGCTGAAAGTGCGATTAGCGTCCCATTTGGGGACAAGCATCGTGGTGCCAGGAAATGCGGCGGTGAGCCATATGTTTGATGCAGTGCAGACGGGATACATGCCCAATGGACTCACTCCATGGACAGCGCAGGAAGTGAAACTTCTGGAAGATTGGATAAATCAAGATGCGCAAGACAATTAGGCGAATACAGATATTTCTGCTACTTGTAGCGGTTGTCTGCTTCGGCAATGTAGCGATGTCTGCCGATTTCGGCCTCTCTCCAGAAAAGAAAGCCGATACCGTTCTTTTTGAATCTGACGCCAAACTTGAGTTTATCGAAGGAGTCACGATCGACATCATTGGCGGATTCATGGTTGATCCTGACAATGTCAGCGTCATTTCCGGAATCGTGCGCTGTGATCTCCGCACCCTTGAGACGGGCATTTCAACCCGTGACGGCCATATGCGGGATCGTCATCTCCATACTGATAAATTCCCCTACGCTTTTTTTGAGCTGACTTCACAAGTGGGACTACCCAAGACCCTTGAAGAAGGGAAACTTTACAACACCGCCGGGGTCGGGAAGTTTTTCATTCATGGCGTATCGCGGGAAATCCATCCTCAGCTGAAGATTCGTCGCAAAAATATCGGCGGCGGCGAATCGATTACCGTGAAGGCGACCTTTCAGATTCGTCTCGATGATTTCGAGATTCCCCGCCCGAAAGCCCTTCTTTTCAAACTGGCCGAAGTCATTCTGGTCGATGTGACATTCACGGCGTATCGTAACGTCAAGAGTGACAACATAGTTCTGCCAGATTGGAAAGTACTGAAATAGCGTTCCTCCGCCGATAATGTTTATTGCATGGGGGCGCCAAGCCGAGTATCTTGGGATGGCTGTAACGAAAGGAAAAATCGGATGATGCGGAGCAAAGTTCTGGAGATTGTCGTCTTTCTGATGGACAACGTTCAGGATTTCGACAGTTGGCTTACTGACGCCGATGATATTTCCGCGACATTGCAGGATATGGGCTACTCCGAAAGCGATATCGGCTCGGCTTACGAATGGCTGGCCTCACGTCTTCACGATCAGGGAGAGCGGCAGTTCACTGGATTCACCCAGGTTCCGGCGATGCGGCGAGTGTTGTCCGACATCGAAAAACGTTTCTGGACACATGAAGCCCACAGCTTTCTCCTGAAACTGATTCACTCCAATCTTGTCGACAATGAACAACTCGAAACGGTCATCGACCGCTCGGCTCTTTTCGGATCACGCACTGTGACTCTTGAACGGGTGCAAGGAGTAGCGGCGTCGGTGTTGTTCCGTGATCTTGAAGAACTTGAGGAGTTGATGGATGGCGACTCCGATGATTCTTCTCCAATGATTCACTGAGTTCCCATGACACTACACGGCAGGAAAATTCTGGTCGGCCTGACTGGAGGGATAGCCTGTTACAAGACGCCCAACGTCGTGCGCCTGCTTGTCAAAGACGGCGCCGAGGTGCAAGTGGTCATGACAGAGAGCGCCCGCAAATTTATCACTCCCCTTACTCTTGAGACTGTTTCACAACGGCCGGTGGCGACAGAGCTCTTTCCCGAAGGGGAATTTGTCGCAACGCGCCATATCGATCTGGCGACATGGCCGGATCTGATTCTCATAGCGCCGGCAACCGCGAACTTTTTCGGTAAGGTGAGCGCCGGAATTTCTGATGACCTCCTCACCACGATTATTTGCGCCACGCCAAAACCGGTGATGATTGCGCCATCGATGAATCCAACTATGTGGGGGAATGCCATCACCCAGCGAAACGTCGCCACCCTTCGAAATCTAGGCTATCATTTCATCGATCCCGATTCCGGCGATATGGCCTGTAATCATGTCGGCGAAGGGCGGATGGCCGAGCCGGAGCGCATATTTGACTCTATTCTGAACTTTTTCAAATCCAGCGGCCCTGCCGCAAAAAAAAAACTGAGCGGTAAGCACATTCTTGTCACCGCCGGACCGACCCGCGAAGCGATTGATCCGGTGCGATTCCTCAGCAATCATTCATCAGGGAAAATGGGCTACGCCATCGCCGAAGCGGCCAACTCCGCTGGCGCCGATGTCACCCTGATAACCGGCCCAACGGCTCTGCCCGCACCGACTGGTGTGCGCATTATCAACGTGACCACCACCGAAGAGATGGCTCGTGAGGTGTCGCGTGAATTTCCTTCGTGCGATTGTCTCGTGATGGCCGCGGCTCCGGCCGATTTTGTCCCCGCCCAGCAATCGAATCAGAAGATTAAGAAAGAGGCCGTTGGCGGCGGAACGACACTCGCCCTCAAGCCCTCAATCGATATCCTCGGCTCGCTGGTCGGACAAAAACGTCCCGGTCGAATCGTAGTCGGTTTTGCCCTCGAAACCGAGAATGGCAAGGCTAACGCCGAGAAAAAGCTTAACGCCAAACAGCTTGATATCATTGTTCTTAACTCCCCTTCTTCAACCACCGGTTTCATGTCGGATACGAATCAGGTGACCGTTCTCTCGCGTGGCGGCAAGATCGAAGAATGGCCGCTGGAAGAGAAATCCCGTATCGCGATTCGTCTGCTCGACAGAATTTCCGAGTTGTTGTCCAACCCCCCCGGCATTATAAGGTAACCCTTCGTTTCTATCTGTTTTTCCCACAGTTGTCACTCCCGCGAACGGGACAGCTAAAAAATGGTGTTAGTGCAAGGTTCTCATGTCTGTCATGCCAGCGAAGGCTGGCATCCAGTCTTGTCCCAAAAAGAGTTAAGATGGACTCCAGCATTCGCTGGAGTGACATTTTTGAAAACGGTTCATGAAATGAAGGTTTCTTCAACAAGTCTGGAAGCCGGAGCCTAGTTCTAACTTCTTGAAAGACAAGAAGGATTGCCATCTGTGAAAATGTGACGGTTTACCCATCTCACGGGGCAGACGGGACGTCGGCCGCCCACGAAAATAGCAATTTTTCTGAAACATTCCCTTTCAACCAGCCTGCCTTCTTGAGAATCTGTTCCGATTGTTGTAACATCGCTTTAGAGTAACCCAAACGATGTCTACAAACCGCCTGTCGCCGGCAGAGCTTTTCCGGCGTTATCTTATTTCCCAGATGGAACTGGGGGAGCGCGAAGTCATTCTCGAACCGTCGACTCAATCAGCCGCGGTCGTGACCATCGAACCGCCACAGCGTCTGACGACATCCGTTCCGGTACCAGTAATGCCTGCCGTTTCCTCTAGTCAGTTTACTTCAATCGCCGAGCACAATGCCGCTATCTGCAATTGCCAGAAATGTCCCTTGGGAAAAACGCGCACGAAATTCGTCTACGGTGTTGGAAATCCAAAGGCGAAATTGCTCTTCATCGGCGAGGCTCCGGGAGCCGACGAAGACCGTCTCGGTGAGCCGTTTGTCGGACGAGCGGGACAGCTTCTTGATAAAATTATTGCGGCGATTCAGTTGTCGCGTCAGGAAGTCTACATTGCCAATATCCTGAAATGCCGTCCCCCTAATAACCGTGAGCCTCAGCCCGACGAGGTGGAACAATGCCTGCCTTATTTGAAAGAGCAGATTCGCTTGATCCAGCCGAAGTTGATTTGCCTTCTTGGACGTTCCGCGGCAATTGGAATATTGCAGAAAGAGATGCCGCTGGGGAAAATGCGCGGCTACTGGCATGAATTCGAATCGGTGCCGGTAATGGTGACCTATCACCCTGCCGCCCTTTTGCGTAATCCAGCCTACAAGAAAGATACCTGGGAAGATATGCAGAAGCTTCGCGCCCGTTACGATTCGATAGGGGAGTAAGATGGCCTATCGACGCGAGATGAAAACCGATATTGAGCATCTGCAACCGCCGCAGTCAATCGATGCCGAGCAGATGGTGCTGGGCGCGATCCTCAAAGATCCGCAGGCGCTCTACAAAGCAATCGAGACGCTCGACAGCGAGGCGCATTTTTATCATCCCAAGCACCAGATAATCTTCAAAGCGATTCTTGATATGACCAATCGCGCCGAGCCGTGTGATATCATGACCGTGGCCAACTGCCTGCTTGTCGATGGAAAGCTTGAGAAAATAGGTGGACGACAGCATCTCGTTGAGCTTGTCGAGGGGGTTGGATCGACCGCAAATCTCGAATCCTACTTGAATATCATCATGGAGAACTCAGTTCTCCGTCGGCTGATTGATTCGTCGAATGCCATCTCGGCGAGCGCCTACCAGCGCGACACGAATGCCGATGCTCTTCTCGATATGGCTGAGTCGACTATCTTTCAGATTTCGCAGGGGAAACTCAAACAGGGTTTTGTGCCCATCAAGGGAGTTGTCGATGAGGTCACCAAACAGATCGACTATTTCCAGACCACCGGTATCCCGGCGGCGGCGGTCAAAACGGGATTTGATGATCTCGACTCAATCATCACCGGCCTCCACAACGGCGATTTTATCGTCGTAGCGGGGCGGCCTTCGATGGGAAAAACTTCGTTTGCATTAAACATTGCCGAGTATGCCTCAATCGAACATGGCGTTGGCGTCGGCGTATTCTCGATAGAAATGGGAAAAGACCAGGTCGTGATGCGTATGCTTTGCGGCCGGGCCGGAATCTCTCAGCAACATGCTATGTCATCGAAGTTGAGTGATCGCGAAATGCGCACCCTTGTGCTGAAAGGGGATGCCCTTCGCAATGCCCCGCTATTTCTTGACGATTCTGCCAATCTCTCGATTCTTGAAATGCGGGCCAAGGCGCGCCGTCTCAAAAATCAATACAATGTCGGCCTCATTGTCATCGACTATATCCAGATGATGCACGCCTCGGGACGGTATGAAAATCGCCAGCAGGAAATGACGTCAATCTCTCGCGGTCTGAAAATGCTGGCCAAAGAACTCGAGGTACCGGTCATCGCCTGCTCCCAGCTGTCACGAATGGTCGAGCATCGCGGCGGCGACAAACGCCCCCAGCTGGCCGACCTTCGCGAGTCGGGAGCTATCGAGCAGGATGCCGATCTCGTGCTGATGGTGCATCGGCCGGAGTTCTATCTTTCATCAGACGAGCGCAAAGACCCCAAGAACCACGAGCATCTTGGTGTCGCAAATATCATCATATCGAAAAATCGTAACGGCCGAACCGGCGACGTCAAGCTTGCCTTCCGCGGCGACCTGACCCGCTTTGGCAATCTCGATAGCCGAAGCCGGGAGCTTCCTCCAGACGTCGAACCAGCCGAAGATTCACAATTCTTATAAGTCATGCCGATTTATTACAGCACCTCAGCGATCGGACGTCGGGGTATCCGTTTCTTCAGTCGCATCGGAGGAACCGCTCTTCTGTTGTTTCGTGCCATGAAAGCCGTTGCAGAACTGCCGCGTTCTTTCCGCCTCTTCGTGCATCAGCTCTACTACCTTGGCGTTAACTCTCTTCCGCTCATTCTCGTGATATCGATATTCGTTGGCGCCGTGGCGGCGTGGCAGGCGGCCTATCAGTTTGCATTTATCGGTGCGCCATTGCGATATCTCGGACAAGCGGTCGGCAAAGCCGTCGTTATCGAGTTGGCGCCGGTCTTGTCGGCGATTGTTTTTGCCGGTCGAGTCGGGGCTGGTATCGCCGCCGAACTGGGAACGATGAAAGTGACCGAGCAGATCGACGCTCTTGAGTCGATGGGGATCAGCCCCATTCGTTATCTGGTGATGCCGCGCATTTTGTCCTGCCTCTTCATGGTTCCATTCCTGGTCGTTTTTGCGATTTTCCTGAGCATTGCCGGAGCCTGGGCGGTTTCGGTTATTGGCGTGAATGTGTCGTCGGAGACTTTTCTGAACGGATTCAAAAGTTCGTTCGCAATAGGTGATTTTATCAACGGCCTTATAAAGGCCTCGGTCTTCGGCCTAATCATCGGCACCGTCGCCTGTTATGAAGGATTCAACGCCACCGGCGGCGCACATGGGGTAGGGCAGTCAACCACGACTGCGGTCGTGATTTCCTCAGTAATGATTCTCATATCAAACTTCGTTTTTGCAGTGCTACTTTTCAGAGTATGACATGACAGCAATCCCACGCATATCGATAGAAAATGTCACCAAACGCTTTGGCTCCCAAACGGTGCTCGACGGTGTCGATCTCCAAATTCCGCAGGGGCAATCCCTTGTTATCATCGGCCAATCAGGATGCGGCAAATCGGTACTGATAAAGCACATAATTCGCCTCTTAACTCCTGACAGCGGAAGAATCGTTGTCGATGGCGAAGACGTATCGACTATCCGCAGTCGCAATCTCCCCGATTTTAGAAGGAAATTCGGGATGCTCTTTCAAGGGGCGGCGCTTTTCGATTCGATGAGTGTCTTTGACAATATCGCTCTGGGGTTGCGGGAGCAACGCCGTCATCCCGAAAAGAAAATCCGGGAGATAGTGCTCGAAAAGATAGAAATGGTCGGCCTCTCCGGTTCCGAAACCAAGGGGCCGGCGGAGCTGTCGGGCGGCATGCGCAAGCGGGTCGGATTGGCGCGGGCCATCGCCCACGATCCCGAGGTGATGCTCTACGACGAGCCTACCACCGGCCTCGATCCGGTGACGGCAGATGTGATCAACGATCTGATTGTGGAATTGAATCAGAAACTGCATGTTACCTCGGTGACAGTCACGCACGACATGGTCTCGGCATTCAAGATTGCCGAGCGGATAGTAATGCTCGATAACGGCAAAGTAGCCTTTGACGGCACCCCCGATGAAGTGGAGCAAACCTCGCATCCGCAGGTGAAAGGGTTTATGATCTCAAGCGGCATCCGAGGGAAACACTGATGGGAATCGCGCCGGGAAAAACGAAGACAGCCTACTATTGCACCCGCTGTGGCGCCGAGCATTCGAAATGGCAGGGACAATGCCGTGAATGTAGCGAATGGAACTGTCTTGTCGAGGAACGTGTCCCGCAGAAAACCGCAAAAGGAAAACCCGCTCCGTCAACGGCAGTAGCCTTATCGGCGGTGACGACCGACAAAGCCGAAGGATTCGCAAGTGGTATCACCGAGTTCGACCGCGTCCTCGGTGGACAGGCGGTCCCCGGCGTATCGGTTCTCATTGGCGGTGAACCGGGAATCGGAAAGTCGACGCTCCTGCTTCAGGTCGCCGGAGGATTCGCCTCGAACGGTATGTCAGTTCTTTATGTCACCGGCGAAGAATCGCTGGCACAGATTCGAATACGCGCCGACAGAATCGGCATCGACAAGAAGGGCGTTACTGCCCTCAACAGCACCAGCATTGAAGAAATTGCCGACCACATCGCGTCGGGGAAATATCAGGCAGTCTTTGTGGATTCAATTCAGACTATGGCAAGCGGTCAGTTTGATTCTCCGCCCGGGACAGTCAGTCAAGTTCGTGAATGCGCCAACCAACTTATCCAGCAGGCGCGCGCCAATCATGTTGCTCTCTTTCTGGTCGGGCATGTCACTAAGGATGGGATGGTCGCCGGTCCGAAAGTCCTTGAGCATATGGTCGACACGGTCATCTATTTTGAAGGAGATTCGGCACATGTCTATCGTCTCTTGCGGGCCGTGAAAAATCGCTACGGGTCAGTCAGCGAAATTGGCGTTTTCGAGATGGGTCCGAAAGGATTGGTCGAGGTGGCCAATCCATCGTCGCTCTTTCTCTCCGGCTTTTCGTCATCGCCACGAACCGGTTCGGTTGTTGCGCCTATCTGCGAAGGAAGCCGCCCTATCCTCGTCGAGGTGCAGGCTCTTGTCGCGCCGGCAACGTATGGATCACCGCAACGAGTTGCGAACGGCTTTGACGCCAAACGGCTGGCGCTTCTTTTGGCAATACTCGAAAAACGGTGCGGCTATGTCATGTCACAAAGCGATGTCTTCGTATCGATAGCAGGAGGACTGCGTGTGACCGAGCCGGCGATTGATCTTGCCGTGCTTATTGCGCTGGTCTCATCGGCGGTGAATCGCCCAATCGACGCCCGCACGGTAGTGACGGGTGAAGTTGGTTTATCGGGCGAGGTGAGGGGAATCCCGATGATAGACAGGCGCGTCGCCGAGGCCGCCAAGCTTGGATTCAAGTCGATAGTGCTTCCCAAAGCCAACGAGGCTCAGCTTACCGATGTCTCACTCGATGTCATGGCCGTGAAAGACCTCCAATCAGCCGTCGATCGGTTGGTGGGGTGAGAGGATTGGCTTCCATAAGCAATTTCAGGACAGCACTCCCATGCTGTATGGGTAGCGCACCGCTGTGCGGTGCATCTTTGACAATTCCCACCGCGTAGCGGTGGGGTACCCATAAGAGTGTCACAATGCAAACGAACGCGGATAATCACTATTTGAAGCTGTATGCTTGAGCGCAAAACATCGCGAATCGTTCTCATCAACGAGCATTCAGAAATACTTCTCCTAAAGTATATTGACAGAAAACCGGCCGATCCTGCCAGGCCGACTCTTTTAACATATTGGGTGCCTCCCGGAGGCGGCCTGGAAGACGGCGAGTCATACGAGGATGCGGCCAACCAGGAACTCGAAGAAGAAATAGGTGTGAGTCTCACGATTGGGCCTTGGATATGGAGTCGCAAACGCAATCTGACTCTGGCGGACGGCATGAGGATGGTCACCGAGCGATACTTTGTTGCAAGAACCGGAGGTGGGCGAATTATCCCCTTGAATACCACAAACGATAACTTCGTGTCCCACAGGTGGTGGACCCTGGATGAAATGCATGAGACATCGGAAACGTTGCTTCCTCCAGTTCTTTCGACGTTGATTGCACCTATCCTGCTCGGACATTATCCATCAGTGCCAATCGATATAGATATCAACGTGGAATAGCCGATGGCTCAAGAGTTTAGTCCTACCAAATTTGCTATCGAGTTGGTATCTTATGAAAATGACATCTAATAACTTCTTTACCCTCACCAGCACCGACGGCCCCGCCCGCCGCGGCCAAGTTGTCACCCCTCACGGGAGTTTTCAGACCCCGGCATTCATGCCGGTGGGAACATCCGGAGCAGTCAAAGCGATGACCGCCGATGATCTCGAATCGACTGGCGCTGAAATTATTCTTGGCAACACCTATCATCTCTATCTGCGACCGGGTACGGACATCATCAAATCACAGGGAGGACTGGCGAAATTCAACGGTTGGAATCGCCCCACCCTGACAGACAGTGGCGGCTTTCAGATATTTTCAATGAATGATTT
>ERZ1292633.4113-Hain-H41-02um-R1-4113-length-13645-cov-8_pt1 | contig 13645 bp, 9 predicted proteins | sample MGYA00564406_ERZ1292633 | MGnify/ENA primary metagenome ERZ1292633 (study PRJEB36523, sample SAMEA6512639) | groundwater metagenome | collected 2019-01-08 | study: AquaDiva: Metagenomics assemblies of 32 groundwater samples
AGTTGTATTTTAATATTGGCCAGTGCTTGTTCATATATTTTTAAGTTTTCCGATACTCGAGTAATTTCGTTGTCATAATCAATTATCTTCTCTTTCTGCTGGAAGCTACTTAAATTTTCCTCTAATTCCCACAATCGCTTCTGAGTTTTACTAATCTGCTCTTCAAAAAAGTTGGAAGCTCCCGGAAACTTTTCTACAGTTGCACGATAATTAAGATAACTCTCTAAGAGGTCATTGAGAACCCGTGTCCCATATACTGGGTCGCCTGCCAATAAGGTTATCATAAGGATATTAGAATTCGGGATTTGACTAACATCCATCTTTTTAGATAGAAATCTAATTCTCTTATCAACTTCTTTTTCGGAAGAATAATCTTGTTTATTTGTAGAAGAGAAAAAATCTTTGATTCTTCTTCGAAACATGGATTCGTCCTGATATAATCTCTTTTTAAGATCTGGATGTTTTAATGCCACGGATTTTAGTGCAACCGGACTTTGAATAATTGCCTTTTCTGAATTAATTTTATTGGTTAAATCTAACAGATGCGACTTTTGAGTTAAAGATGGAGAAGTAACATTGGTTTTTTCCTCTTCTACATCCAGAAGAATCTCGGTATAAACTTTGTAGTTAGGTGTCATCCAAAGAGAGGCAAGAGTAGCCAAAACCAATGTACTCACAAATATTTTCAAGATAATGGCTTTTCGTTTAAACACCAAGAGAAGAATGCCGTTCATACGCAAAGAACTATCTTTCATTTTTTATTTCACCTCTGAATTAAATCTTTTACAATTACCTTTTTTATTATGAAATCATTGAATATTACAAAAAGGAACCATCGCTAGTTAATATAGCCCAAGCTCTTTAGTTTTCGCAATGTATCCTCATCTGGCAGAGCTATTTCTCTCTCACTTTTTTTAATCGATGTTAATTTATTGTTAAGGAGCCTGTTAAACTCTTTTGTGACCCCGACTTCAAATGCAATCAGGTTTTTAAGTTCGGCTGAATCTTCATTTATATGATAGAGTTCGTTTCCTCCTGTCTCATTTTGAATTAATTTCCATTCGATGGTTCTAAGGGCATATTTCCGCGTTTCTTTTTCATATCTTTCATCCCTGCTGCCTATTGCCTGACTGAATCCTATTTTTTTATTGTAATTGTCTTTTCCACTGATCAGCCCCAGAAGACTTTCACCCTGCATAGTTGAAGGTTTAGGAATCTTCAATACTTCTAAAATAGTAGGTACAACATCAATATTTTCTGTTTGGTAGTCAATCTGTTTGCGAACTATTCCCTCTCCAGGAATAGTGATAATTAGCGGTATTCTTAAAGAGCTTTCATATAAGAAGCCCCCATGTTTAAAATTATAGTCATGTTCCCACAGACTTTCTCCATGATCAGCAGTTACGATAATCATAGTATCATTCAATACTTGCTTTTGTTCTAATTTTTTTATTAAGACTCCAATTTGCTCGTCTGTGAAGCTAATCTCCCCATCGTATAGTGAGATAATATGTTGAACGTCCTCCATTGTGGGCTTAAGTCTCTTACCCCATATGTCTCTGAGAGTCTGCATGCTGCCATCTACAGTTCCATGATAGTCAGGGTCGTACATTATATTATAAGGTTGCGGAGGATCGTAAGGTGCATGTGGGTCAAAATAGTGTACCCATAGAAAAAATTTTTTATTCCCGAACTTATCAAGCCATTTTATTGCAGCGGCATTTGTTTCATCTGCCCTTCTTTGCAAAAGAGTTAAATAGTCCTTTCCATGCAAATATTTTTCCACTACCTTTACAGAAGTCAGCTTCATTACTATTTGAGGCAATGCACCGGGCAGATTGTCAATAAAAAAGAGCCTGTCATCATAATGGTGAAAACCTTGGGCCAGCCCTGATGCATGGGCCTTCAAAGGATACCCGCTTATAAAAGCGCCGGTCACATAACGATGCTGCTGTAATATCTCTTGCAATGTAACAGCATTATGGTCGAGAGGAATGTTATTCCCCTCAACACCGTTTGAAATAGGATAGGTTGATGTCAAAATAGACACATGGGAAGCTGTTGTTATCGGTTGCTGGCATATGTGTTGGGTAAAAACAACCCCCTTTTTTGCAAGTCCATCAAGGACAGGGGTTTTGATTTTTGCATATCCGTAACTGCCCAGATGATCGGCCCTCAAAGTGTCAATGGTAATAAGCAGTACGTTTGGTTGTTTTTGTTTCTCGTGTGAGACAGCAGGAACCAAAACCTCTCGAGTGGGCAACATAGAATACGAAAAGGTCCAGCCGAGTATAAGAGCAATTATGAAAATGACAGTGATTTTAGCATATTGCACTCTTTCTGGCTTAATCCATTGAGGAATACTGAATCCTAAGATGAGAAAAATTAAGAAAAACACAATAATGCTGCCCAACAGTAATAAGAGACTTGGCAGGAATTCAAGGGATGGAAAGCCATAGAGTCGGAGGTAAATAAATAGGACGATTCCAACCAGTGTACCTAACAGCAATGAAAACTGAAATTTTTCTTGAATCCCCTTGCTGAATAATCTTTCATAAAAAGCACTCAGCCCGCCCACAGAAACTCCGAGAACTATGCCTCCCATAATTCCAAGAAAAGAGTATAAACCAATGGTTGTAAAATAGAACAAAATCCATTCCCAAAAAGAGCTACTGATGTTTACATTCCAGTTTATATAGATGCTTTCTATTAGTCCTGAGAGGATACCAATAAGCAATCCTCCTAAATAGCCTTGTTTTACTATATTAAAAAAAGAATTCATAAATTCTTATATTTCTTCCTTTTATATGTTTGCTTCTTGGATTGTTAAATTAGTGGATGTCCTTTTTCGGGTGAGATGAAACAATAAGACTCCAAGTAAGCATCGGCCCAAAAGCCTGGCAATTACAAAGCTATAAGCTGCGCCTATGGCACCAAATCTGGGAATTAAGAAGATGTTGCATCCAAAAACAATAAAAAGCATTAGGGAGTCTGCATAAACTAAGCAGCGTGTTTTCTGTGCAGAATAGAAAATCAGCCATATCGGATCTAACAACAGGCTAATCCAGTAGCCCCAAAAAAGGACATTAAATATCGGAGTAGATTCTACGAACTTTTCAGTCAAAACAAACTCTATAATAAATTTTGACATAAAAAAAAGGGGCAACACTGCAATAGCTAAAGGAGCTGTAATTTTTAGGCATTTCTTCATATACTTCCGGTATTCCTTCTGGTTTAAAAGGCTTGCCTTTGGTAAGAGCACGGTCTTTATCGATAAATTCAAATAGTCAAGACTCTTTGCAAGAATCAAAGCAGCCGCAAAAATTCCCACTGCATAGTGATCATGAAAATATTTAATCATAAATACATTCAGCGGCTCTATAATGATAAATATAAACGTCGAAAGAATGATCCAGATACTGAACCGATTAACTTTTTTTAGTAACGGCATTGCATTCTGAAGCCTGACACCGATTACCGAGTAAGATTTGGGCACTATGATCATTCCCAGGATAAATCCCGAAAATGTGCTTCCAATGTAAATCAGCATGATCTGTGTGATATCAAGGGTAAAAAATAGGTAAGCCAAAATTATAAAGCTTAATCTAAGTAGACTGCTGCTGAGCAGTGTTGCCACATAACGAGGGTAGGTCTGCATACTCTGGAAAATCGAAAGTGCATAACGCCAGAGTGAAAATCCAAAGCCCATAAAGAAGGCGTATCGGATAACCTGTAGATATTCCGTTGAGCCTGCAATCCATAATATTATTGGTTTTGAAAGGGTTAATCCGAAAACAATAAAAATAATATTAAGAAAGATTTTCTGAATGAGAACTAATTTAAAAAGCACTGCCGCCCTATCTTTATTATTGCTGACCTCAGGCGTTGCAAATCTTACCAATGCAGAGTCAAGGCCATGGCCTGTCAGCTCAAAGATAATCGGGGAGAATGTTAAAAAGACGGCAAATACACCGAGCTCTGTTGGGCCTAAGTATCTACTTACTATTAAACTACATAAGAAGGCTATAAATGCATTTAGATAACTACCTATTGCTACTATACTTATATCCTTTTTAAAAAAGTTCTCAAGACTACACTTGAGACTACTGACAATTGCGAAATTCATCTTGCCCTTTTCCATAGGCTAAAGGGATTATGGATACCCGATAACAGAATGTTTTTCTCCATATAACAGCTCATAGTACATCCACCGCATTTAAACCGCTTATAGTTCTTGAGTTTACTTTTGAGCCCAGGCATTGAAAGGACATCTTGAATGTTCTCCTCTAAAAGTGACCCCATCGGCTGGCTGGTAAGTGGTGAGCAGGGGAAAAGAGTGCCCGAAGAATCTACATAAACGAAGGCTCGTCCGGCAAAGCATTGATACCTTTCGGGAATCCATTTAAAATTTTTGTATAGATACGGAACGATTTCATAATACTTTCTTAAATTGCCGTCGGGTATATTCGAAAGTTCCTCTGCTATCCTTTCCAGGTCTTTAAAGCCCATTTCAGAGAAACCGAATCGCTCATCAAAGTCTTTTTCGCCAAAGATCGGCCATATTGGCTGGAAATAATTTTTATCTGCCCCTAGCGATTTTCTCAGCCTGTAGATGTTTTGCAAATCGTTAATGTTTATTTTATTAACAACTGTGGCTGTTACAATATTAGTAGTAAATTGATATTTCTTTTTAATGTCCACAGCTTTTTTGATAGAGTCTATTACTCTATCAAAGTCACATCCCTTACGGAAGACTTCATGTATTGCTGCGTTAGAACCATCAAGAGAAAAAGCCAGAGTATGTAGACCTTGCGACATCAAGTCATGAAATAATTCATCATTGCATATTAATCCATTGGAGGATAAGGAAGCTTGGATGCCCAATTTAGCTGTATAAGATACTACATTGACTATGTCCGATCTCAGCAGGCATTCACCGCCTGAGAAAGCAATGGAAGCAATGCCGAGTTCCTTAAGCCGGTCTATAACCTTTAAAACAGACTCCGTGGGCAAATCCGAATGTTTTTTACGCCAGTACTGGCAATATTCACAGCAGGCATTACAGTTCTCAGTAATCGCAAATGTACACCACAATGGATGGACTCTGTTGAATTGATATTCAATATATCGGAAAGGCAAAGTTATAAAATAAGATGCCCTCATAATGAAAAACAGCGTTATTGGAGATAACCGAGTGACTTTAATTTTTTTAATCTTTCTTGGTCAATATCTGAGGCTGTTACATTATCCTCAGATTGAGGAATAGAACTGATTATTCCTCGTAGTTTTTCATTAAACTCCTGCTTTATTACGCTTTCTTTGTTGTTTAAATTGACCAACTCATCTGGATCGTCTATGAGGTTATAGAATTCTTCTTGCCCTTCGGAATTGACAATTAATTTCCATTCATTCGTTCTGATTGCAGTCCTGTCTGTGGATGCTTCAGGTTCAAATGTCTCTACAAGAGCATAGGTCAGCGCTTTAAGTTCAACAAAATTTTCATTCATTAATGACAATAAATTCCGTCCAAAGAGTTGATGGTTCGTATGTATTCCAGCAATTGATATAACGGTGGGCATAATGTCTATAATTTGGACTTGTTTTTCAATTATTTTATTTTTGGGAAGTAGAGGCGGATATCTCATAATAAGAGGAATCTTAATTAGCGGTTCATAAAGATATTCAGAGTGGTCATAGTAATAATCGTGCTCCCCAAGCCCTTCACCATGATCGGCAGTTATAATCAGCAATGTGTCATCCAAGACCTTTAACTTTTTCAATTGATTTATTAACTTTCCTATATGCTCATCCGTATAGGAGATTTCTCCAGCGTAAAGAGCTTTTTGCCGATCATTCTTAGTTATCCCTTTTTTATCCTGGTAAAAGGTATCATAAGGCGGTAGGGGATCATATGGATAATGGGGATCAAAGTAGTGGATCCATAAAAAAAATGGCTTACCGTAGTTGTCCTCTAACCATCTCAGCGCTTTCTTATTTGTCTCTTCAGCCCTTTGTTCTAACCCGCCATATAAAAGACCTAAATGGTTAAAAAACTGGACGAGTAATAGTGCCTCGTGGGAATCTAAATAGCTGAATGAGTCATTATACATATCGAATCCTCTGTGAAGGCCTGAATTATAGGATTTAAGGGGATACGCACTGACAAACGCTGCTGTGCGATATCCATGACTCCTCATCAGTTCGGCAAGGGTAATGTTCTCTTTTTGATAAGGAATCCCGTTTATTTTTACTTCATGTGTCCTTGGCAACAGTGACGTCATAAGAGAAGTATGAGAAGGCCCAGTAATAGGAATATGGGTTATCGCTTGAGAGAACAGCACTCCTTCTTTAGCTACCTGATCTATATGCGGTGTTTTTACGACAGGATTCCCATAACATCCTAAGTAATCCGATCTTAGGGTATCAATTGTAATTAACAAGATATTAGGTTTTTCTTCTTCTGGTGAGAACTTCAATACATCATTATTATTAATTCGCGGCTCAATATTGCTTGTTCCGAATATAGTGCTGAGGGTCATCGTGAGAATATAAAAGCCTGATAATATCAATTTTTCTTTTCTTCCGATTGAAATCCATTTGCTAAATAAACACCATAAAAAATATACGAGAAAAGTAAGTCCCGCGGCTATTCCCAAAGCATAAAGAATTACCTCAGTTTTTGAAGAAATATGCAAGGATTGACGCAATCTCAGAAGACTGTAAAAAAAAATCAAGATGAACAGCGAAACAAACAGTGCCGATTCTGAAAGCTTCTTTTGTTCAAAAGAACGTTTCTTTAAATAAGAAATAAAAAAGAACAATCCACCATTAAGTCCCCCAATGATAATCCCCCATAAACCGTAAATAATAACAACCGATGAGAGAATTTCAAGAAATGCAGGAATGGTAATCAATTGGTTCTTACTAAACAATATATTTAGGCTTTCTAAAGACCCCCATACAACATTAAAAACCACTGCTGTTATAAGAGTTACAAAAATGACTCTTTTCATAAAACTATAGATTGCAATAAGATAGTTTGTGAAAGCAATTAAGGCATTTTTTTATCAGGCGACTTTCTTTCATCACTTTAATTATCGATGCTAAATCAGCTAATTACTACCTTCCCGCCCTGGATTTAAATTATAACTAAAACCGAGCCCAACAAAAGGAGGTATGAGATCATAAATTTGTTTTAGGGCAACACTTATTTTAACAACTGGTTTCTTGGGTACAAAAACAATATCATACGGCTGTAAATGAAAACGAACTGAAGAATTCTGCTTTGATAACATTTCCTCAACATTAACAAGTATTGATACCGATTTATTATCCTCAATTCTTCGAATAACAAGTATTTCTTTCAGATAGGCAAAATTATTATATCCCCCGGCTAAAGAAATGGCTTCAAGAGGAGTAGACAAACTGGTCAAAGTGTAAACACCGGACCTGCTCACCTCACCTAAGACCAATATCTTTTTGCTCTCCTCTTTCTTTACACCTACACTGACCACCAACCCCGGAATTAACTGACTGTACATAGATTGAATGTTATTTGACAATTCTAACGGGGTTAGTCCTTCTGCATTTATTTCGTTAATGACGGGAAGGCTGATCTTTCCGTCACTGCGTACAATTACCTCTTTAGACTGGCCTTGCCCGAATTGGTTCAGAAGATTAAAAAATTCCTGCACAGGAGAATAGAAGTGGGCTAATATCACCACAATGTCAGATTGTGTGAGGATATCTGAATAGACTTCTTTTAATTTTTTCGTCAACTCCGGGACCGTCAAATCAACAACTTCTACTTCGCCTACTTTTTTCAGCGTAATTTTACCGTCCGGAGGTACAATCACCTCCGCTGTTAATTCTGGATAAAAGGGGAAATCGATTTTGATTTTATCATTTACGTTAATCCTATATTCTTCCTGTACCGGGGTAGGCCTGCGAAAGAAGGATATTTCCAGAACATCGCTAACTCCAAGAATATATTTCTTCGATGAAGAAGGTGGCAATTGAAGTTGATTCTGAAGATTCAACTGGCTAAGTGACCTCGACATTCCTGCTGTGCATCCACTTCCTATAACAAAAAGGAGAATAGAAAATGATATGCCTAATTTCTTCACCAGCATACAGAAAAGATTAAGATAATTAGGATATTTAATCATGTCCAAAATATTTCCTGTAGATTTTTTCGGGCACATAGTTTTTCTTCCGGTTTAGAATCACACCCAGGATCTTCCCGCCGGAATTGATAATCTCTTCCTTGGCTTTCTCAACATCGGAGCGTAAGGTTTTATGTGCACGTACAATTAATATGGTACCGTCAAAATGGCTGGAGATGAAAGCTGTCTTAGGATATTCCAGCACCGGGAGCGCGTCAAAAAGAATAATTTTATATTCTTCTTTTACTTGTTCAATGAGTCTTGTGAACTGCTTTGTAGCATCAAATGAAAAAAAATCCTCTTTATTTGATCCAGAACAAATTACTGAAAGATTCGGTATTGAAGTAGCCTGAATAACTTCATGCAATGGAGCATTGTTTAATATATGATCTGTAAGACCTTTTGTCCCAGGCAGATTAAGAATGTCCTGGATGACAGGATTTCTTATATTTCCTTCTATGAGCAATATCTTACTATTGTTTTCCTCGGATAATATTTTCGCCAAATTTACTGCCACAGTTGTGCTGCCTTCCTCCGATAGTGCACTCGTGATAAGAATAGCCTGGGGCTGTACTGAATGAGATAAAATATCTCTCCAGATTTTTATAAGCACACGATTAATTGAGGAACTATAAATCAACTCTCTTATCCTTTTTACTACCTTAAATTAAGGCTATGATTGTCATTTATTTCACTTCAGAAAAAATTATTATAACATTTATTTCTTCATTAAAGAAGACTTCATTATTCTATAACACACTCCGGATCCGAGAGAAAGTGCTCTTATGAATAAAAATAAGGGAGATAATATACCAACGGTTACATCTTGCTTTGTTGCCATTAATATGAATGAGAGCGATGCCGCTATGAACGAAAACACCCAGAAAAGGGAAAAATAAAACATTAATTTAGGTGCAAAAGACATTGAAATTAGACATGGTATTGATATAAAAGCAAAGAGTATCTGAAGCTTCAACGTTTGGGGCGTATATGAATCCTTTATTATTTTGGCAGAGTATCTTTGATAAACGACCATCCTCCAGTATCCACGCCAAAACTTTAATTTTATATATTTTTTAACTGAGTCAGGATGTCCTGAATGCCTAACCACAGCATTGGGATTGAAAATCATTTTGTACCCCTTAAGGGACATACGATAAGATAAGTCGGCGTCTTCACCATTTGGAACAGAGAAAGATACGTCAAAGCCACCGACAGATAAAAACACGTCCTTTCTAAAACCTGCAGAATATGTATCAATGAAATCAATATACTCATCTTTTTGAAGAAGCTTGTATCTCTCATTAAATTCGACTTGAGCGAATCGTGCCCAAAGAGCTCGCTGTGCAGTTTTATAAATCCCTTTAACGCCTGCGATTTCAGGAGACTGAAACGATGAGACCATCTCTTTAATCCAGTTGTTGTCAGGAATACAATCGGAATCAGTGAAAAGAATAATATTTCCTATAGCCATTTCTACACCCTTGTTTCGAGCTGCCGCAGGGCCTTTATTCGTCTGATAGTAATAGCGGACGTAATAATTTTTTATAATTAATGCTGTAGCGTCAGTAGAGCCATCATCCACTACAATAATTTCGTATTGTTCTCTGGGGAAGTTCTGCTTTTCCAATGCTTCGAGGCATTCTCTTAGCCTATCAGCAGTATTATAAGTTGGTATAATTACAGATACTCGTAAATCTGAGTTAACTTGCATTCGATTTTTTAATAATTCAGGTTTTAACTAAAATAGATTGAGATTTTTGGTTTAACAAAGAGCGGTAAATCAATTCTGTTTTTTCAGCAATGGAATCCCAAGAATGGTTTTTTTGTACTATCTCTAACGCCTTTTTACCCATCTTCTCTCTTAAAACATCATCCTTGAGTAGTCTAATCACTGCCTTTGCCAGTGCTTTGGGATTATCTGGTGGTATCAGAAGCCCGGTTTTACCTTCGTCAACAATTTCCGATATCCCGCCCACAGAAGTAGCAACAACGGGTTTTCCAAAAGAATAGGCGGATAGAACAACACCACTTTGAGAAACTTGATTATAAGGGAGGACGACTAAATCAGCAACTTTGAAAACATTTGGAATTTCATGGATAGCGATATACCCCAATTTTAATTTTACACTTTCTTCCAAGTTCAACTGCTTAATCTCTTTTATATATGGTCCGACATCCTCGAATGGTTGTCCCGCGATGAGAAGGAGAACATCTGGAATACTTTTCTTTATTTCTGGTAAAGCTTTTATGAGAATCATTAAGCCCTTTTGTGGTTCTATGATACCAAAAAATAAGATAACCTTTTTATCTTTAGGGATATGAACCTCTTCCCCTAAACTAAGACCCTTAGCAATGGCCATATTATTTCCAACTGAAAGTACCGAAATTTTTTCTGTTTGAAGCTTGAAATATTGTAAAAGTAATTCTTTGTTCTGTTGGGCATGTACAATAACATAAGACATTCCTTGATAAAGTTGTTTTAGTACATAATAATGATATATTTTTTTTCTTTTGGGAAAGATATCATGAGGAGTGTAAATAAAAATGCTGTCAGTAATTTTTTTCAATACTTTCCATAAGACCAGATAAACTCCGGGGTGAATAGCACCTTGTATGTGAATAACATCAGGATTAAATTTTCTTACATATAAAAAAAAATATAATATTCGAAATGGATTTGTTGAAAAACGATTGAAAACTTCAATTGCTTCATATCTTCTGGGTAGATTTTTGGTTTCAAATTCTATTGCTGTAGCCAGCAGGACTTGATGATTTCTTATCGCAATTGCATTGGCAAGATTATGAGTATATTGACAAAGACCTCGCTTTCCTGATGGTTCTATAATTAGAATTTTCATTTGTACATTTTGCAAAATTGTATTCTTGCTTACGAAATTTTCATTATATGAGTTTTTTGGAGTGCATCTTCCCAGGAAGGTATTTTAAACTAATTAAGTTGGATCATCTTTAAAGTTGTTTAAAGAGATATTATAGTGAACAGCATAAAAAAGTTGACATAAGGTTTCTTGACGTCATTCCCACGAAAGTGGGAATCCAGTAAAATCCTCAATAATCTGGATTCCTGCTTCCGCAGGAATGACACCTTTATTTTGTCGTTTACTATAGATTAATTAGTTATGTAGCTCCTTTTCCTTTAATTACCGCTGGAATGGTCTTAAAGAGTATCTTTAAATCGTTAGAGAGTTTCCAGTTATCAATATATTCCATGTCCATCTTCATCCAGTCTTCAAAAGAAACATTATTTCTACCACTAATCTGCCATGTGCAGGTAATGCCAGGGAGTACACTAAAGCGTCGTCGCTGCCAGTCATGGTTAAATCCATTGTAATCCTGCACTGCAAGTGGTCTGGGTCCCACCAGGCTTATGTCACCCTTAAGGACATTAAAAAGCTGCGGGATCTCATCAATACTCCACTTCCTAAGCCATTTGCCAACTTTTGTAATCCTCGGGTCGTTCCGGATTTTGAATACAGGTCCGTCCATCTCGTTTAATTCCTTCAGTTCTGTCTGTAGATTTTCTGCCCCTGCTACCATTGTCCGAAATTTATAAAGTCTGAAAATTCGCTTGCTGTATCCTACTCGGTTCTGAATAAAGAAAATTGGGCCAGGAGATGTGACTTTAATAGTTATGGCAGCAAATATCATCAAAGGAAATGTTAACACGATTATTGCAGGCGCTAATATTAAATCTATAGCTCGTTTTATTAAATACGGCCAACTTTCTTGAGTCCCAGAGGCTATTGTCAGAAAGGAAAAATCTTCAACTACCTCTGCTCTTGATTGAGTGATATTGGTATCAAAGAGTTGAGAAAGATAACGTGTTATTATACCGTGTTCTTCCGCTTTTTGTACAATTTTTTGAATTTCTTCGTAGTGAGACTTGATAGGCAGGGTAATAACTACTTCATCAATAACATGGTTTTTTACAATAGTGGGAAAGTCTTCAATCGTTCCCAAAAGTTTTGCATCTCCATTGGATAGATACATATTTTTATCAATGTATCCGAGAAGGCGGTAGCCCAATTCCTTTTTTTCTTCGATCATACGTGCAAAGTCAAAAGCTCTCTTGTTAGTTCCCACAATCAGGACAAAACGCAGGTTTCTATCATATAGACGCACTTTTTTAAGGGCGTATCTTAAGACACCCCGGAATGACATTGTTAAACCTATACTTGATAGCCAAAAAACCGTGATAAAGAAAGGCGTAAAAGCACTAATATTAAAGATAAATCCAGCCAACATAAAAAGAGCCGATCCGGTGGTTGTAGCCTTAAGAATATCTTTCCATTCCCCAAGTCCACTTTCTATCCTTCGAGAACGATAAAGCTGGAAACTATTGAATAGTAAATGCCATAGAAACATAATACCCAAAAAGCCAATGGAGTTTACTATCTTGATTCGCATTTCTAAAAATTCTGCTAATGCTAACGTTAACTTATTTTCGTGATAGGTGATTAAGATTAACCATGACGCAATTAGCATAGCAACGATTAAAATGCACACATCTGAAAGTTTTAATAAATTAAGTAACAACTTACGACGGAAAGAATGCATTGAATTTACCTCTTAATTAAAGCCGGTATGATTAAGATGCAAAATACAAAACTCTACACTTTAAGCATACCTTGCTTCTTTTATTAGATTTAAACACAGCTCCGCTCTTTCAGTTACATAAGTAGACATGTAACCTTCCCTTCATGGACACATGGACACGTCAGATACACTTCTTCTTCCTCAGATAAACTATGTTCTTCGGTTGATGTCTAATGCATAGAGCTTTGTGAAAAACTATCGATTATCCTTATTTTTTTAAATTAAAAAGTAGGTAAATGAAATGATATTATAAAGTTTTTTCTGTAAATTCTCAATGACTTTTTTTGACTTCTTTGATAAACTTTCTCTCATGGGTATAATTCTCCTTATCTTATTTGATGTCTTTGAAAACCATTGAGAATTATACCCTTTTTTGAATTTGCAGAATTCATGTTACACTATCTTTCTATTCAAGAAACAATTGAATACTCTTAAATATATGCAAATCTCATGCTAAGTTTATAACTATTTGATTTTATTATATTTTAAATCTATGAATTATTAAAAGAGTAATTTTTTTTAACGTCAAAAAAGTTAACAAAAAAATTATCTTTAAAAATTAATGACTTATGATCATACCTTGTGTTAAGAAATCCGACACAATGTCGGATTTCTTAACACAAGGTAATAATTGTAACAGAAAATATCAGAATAGGTAGAGAATAAAGGAGGCTGGAAAAGACAGGATACAAAAAAATTTAAAAATCAATAAGTTGTCTGTAAATCTCGTGTAGGAAGACTTATGAAGTATCAAAAATAGAATTTTAAGTCCCTTGGCTTTTAATCTTTCTTTCAGGGGAGATTTTTCAGAGGTTTTATATTGCGTAATACCCTGAAGGCGTTGCTCAATATCTTTATTGAGT
>ERZ1292633.4119-Hain-H41-02um-R1-4119-length-13639-cov-14_pt1 | contig 13639 bp, 14 predicted proteins | sample MGYA00564406_ERZ1292633 | MGnify/ENA primary metagenome ERZ1292633 (study PRJEB36523, sample SAMEA6512639) | groundwater metagenome | collected 2019-01-08 | study: AquaDiva: Metagenomics assemblies of 32 groundwater samples
TGAAAGCGATCTTGGTGAGTGATAGTGGCGGCTTATGCACCAGCGCGCGGTCGCCCGAAATAGCAGGGGGGCGTATGAAAAACACCGCCGCGCCAAGCGCGCCTATCGCGGCAAGTTTGAAGATAAAAGAAACAACTCTCATGCGCTCATCATAACGAAATTACGCTCGCCGCGCACTCTTGACAAGTTATTGTTTTTTGTGTATACTCATGCAAACTACAAAAGTAGCTGTTTGAAAATAAAATAGCCCAATGGGCAAAGGAGGAGGGGAAAATGAAAAGTTTACCGGTTTTTTTGGCAGTAGTGTTTCTTTTACTTGTGGGGTGTGATAGCGGAAGGAATTTTTCTACGCAGGAAAAACTCACCAGTATTACCATCGAGAGGTTGGTGGAGATGAGAACAAACCCCACAGCACGCGTTGGTTGTACAAATTACTCTTACTCTTTCAATGGGGAAGAGAGAGTTATAACCGTGGAGTGCCCATGCTATCTTCAGGATTCCGAATTTAATGAAGATTTTGCTGAAAGAGGCTACGCATCGATGGCAGAAATCCATAGCAAAGGATTTGATATAAGGCTTTTGCCGGGTGCAGAGTATCGTGTTTACATCTCTGACCCAAAGAAAGGTGAGTTTATGTTTGAACTCCCGAGTACCAAGGCACAATGATGTTTGTTAGGTTGCTGTTTGAAAATCAAATAGCCCAATGGGCAAAGGAGGAAAGTTATGGCACCGATTATGCTCCTCGTGATTGGTTTAGGCGTGCTCATGTACACCATGAAGCGCCTTCATTCAAAAAAGGAGGATATTGAGGCCGAGCTTATCTTTATAGCTTGCCTCATGATCTTTCTTAGTGGTTTTATGCAAGTCATTAAATAGGGCCGATATATCGGCAAACCCCGTGTCTTTATCAAAAAGCGCGGGGATTTTTCTTTGCCGTAGAGCGTCTTGTAATCTTCGTTTTTTTGTGATATCATCGCGCTATGACGCTTAAGGCACTTGGCGCTTTTTTATTTGAGACGTTCAAGCTGGTGCTCGTCTCGTTTCTGATCATTGCTCCGATCAGATATTTTGTCGTTCAGCCGTTCTTCGTCCTCGGAGCTTCCATGGAGCCGACATTCCAAAACGGCGATTATCTTATCATTGATGAAATAAGTTATAGCGTGGGAGATCCTGATCGCGGCGATGTCATCGTGTTCCATTATCCTTATAATACGAAGCAGTTCTATATTAAGCGCATCGTAGGCTTGCCGGGGGAGATCCTTGTGCTTGATGACAAAGGCGTTACGGTGAAGAATAAAGATAATCCGGAAGGGTTCGGGCTCTCCGAAGAATATCTGCCCGTGAAAGAAGAATACGGCAACATGACGACGACGCTCGGCAATGACGAATATTTCGTGATGGGAGACAACAGAGATGCGTCGTCCGATTCGCGGCGGTGGGGCGCGCTGAAGCGCGAATTCATCGTCGGCAAGGTATTGGTGCGCGCGTTTCCGTTCCAGAAAATGGAAGCATTTTAAAGGTTTTCTTGCTGAGTTTTTGATTTGTTAGCTTGTGATGAGAGATTCAGCAAGAAAACCTTTAGGGTGAGCCTGTCGAACCGTAACCCTTCGACTTCGCTCAGGATGCTCAATGTTGTGGTAAAATTTACTTCGCATTGAGCTCGAAAATTTTAACATCATTGGCATGACCACGAAAACAAAAAGACAATTTCAATCGCCGAAGGGGACGTTTGATATCCTTCCCGAGGATCAGAAATACTGGGAAAAAGTGCGCAAGGTGATCGCGCGCGTGGCGCTCGGGTACGGGTTTGAGCGCATCGACACGCCTATTATTGAAGACGCGGATATCTACGCGCTTGCCGCCGGCGAAACCGCCGATGTGGTGGAAAAGCAAATGTATGTGTTCAAATCAAAAGGCGGCGATATGCTCGCGCTTCGGCCGGAGGGCACCGCGGGCGTGATGCGCGCGTTTATCGAGCACGGCATGGCATCGTTGCCGCAGCCGGTGAAGCTGTATTATCTCGCGCCGATGTTCCGGTATGAACAGCCGCAGGCGGGACGATACCGCCAGCATCATCAGGCGGGGTTTGAGATCATCGGCGATCAGGATGCCGTGTATGATGCCCAGCTTATTCATATGTATGTGGTGATCGGCGAAGAGCTTGGGCTGAAAAACCTGAGCATCGAGATCAACAGCATCGGGTGTGCGAAGTGCCGTCCGACCTACCGCGCGCAGCTCTTGCGGTATTATCGTTCGCGCACGGCGAAATTATGCAAGGATTGCAAGCGGCGGATCAAAAAAAATCCGTTGCGGTTGCTTGACTGTAAGGAAGAGAAGTGCGAGCAAATGCGCGTGAACGCGCCCAATCTTATTGATCATCTCTGCCATGAATGCCACGATCATTTTAAAAATGTGCTTGAATATCTTGATGAAACAGGCGTACCGTACGTGCTCAATCCGCATTTGGTGAGGGGATTCGATTATTACACGAAGACGGTGTTTGAGGTGTTTTTGGAAGACGAACATATTGAGGGAGGCAATGAAAAAACGCATCAGCGGGCAAAGCTCGCCTTGGGCGGTGGCGGAAGATATGATTATCTCGCAAAAACACTCGGCGGCAGAGAAACTCCCGCGGTGGGTGCCGGGCTTGGCTTGGAGCGCCTCATCGGGGTCATGAAAAAACAAGGCATTAAGGCGCCGCCGTTATACAAGCCCGATGTGTTTTTGGTGCAGCTTGGTGCACTGAGCAAGAAAAAAAGCTTGCGGTTGTTTGAAGAATTGCGCAAAGCGGGCATTGTGGTTGCCGAATCGTTCGGGAAAGACAGCATCAAGGCGCAGCTCCGCTCGGCGGACCGTCTGGGCGTAAAGATGAGCTTGATCTTGGGCCAAAAAGAAGCGATTGACGGCGTTATTTTGGTGCGTGAAATGGAAACCGGCGCGCAAGAATCGGTTGAGATAGAAAAAGTGGCAAAACTGATAAAGGAACGATTGAAAAAATGACCTGTATTTTTTGCGACATCGTGAATAAGAAAATTCCGTCCGACATCATTTTTGAAAATGATGCGCTGGTTGCGTTTCACGATATCCGCCCGAAAGCGCCGGTGCACGCGCTGATCGTTCCCAAAAAACACGTGGCATCGGTGAATGAATTTACGACAGAAGATGCGCCGATCATTGCCGCGCTGATGTTTGCGGCGCCCGTGGTAGCTGAGGCGCTGGGTGTGAAAGACGGGTATAAGATTGCGTTCAATGTCGGGAGAAAGGGCGGTCAGCTTATCGATCATGTGCATATGCACGTGCTCGCATGGCCGGACAGCCCGGAAGGAAAAAAGGAGGTGGCCCCTATATGATAGAAGCAAAAAGAAAAGACGGAGAATCGATTGGTGCATTTTTGCGTCGCTTTACGAAGAAAGTACAGTTAAGCGGCGTATTGAAAAAATCGCGGCGTCTTCGGTTTCGTCAAGATGTGAAGACGAAGCGGGAGAAACAGCTTGCGGCAGTGCGAAGATCAACTGTTACGCGCGAGCGTGAACGGTTGTATAAGCTCGGCAAACTAGAAGATTAATCTTTACATTACAAAGCGTCACCTTCTTCGTTCCGCCTCCGTGTCTCGCCTCGCTGTACTACATAGTACAGCTTCGGCTTCGATACTCGGCGCGCCTCGAATCTGACGCTTTGTAATGCAAAGCAATTTTTGAAATTATATTATGACGCTGTACGAAAAAATTCTCGAGAATTTCAAAGACGCATGTAAGGCGCGCGATGCGGTAAAACGCGGCACGCTTGCGATGCTTAAATCCGCGCTCCAGAATAAGGCGATCGAAAAAGGAAAAAAAGACATTGCTCCTGTCGATGACGAGGTGCTGGATGTTATCGGCTCTGAAGTTAAAAAACGAAGAGACTCCATAACGCAATTCCGCGCGGCACAGCGCCATGAGCTCGCCGATAAAGAAGAGAAGGAGCTTGCGGTGCTTATGGCGTATTTGCCCACACAGCTTGCCGAAGATGAGCTGGTACCGCTGGTTGCGGATGCGGTTGCGCGTTTAGGCGCATCAAGCGAGAAGGATATGGGGAAGGTGCTGGGGGCACTGTCTAAGGAGCTCAAAGGGCGCGCGGATATGGCGCTGGTTGCGGAAATTGTAAAGAAAAAGCTTTTAGGATAAAATGAAGGCATACCTTGACGTTGCTGTGCGCAACATGACCACGCGCCGAGCGCACGAGCACGCAGTGAAAGAAGCGGTACGTCTCGCGCTGAAGCATGCGGGCGTGCGCGGGAACGGAGAAGTGAGCGTGGTGATGGTGGGAGAGCGCGCGATACGCGCACTCAAACGGGAGTGGAAGGGGGAAGACAAAGTCACTGATGTGTTGTCGTTTCGGTTTGCGGAGGGAGGATGCGCGGGTGCGCGCAATCCCGGCGAAGCGGAGCCGCTCGGGGAAATCGTGATCTGTCTCCCGTACGCATATACGCAAGCTCAAGAGCTTGGCGTGCAGGGGAGAGAGCATATTATTACGCTTGCGGCGCATGGTGCTATTCATCTTGCCGGCATCGATCACGAACGGTCAGCGCAAGAAGCGCGGCGCACGGAAGCGATTCAAAAAAAAGTAAAAACACTTCTTTGTGATATGGGTGGTGAAGTATAAAAAACAAAAAAATAAGGAGCTCTATGGCACGAGATACTATCATTTGCGGTCTTGATATCGGATCAAGCGCGATCAGAACCGTTATCGCTCATAAAAAAAGAGGAAGCGAACAGCTTTCGCTTATTGGCGTAGGCGAGGTTCCTTCAGTGGGCGTGCGGAAAGGGGCTATCGTTGATAACGAAGAAGCGGCCGCCGCAGTGAAAGAATCGATAAAAATGGCACAGCATGCCGCAGGCCATACGGTGCGTTCGGTATACGCAAGCGTATCAGGGGCGCATGTTTCTTCGCGGTATTCAAAAGGGATCGTTTCGGTTTCTCGCGCGGACGAAGAAATATCGGAAGACGATGTCGCGCGCGTAGTGATGCAGGCGCAGTCCATTTCCATACCGCCTAATAAAGAAATTCTTCACGTGCTTCCGAAAGAGTATATTGTTGACGGAGAAGGAGGCATTCAGGATCCGGTAGGCATGCGCGGCAAACGGCTTGAAACAAATGCCGTGATCGTCGAATGTTCCGCGCCGGTCATTCGCAATCTTGCCAAGTGCATTGATGCGGTTAATGTTGATATCGACGGTTTCGTCGCGTCTCCGGTTGCCGCGGCGCACGCGGTACTTTCAAAACGGCAAAAGGAGCTCGGGGTATTGTTGTTGGATATCGGCGGCACGACATCCGGCATTGCGGCGTTCGAAGAGGGAAATATGATCCATGCGGCGGTTCTGCCGGTGGGAGCGGCGCATATCACCAACGACATTGCGATCGGACTTCAGGTGGATATTGATGTTGCGGAGATGATCAAGGTGCGCTATGGCGTGTGCAGGCCGGACACGATCAACCGAAAAGAGATGATCGACACGATGATGGAAGAAGGAGGGGAGAAAATAGATAATATTTCGCGGAAAGAGGTCGCGGAGATCATTGAGGCGCGCATGGACGAATTATTCGATCTCGTAGAGAAAGAGCTGAAAAAAATAACCAAACAAGTGCTGTTCCCCGGAGGCGTGGTGATCGTGGGCGGAGGAGCGCAGATGGGTGGGATAGTGGAATTTGCAAAAAACCGCCTGAAATTGCCCGCGCATGTGGGTGTTCCCGATCATATTGACGGGATTGTGGACCAGCTTGCGTCTCCGCAGTACGCCACGGCGGTCGGCTTATGCCTTTTGGGGTTTGATGCGGAAGAAAAAAGCACCGGTTCGCGGATATTTCCCTCATCGGGGCCCGCAGGGCGGTCCGGGGAATGGATGAAAAAGATATTGAAAATGTTTTTACCCTGACGCTTGTGTTGCGTGAGAGAATCGTAGTAGTATAGAGGCAAGAATCGAGTGCAAAGCGAAAAATATATATGGGAATGTTTTTTTCGCTTTGAACTTTTCGATTTTCACGTTACATTGTATGTATGGCTCGTCTCAAACCTGATTTGGAAACATTTGCGAAAATAAAAGTGGTGGGCGTCGGCGGCGGCGGCAATAATGCCATTACGCGCATGGTGAACGATAAGATTCGCGGCGTGGAATTCATCGCGATCAATACCGACGCGCAAGACCTGCATTACGCGCAAGCGCAGACCAAGATCCACATCGGCAAAAACATCACGCGGGGCCTTGGCGCAGGCATGGACCCCGATTTGGGCAAACAGGCGGCGGAAGAGTCTCGCGAGGAAATACAAGAAGTACTCAAAGGAGCGGACCTTGTGTTTGTTACGTGCGGGCTTGGCGGCGGCACGGGCACTGGCGCATCGCCGGTCGTGGCCGATATCGCGCGCAGTCTTGGCGCTCTTACCATTGCGGTGATCACAAAGCCGTTCACCTTTGAGGGAGCTCAGCGCACAAAACTCGCGGAAGAGGGGCTGGTTAATTTGAAAGAGAACGTCGACGCGCTCGTCGTGATCCCCAATGACAGGATATTTGCCATTATCGGCGAGGACACTTCGTTTTTCAATTCGTTTGAAATGGTAGATAACATCCTCAAACAGGCGGTGCAGGGAATTTCCGATCTCATCACCCTGCCCGGCATCATCAATGTTGATTTCAATGACATAAAATCGATCATGCAGAACGCCGGCTCAGCACTCATGGGTATCGGCATCGCATCGGGCGAGGAGCGGGCTACGAAAGCCGCGAAAGCCGCGATCAATTCGCCATTGCTTGAGCTTTCCATTGAAGGCGCGCGCGGCGTGCTGTTTAATATCTCGGGCGGGACCGATCTGGGCATGATGGAGATCCATCAGGCGGCAAAGGTGATCACCGATGCGGTTGATTCCGATGCGCGGATCATTTTTGGCGCGGTAAACGACCCGCGGCTTAAAAAAGGCGAGCTCAAGATTACGGTGATCGCAGCAGGGTTTGGCGATGGCAGGGGACCGGGAGGTTCAACACAAAGAAAGGAGCAGCCGCGGACGATTTCCATTACCCCAACAGAACCCGTGTTTAAAAAACCGGAAGAAAAGGAAGTTCCGGTGCGGCACGTGCCAATAACGAGCACTATGTCGTCTGCAGAGAAAAAGCCGGAACAGAAAGCAAAAACAGCGTTTGCGCCCGAAGTTACTAAGATCGCCGACGATGGGTGGGATATTCCCGCATTCATCAGGCGGAAAAAGATGTAATGAGCCGACGCACCCCCATAGTGCGAAGCCCCTATGCGCCGCATACGGGCTTTTGTTTTTATCGTAGCGCGTGAAATAGTATCCACAGTTGTCTATGGGTAGGGGTGCGTGATATTATTAGTATTACTTATTATTATCATTTAGCGTTACGCGTATGTCCATAAGGCAGATCAAAAAAAGAAGCGGTGATGTTGTTGTATTCGATGCGGGGAAAATAAGCAATGCGATGGATAAGGCGCTGAGCGCGACACGCACGCCATATACCGCAGAGGAGCTCGCGGGTGCGACTGCGGAGGTGGTATGCAAGGCAGAAGTGACAGCGGGGTGCGAAGGCGTGCCGCACGTGGAACAAATACAGGATATTGTGGAAAAAGAACTTATGGCGCGCGGGTGGTTTGATGCGGCAAAAGCTTATATTGTATACCGGAAAGAGCGCGAACGCGAACGATTTGAAAAGCAGAACAAACTACTTGAAAAAATAGATGCACAAGACCTTTTTGTCATGAAGCGGTCCGGTGCAAAAGAAAAATTCGATGCAAAGAAAATGCGTGGCGCGCTGGTGTCGGCGGCGCACGGGTATGAAAATGAGATCAATATCGATGCGCTTGCATTGCAGTGCAAAGGCGGCCTGTACGACATGATCACCACGAAAGACATCCGCAAAGTAATGGTGATGACCGTGCGTTCATTCATTGAGAATGACCCCGCGTATTCGTTTATCGCATCCCGGCTCGTACTTCACGGTTTATATAAGGAAGTGATCGGAAATGACGTTGATTTTCGCGATATCACAAAAGCATATCGCACAGCGTTTGAGCAAAATATACACGATGCAATTACTGCCGGCGTGCTCGCGCCCATACTTGCGGAGTTTGACCTTGCGGCGCTCGCGCAGGCGATAAAGCCGGAGCGGGATCTACTATTTAATTATCTCGGCATGCAAACGCTTGCCGATCGTTATTTCGCGCGCGATGCGAACACCGGGCGTATTTTTGAAACGCCGCAGGCATTTTGGATGCGTGTGGCGATGGGTATCGCTCAAAACGAAAAAGAAAAAGAGAAAAAAGCGATAGAATTTTACGAGGTTATGTCGACCCTTCATTTTGTGCCGTCCACGCCGACATTGTTTCATGCGGGCACGCCACATGCGCAGATGAGCTCGTGCTATGTGAATACGGTAGAAGACGACCTGGCGCATATTTTCAAGTGTTTCGCGGACAATGCCCAGCTTTCGAAGTGGTCGGGCGGCATCGGCACCGACTGGACGAACTTGCGGGGCACGGGCGCGCTCATTAAAAAGACCGGCGTCGAAAGCCAGGGGATCATTCCGTTTCTTAAGATCGCAAACGATGTGACGCTCGCGATCAACCGTAGCGGCAAGCGCAGAGGAGCGACGTGCGCGACGCTTGAAACGTGGCACTATGATATTGAAGATTTTCTCGAACTGCGTAAAAACACCGGCGACGAACGGCGCAGGACGCACGACATGGATACGGCCAACTGGGTTCCTGATCTTTTCATGAAGCGCGTGGAAGCGGACGGGGAATGGACGTTGTTTTCTCCCGATGAGACGCCGGACCTCCATCATATCTACGGCAAAAAATTCGAGGAGCGCTATACCGCGTACGAGGCGCTCGCGCGCGAAGGGAAGATACGGCTGACCAAGACAATGAAAGCGCGCGACCTATGGAAGAAAATGGTCACGATGCTGTTTGAAACAGGGCATCCGTGGATCACCTTTAAAGACCCTTGCAATATCCGCTCGCCCCAAGACCACGTGGGCGTGGTGCATGGGTCCAATCTGTGTACCGAAATTACGCTGAACACCTCGAAAGACGAAACAGCGGTATGCAACCTCGGCTCGGTAAATCTCGCGTTGCATGTGAAGGATAAAAAGATGGATGCCGCGATGATCGAGCGCACCGTACGCACGGCGATGCGCATGCTCGATAATGTTATCGATATTAATTTTTATCCGACGCCTGAAGCGCAAAACGCGAATTTCAAACACCGGCCCGTGGGGCTTGGTATTATGGGATTTCAAGACGCGCTGTATCACATGGACATCCGGTTCGATTCTGAAGCGTGCATAGAGACGGCGGATGAAAGCATGGAGCTGGTCGCGTATCACGCTATTGCGGCATCTGCGGAGCTTGCTCGCGAGCGCGGCGCGTATGAAGCATATAAAGGGTCAAAGTGGGATCGCGGTCTTTTCCCGCAAGACACTATCGCATTACTTGAGCAGGAGCGGGGAGTGCGCATCGATATTCCTAAAGGCGGGAAGCTCGAGTGGGCTTCCGTGCGCGCGGCGGTGAAGCAGTACGGCATGCGCAATTCAAATTGTCTTGCGATAGCGCCGACCGCAACGATCGCCAATATCACGGGCGCGACGCCTTCTATTGAGCCGGTGTATAAGAATTTATACGTAAAATCAAACCAAGGCGGCGAATTTATCGTGGTGAATGACTATCTCGTGAAAGAACTGAAGACGCTTGGCTTGTGGGATCATGAACTTCTGGGTAAAATAAAATACCACGATGGCGGCATCGCGCGCATACATGAGATCCCGGAGCGCATCAGAGAAAAATATAAAGAAGCGTTTGAGATCGATCCGATGTGGCTTATCCGCGCGGCGGCTCAGCGGGGGAAGTGGATCGATCAAAGCCAGTCGCTCAACATCTTTTTTAAAGGATCTTCCGGGCGCGACATATCAAATATCTATATGTACGCGTGGGCGATGGGGCTGAAAACCACCTATTATCTGCGCACGCTCGCGGTGTCGCAGGTGGAAAAATCGACCGTAAACACCGCGGAGTTCGGCGCGACGCACAAACGAGTTATTGAGGAACCGTTCCAAAAACCAGCAGTGCCGGTGAGTGCGCCAAAATTGTGCGCGATAAAAGACCCGACATGCGAGGCGTGCCAATAACAATATGCCCATACAAAAAACAACACAAAAAGTAGATATCAATAAGCGGCGCATCATTAACGGTGCGGATGCCGATGTGATACAGCTCTACCCGATGAAGCATGCATTCGCGTGGGATGCGTATAATAACGGCAACGCGAATCATTGGCTGCCGACCGAGATCAGCATGCAGCAGGATATCGAGCAATGGAAATCGTCATCGGTGCTGTCCGACGACGAGCGGCTCGCGTTCAAAACAGTGCTCGGGTTTTTTTCCACCGCCGATTCCATTGCGGCAAACAATATCGTGTTGGCGGCGTACCGTCACATCACATCGCCCGAGTGCAGAATGTATTGCTTGCGTCAGGCGTACGAAGAGGCGATCCACACGCACGCGTACCAATACATTGTGGAGTCGCTTAGTCTCGATAGTTATGAGATATTCAATATGTACCGCGAGCGGCAGAGCATTTACGATAAAGACGCGTTCATTTTATCGTTCAACGAAGGCATTTTCGATCCGTCGTTCAAAACAGGGACATTCGAGAACGATCAGAAATTCCTCGAGAACATCGCCGTGTTTTCGCTCATCATGGAGGGCATTTTCTTTTACAGTTCGTTTGCGGTGATGTTCAGTTTCCAGCGCCAAAACAAGCTCGTGGGCTCTTCCCAGCAGATCCAATACATCATGCGCGACGAATCCCAGCATCTCAATTTCGGCATTGAAATGATCAACACCATCAAAGAAGAACAGCCGGAATTATGGACGAAAGAATTTCAAGAAAGAATAGTCGGGCTTGTGAGAAGGGCAGTGGAACTTGAATACGCGTTCGCGGTGGATTGTTTTCCGAAGGGGATATTAGGCATTAACTCAGAAAGTTTTAAAACATATATTGAATACATCGCCGACAGGCGGCTTCAGCGCGTCGGCTTGCCGGTGCAATACGGAAGTCCTAACCCGTTTCCGTGGATGTCCGAAGCGGTGGATCTCAATAAAGAAAAGAATTTCTTTGAAACCCGCGTCACCGAATACAAAACCGGCGGCACGCTCAAGTGGTAGAAAAATGAGACAGGAAATGAAAAAAGGCGGCTGTATTGCTACAGCACGCCTTTTTCGTTTATGTTTCTCCTTAGTTTCCAAGGAGAAATTTTTTTATTTTTTTCCGTGCGATGTCGTCGAGGTATAATGTCATTAACGACAGCGGTAAAAATATAACGCCTGCCATTAAGCCGATCTCCAGTCCGAAGACGAGCCCAAGGAATGGAGAACCAATCAGACTGATGCCAAAAAAATTACCCGCCATTGATGGGCGCACTAGTATCCTTTCTAGTACCCATTCGTTGGTGAGAAGAAGGGTAAGGATAGCGGTAAATGGGGGCACTAATAAAACGTCCCACCATCGTGAAATACCAAACAGGTGAGAAACTGGAACAGACCCCATGGAGAGATACCATGTTCCCCAGAATATCCCGGTGATCATTGTAGACAAAAGCGTCAACCTCACTACCAAGTTCTTTCTTTTCCAGTCCATAATTCTACCCTCCTTTGTATTTAGTTTTTAAGGTTTCTGTTTACACGAGCATATCACGAAATGATAATTTGTCAATGTCGCGCTTTCTTTAGTACTATGGATACATATGTCCAAGTCGCGGATATTTCTCGCGGTCATGCTGTTTTTTGTCGGAGGCGTTGCGCTCCGCTCTTTTTTTGCCATTGAAGAAATATATGTGCTTATCGGCATCGGGGTGCTTGCATGCGTGATGCTTGCGTTCTCGCGCGACATGAAGGTTGTGCTGTATTCCGCGATGGCGGGCGTGTCGCTTGTCGGTATGCTATGGTTTGCATCATTTGAACCGCGGCAGTTCGTGCTCGAAAAACAAGTGGGGACGAACATAACCATAGAAGGAGAGGTGGTGCGCGACCCTGAATTCCGCAATACCACCCAGCGGCTGGTGGTGGCGCCGCAGAGCGCGTCCGCAGAAAAGATACTCGTCGTTGCGCCGCGGTATCCCGAAACGGCATATGGCGATACGGTGCGTGTGACGGGCATACTCAAACGGCCGGAAAATTTCAGCGGATTTGACTACGCGGGGTATCTCGCGAAAGACGATATTTATTTTACGATGAATTACGCGGATGTTGCGCTGGTGCGCGAGGGGAGCGGTATACGGCGAAGCCTGTTTGCATTTAAAAATCAGCTGAAAGAAAATATCGATCTCGCGATGCCGTCTCCGCATGCCTCATTTGTAAACGGCATACTGCTGGGGGATACCGCTGACATGCCTAAAGAACTTGATGAGGCGTTTGTCGCATCAGGCGTATCGCATCTTACCGCACTTTCGGGCTACAACATCACTATCATCGCGGTATTTGTCGCGTTCGCGCTGTCGTTCTTTTTTACGTCATCGTGGGTGATCACCGTGCTTTCTATTATAGGTATCGCGCTTTTTGTGCTGATGACGGGCGCGGCGCCGTCGGTCGTGCGAGCGGCGATCATGGGTGTCGCGCTTCTTTTGGCGCGCCACGCTGGGAGGCAGAGCGCGCCGCTTATCGTGATCGTATTTGCCGCGTTTGTGATGATTGTGGCCAATCCGCGCGTGCTGGTGTTTGACATCGGCTTTCAGCTTTCATTTTTGGCGGTGCTCGGGCTTGCGTATGTCGCGCCGTATCTGCAAAAGAAAATGACGCGCGTACCCGAGTTTTTAAAATGGAAAGAAGCGTTTGTTGCAACTATTTCCGCGCAGATTGCGGTACTCCCGCTTCTTGCGTATCAGTTCGGGCAAGTATCGCTTGTGTCGCCGATGGTCAATGTACTTGTGCTTCCGCTTATGCCGTTTGCGATGCTGTTTGGGTTTTTGACCGGCGCGGCGGGGTTTATTGCGCCGCTTGCGGCAAAAGTATTCGCATATCCGCTGTGGTGCATCACCGTGTACCAGCTTTATGTCATTGAATATTTCGCATCGCTCCCGCATTCGCTTATTTCGTTATAATATGCCAGGCAGTCATTCTGATGTTTCTTCTTTGCCCCGTCATATATCATATCATTATAAGGAAGACGGGATTGCGATTTGTGCCTGCGCAAGACGCGCAGACAAATCGGGAATATCTTAACGGAAGCGCAGCCCTTCATTGTTGTCTATATAAAAGGGCGTGAGAGGATTAAAAGAAGAAACATCAGAAAGGCTGCCGATAAAACCAATGCATAAGCGATATTATTTTTTCTTCCTTATTTTTACTGCGATATCCGTGTGGGTTTTTGCGGTTGCCGGCGCATCGCGCGACTTTCTTTCGGTGTATACGCTTGATGTGGGGCAAGGCGATGCTATTTTCATTGAAACACCGCGGCGGCATCAGATACTGATTGACGGAGGGCCGGATGCGCGCGTGGTTTCGGAGCTTGGGAGCGTCATGTCGTTTTGGGACAGAAGCATCGATCTTATCGTGCTCACACACCCGCAGGAAGATCATATGTTCGGTCTTCTTGAGGTGT
>ERZ1292633.4121-Hain-H41-02um-R1-4121-length-13638-cov-5_pt1 | contig 13638 bp, 7 predicted proteins | sample MGYA00564406_ERZ1292633 | MGnify/ENA primary metagenome ERZ1292633 (study PRJEB36523, sample SAMEA6512639) | groundwater metagenome | collected 2019-01-08 | study: AquaDiva: Metagenomics assemblies of 32 groundwater samples
ACAACTTATTTTCGGCACTGCCTTCATTCGGATATTTATAAGGTAGCCCAAGATTTGCCAATACTTTGGCTCGCCGCGTTTCAATACGCAATGCCCCATTTGTTCCGTCTTGCTTGCACCAATGCGAAAGTGGGCGTTTAATGGCGCCAATTTCATTAGATTTGAGATAGATGACATTTCCGGCTTCATTCCCAATTGAAACAACACCGAATAATTCTTCATTGCCGAACAGGCTATTGCGACTGCCGTATATTTTGCCGCCATCGTGGGTGTATTTCTTAAATGCCGCAATTTCGCTTTCATCAAACTTTGCAATATTTGGTAAGATTATGACTGGCCATTTTTCTAACTGGTCAAGATTCGATTTGCTAATAACACCAAATGGAATGTGCTCACGCGCCAAAATCTTTGCCACACCTGATGCCGCCATGAAATGCGGATAATTGGGAATCGACGAAGACGGTGCGGCCTTAATTTCTTGTGGTAACTCATTGATGTTCATTCGCGAATTGTCGGAAAAATAAATTGCCACGGTTTCTAATGGCTCTATCACCGCGTGGTATTCGAAAGTCTTGCTTTTTATAAAAGAAGATTTCAACCGCGACAATGCTTCAACATCAATTGTTCCGTCTGGGTCTATTGCAATTATTCCAAGAAACGCTGCATCAGCCATTTGTGATGCAAACACTTTTCTTTCAAGTTCCGATTGAGTGCGAAGGCTGTTATGTTCGGTGAGGCTTGCTGTGATGGTGGTCATAAATTCGATTGGTTTTTTTGGGGATAAGTTTGACATCAAGCGAGTTATGAATAATTGCTCGCTTTTATCGCCATAAAAATCACCGCCTAAAAAATCATGGCCTTTGACGGAGTCAAAATTCATGCCCCTCGTCCAGTTCGAGAGCGCAAGCGCGAAATTATGATAGACTTCGATTTCACTTTGCACGGATTTTGCAAGATCACGTAATCCAATTGTGAAATCACTTAGCCATTTTTCGCGCGCTTTTTGAAATTCGAGCCAATTGTCGTCTTGCCAATCGACAATATTAGGAATTGGCTTTCCTGTTTCTTCGAGATACTTCGCTTGGCAAGACTGGCAAACACAAACCCCATTCCACCACACCATATCAAAAAAAATCGCTTCCAATTCATGTGTAAGAATTTCTTTGACTTGCGCATCTACGAATTCGCGATATTCGGGGTTATTGATACAGACAATGCCATATCTTTGACGTGGTAAGATACCAATTGTTGGAGCCGAAGCGGGCTTTATTCGCCAATCTTGGTGGCGCAAATATTCTTCATTATTAAAACCAATTGAATAATAGCCGCAAACTGGAAGCCCCAATTTTTGAAGCGCTACCACGGTTTCACCTGCAAAATTGCGCCCCTTACAAGCCGCATGCTGAACACCAGTTTTGGTCGGCCAATAACATAGTCCAAGGTGACTCTGGAAATACACCATCGCCGCTTCCGCCTCGATTGCGGACACTGCTTCTGCTGTTTCAATCGGGTCATATTTTGCTAGAAATTCAAGCTCCCAATCGCCGATATGCATATCGATTAAAATTCGACGCCGAGTATTGGAATATTTGGGTCTTTTCATTTACTTACTTTCATTCGCGAAAAGATATGGCTGGCGATTTTCGATGCTAGACAACAAAGCAAGGGTTACTTCGATATTTCTAAGGGCATCGTCAATGCCGCACAATGACGGCACACCTTTTTCGATAATATCAGCGAAGTGGCGCAATTGTTGTGCAAATGCCGAACTATGGATTAAAGTGCCGTCGTCTTCGTCGATGTCAACTTCCTTTATGCTCACTTGTTGATCGATGAATTTTTCGGTTCTTGTTGTTATTATTTGCGCGGTGTCTGAAATTGCGAAGCCAATTGGCATTTCAACTTGCCCAGCAGAGCCACTTAAAATGAATTTTTGGCTAAAACTCGAATTTTGACTGGCCCTTAGTGTCGCGATAATCTCATTTTCATATAAGACTTGCCCACTAATATTTTCCAAAAGGCCAGAATTTGGATTATTCCGACCAAATGCAAACGCAGATTTTGGTTTTGATTTTGCCATTAAATTGCAAAAATCGACTACATAACAAAGAAAATCAAAAGCTATGCCACCGCTTGCTTTGTCGGATTGGCGCCAATTATCGTTTGAACCAGTCAATTTCATATTGAATTCAGCAAAAATCGTATCAAGTTTGCCGACACTTTGCGCCATTGTTTCAAATTCTTGAAAGGCTTTATGATGTCGATACATAAACCCCTCGAGGATTGTACAATTGGCATCTGCGGCCACTTCCTTCAAGCGAACACAATCTTCAATTCGGGTTATTAGAGGTTTCTCGCATAATATGGCTTTTGCGCCAGCTTTGATACACGAAACCATATTTTCAAAATGGGCTGCGGGGGGTGTCGCGATAATTACTCCGTCAAGATTCATTTCGGCCAGCATCTGGGCAGTATTTTCAAAGGCCATGGCGCCATATTGTGCGCACCATGCGTGCCGCTTTTCATCGCTTCGCGAAGCTGCCGCCACGATTTTTATTCTCTCGTTTGATTTTTGGGCAGCTATAGCATGTGCATGGGAAATCAGCCCACAACCTATTATTCCGAGCTTTATTTGCGCCACCAATGCGCCTCAAAATCCAACATCAGGAACGTTGGGGTCAATTTCAGGGCCAAAATAACGCAATATCACAAAAGGCTCGGTCGGCGATTTGTTCACAAATTTAAGGCCACCGCGAGCAGTAACGTCAGGGATAAATATTTCGTCTTGCGTCAGTTCATAAAAACCGATCATTGAAGGTGAGCTTATGTCAATTCCATTTATTGTGCCCTGTCCTTGCACGACAATGATAGAGCTAGCACCCGGGTCGCTGAACTGGCAGGCACAATTTGGGAAGATTGTAAGCTCACGCGCGGAAAACCACGATTTTCCTTTGACGCGACCATAAACCACCCATTTATCGACATAATTGCTATTGTCGCTTTGTGCAATTATCGGGGTCAAAAAGTGATTTTTCTTGAAGTCTGGATCGACATTGGCGTCCCAATCCAATTGACCAACCAAATGATCTAAATCATCGGCTTTTTCGGCAGGAACGTCTTTCACTAATAATTCGCGTGATGTTGTGCGGCCTTCACAAAGGTTCTGATACATTGCGAAAACGTCGGAACCCCATTGAGGTTCATAAGTGCAAAGCGAACCAGGCGCATGCAAAATCCCAGGTCCAACCAACCAACCTGTGCCGGGTTGAAGTTTATAAGCGGCGGAAAAGTGTAAAATGCCATTGTCGCCTTTTTCCCAATTGGCGATAGTCTCTTTTATATCTTGCTTAGTTGTATTCGGACTTAAGCCAAAATAGGTATGGGGAAAATTATTTGACACATAATTATGTTGCGGTGGAAAATAATAACCTTCGGGCTTACCTTCACGCCCAATCAGTGACGCATATTCAGCGCTTTGGTGCATGTGTAGTGGAATTGGGCCCATATTATCAAAGAATTTTGAATATACTGGCCACCGCCCATATTCGCCCCAGATTTTTTCACCGACAAGGATTTCGCCGCGTGCGGCAACTGCATCGCGAAGCGTGAACCTATGCTCATCACAATAGACATAGCTTAGTCCCTCATCGGGAACACGGCCCTCATTAGCGGCTTCGGTTGTCGAACCAAACCACCTTTCATCAATGCCGCCACGTTCAAGGCCAAACACGAAAAGGTCTTTTGGGTCGAGTTTTAATCTTCCGCCTGGGTGCAAAAAAGACCTTGGAACCCAACAAGGTGCCAACCGCAATAGCCCCCCGTTTTTTGCCAAAGCTTCGTCAACCAAGACCCCAATATCTCTATCTTTAACTTCGAGAGAACGAACATCTGATTTTTCAAAACTCAAGGTCATACTCTCACCAAATAAAGGATAAGAAAAATGACAGCGAAAGCCGCAAAGAGTCAATCGCTGCCAATGGGGAAAAACTTAGAACTTCACTTTAGCACCAATAGTAAAATAGCCATTGTCTAAATCATAAAGATTCGGCACTGTTGGGAACGCAAGGCCTGGAACAAAGCGGTTAGCAACAAATGGCGGTCTTTGGGCAAATAAATTGTTCGCAGTGGCATATAACTCCAAATCATGATTCATGATCTCAGCTTTATAGCGTAGTGTCACGTCAGTATACATTATTTCCTTGATTTTGGGGAAAGCAAATATTTGACCCGGAATCGGCGGTTGCTGCAAATAGCTGCCAATATATCTCTCTTGCAAGAATATTGAAAAATTGCCCATTGTGTAGGTTGCACTTATATTGCCTCGCCATTTTGGCAAAGCAAGGTTTGTAGAAGTTGCAAACCAACCAGCGTTTTGAACTGCAGTAGTACCGATTGTATCAATATAATCAATGGCATTCGAGGCCAATCCACGCACAACCAAATCATTGCCAAACAATTTCGTTGAGTAAGTAATATCATAATCAATGCCGCGCACTTGGCGACCATTTTGATTGATTTGTTGAATGATAATTTGCTGAATTGTTCCAGAAGTATCGCGTGTTATCAAAGCGCACTGCACCGCATTGCCACGGAAACAACCATCAATTGTTCCTTGCGCTGTAGTGCTTGCAAGTGCCCCAGTAACATTGATATCATAATAATCGACCGAACCCGAAAGTCCCTTTAACCAGCTTGGTTTATATATAAAGCCATATGAAATTGTGTCGGCTTCTTCAGGGTTCAAATTGGGGCTACCTTGAGTCCGAGTAATCGCAATTATGTTCGAGGTATTTGTTTGTGGGTCCGTCAAGCCTGGAGTAAACGCGTTAACCGGCCCTGCAAAAAGTTCAAACAAATTCGGCGCTCGAATATCGCGTGAAGTAGTTGCTCGAATGCGCAAATCTTCAAACGGTTCATAAGTTAGGCCCGCTTTCCATGTCGAAACTGAGCCAGAATTTTGATAATTCGTAAAACGATACGCGCCATTGAAATCAAGCGATTTTGCCATTGGCGCATCGGCAAGCAACGGCACCTGAACTTCTATAAACGCTTCCGAAACGTCGTCATTAGCATTGGCCTCTCCAAAATTACCCTGATGCCAACCGCCAAAGCGACAAAGTGCGACAGTTGGGCAAAGTGCTGTTGGCATTCCGCGCTGACCCGTGGCTTGAATTTGCCCCAAAGCAATCGGATTGGAAACTTCTACCAATGTTCGACGGCGATATTCAGCACCAATCACATATTGCACTGGCCCCGCAGGAAGGTTGAACGCATCACCTTGAATTTCTGCCGACAATACGTTTTGTGAATTGGTAACTTCTTGCGTGCTTGTCCCCAAAACATACGCTTTGGAAGCAGCAGAAGGCGAACCTTCGCCAAATAGATTCATCGGCACGCAACCTGGATATAGGCCTGGGCTAGTTAAATCAGTGCGGCAGACAATTTGGCCATTAGCGGGGTTAACAACAGCATCAGCAACATTGTAAACTCGGCTTATATTTGCGACATTTTGGACTTCGCCGTCGAGTTTGGTTTCGCCGCGACTGAACGACACTGACCAACGAAGTGTATCGCTGATTTTGCCATCGAGCCCGAAACTGAAGTCATAGGATCTATTTTTATATTCAAGATCTATCGTTCCAAAATCAGCATTCAAACGCGCCATTCGAAAAGATGTCATATTATTTGCATCCATTTGCGCAGCTATTGCCGCTGGCAAATAGGCGTTGTCACGGTAGATTGTATATGCCGAAGTTGCTGCACGATTATCAGATAAAATCCGCATTTCATTGTGTGACTGCGACATCATTAGCTGTGCATAGCCGCGCACATTGTCCGAAAAATCATAGCTTAGATGTGAATAAAATTTATCAGTATCAAGTGACCCAGCAGGCTGCATTTTATTATATATAATACCATCACCGCCAATTTTTGCCGCTCCAGAACCTGCAATATCTGTTCCAAACACAAATGCGCGGGTTTGACCGCCCGGAAGGAACATTGTCCCTGCCAATGGCGAGCCTAAAGGAATTTGGAAGTTTGAAATTATTACGCCACCTTCAGTTCCCAATATCGATCTTACATTTTCGAGTGTAATATATGGCGCGGCGGCGGAGCCATTACCGCCCAAAAAGCCATAACGCCTTGGGTCTGGTCTATCCGTTAGCTTGTCAATGCCGTCAACCTTGAAATGCTCAAGACTTGCAACAATGTGACCCCTATCATCTGCAAAAGACCTGCCGCCTGCAATGCCAAGTTTTACCGACGCATCATCATGATAAGTGGATTCACCATATTGGGCATTGACCATCACACCGTTAAAGCGATTGTTGATTACATAATTGACAACCCCAGAAACTGCGTCAGAGCCATAAGCAGCAGACGCGCCCCCAGTAACAATATCAACCCGTGAAACTAGTGCTTCGGGCAACAAATTAACATCCACTTCGCCAGATTCTCGTGTCGGTGCTACGCGCCTGCCGTCCAAAAGAATCAATGTGCGTGTGAAACCAAGTCCGCGCAGGTTAATGAAGTTGCCTAATGAACCCACTGCACAACAAAAAGTCCGCGAAGTTGAGCCCGCGAGTTGCGGCAATTGAACCAAGCCGTCCGTAATAGTCATGGGGGCAGCTGCTTGCAATGCCGATGCAGTCGTGACCGTTACCGCGGTTGGCCTATCATAGCCATTCGACCTAATTCTTGAGCCAGTAACAACCACAGTCTCAGAGGTCGGCGCATCTTGAGCTAAGGCGTTGGTTACACCGACAAGCGCACTGACCAAACAAGTGGACGCAAGTAATGTCGTTCGCAATAGGACCTTTGAAGCTCTCTGCTTACGGCCGCCAAAACTGAATCGTTCCGATTTTTCAATTGTGTTCATTATTCATCCCCTTGCAAAATTGCCATTGTCAGCACTTGTTTTTTTTCGAAGATGACATTTTTTGCAAATATATGCAACAATTTTGATGTAAAATGATTGCTATTGATTAAAGTTCACTATTGTGGGATTAACTAATTGTATTTGCAGTGTTTTATTTTTGCTTCTGTGAAATTTTATACCTTGTAGTGGCAATAAATGCCGAAGATTGAAATTTTATTTAGGGTTTTTTGGTAAAATCGCAAGTTTTTTTGCGCAATATTCATCGATATTGATTGCGTTTGCGTTTTTGTCCTGTATTAGCAGAGATACAAAATAATTTGAACATAATTTAGTCTAAATGACAAAAGAATTGGGGCAAGCATAGTGACCACGATAGTAAAGGCGTCAGAAAGTGAGGGCCGCCCCCTTAAGAAGTCTATCACAATTGGTTGGGCAATCGGAGAATTGGCAATAGCTGCATTTGTGGTTTTGCAAATGGCATTCATGCTATTTTATTGCACTGAAGCGTTACACATACCGCCAGCAATCGCTGGATTCGCGCTATTACTGCCGCGCCTTTTAGATGCATTTGCGGATCCATTGATGGGTGCATTGTCCGACCGGACCAAAAGCAAACTTGGTAGGCGGCGGTTTTACCTCGCATTGGGCGCGCCATTATTAGCGATTTCATTCGGTGCGGTTTTCTTCATACCGCCTGAGTGGCCAATTGGACCCAAAGTGGCATTGCTGGTAGTCTCATTCATGTTATCTAATGCGGCGGTAACAATTTACGAAGTTCCATATTCGTCAATGGCAGCGGAAATGACGCAATCATACAAAGAAAGGACAACTCTTGCAGGATACAAAATGTTTGCCGCAAGGTTCACTGGGGTCTTGGTTGCATATGGCGCTCCAAAAATTTTTGGGACACAAGAAACATTGGCCCAAGGGTTTCAGCAATTGGGCATCGTTGCGGGCGCTCTCATTTTGGTCACTGGGCTGTGGGGGTTTTTCTCAACCAAAGATGCCCCGCGATTTGAGCATACGCCGCAGACATTTTCAATTAAAGATGAAATTTCTTCGGTTTTGCAGAACAAGTCTTTTGCAAAGTTGTGGTCGGCTTTCTTTTTGCAGAATTTGGCGATTGGGGTTTCAGCTACCACATTAATATATTTCGTAACTCAAATCATGCTAATTCCACCAAAGGATTCTGGTCAGTTTATGTTTGCAGGCGCTTTGTCTGCGCTCGTCGCCACGCCGATATGGGTATTTGTGGGACGCAAGATTGGGAAACAACGCGGCTATATTATTGCGATTATTGGCGCAGCTTTGACCGCGATTCCAGCCTTGTTTATTTTACCTACTCAAATTGCAATTTTCTTTCCTATCTTGATTTTGGCTGGGGCATTGGACGCTGCTAATCAATTATTCCCCAATGCAATGGTTCCAGACACAGTTGAAGTCGATGAGTTGCGTACCGGGTTACGGCGCGAAGGGGCCATTTTTGGCGCATGGGGTTTCGCACGTAAACTTGGCATGACTGGTGGTGCGTTTCTGGTCAGTCAATTATTGGCACTTATTCATTTCGTGCCAGGCCTCGCACCTAATTTGCAGGCAGGTGGCTCCCTCGATGGTATTAGGCTTATTTATGCCGCAGTGCCTCTAGGCATTTGGATTGCGACATTTTTCGCTTTCAGGCTTTATGACTTAAGTGAAGTTCGGTTTGAACAAATAAAGCAAGAAATAAAGGAAAAAAAATAGTCCTAAATAGCAAATGCACCTTGCGCAGAAGTATTGGTTTGCGCATATATTTTGATACCATTAGAAGCACTCAAGTCAATTTCGCAATCGCGCGGGAATTGGATTTCGAATTCAATTTTCTTACCAATTTTCGTCCATGATATTTCAATCAGGCCAAATTGCGTTGGAATTGACCCCTTAGCCCAATCGAGGTCGCAATCTGTCAATTGAAATGCGAATGTCTTGTACCCAGGTGTGATGGCGGTAACGCCCAAACAAAATCGTGACAATTGATAAATGGGCGTAGCCGAAAAGCCGTGGCACAAACTCGCGATCGGCTCAAATGCCTCCCACAATGTCGTGGTGCCAGTTGCTATCATTGGGGCAAAAAGGCGCTTTATGTCTGCCACCACCCATTTTATCCAACCTGCATTTGCGATACCAGCATAAACAAAATGCGAAAAGAAGCTGTTAGCACGAACGATATCTGTTTTATCGTCAAACTCTGGACAAAACGCCATAATCGGCGGTGCGTCTGTCAGTTTCAGCCGCTTATCATCGGTTATTTGCGTTACAATTTCAGACACAATATTGCGCGGCGCAATCCCATATAGCAGCGCCAAAGCATTGCCATGCTGCGATGACTTTGGGCCCTTTTCCAAGCTATGTTCATCGACGCTATCGCAATATAATTTTCGTGTCCAACAATAAAAATGCTGATTAATCGCATCACAAACTTGCTGATATTCCGAAAAATATTTTTGGTGCCGCGCTTCATAGCCAAAAACCCGCCACAAATCCGCCATGGCCGAAAGTGCGCCAGCGTAAAGCGCGTTAAATGCCATAGAATAGCCTTTACGCTCAATGTTTGCCCATTCAATAAAATGCCATTCAGGAACATTTGCGATCAATAAATTGTCGTGCCGCGATTTTTCAAACCATATTATCGCTTTTTCAAGACTGGGCATGAAGTTCTCGACTGTTGCCAAATCATTAGTCACATCGAGATATTTTTTGGTGCCGATTATCCAGTGAAGTGAATAATCGGGAATAGTAATCGCAGTTGCCCTGATATCGCCTGGTGATACCATCCTTGCGAGCCCATCAATTCGTTGGCCTTCGCAAATTTGGGTTAGAAAGGCTTTGTGCAAGGCTATAATGCTCTGACCAAAAGTGTAATGCGCCATGTCAAACATCACTATGCCATCACCAAGCCATTGCCTTGACTCGCGGTTTGGACAATCTATCCATCCGTCTTGCGCGCACATTTGCAACGTGTGGCGACCAATTTTCCAAATTTCATTCAAAAGTGAATCGGAACTTTCGAAACTGCCTCTATGTTCCACTCGACAATTTACCGCGTTCAAGCCCAATTTATGAACAATTATTCCATCTGGGGCATTGCGTACCATAAGTTGTAATGCGCGAGTGCCGACTGGATTGAATTTTTCAAATCTTTGCTTGCCTTTTCGCGCAATATAGCGGCAAACATGGCTTACAAATAACGCGCCTTCTTGCCGTAGGCCGTCGCCTTCAACACCTACACCGTATTCACCAGGTAATTTTTCAGAAATCGCGAACTCAATTATTTCGCCGCCATTTGCCTCAAATTCAATAAATGGCCTTCCGACACGATAAGGTGAAAAGCCAAATAGGAGCGCCGTATCGCTGGCACCAACTGTTTTGATAATTGTAGTTGTATTGTCAGAGAGCAAATTGTGACCACCCTGGACAATTTCACTTTCTGCTTCGCAAAGTTCTTCAGCATATATTCGTTCTTTAATCCCCAAATCAGGACGCGGCAAAACCGATTTTGACCACAAATGTTGGCTCGGTAAAATTTCCTCTTGGTGCATTGGCGCTGTTTTGTTGTCAATTAGTATTGGGAAAGGCGTCACTTTCCCCCAGCCTCGCGCATTTGCGTCTTGATTGCCTTCGGCCACCATTATCTGTGCATCTGGCCAATCCTTATCGTCATACGCAAGTGACTGCCAATTCTCGGGCAAGACGCGGGCGTCCAATTCCTCGATGAAATCTTGGCCCCAACCTGAAAGTGGGATTTCTTTGGTCCAAGCGCCGGTTTCCATTATTTTCCAGCTTTCATCACTGCCAGAAATCTTGCTTATGCCATCAATTTGCGAGATTATTTCACAATATAGCCCGCCATCACCAAATACTGTCTGCCACGCACTTTTGTTGGTTTCATACCACGCAAGATCTTGCCCCGGAACATGAACCAAAACTGCAATTTGATTTGCACCTTCTTTAAGATACCTAGAAATCTCGATTTCATCGATGCGTTGAAAATTTGGATTAGAACGATAGGGGCCATAGCCAATTGCCGTGCCATTTATCCATAATTTGTATTTGCCGTCGCAAGTGATTTTAAGTTTGGTTTCGGTCGCGCCTTGTTCATGAAAATATTTCCCGCGCGCGAGCACCCATCGATTTATGCCGTCTGTGTCGCGGCGCAAAGGCGCACCATGAATTGTCATAAACATTGCATTGTGATCAATTGCTTGATCTTTTAGCCAAATGAAATGACACTTACTTCGTGTCATTTCTCACCTATTTTGGAAGCCAATACTTCTGCAATTTCATTGAGAGCTTTTCGAGCCAATCCTCTTGACTTAAAATATTGGGTGAAGCCGTGCATCGCACCTTTGTATATCTGGTGATTAACTTCGAGCCCTGCCGCGCGCATTTTACTGACCATATCGCCACTTTCGCTTGCTAAAACATCAAGCTCCGTTTCCAAAATATAGCAATCTGGCAAACCTCTCAAGTTTGCATATATCGGTATCGCGTGGGGATGGTCTTTAATGTCGCCCAAATATGAATTCCAGAAAAAATTCATTGCTGCCGACGGCAAACCGAAACGACCATCACCGAATTCTTGATAAGATGGATAGTCCTGCCCGCGAGAAAAAGCACCGTATAATAGAGCCATATATTTTGGCATTGAGCCAGCATTATCGCGCAATCTTAGCGCAGTTCCAAGTGCCACATTGGCGCCAGCGGAACCACCACCGAACGCAATCCTATTTGCATCTATCCCAAGACTTTTGCCATTTGCCGTGAGCCAATTCATAACGGTTTCTCCGTCCTCAAGGGCGGCAGGAAACCTGTGTTCTGGTGCCAGCCTATAGTCTACAGACAAGACTTTTAGACCGCTTTGTTTTGCAATGATTCGTAGAGCTCCATCTTCAAGATCCAGATCGCCAATGACCCAGCCACCGCCGTGAAAATAAACTAATGCGCCACCATAATCATTTGTGCGTGGCTCATAAAGTCTAACATGTACCTTGTGCGTTACAGCGTCTATCGCGAAATCTGTCACTCGGTCTAATTGCTGTGGAGTGTCATTCCATGGCACGAATTCCGCCGCAGCACGGGCACGCATCGTAATCGGGTCAATCGTAGTAAGCGGCGGCCGTGCAGCATTTCGTACCCGCTGATCTAGCATGATTGGTAATAGTTCTTTGTCTAACCGAAAATCATCATTGCCTGAACTCATAATCACGCTCCTTTTTATCAATAATTACCATTATCAATCATTTACAATCAAAACAAGTGAAATTATAGCTATTTTCAATAGTTGCATTTGAAAGCCAAAAAATTGCAAGGACAATATGAAAAATCGATGCAAGAATTGCGGCAGGTTTCGCAGATGCTTGGCGTTGATGCGATGCTCATCCAAGGCGCGGGCGGAAATACCTCGCTCAAAATTAACGATAAAATGTGGGTCAAAGCATCTGGGAAACTATTGAGTCGCGCGTTGGAAGAAGAAATTTTTGTTCCAATTGGTTTTTCGCAACTTTGCAACGATATCGAAAATACAAATTTCGAAATTACAAAATATGTGGTTGGTGTGGTCCCTAATCTTCGCCCGTCAATTGAAGCGCCACTTCATGCGGTTTTTAAGTCAAATGCTGTTATTCATGCCCATGCGATTAATTCACTGACGGCAATGTTATTGCAAGATTGCAAGCAGCATCTTCAATCAAAACTGAGTGGCGCCTTCCAATATATTGTGATCGATTACGTCGCTCCTGGCATTGAGCTTGCCCGCACAATAAAGGCTGGCCTCAAAAAACATGCAATTGATGTCGTGGATGAGCCTATAGTCTTTATGAAAAATCACGGTATTGTGATTGGCGCCAATTCAATGCGTATTGCATACGACAAATTATTAGAAATAGAGGCACTACTCGAATTTGCGCCGCGCGGCCTTGGGCAAAACCACGCCGAAGCTCAAACCCATACGGAATTATCAGGATATGAATTCTTGGCAAATTGGCAAGCCATTGCTTTTGATGAATATTGCACAAACTCTCTTTCGCAAGGAATATTTTTCCCTGACCAAGCGGTTTATTTGGGAGAAAAAATTCGCGTTCTGAACAGTTTTGACAACGCCGGTCAAGAACCACTAGTTATCATCAAAAACGTCGGTGTTTTCAGACGAAAGAATTGCGATCAGTCGACCATCGAGATAATAGAAGCGTTATTAAGCAGCTGCATTCGGCTTCCATTTGGTGCGAAAATCAATATCATTGAGCCACACGAAGTGGATTTTCTTTTGAATTGGGAAGCCGAAAAATACCGCAAATCACAAACCAACATTGGTTAGACTATCCCCGCCCCAAGGCCTACTGCTTTACGTTCTTGGGCTTTGCGTTCACGCCATTTTGAAGCGCGATAAAGATCAATGCCATCGATTGCGCCACCTCTTTCATATCGTAGCATCGCCAAAATCGGCGTAACATCGAAATTATAAGCTGCCCGAAGTGCACGAAATGCCATCATTGCGTCGTTATTATCCTGTGCTTCAATCAGAGCTTCTCTATCGACAAGGCTTGCTTTCGCATAAGCAATTGAAATCGCTTCGGTTGATGAAATCAGGCTTTCGATTGGATCTGTAACGTTGTGAGATTGATCAATCATATAGGCTGGATTAAATTTGCCCGAAGAATTGGCTTCAGCTTCGACAAGTTCGTTAAAAATCAAAAATAATTGATGCGGGTTTATTGATCCAGAAT
>ERZ1292633.4122-Hain-H41-02um-R1-4122-length-13637-cov-9_pt1 | contig 13637 bp, 16 predicted proteins | sample MGYA00564406_ERZ1292633 | MGnify/ENA primary metagenome ERZ1292633 (study PRJEB36523, sample SAMEA6512639) | groundwater metagenome | collected 2019-01-08 | study: AquaDiva: Metagenomics assemblies of 32 groundwater samples
ACAAATTCTATGATCCCACGAAGATAATCGAGGAGTGGTTTGATCGCACGCACAATGCGTTTCTGGACTACTTCGTGGAGTACGGTATAGCAGGACTTCTTCTCTACCTTGCGCTCATCGGGGCGTTCTTTCGCGAGGCGTGGATTCTATCCCAATCGAAAGATTCGCGGTCGGCATATCGCGGTAACATGCTGATTCTTCTTGCAGTGGTCTATGGCGTGCAAAACTTCTTCGTTTTTGATACAGCCGTTACGCTGTGGCTTCTACTCGCGCTCTATGCGAGTCTTCTTGCCCTGCGTCTGCAAACTACTCCGCGCCCTCTTGCACTGCCCATATCAATATTGCCCGAAATTGTTCCTGGCGGCATCGCGGTCTTAATTGCCCTGTTCATTATTTCGGTTTCGATCCAGCCTTTGCGCGCGAACATGGCGCTAGCGCAAGGATACCTCTATCAGATCTATGATGTCCGCCGCGCTGTCGGAGAAATCGAGAAGGGCTGGAAACTCGGTACGTATGCCGACATTGAATATGGCTATCAGCTCTATGAATGGTACACGGAGCGGCAAATGATACAGCTTACCGGCGAAGCGCGCGTGTTGGCTTATCGAATGGCACGCGACATACTTGCCGCGAATTTCGAAAAATATCCATACGATGCCCGCACTGCTACCTATTACGCGCATGTACTCGATGTCGCGCCAAAAGGAGAAGATGCGAGCGAGAGTCTGGTGCGCGAAGTCCTTGCGCGCGCAATAGAGCTTTCGCCAAAACGCATCCAGCCTCGCTATCTTCTTGCGAATATAGAAATCAAAAAAGGAGATGCACAGCCAGTTGGCAGTTCGGCGAAAAAACAACATTACGAGACGGCAATACAGGGTCTTGCAGAATATTCAGCCCTCGTGCCCGACTTTGCCGAACCCGACTACATCATCGCGACGCTTTACTTGACTCTGAAAGAATTTGATAAGGCGAAAGAGTGGGCAGACAAGGGGTTTGCAGTCTATAAAAAACAAGATTACAACACTGCCAAGCGCGCTTCGCGGTATTACGTTGCGGTTGAGGATTGGGAGAACGCCAGACGGTTCCTCGCGGAGGTCGTGAGCGCGAACCCTGCAGATTATCCGGTAATGTATGATCTTGCTAAAGCGGAATTTCTTGCAGGAAATGCTGTGCGTGCCAAAGAAATTGTTGAAGTTCTGAAATCCCAAGCTCCCGGTCTCGTCGAAACTGATCCGGCATTTGCACGCGCTGTCGGGGAATAGATAACGCGCGGTACACCTCATGAAGTCCCCTTTTTGGAGCTATTTTTGCGCGACTCTACGATTATGCGAGAATGCCGACATGCCTAGCATTCGAAGAGTCCATCTGTTTATCCTCTTCGCAGTGCTCTCTCTGGCAGACGCAAGACTCGCGTATGGAGATACGCGAATTGCAAGCCAATTACTTTCGGACGGAACGGAAAGCGTCGTGATGCACTGGGGTACGAAATTCGCCGCGCCTGCCTCGACAGTGCAAAGCATCGCTCTCGGCATAAGCGCGAGTTGCGGCACAGTGTCAGTTGGGCATCTTGAAACGATATTCAGGCCGCTAGAATTCGTCTCCGACGGTGTTTTCCCAACCGCAACTCCGATACCCGGAGGGTTCCGGTTCACCGGAGGGTCGGCTTCACTGGAAGCCGGTAAAGAATACTATATTCTGAACGGCATAGCGCATGGCCCATGCGCAATCGATATTTCACGCACGCTATCGAGCGACATCGCGCAAAACGCGCAGATATACCTCATTGATCGCGATGGCATGTGGCTCGCGCAGGACGCGAGTGCTTTTGATTCTAGTGTACGCGACATCGTCTACTCGGTTTGCTCGGACGCGGACTGCACGCTTCAAGAAGTTCCGGAAACGCCGGATCCCGTCATCATCATTCCCGGAATTCTCGGCTCTGAACAGCATAACGGAGAGTGGGTGATTGATCCGATACTCCACACCTACGACGATCTCATCGCGACGCTAGATGAAAACGGCTACACGCCGGAGCAGGATCTCTTCACTTTTCCCTACAACTGGCGGAAGTCGAACATCGAAACCGCTCTGCTCCTGAAACAAAAGATCGACGAAGTAAAAACCATCTGCTCGTGCGGCAAGGTAGATCTTGTCGCGCACTCCATGGGCGGTCTCGCCGCCCGGCAATACATTCAATCTCCTGCCTACGACCACGACGTCGATCAGCTCATCTTCCTCGGCACGCCCCACCTCGGCGCCCCGAAGGCGTATTTGATGTGGGATGGAGGGGAAGTCTCCCCAGCGAACGATTTTTTTGACGAATTGTTGGAAAAACTTCTTAAGCATGAAGCTTTAGAAGAAGGTTATATATCATTATTTAATTACATACGCACCGAGCCGATTGAGTCCGTAAGAGAGCTTTTGCCAACATATAATTACATCCTAGATGGAAATAGTCTGAGGCAGTATCCTGACAATTATCCTCGCAATTCATTTCTTGAGGATCTCAATAACAATGTTGCACAGCTGTTGAATTCTGGGATAGAGATTCATAACATCGTTGGAGAGACAGATACGCCGAAAACGATAAATGGGATTCAGGCTACCAATCAGACGGCATATATTCCACGATGGATCCATGGATATCCCGAAGGATTTTATGATGTATTTGGAGATCACGGTCTAATTCTTGGGAGTGGAGACAAAACAGTTCCTTTACCAAGCGCATCGTTTGTAGGCGTTAACTTGACTTCTACGTCATCCATCCACAGCGCACTTCCATTTATTACACAGCCGGATGTTATCCGTATTTTGACCGGCCAAAGTCCTGCAATTATTAGTCAAGACTATGCCGGATTAGATCTGGCTAATTTGCTGTTGATCAAAATGCTCTCTCCCGCCGACCTCCTCATTGTCGCCCCCGACGGCAGCAAAATCGGGAAAGACCTCAATGGACAGGAGGTGAATCAGATCCCGAATGCGTTCTACACAGGATTTACAACCGACACCGAATTCATCACCATTCTCAACCCGCTTCCTGGTCAATACAAAGTCTTCAGCCAAGGTACGGGAAGCGGCTCATACACGGTGGAGACTGCCTTTATCAGCGAAGCAACAACAACCGAAGCATCTTTCACTGGGAATACCGCTCCCGGACTGCTTTCGGAAGTTGATTTTGAGCTTTCAATGACAAGCCAGCTGTCTGCTAAAACAATCATAACGCTCGAGAGCGTGCTTGCGGATCTCGAACGGCTGTATGCTCTCGGTTGGCTGAAAAGAAACGTGTACAAGGAACTGCGGGAGGATCTCAAAGATGCCATATACACAAAGAAGGGGAAAAGGGTATTTGATAAGGATGATTTGCGAGATATCCTTAGAGATCTGAAGAGACGGCGCGGTAAAGGGCTTACCGAGCAGGCTTATCAGATTCTGAAAGCGGATATTGAGTGGTTGATTGGCAACTAACAATAAATTATGTGGATAAAATTATCAGCAGTTGTGACCTCGTACGTTCTTTCGTATATTGTTGCCCCATATTTTGCGTATATATACGCAATGTTCTCATCAGATAGTCTGGGGGGTACGTTCATTACTCCTGCCGCAGCAGAAATAATAGTTGGTGTGCCACTTGGACTAATAGCATTGTTGATTTTCCTGCTAACTGGTTTCGGCGGCAACGATAGATGGTGGTGGATAGGTGTGGCTGTGATTCCGGCCGTTCTTTTTGAGATATTATTTGATCCCTTTCATATCTACTTCCCGATAATTCTCGGACTCATCGCATGGGGTCTCGGTTATGTCGCAAACAAAACGCTTTGGAAACTCGCGCCGGGGATTATGGCGAAGATTAGCTAGCAATTGAAATCTAGTTTAGATGTCTATTGGTTCTCACCTTATAGATTTTTAGGCGTGGTAAACTTTATGCATGGAGGATATTCTTGAAAAGCAAAGACGTATCAGTAAACCTCTCAAGGTTACGTTTTCAGTTTCTCAACCCGGACTTGTTGCGATATTCATAACTGCTCGTTGTTCATCGAAAAGTCAATCACAGAGTGGTCAGGAAGAAAATCTGCGTTTTGAGATCAATGGGTTACGGTTCCGGGAACTTCCGCCGCATAGCAATGAGCAAGTATTCGATATTCCGGCAGCGTGTAATGGAGCTAAGTTACAAGGCCTCGCACAAACAGTTATTCTTTTTACATCGCTTCAAAAGGGAACTCATACGCTCGGTCTTGTGCCGAGATCGAGTGCTTATATCGAATTAATTCGCACGCAGGAACTCTCTGGCAATGAACGCGTACGGCTAGACATAGAAGAGCAGGCCGAAGATGGTGATCGAAGACCATGGTATTCGTTTATATTTATTGATCTGCCTCTCCGGATGTTTGTTGTAGATGCGACGATCGAGAAGCGCGTGCGGGATAGTGACGACGTGCAATTTGTTGTTGATGGACGAGTGATACAGAGTGCGGTTGCAGGAAAGTTCCGGCTGTGGCAATTTGTGGGCAGTCTTTTGGCATGGCTTGTACGCGGCGTCCGCGGCCAGCGCCGCCGCAGTAGTGTGAATTTCGAGAGTCGATTGGAAACGGGCGTGCATTATGTAGAACTCTACGCTGACCGCATGCCGACATTGCATCGCGTAGAATTTCTGCTCGAATATTCAGAGACAAACGCTGAAAAAAGAGCGGCGCGATTGTTGGAGGTCTATGCATCGATCGTCAAAGCGGCTGCAAAGGAGTTTGATACTGATCCTGTAATGGTGGGGGCGGTGATATATCAAGAACAATCAACAAATGTGAACTTTGTTGACACATTGACCGATACCATTGGCGGCGTTATCGGCCTCAATACTTCAGTAGGAATCGGGCAGGTGCGCGTGAACACGGCCCGCGCCCTTGAAGAGAAGTATCCACAGCTTGTGTCGCTCTCGACGGTATTTTCAGAGAGTGGAGATTTTGCGCGAGTCGAGCGGCTTAAAGACCCTTTCCTCAATATTCGGTACGTTGCCGCGAAAGTGCATTTCGATGAGACGCACTGGAAAGGGGCAGGTTTTGACCTTTCGGGAAGACACGATATTCTTGGCACACTATACAACACGCAAGATGTCGAACACCCTTTGACATCTCACGCTAATCCGGAAGCAAACGAATTCGGCATAGGAGTCGGGGAGAACTATGAGCGTGTACGTGCACTTTTAGGAGCATGAGTGCCAGACGTACTGTACAGACATTGGCAGTTCTGTGCGCGGTACTGGTTTTTGCGTATGGAGCCATACTTGCGAACGTATATCGTCATGCGGGTATCGATCAGACTAGGGTCATCGATGTGATAATAGTTCTTGGCGCGAGTCAGTGGAATGGCACGCCATCGCCAGTATTTCAGGCACGACTTGATCATGCGTACGACTTGTACGAAGAGGGCTATGCGCCACGCATAATCCTCACGGGTGGTTCCGGCGAGGGAGATGTGTTTTCGGAATCAGACGTGGGCAGAAAGTATCTCGCTTTACGCGGTGTACCCAGTGATGCTATTCATATTGAGGAAGTGAGTCACACGACCGTCCAAAATCTTCGTGAATCGGCACGGATCATGCAGACCCATGGATATCAGAGCGCCCTCTTGGTTAGCCACGATTTCCATATGATGCGTGCGAAAAGAATGGCGCATGATCTTGGAATCAACGCACATCCGTCACCAGTTGCGACCGCAAACGATGCTCAGCAATTGAAATACGGCACTCGTGAAGTCTGGACATATGTTTTGTATCGCATGTTTGGGATATAGGGAGATTCAGTAATTTTTTCATGGCACAATGGCAAACAAAGCACTACACAAACTCGCGCCGGGATTTATGACAAAACTTAGATGAATTATCCGACACTCATGTGCGATCACCCGATCCGTTTCAACACTTCTTTATATACTTCTGAACGATGACCGATCGCGAGAATCCGGACATTCTTTTTCTCCACATGGTAGACGACCCGGTAATCTCCCACGCGAAGCTTGCGCTTTCCCTTGAGGTTATGACGCAACGGCACGCCGTACAACTCGGGCATGACGGTCAGTTTCGCGCGCACCGCATCACGGATCTTTTGTTTCCATTCGGCATCGAGCCGGGGGATGTCTTTTGCGATAACGGTCGGGTGAAGGACGATCGCGTATCCTATCTCCATATTTTATCGCTATCGCGAACCCAGCGCACTCCCTTGGTGTCCCGTGCTTGTGCGATTTTCGCAAAATAGCTATCCTCTTCTATTTCGAGTGCGAGATCAAGAAGCGCTGTGGCTTTCGTCGCTTCGGGTACCTCATCGCGCTTGGCGAGACCTGCGAGTGCCTTACGCATGTTCTTGGTGATGCTGATATTGATCCTCTCTTTGGTCGTTGCCATGCGCCAAGTGTATCAAAAGTGTATCAGCTGTCAATTTCATGGCAAACAAAATTCTCAACAAACTCGCGCCGGGATTTATGACAAAACCTAGATGCATTATATGCCAAAACACACCGCTAAGTGCGGTGTGTTTAAGAAACGAAAACAAGAGCGAGATTTACATTGTTGCGCCCTGATTTTTCTTCATCCACATTGCGTCGAGCGAGTATTTGCCTGCGCCGGTTATAAGGACGGAAACCGCCGCCGCGAAAATAAGCATGATGTACTCGTAGCCGCCGTTTCCAATCGCAAAGCCATTTTTGAAATGCACCGCGAAGAAGGCGACGATTCCAACGATCACAGCAAATTTCGCCGCCCAGTGAGTAAAGAGACCGATGATGAGGAGCAATCCGCCTATAATTTCACCATAGGCGAGGATGTAGGCCATCAATCCAGAGATGGGAACACCAATACTCCCGAGAAAACCCGCGACCATCGGCATCCCTGCAGTGAAAACCTTATCGTATCCGTGCCAAACGAATATAACACCTAGTGCTTGCGCAGAATGAGCGGCGCCCAATCAGCGCACCAGCCGGCGCAGTTGCAATTCATAATTTTATTATACATATGTATAAATAATGTAGTCTACTAATAATTATCGAATAATTGGTTCATTATACCGCACTCGCGAGCGTCCATGACGATCGCGAGTTCATAAAGTTATACACAGATTCATGCTTGATGTCTGAGGGTATCTGATTTTTTAGCATATAATTTTCACTATGCGTTTCCGCCTGTGGCGGAGGCGTGGAAGTTGGATAAAAGTTGTTGGTTTTTATTAACAGTATTATAAATTAAAAAGTTATAAGAATTATGAAAGGGATATCAATGTTTATCAGATCGCAGGCATTGCCGGTTGTAGTTGCCATAGTTATTTCATTACTATTCGTTGTAGCTTCAGTTCATGCGGCAACGACGATAAGTACGAACGTGCTTACGGGCGGGGACGTTAATGCTACAGGTACTCTCGCTGTAACTGGAGTCACATCGCTTTACGGCAATCTCAATATTAATGGTTACGCGACCACCACTGCAACAAGCGGGAATTTCGCGACTGCAGGTACGATTACTTCTGTTGGAGCAGTATGGGCATCGAGTACTCTACAAGTGACGGGTGCTGTGACTAACTATAGTACGCTCCTTCAGACGAGTCACCTATGGGCATCGAGTACGCTCGCTGTAACTGGTGTTACATCGCAATACGGCAACGTCAACCTAAACGGATTTTCCACTTCAACTGCCTCTAATGGCAACTTCGCAACACAGGGACATGTATGGGCATCAAGCACGCTGGCAGTTACCGGCGTCACCACCATCCAGGACGATGTCACGATGAACGGAGGCAGCGGAGCGCTTACCCTAACTACGACCGATACGGCCACATCGACGGCTACTATTGGATGCATCAATACATATGCAACGTCAACTGCTACACCGGTAAGAATTCACCTCGGTGCTGCGAGCACTACTGCTGGAACAACCTTCGGTGCGGCTGGAACTGGTTTCGTTGTTTGGACGTACGGAGCGTGTTCATAATCATCGCTAGCGATGGCATTATTAGCTTAGCTAGCAAACACGCATGAAGAAATTTTTAACTTTTGCCTCGGTAATCCTGCTTCTTCCCATCGTCGCGCTTGCTGCGGATTCCAGTTCCGATGTCACAATCAACTCTGGCGTGAACATCAACGTTGGGAGTATCGGCATGACAATCGCCGGTTCGGGAGCGTCCATAGCTTCGACTACGGTTAATACGACGAATCTAACTGTTCTCGTGGGTCCCAGCTCGTCGTTTACAGTGACGGCCCCTACCTTGGACTCGGCTTCGTTCTCTGCCGGCACTTCATGGCTCGGATCCTTCTCGTGTTCTTCCAATATCACTACAGTAACGATGACGGTACCCTCGACTGCCGCAACCACCACTGTCGTCGTTACCCCGAGTTCTTTGGGCTGTGGTAGCGGAAGTGGTGGAGGAGGTGGAGGTGGAGGTGGTGGAGGCGCAACGCCAGCCACTCCGGCCACCCCAACAACTCCTGCTACAACGACAACACCTGCGATCCCCGCTGTTCCCGCCGTACCTGCGGTACCGGCGTCGGCATCAGCAAGCCCCGAACTTGTATCGCTGGTAAATCAGCTCCGAGATCTCGTTAAGATTCTCAAGTCTTTGGGCGGTACTGTTCCTAGGGGTCTCGAAGCAATGTTGGACACTATTGCGCCATCTACAAGGGCAGCCTTCGCGCGCAATCTCGAGATTGGTGCGACGGGAAACGACGTTAAGGGGCTCCAAGTATTCCTCAACACGCACGGCTATCAAGTCGCCGCGAGCGGTGCAGGTTCGCCTGGCAACGAAACGACCAAGTTCGGCGGGCTTACCCGCGCGGCTCTCGTCAAATTCCAAAAGGCGAATGGCATCTTGCCTTCCGCCGGCTACTTTGGCCCGAAGACGCGTGCAGTCGTAAATGGAATGTAGAGTTCGACCACTCGAATTCAATGAAAACCCCTCCGAAAGAGGGGTTTTCGTAAAAACGCTCGCCGCGTGCGGTAATCACATGGGTTACTCGCAGTTCTTTCTACTTGCTACTCCGACCGTTTCCGATGTTACAATATTGTTTCCATGAATCCTGCAGATTCTTTTTTCAAGTTTCTTCTCGGTTTTCTAACGTTCATCAGCGTGAGTTTTATAATCACGTTTGCTGTCAGCTCATATACTATTGTTCAAGAAGAACAGAAACAAACAGCAGCGGTGTTCCGGGCATTGATTGATTAAACTTGCACACATTTGATTCATACGTATACTGTACACATATGCAAACAACCACATTCACTAGCACCATTTCCCCAACGCTCATCACCTGGCTCGACGCTGAGGCCAGGCGGGCGAAACGTACGCGGCGCGATCTGCTAGAGGAGGCGATCATCGCGTTCAAGCGTTCCAAGATGCGTGAAGGTTTTCTACGCGCCGCGAAAGACAAAGACATCATCGAGACGGCCGAATGGGGTGTTGACGAATACGCTCGGATGCTCGGCCGAGTATGAAAGCGCGGCAAAAAGACATTTGGTACGCGCAGTTGAATCCGGTCAAGGGGAGCGAGCAAGGAGGCAGGCGACCCATAGTCATCATCTCGGGCGACACCATGAACGGTACGCTTCCGATCGTGATCGCGTGTCCCGTTTCGAGCAAGATTAAAGAGTATCCGGGATGCGTGACGGTACGCGCGCGCAAAGATAACGGTCTCAAACAGGATTCGGAGGTAGCGACCTTCCAAGTGCGCGTGCTCTCGCAGACGCGCCTTACCAAAAAGATCGGCGCAGTCGGCGACACCGACTTCCGCGCGATCATGCTCGCTCTTAATGAGGTATTAGTGTTGTAGGAGTCCCATAACATTTGGATGCGTCTGCATCATCATAGACTTCCAAATTCTCTAAGACGACACCGTAACTATGCGTTGCATAAGGTCACGATACATAGAGATACTCGTGGACTGATAAATATCTGTGCTATTTTTACTCTATGAGCTTGGATCGATTGGAACAACACCCTCCGGACAAAACAATTCGTGAAGGAGATCGTATGCCGATTGATATTCTCTTGGCTCCTCAAGCATATCTTAAAAGAAAGTATCGCGGCGTTGACAGGCTCTAGTAAAGACGTAAGATGTCCCGTGTCAGGCTAGAGACAGCGAGCGTTCCCGATTTACCCTGAGCATGTCGAAGGGGAGGGATGTCAGGCTTGCCGAGGTCGCACTTAGAGCCTGTTATTAGTGTGTAAATGTTTTGCACATGGCAAAAACAAAAGAACAAAAGGCAGTGATAATCGATAAGATCGAGAAGGCCATCAAAGACGGTGCCTCTTCTGTTTTCGTACATTTTACGAAAGTTACCGTCGCGGAAGAATCGGCCATGCGCCGCGCGCTTCGCGGGAGCGGAGTTTCGTATTTTGTGGCGAAGAAGACGCTCATACGGCGCGCGCTCGACAAATTGGGGTTGGGGCACGATCTTCCGCTTGGCGGCGAGGTTGCGATAGCGTCCGGAGGCGGAGAAGATGTTACGGCCGCGGCGCGGCTCGTTCACGAATTCGGCAAGAAGTTAGTAGATCCATTCGACGCGCAGAAGGCAAGCAAGCTCAGTATTCTCGGAGGAGTTTTTGAAGGCAAGCTCATGAATCAAGCGATGATGCAGGAGATTGCAATGATTCCGGGAATGCCGGCATTGCGAGGCATGTTTGCGAACATCATCAACAGTCCGATTCAGCGTTTTGCGATCGCGCTTGGCGAAGTGGCGAAGATTAAGAATTAATAAATTAGCGATTGAACATCTATGACACAAGAACAAATCATCGAAGCGGTAGAAAAAATGACAGTGCTTGAACTAAATCAGCTTGTCAAAGCCATTGAGGAAAAGTGGGGAGTCTCGGCAACGGCAGTTGCGGCAGCCGGCCCTGCGGCAGGCGCGGCCGCGGAAGAAAAAACAGAATTCAACGTGGAACTCACGTCTATTGGCGAGCAGAAAATCGCGGTCATTAAAGTCGTGAAAGAGGCACTGGCTCTTGGTCTCAAAGAGGCGAAAGATCTGGTAGAGAGCGCGCCTGCGATGCTGAAGACCGATGTAAAGAAAGAGGACGCGGAAGCGTGGAAGAAGAAAATTGAGGAAGCGGGTGGAAAAGTCACCTTAAAGTAAGTTTCTGATTTTGCCAAGAAAACAAGCCCGCGAGAGCGGGCTTGTTTCGCATCATGAAGTAACTATAATCTTAAACATGACCGACGATTTCCTGGGTAAATTTCTCGGCAACCAAAATCGCGCCCGAATAGTGCGTGTTTTTATTCTCAGTCAGGCGGAGATTTTTACGGCGGCGCATATGGCCAAGCGATCGGGAGTCAGCAGTGCCGGTGTGGAAGAGGAAATTAAATCTCTAGAGCAATTGGGAATCGTGAAGAAGGCAAAATTTTCGATAAATGTAGGGGCTACAAAACATGTCGCGGGCAAGCAAAACATACGGGCATGGAGCTTTGACTCGGCTTCAAAATATTCAGCTCCTCTCTCGAAGTTTGTTCATGAGGTCTCGCCCGTAGAGCACAAAGGAATTATTGATGCCCTAAAGCGTTCAGGGCGATTAGCCGCCGCCATTCTCTCCGGGAGCTTTGTTGGGGATCCCACTCGTCCGGTAGAGATTATCGTTGTTGCCGATAATTCCAACGAAAGTCGTCTTGATTCCGCTATTCGCGCGCTAGAGTCTTCGCTTGGCCGTGAAATCCGTTATGCAGCGTTCTCGAGCCCTGAATTCCAGTATCGACTCACTATCCATGACAAACTCATTCGAGACACGCTTGATTATCCACACATAATTTTGCTCGATAAGTTGCGGGTACTTTAATCCCATTCTATTTTTTGGCTTAAAGTCTGGATTTCTCTATCCACACAATTCGGCCCTTATGAGCTTCACAAGAATCTAGAATGCTATCATTGAACGTACAAGGGGTCGAAAACCTAATAACCAATTACTATTAGTTTTTAATTATTATGATAGTTAGTCAATCAGCGGGGGTTTTGCAGAGTTCGTTCGCAGACATGTGGTATACGGTTGCTCAGCTTCTGCCGTCAATATTTGCGGCTGTCCTCATATTCATCATCGGTTGGATTGTGGGCGTTGTACTGTACAGGGTAGTTGAGCAAGTTGTTAAAGTCTTGCGCCTCGATGAGGCCTTGAAGGCGGCGGGTGTGAATGATGCCGCGCGTGAAGCCGGTTTGCATCTCAATGTAGGGGCATTTCTTGGGACTCTTGTGCAGTGGTTCATTGTCATCGTCTTTTTGATGACATCTTTGGAGATTCTGGGATTTAGTCGGGTGACGATCTTTCTTCAGCAAGTAGTGCTTCTATACCTTCCGCAGGTCATCGTGGCTGTACTCATTCTCGTACTTGCCGCCGTTGTTGCGGAGGCCGCAAGAAATATCATCTCAAGTTCCGCTCGCGCGGCCGGCTCGCATTCCGGTAATTTGGCCGGCACGGTCGCCAAATATGCGATTTGGATTACGGCTATACTTGCCGTTCTAAACCAGCTCGGCGTCGCGACGGAGTTCGTGCAGACTCTTTTCACGGGAATAGTCGTTTCGCTCGCTCTCGGCTTTGGTCTTGCGTTTGGCTTGGGCGGCAAGGAGGCTGCGGCGCGTACGATTGAACGAGTTCGCTCGGAGATTGCACACAATCATTAGCTCATCGCGTTTTGACCTTTGCAGAAACCCGCATATGCGGGTTTCTTGCATTTTTGATAGTATACGAACTATGCAAGCAGTGATTTTAGCCGCCGGGCGCGGCACGAGGATGGACGAGCTAACGACGGCAGTACCAAAACCGATGCTTGAAGTCTCCGGGAAATCTCTGCTCGAATACAAATTCGATGCTCTGCCAGATCACGTCGAGGAGGTCGTGTTAATCGTCGGGTATCTTGGGGACGTTATACGTCAGCATTTCGGCGCGCTTTACGGGAGTAAGCGCATTACTTATGTCGAGCAGGAAAGAATGGATGGAACTGCCGGAGCCTTGTGGCACGCAAAATCTATTCTGCGTGATCGCTTTCTAATTATGATGGGTGACGATATTTATGCAAAAGAAGACGTCGAACACTGCGTCGAGGATTCGTCCTCATGGAAACTCTTGGTTCAAGCGCTTCCGCAAATGCGGCGCGCTGGAAGCGTACAGCTTGACGAGGAGGGTCTCATAATTGACATCATAGAGAGCAAAGAAGAGGATGCCGCTCGTCTGGAATCCGGGCTCGCTAGCACCAATCTATATGTACTCGACACGCGCCTCTTCTCATTTCCCCTTGTAGAGAAACATGAGGGTAGTCTGGAATACGGTCTTCCGCAGACAGTAGTATCTGCAGCGAAGAAGCTCGGCATTCCATTCGAACCTGTTTTTACGCAAAAATGGATACAAATTACAGAGCCAAAGGATCTCGTCACGGCCGCGGAGATTCTAAAAAATCCTGATTTTTAGGCAAAAGCTCTTTCCCCGCTTTTGCTATAAAAAATTGGCATAAAAAATTTGACACGAAAGAGAGCCTAGAATATACTCTCCGGTACGTATATGTTAACTGCTAAAAGCTTAACTAAGTGGCAAGGGTAGCTTGGCGAAAGCTGTGCGACCTGAGGCCGCTTTACAGCGGCTTTTTCGTTGGATATACACGTTCGTTGAAAACTGAAAAGCGACACAATA
>ERZ1292633.4123-Hain-H41-02um-R1-4123-length-13636-cov-5_pt1 | contig 13636 bp, 12 predicted proteins | sample MGYA00564406_ERZ1292633 | MGnify/ENA primary metagenome ERZ1292633 (study PRJEB36523, sample SAMEA6512639) | groundwater metagenome | collected 2019-01-08 | study: AquaDiva: Metagenomics assemblies of 32 groundwater samples
AACGAGGCGCCGGTGCGGAAGGTCATGCACGAGCTCTTCCTCGAGCACAAGCGGAAGAAGACGGTCGCCCGAATCTTGAACGAGCGTGGCCACCGAACCCGGAATGGTTCGAAGTTCTCGGACACGACAGTGGAACGCCTCCTCCGCGATCCCAGTGCCAAAGGCCAGCGCCGGGCCAACTACACGCGCTCGCTCGGGCAAAAGAAGCACTGGAAGCTCAAGCCGAAGGACGAATGGATCTTCACCGCCGTTCCGCCGGTCGTCCCCGAGGATTTGTGGACGCGCTGCAATGCGATCCTGGATGAACGTCGGGAGAAGGGGAAGCGTCCCGCCCGGAAAGCGGTTCACCTCTTCACGGGATCGTCCGATGCCACTGCGGGCAGAGCATGTACGTCCCGTCGAACACCGCGAAGTACGTCTGCTACAAGTGCAGGAACAAGATCGGCGTAGAGGATCTGGAGATCTTCTTCCAGGAGCAGCTCAAGGGCTTCCTCGTCTCGCCGGAGGAGATCGCCCGGCACCTCGGCCAGGCCGACGAGGAGATCAAAGCGAAGGAGGAACGGCTCAGCGCCCTCCAGGCCGAGGAGTCCAAGGTTCGGCTAGAGATGGAGAAGGTCTACCGGCTCTATACCGGCGATCAGATCAGCCCCGAAGGCTTCGGGCGGCAGTACCGGCCGTTGGAGGAGCGGGCCAAGGCCATCGAGGAGGAGCTGCCCCGGCTCCAGGGCGAGGTGGATTTTCAGAAGATCCAGATCCTCTCGAAGGATGAGCTTCTCGCGGAAGCGAGGGACCTCTACGAGCGGTGGCCCAGCCTCGCCCAGGAGGCCCGCCGCGAGATCATCGAAGCCGTGCTGCAGAGCATCACGGTAGGAAAGGGGGAGGTCGAGATCGCTCTCGCATACTTTCCCGGCCCCGCCCAAGTAGCTGTTCCCGCCTCCGTTACCCGCTCTGTCGAAATCCCAACAGTTAGGCAACGCATCAGTGTCCTTGCGGCTACCATGGAGACCGCCGCCGCGACTGCCGCTGTTCGCCCGAGTCGTACTTCCGCTACTGGTCGAAAGTATCGGGGCCGATTCTCGATCGCATTGACCTGCGGTTCGAAGTACCGGCGCTCCCGGTAGAGGATTTGCTGGCGCGCGATGTGGGGGAGCCGTCGGCGAAAGTGCGCGACCGTGTGCTGGCTGCGCGGGCGCGCGCGCTCGTGCGCGGCGGCCCAGCGCGAAACTCCGCCGCTTCCGTCAACGACCTCGACCAATGGGGTGCGCTTGGCGCAGCGGAGGGGAGTCTCCTCCGGCAAGCGGCCGAGCGGTTCGGTCTCTCGGCACGAGGTGTCCTTCGCGTGCGTCGCGTCGCGCGAACCATCGCCGACCTGGCGGCCTCTCCGCGTGTCGGGCCCATCCACCTCGCGGAGGCCCTGCAATTTCGGATGGCGGGAATTCGCGACGGTACAGGCCCCCAATAGCGGGGCCCGCCTCGGCTCTCCGTCAGCTCCCCGGCAGACGGTCGGGCACTCCCAATCCCTTGGGGCGCAAGGGAGAAGCCCGTTGACTTCGGGGTATGGAGTGGATAGCGTATCGACCAACCGGGAGACTATCGATGACCTCAGCGCACCAGGTGAAGCTATTGGATTGGAAGCAGTTGCGGGCCGCCTATCTTGCGGCGCTGCTGATGCTGCTCTTCGTCCCCTTTCCCGCCTCGGCAGCGAATCCTCCGGCCAGTGGGGCCGTCCCAACCATGCAGAGCACCCCGCGCCCCGCTCCGACGGCGATGACCATCAACGAGGCGCTCGACCTCACCAAGAAGTTGCCCAAGGACACCAACTCCTGGCTGGCGCTCGGATCGGCTTACCGGCGCGCCCACCGCTACGACGAAGCCTTGGCGGCGTTCCGGAAGATGACGCTGCTCGACGCCAACAACTCCACCGGGTGGGTCAGCCTTGGCGCCGTCTACATGGATCAGCGAAAGAGCGCCGACGCGAAGGCAGCGTTTCAGCGCGCGCTGAAGGTCAACCCCGACGACGCGGCGGCCCACTACAATCTGGGAACCTACTATCTGACGATGGGGAAGCGGGACGACGCGCTGGGTGAATTCAAGCGCGCGGCTGGCGCAAAACCCCCCGTCGCCGACGCCTTCGTGAGCATCGGGCTCATCGAGGCGGAGACAGGCGCGCTGGATTCGGCCATCGGTTCGTACAAGAAGGCGCTCTCGATCGACTCCACGAACGTGCGGGCGCTCTGCAATCTGGGAAACGCTTACTACGGCCAAGGGCGTCATCCCGAAGCAACTGCGCTCTACAAGAAGGCGCTCCGCTACGAGAAGGAGAACCAGGAAGCGCTCTACAATCTGGGCGTGGCCTTCGCGGACGCGGGCATCTTCCAGGCGGCGATCACCTACTGGCAGCGCGTCGTCGTCGTCGACTCACTCTCCGTCGTGGCCGAAAGCGCGAGGAACAGCATCCAGGTGTTGCAGGAGTATCTCGACCAGCAGAAGAAGGCGACCCCCGCGGGGCATTGACCCCGTAGATCGCGACCATCCCGGCGCTCGATGCGCCGCGGCGTCATCCAGGGAGGCACCGACCGATGCACCAGCGTGGCACGCGATACTCGGCCCGCATTCCCGCCGTCACCGCGACGATTCTCATGCTCACCGCAGCCGGCTGCTCGAGTTCCATGCAGACCGGGTCCGTCGATGCCGCTGGAGGGAACGCGGTGTCCGCGGCCGTGCCGTCGGGCGGTTCCACGCGAGACCACGTCACCACCGGCACAGATCTCCTCAACCGCGGTTTGCTCGACGACGCCGAGCGCGAATTCCGGCTCGCGCTGGAGAGCGAACCGAACAATCAGGACGCGCTGGCAGGGCTAGGGCAGGTGCAGGTCCGCCGCGGCCGCTACTCCGATGCCGTGCCGCTCCTGGAGCGCGCGACGCGGGTCTCCTCGCAGATGGTCTCTGCGTTCCAGACGCTCGGCGACGCGCATCTCGCGCTCGGCGAACTCGACAAGGCCGCCACGGCCTATCGCCAGGCGGTGGCGCTCGCGCCGGAAGACGTGGGGCTTCGGCTCTCGCTGGCCCGCTCGCTCATGGAGGCCTCGGAGTACGGGGAGGCGACGTCGATCTGCCGGCAGACGCTCCGCTTCGTGAAGAACGATCCCGATCGCCAGGCTCAGGTCTATCGGCAACTCGGCGAGATCTACTCGCGAGAAGGAAACGCCTCGGAGGCGGTTTCCGCACTCTACAAGGCCACCGAACTCGACCCCCGAGACGCCGAGATCGCCCGATCCCTGGCCGCGGCCGCCTCTCGCGGCGGTCTCTACGCCGAGGCCGCCACCGCCTGCCAGCGGGTCTTGCAGCTATCGCCCCTCGACGTCGGGGCGAAGAAGCAATTGGCTTGGGTGAATTTCAAGCTGGAGCGCTACCCCATCTCCATCAAGCACTACGAGTCGCTAGGCGAATCGCTCGGCACGGTGGATCGCTACTACCTGGCCCAGGCCTACGCCAAGACCAACAAGACCGACCGCGCCGTGGAACTCTTCCGCGCGGTGGTACGGATGGACCCACAGAACTACAAGGGTGTTTACTGCAACATGGCCTACGCCTACTACGACGCGACCCGCTACCAGCGGGCGATCGAGGCGGCGAAGGAAGGGCTTGCCGGCGACAGCGCCAACGCCTGCCTCAAGTTCTGCTGGGCGCAGGCGCTCGACAAGATGGGGCGCCACGATGAGGCGATTCCGGTCTTCGAGGCGGCACTGGCCGACCCGGCCTACGCCGAGAGCGCGCAGCGGGAACTGGAACGGCAGCGGCGCATCGTGCGGCTGTTGAAGACGAAGGAGAAGACGAACTGATGATTCGCGTTTCGACCCCTAGGCAAGGAGGATCGATGTTCCGGATGTCCATTCGAGGCGTGGTGGGGATGACGGCTGCTGGGTTCCTGGTCGCGGGCGCGGCGTACGCCGCCGATCCGCCGGCCGGAGACGCGGCGAAGACGGCCGCCTTGAAGGCCCCGAACGCTCAGGCCGCTGCCGGCAAGGCTGGCTCCGCGGCGGATGAAGTGGCGGTCATGGAGACCTCGAAGGGCCGCATGGTCGTCGAGTTTTGGGCGAAGGAAGCCCCCATGACGGTCGCGAATTTCAAGAAACTCGCACGCCAGGGATACTTCGATGGCCAGGGTTTTCACCGGATCATCAAGGGATTCATGATCCAGGGCGGCGATCCCAAGTCGAAGAACCCGAAGGCGCCGGACCTCGGTACAGGTGATCCGGGTTACAAGATCAAGGACGAGTTCAACGCCCACCGCCACGAAAAAGGTGTGCTCTCGATGGCGAACAGCGGAACGCCGAATTCGGCGGGCTCGCAGTTCTTCATCATGCACGCCATGGCCTCCCACCTGGATGGACACTACACGGCGTTCGGACGGCTCTTCGAGGGAATTGACGTCCTCGACCAGATCGCGAATTCGCCGGTCGGTCCGAACGCGGGGATGCAGGGCGAAATGTCGAAGCCGCTCGAGTGGACGACGGTGAAATCGGTCCGGATCATGCCGCGCGCGGCGTGGATGGCGAAGAAGGACGAGACGGTCAAGGCGGCGGCGGCGGTCAAGGCCGGTGATGCCGCGAAGACCGACGCGCTGAAGGCGGCCGCGGCTGCGAAGATTGAGGAGTCGAAGAAGCAGACCGAGGCGATCAAGGCCAAGATGGCCACAGAGAAGGCCGCTGCGGACTCCGCCAAGGCCAAGGCGAAGGGCGCCGGCAAGTAGAAGCCACATCTAGAGTTCGAGATCACTCCGGGCCGGGCGCGTCAATTGCGCCCGGCCCTCTTTCTTTGATATCCTCATAAAACGAAGTCCTCACGCGCGTTCCAAGGGGGAAACGCCGATGTCCCGCATTTATCTCGACTACAACGCCTCCACGCCTTGCTGCGCCGAGGCGCTCGACGCCATGCTCCCCTATTTCCGGGAGCGGTACGGCAATGCCTCGAGCGTTCACGGCTTCGGGCAGGAGGCAAAAGGCGCCATCGAGGAATCGCGTGCGAAAGTCGCGGCATTTCTGAATGCCTCTCCCGGCGAAATCGTCTTCACGAGCGGTGGAACCGAGTCGGACAACATGGGCGTGATCGGCGCGGCGAGGGCGCTGGCCGAAAAGGGCCGCCATGTGGTCACGAGCGACATCGAACACGACGCGGTGCGCCAGTCGTGCGACGCGTTGGAGCGCGAAGGGTTCACCGTGACGCGCGTCGCCCCCGAGGGGAATGGCCGCGTCTATCCGGACGCCGTCGCCGCGGCACTCCGTCCCGATACCGTGCTCGTCACGGTGATCGCCGCGAACAACGAGACGGGCGTCATTCAGCCGACGGCCGAGATCGGTGCGCTCTGCGCCGCGCGCGGCATTGCCTTTCACGTCGATGCGGTGCAGGCCGCCGCGAAGTATCCGATCGATGTCAAGGCATGGAACACGACTCTCGTCAGCATCACCGCCCACAAGTTCTACGGGCCGAAGGGGGCGGGCGCGCTCTACATGCGGCGCGGATTTCGTCTGGCGCCGCTCTCCCACGGCGGGGAGCACGAGCGTGGGCGCCGCGCGGGAACCGAGAATGTCCCGGCGATCGTCGGCCTCGGCCGCGCGTGCGAGGTGGCGCAGGAGGAGATGAAGACGACAGCGCCAAGGCTGACTAAGCTGCGCGACCGCCTGGAGGCGGGACTCATGGCGGCTATCCCCCAGATCGTACGTCACGGCGAGGGCGCACCACGCGTCTGCAACACATCGCATCTCTCGTTTCATGGCGCCGAGGGGGAGCATCTCATCCTCTCGCTCGACATGAAGGGTGTGGCGGTCTCGGCCGGCTCCGCCTGCAAGGCCGGATCCGCCCATCCGTCGCACGTCCTTCTTGCCATGGGGGTCCCGGCCACCGTCGCGCAGAGCGCGGTGCGCTTCAGCCTCGGGCGCTTCACCACCGACGCCGAGATCGACCGCGTCCTGGAAATCGTCCCACCCGTCGTCGAAAAGATCCGCGCCGGCTCACCCACCTTCGCCGCCTGATCGGGGCGGCGTCTCCATGAACATTCTCCCCGACCGTCCCTCCACGATCCTCGTCGCCATGAGCGGCGGGGTCGACAGCGCCGTCACCGCGGCCGTGCTGCGGGAGGCGGGGCACACCGTCATCGGCGTCACGATGAAGCTCTGGTGCTACTCCGAGGGACCTTCGCCAAGCCGCGGGTGCTGCACGCTCGACGCCATCGACGACTGCCGGGCCGTGGCGCGCCGGCTGGGATTCGCGCACTACGTGGTAGATCTGGAGTCGGAATTCCGCGAACACGTGATCGAGGATTTCGTGGGCGAGTACCTGGCCGGCCGGACTCCGAACCCGTGCGTGCAGTGCAACAACTGGCTCAAGTTCGGCGAGTTGATGCGACGGGCCGAGGCCTTCGGCTGCGACTACGTGGCGACGGGACACTATGCGCGGCGCGGCGTGGACGCCGCGGGACGCCCCACGCTCCTTCGCGCCTCGGACCCCTCGAAGGACCAGTCCTACGTGCTCTGGGGCCTTTCCCCCTCGATCTTGGAGAAGGCGATCTTCCCGATCGGGCATCTCCGAAAAGAGGAAGTTCGCGCTCGCGCTCGCGACCTGGAACTGGGCGTCGCCGACAAGCGGGAGAGCCAGGACATCTGCTTCGTGGAGGGAAAGCGCTACCTCGATTTCCTGAAGGAGCGATTCCCCGAGCGGCTGGCCGCCTCGCCGCGCGGCGCGGTGATGGACGCCAGCGGCCGCGCGTGGCGCGAGCACGACGGCATCCACGCCTTCACGGTGGGGCAGCGCCGGGGCATCGACGTGTCGGCGAGCATCCCGCTCTACGTCACGCGCATCGACGCGGCCAGCGGGACGGTCGAGGTCGGCCCCGAGCAAGCGCTCTACCATCACGAGACTCGCGTGACGCGCGTCTCCTATCCAACTCCCGCATCCCCGCCATCCGAGGGGTGCGAGGCAGCCCCGATCCGAGGCGCCGCCAAGATCCGCTACGCCCATCCGGCGGCGTCCGCGACCTGGACCCCTGGTCCGGCTGGCGAGGCGCTCGTTCGCTTTGATGAGCCGCAGCGCGCCCTCACGCCCGGACAGTCGCTGGTTCTCTACGACGGCGATCGCGTCGTGGCAGGTGGCGTGATCGCCGCGGTGGAGGGCTCGTGAGCGACGTCGGTGGCGGCGTGAACCACCTGGCTGGCGAGAAGAGCCCCTACCTTCTGCAGCACGCCCGGAATCCGGTCGATTGGCATCCCTGGGGTGAAGACGCTTTCGCACGTGCCGGGCGGGAGGAAAAGCCGATCTTCCTCTCCATCGGATATTCGACCTGCCACTGGTGTCACGTCATGGAACGCGAATCGTTCGAGTCGCAGGAGATCGCCGCGATCCTGAACGAGCACTTCATCTCCATCAAGGTGGACCGGGAAGAACGTCCCGACGTCGATCATGTCTACATGACGGTCTGCCAGGCGCTGACGGGGAGCGGAGGCTGGCCGCTCACGCTATTCCTCACTCCGGAGAAAGAGCCGTTCTTCGCGGGGACTTACTTTCCGCCGGAGGGCCGCTTCGGCAGGCCCGGCCTGCGCGACCTGCTATTACAGGTAGCTTCCACCTGGGAAGGTGAGCGCGATCGCTTGATCGGTGGCGCCGCGCGGATCACCGAGGCGGTCCGCGATCAACTCGCCGGCGCGCCCGGCGGGCCGCTGGGAGAGGATGTGCTCCTTCGGGGCTTCGAGCAGCTGCTGGAACGCTTCGACGAGGAGCACGCCGGATTCGGTTCCGCGCCCAAGTTTCCCACGCCTCATCAACTCTCGTTCCTGCTCCGCTGGTGGAAGCGATCCGGCGACGGACGGGCTCTAGACATGGTCGAGCGAACGCTTCAGACGATGCGCCGAGGCGGTATTTACGATCAGGTGGGATTCGGTTTCCATCGCTACTCCACCGATCGCGAGTGGAAGGTGCCGCACTTCGAGAAAATGCTCTACGACCAGGCGCTCCTCCTGCTCGCCTATCTGGACTGCGCCCAGGCGACTGGGGATCGCTTCCACGTGGCCGTGGCGCGGGAGATCGCTACCTACGTGCTGCGCGACCTCACCGGACCCGAGATGGCGTTCCTCTGCGCCGAGGACGCCGACAGCGAAGGCGAGGAAGGAAAGTTCTACGTCTGGAGCGCCACCGAGCTGGAGGCGCTGCTGGGCGAAGACGACGCCGCGCTCGTCGCTGAAATCTACGGCATCGAGGAGCCGGGGAATTGGATCGATCCGGGGCACGGTGGGCTGACCGGAACGAACATCCTACACGTGGCCGGCGATCCGGCCGTCGTAGCGGCGCGGCGCGGCCTCGATCCGGTCGTGCTGGCCGGGCGCCTGGAAGCGGCGCGCGCCACGCTCCTCGAGGCGCGCGAGAAGCGCGTTCGCCCTCACCGCGACGACAAGGTGCTCACGTCGTGGAACGGCCTCATGATTGCCGCGATCGCCCGCGCGGCCCAGGTGCTGGGGGAACCAATGTACGCTGCCGCGGCGGCGGCGGCCGCGGCATTCCTGAGCGAGCGGCTTACGAGGGAAGATGGCCGCCTCCTGGCGCGCTGGCGGGACGGAGAGGCGGCGCATCTCGGTTACCTGGACGACTACGCGTTCCTGGCGTGGGGCTACCTGGAACTCTACGAGGCCACCTTCGAGCCCGAGTTCCTGGTCGAAGCGAAGCGCCTCGTGGACTCCATGAATGCCCACTTCGCCGACGAGCAGGAGGGAGGCTACTTCTTCACCGGTGACGACGGTGAGCCGCTCCTGGCGCGCGCGAAGGAGATTTACGACGGCGCCTCCCCGTCGGGAAACTCGATCGCGGCGCTCGTGCTGCTCAAGCTTTCCAGACTCACCGGGGATGGCGCGTACGAGGCCCGCGCTGAACTCCTCTTCCGTGCCTTTTCCGGTCTGGTGGAGCGCCACCCTTCCGCGCACACGCAGCTCCTCATGGCGGTCGATTTCGCGCTGGGGCCGACGAGAGAAATTGTCATCGCGGCGGATCGGGGTGACCCGGGACTGCTGCAACTCCTGGGAGTCGTGCGCCGCTCCTTCACGCCGAACAAGGTCGTGCTCCTTCGGCCCGCTTCCGGCGACGCGGGCGCGCTTGGCGCGATCGCGCCCCCCATCGTGGCGCAAACGTCGCGAGGGGGCGCACCGACCGCATACGTCTGCGAACGCTTCGCCTGTAAGGAACCGCTCACCGATCCCAAGGAGCTCGCCAGACTTCTCGCGTAACAGCGCCCGCCCCGGCATACGCGCCACGGCCCACTCCTCGCACACGCTTCCCGGTACCAACGGACCACGATTCCTTCCTCCAGCGCGGGACCCATACTAGGCGGGTCATCACCGTCGGCGTGGCCCGGAATCCCGGAGCGGATCCGCCGCTCGCACCGGACCGCCGCGAGAAGGAGAGTCCCCATGAAACCATTCGCCAGCGCGGCCATCGCGCTTCTCTTGGCCGCTTCGATGACATCAGCCCAGACGGGCGGGGCCGCGGGTCCCGGAAACGCCGCCATGCACGCGGCGAGACAGGCTCGCATGCAGGAGATGGCTGCCCGCATGATGCGGTTGCAGAGCCAAGTGCAGCAGTTGAATCAGCGCCTTGCCCCCATGCAGACGCTTCAGGGGTTCAAGGACATCGGCATCGGGCTTGGAATCTCCTGTGACCGGCTGCGCGAGATGGAGCGGCACGCGGCGGAGCTGCGGGAGCAGGCCGGTCCCGGAGCGGCCGCGGAGCGGACACGCGCCATGGATCGGCTTCAGGACAGGCTTCAGGTCATGAACCGGGAGCTGGATGAAGCGCACGGCGTGCTCCAGCGGCTGATCGCCATGCAGCAGCGACCGGGCTCCCCGGTCGACGCGGCGGAGCAGATGCTCCGCGCGCAGCATCAGCAGGAGATGGAGCAGGTCCAGGAACGCGTCCAGGAGCGGCTCCGCGCCACGGTTGAGTGGTCGAAGGGCGACCAGATTCCCGTGCCCGCGAAGGAATTCGCGAAGGACCTGGCGCTGCTCCGCGACAGGCTCCGGCTGATGAACCAGTCGTGCGACAAGCTTGTAGAGGATTCGCAGATGGAACTCGACCGTGACCGCACGCGCGAAATCGAGCGGCTGCGGGACCGCTTCCGCGTGATGTTCCGGGAACTGGAGGAGTCGAGCGACGCGCTTGAGACGGCGGTGACGCCCTAGCGTTTCGCGCGGGGGCGGCGCGTTGCCCCCGTGGATGCCTCCTGGTCGAGAATGGCGCGCTTCACGGGGAGCCCGTAGGCGTAGCCCCCGAGATTTCCCGTGCCGCGAACGACGCGGTGGCAGGGGATGACGATGGCGACCGGGTTCTTGCCGCACGCGCTGCCGACGGCGCGCGCGGCGCGCGGCGAGCCGACCTCGCGCGCGATCTCGGCGTAGGATCGGGTCTCTCCGCGCGGAATGCGGCAGAGCGCTTCCCAGACGCGCCGCTGGAACGCCGTGGCTCGGATGTCGAGCGGAAGTCCCGCTTTCGGCTCGCGGCCCTCCAGGTGACCCACGACACCGCGGACCCACTTGCCGACGCCGGAGGGGTCGTGCCGTACCTCGGCGGCGGGGAACTCGGCGCGCAGCGCGCGCGCAAGAACACCTTCGTTCGCTCCGATCTTCACGCTGCAGAGACCCCGCTCGGTGGCGCCGACCAGCACGCGCCCCACCGCCGTCTCCACGCTGGCGTACCGGATGACCGCCCCTTCGCCTCCCGCGCGGTAGGCGCCGGGGGTCCTGCCGAGCGCCAGCGGCGCCCGCTCGTAGAGCCGCCGGCTCGATCCGTATCCCACTTCGTACATGGCCATGGTCACGTCTTCCTTTCGCCGAAGGTGTCCCTTCAGGCGCTCGAGGCGGCGGGCGTCCGCGTAATCCGCGGGCGTCACGCCGGTCGCGCGCTGAAACATTCGAAGGAAGTGATGCTGGCTGAGCCCCGCCACCGCCGACAGCGCCCGGAGCGACTGCCGTTCTTCGAGGGTTGCCTCGATGGCGCGGCAGACGCGTTCCACGCGCTTCAGATTTTCGTCCCACGTCGAGGCGTCGCGCGGCCTACAGCGGCGGCAGGCGCGGAAGCCGCCCGCCTCGGCCTCGGCGGGGTTCGCGTGAAAGCGGACGTTTCCGCGAAGCGGATGGCGTGCCGGACAAGAAGGCCGGCAGTAGATCCCCGTCGTGCGGACCGCCGTCACGAAGAGCCCGTCGTAGCGCTCGTCGCGGGCAAGCACTGCCTTCCAGCGGTCGTCGTCGGACCGCGGGGGCTTTGGCGCGCTCGGAGCGCTTGGGAATTCGTGGCGAGGGCTCAGGTCATCACTCCTGCGGGAATCGTAGCCGGGCGGCGGAGGACGCGATATCCGGGTCTTGCGGTCAATGTTCGGGAGACCCGCTTTGGTCAGGCGCGCGGCCGGAATCGATCGGCATCGACGCCGAGACATCGGTCCTGCACGACCTGAATTCCCGCCGCAGCCAGCCGCGCCGCGGCCGCGTCGTCTCGAATACCCGACTGAAGCCAGACGAGCCGGGGACGCCGCCCCGGCGGGAGCGCCAGGATTTCGTCGGCGATTCCGGCGATGAACTTCGGTGCGCGAAAGACGTCGAGCGTGTCGAACGGCTCGGGAACGGCGGCGATCGAGGCGTAGCAGCGATCGCCGTCGATCGTCTCGAACTTGGGATTTACCGGAATCACGCGGATTCCATGAGCGCGGAGCCTCTGGGGGATTCGGTACGCGGGAGCGCCGGGGTCGGTCCCATCTTTCATGCCGAGGACGGCCACCACGCGGATGTGGCGGATGACCGCCTCGATCGCGTGCGCCGATTCGAGGTTGTTCGCGTCGAGGCTCATGAGCTCCACTGCGGCGTCGTTAGAAATACGCGGAGAGCGTGACGGTCGCCGGGCCGGTCTGGACCGAGACCCGATTCAGGTCTGACCAGTTGCGGTACGCCGAATAGTATGAATTGTCGGAGGTGAAAAACTCATCCGAGTCGTATTCCGCGCCCCAGGAGTACCCCGCCCAGACTCCTGCCCTAGCGCCTAGGGATAGTCGTCGTTTGAGGAATAACTCGAAACCGATACTCCAATCGAGCGCCGCGGTACGCAGAACGACCGAGCGGCTGTGTCGAAAGGTCTCGGTCGGTCCCGTAGGGTCGTAGTAGGGATAGAGCCGGTCGTCCGAACTCTCATACTCGCTGTATCGCAGCGAGGGTCCTACTTCCCAGAAGATCGAAAGGTCGTCGACCACGGGGTGGTATCGCTGATAGTGGAGGAAGAGCGAGTACCCGTGGCTCTCCTCGATGCTCTCCCTCGCCCCCTGGGTGCTGCGAAGGTTCGGGTTCGAAGTGACCGAGAATCGTTCGATCGAACTCTCACCCTCTGACTTCGATTCATAGAAGGAAATGCTGGCGCCAAAACGGAGGGCCGAGCGGGCCGAGCGATGCCGCTTGGCCGAGATCGTCACCCCTGAGGAGAAGCCAAGGTCGTACCGATAGGACGGATCGACTTCGAACTCGGCTGCCCAGGCGCCCGGGCGGTGGGGGGAATCGGCATCATCCTCCTCGGTCCGCGCGACGGCAGGCAGGAACACCGAAGCCATGAGGGCCAGCGCGATCGCTCCCGCCAGCACTCTTGGCCGCGGGAACGGGGTAGAGCCTGAGGACGGCATGGAACCTCCACGGTAAGGGAACTGCAGAAGTCTACCGCTCCCCTTGGAAGGGAACAACGGTGGTGGTAGGCTCCCACCCAGACCCGTCCACCGCATACCAAAGTAGGGGGGAAGCCACCATGAAGGGACTCTTCGTCATCCTCGCCGTTCTATTCGCCACGCCGGCCTTCGCCGGGGAAACCGCCAAGGAGCATGCAAGTCCAGCCGCCGCCCCCGCCGCGTTCGAGCGCCTGAAAGGGCTGGTCGGTGCATGGCAGGGCGTAGGGGAGGGCGGGGAGAACAGCACCACCTCGTTCGAGCTCATGTCGAACGGCAGCGCCCTGATGGAACGCCTGGTGCCCATGGCCGGCATGGTGATGGTGAATCTGTACCATCCGGACGGTGATGCGGTGGTCATGACCCACTATTGCGCCTCCGGCAACCAGCCACGGATGCGCTGCGCGAAGGACGGCGCGAGCCTCGCCTTCACGCTTGCCGACATCACGAACTGGAAGAAGGGCGAGGCTCGGATGTCGGCCGTGACGGTGACTCTGATCGACGCCGACCATATGAGGCAGGATTGGGTCACCGATGAGGCGGGCAAGAGCACCCCGATGACCATGGAGTTTGTCCGGAAGAAGTAAGCGCGGGCCGCTCGGCTTCGGGAGGATATCCTTGGCAACACGGAAGGCGATGGAGCGGCTGCTTAACATCGCGGACGTTGAGGCCGCCGCCCGGCGGAAGATGCCGGGCGGTTCCTTCGATTATTACGCGGGCGGCGCGGCGTCACGGTCCTGAGCGCTTGCGGCGCCCGGTCGGGATGTCCCGTCCGCTTGCGGCGCTCGAAGGGCGTCGTGGGTGCGGAGAAACGAGCTCTCCGAGATGGAGCGGTACGAGACACAGCGCGTCGAGCAGGACATGAACCTGCTGCAGTCGTCGCTCGAGTTCGCCCTCGCCGCCGGCGCG
>ERZ1292633.4124-Hain-H41-02um-R1-4124-length-13633-cov-55_pt1 | contig 13633 bp, 9 predicted proteins | sample MGYA00564406_ERZ1292633 | MGnify/ENA primary metagenome ERZ1292633 (study PRJEB36523, sample SAMEA6512639) | groundwater metagenome | collected 2019-01-08 | study: AquaDiva: Metagenomics assemblies of 32 groundwater samples
TCCGCAGGTTTGCCTCTGTGAAACTCGTCAATTCTATCTTGTAATCAGGTATCCACCTTATGCCTTTAATGATAAAGAACAGCGTATAATTTATTGGTTGCTGAAGCGCCTTGGCATCGCCGCCAAAAGCCAGAACCAATTGCTTGGTCTGGCGGGTGAGTGTTTCTGTAACGGCTATCTCTTTGTCATCTATTGAAATGGTCTTGATGGCATTAATCCTGGTGGCCAGAACCTTGCCATCGGCCTTAATATATACCCATTCCATTGATGGTTTTGCACCGGCCGCAGGAGCCACAGGCGAGTTTTGAGGCCAATAACCGCGTCGGCGATAAAACTCGTTCGGGTCCTGGTTTTCCAGTTTCTCATCAGGAGACGATTCCAAATACTGGAATCCCAGCAGCGTTCCGGTAATAGTTCCGGCATCAGATGATACTATGGTAACGGTCTTATTGGCATTCAGCCGTATCAAATCCTGGATATTGGAAACGGTCTGGGTGTATGGCACATCCACTTGCCGCGCGGTGATGGACTCAAGCGCCACATTTTTGGTCAGGGATGCGCCCCAGAATGCGCCCAAACTGGCGTCCGGAATCTCGCTGACGATAATCTTGCCGTCAACCGGCACGGTCTCGCCTTCACAGCGCACATAGGCAAACCCGTTCTTAAATACCACCACCTCTTTTACCTGAGGCAGAGGTACAAGGTTAGCGGGTTTATTATCCTCGGCAACCCCGGCGCCGACTATGGCCAATAGCATTACTATTGCCAATACCAATAATACCTGTTTCATAAATGTATCCTTTCTGATAGCATATAGCAGCTAGCAAATAGCGTATAGTGCAGATTAATACTATACGCTCTATGCCCTTTGCTCTACGCTATTCATCTTTTAGTTTCTTCAACTCTTCCTCATACCACGCCTTACCCTCTTTAGCCCACCAGTCCTTCCAGAGCTTGGCGGTTTCCTGTGGGTTTTGGCCCTCAATCTCTTTACTGATTAGATTTATTAATCCCTCTTGGGCCATCAGAACAAGCGGATATTCCGAACGCATACCTCGCATCTCAAATAAATATAAGGCCTCTTGGCTATCAATAACCTCCAAACACACCGGGATAGCTCGAATATCATTTAGTTGCGTAAGCGCCCAGGCCGCGCTCCATTTGACCTTTTCGTTATTATGTTGAAGCAATGGCAGGAGTTCTTTGACAATGGAATTATCCCCTAATCTACCCAATGTTGTCAGGGTGTCTGCTTGAACATCTTCGCTTACATTGTGAAGACAAGACAGTAAACTCTTGGCAACCGAATATTCTTTTATAGCCAAAGGGCCTCCTAATTTAAGAATCATTAGAGCGGACTCTAATCTTGCCTCAGGGCTATTACCTTCAGAAACTAAAGGCAATAATTCCTTGATAACTGATTTATCTCCTAATTCCCCTAATGCCTGAATAACCTGGCTCCTGGCATAGTCGCTTTTATCATTCAGTAACGGCAAAAGGTCTTTAACCAGCGAGCTATCGCCTAATCTGCTGATTATCTGCGCGGCCTCGCCCCGACGATATTCATTAATATCTCTATCATCTTTGAGTATCGGCAAAATATCCCCAAGAAGCCCACGCTCTTTTATAATCAGAGGGCCGCCTAATTTGATAAGCGCCCTGGCAGTTTCCAGCACAATTCTTGGCTCTTTATCTTTCATAAGCGGAAGCAGGTCTTTAATAACCGTCTTGTCCCCTAATTCCTCCAGAGTATAGATAGTAAGTTCTACAGTCCGCTCATTTTTAAGCATGTTCAATAATGTATTCAGGATATCATGCTCTTTGACCATTGCCGGGCCTCCCAGCTTAATAAGCGCCCGGATAGTAATCAACCGGACAAGGGGGTCATTGTCTTTCATCTTGGCCAGAATGGTTTCTTTGAGGGATATATCGCCTAATATACCAAGCGTATAAATCGCATCACTCCTGATATCCACATCAGTATCATCAATCAATGGCAATAAATCCTTTATGTACGACTTATCTCCGGAATTTCTTATAATTCTAATGGCTCCTTCTCTGATATCCTGATTCCCGTCAGCCAGCAAGGAAACAAAGTTCTCCTCAGGCAGTAATGCCATCTCATTCTTCTGATAACTCATCCCAACCAGCCAGGTAGCCAGTTTCATTCGGACCAAAGGGTCGCTATATTTTGCCAGAGGCAAGATGTCCGGTATAATTGATTTGTCATCTTTATTCCATATAATATTAATGGCCCACGCCCTGATATGTGAATCGGCATCATTAAAAAGCGGCAATACGTCTTCCATCAGATATGGGTAACCTAATTGCTCCAGCGCGGAGAGAGCACCAAGCCGCACCAATGCATCGTCATCCTTGGTTAAAGGGCGTAAATCATCTATAATTGATTTATCACCAATCCTTACAAGATAATTAATAGCGGAAATTCTTATCTGCTGATTATTATCCTTGAGTAACGGCAAAACGTCTTTCAACACCGAAGCATCTCCCAATTCCTCCACCAATTGTATCGCTTCCAGCCGGATATTCTCATCTTTATCCTTAAGTTCTTTAAGGACAGGCGATAGTTCTTTTATGCCTCCTAACTCAAGCAATGCCTCTAATAACCTGTAGCGTATATAGTCACGGGATGATTTAAGGAGCGCCCGGTATAGTGGGATTGATTTCATTTGTATATCCTTATTCTGAATCTCCAGCCACTCCATTATTTCGGTCCGGCCTTCCTCGTTCACTTCCAATTTCTCAAGTATGTCAGGGTAGAGTTTTAATATGTCCGGATGGACTCTTATTTTGGGCTTTATCAGCGCATATAACCGCAAGGCGCGTGATTGTCGCGCTACATCCACCACCTGCCCGGTTTCAGAGGCATCCTTCAAGGCGTGGCGCAGATAGTCCAACTCCGGCGATTTATAGTCCTGGTTCTTTTCAATCTCTTTAATAAACCGATTAATGAAATCCAGAATCTCCTGATATGCCGATTCCTGTTTCTTAATGTCATAATCCCCCAATTGCCTAATCAGGTCGTTCAGGTGAGTATCAAACGCCTCTTCTTTAGGTGTTACCGTTTTAGTGGCTGACGTAAGAACTGCTGAAATTGGTTTTACGGCTTCTATGGTCTGGTTAGATGAACAGGAAACAAGAAAGATACCCGCAATGAGTAACGAGGTGATTCCGCTTGTCTTCTTGGCTATTCGCATAAATCTATTAAGGCTATATTCCGATTACTGAAAACACAGCGAGTATAAATCAATGATGCAGATTAAGTATATAACTTTACCGGAACAGCATCAAGATAATCTTATCGCTAATCCCGCATATACCTTATGTGCGGGATAAGAGCCAGTGAGCGCCATAAGGGCGCCATACGTCATTTAGTTCCTACTGGCTCTAATATATTAGACAATCCTCAGCGTGTAATTTGCGATAGAAAATATTATTTATTAGGAATTGCTTCTGCTCGTCCCGTGGGAGATGGTCCGGCCTTTATACTGTCTACTTACTTCTGAGAGACCCTGATAAATGTCTTCAGTAATTCCTGCCCGCTCTCGGGCTGGCCGCTTTTGGCGAGCCTCGCCTCCGGCTGGGAATCAAATTCCTTGAGCCATTTCTTTATATAACGGCGGTCAAAATTAGGATTCTTGATGATTATTGCCCTGACATCCTCTATGTCCTTGGGCCGGCCTGAGAAGGTTTTATGGATGATAATATCCTCTAAAGAGGCAAATCTGACAACTGCCCGGCCGAATTTTACTCTCTTTGCCCTCTTGATGGCCTGCGTCTCATAAGGCGTGAATGAGAAGATAAAATCCACCCTGAATTTGCTCTTGCTGTCTTCTAAAGGCAGCACCATTGTCTGGGCAACGAAGTTGCGATAATTTGGTTTGAGAATCTTCAGGTTAAGTTGCTTTACTATCGTTAATACTTGCGACAGGCGGTCCACATCTACTCCGAGGGTAATATCAATATCCTTGGTCAGGCGAGGCGTGCCATAGAGAAGGACGGCCTGCCCGCCGATGACCATATATGGTATGCCGGCCTTATCAATGGCCTTACTGACCCTTACGAGGAGTTGTTCTACCCCGTTAGAAGTAATTGATTTAATATGCATAAAAAAGGTCTATTGCGGTACTCGGTCTACAATTAAAGATTGATTATAATAACACGGTCGTCTGTGGCGACCTACTTCTAACGGGGTCTACGGATATTAGCACTGTTTAATATTCTGGCCATTCTAATCCTGGACTCTAAACCATCAAGCGGATTATCGCGGCGTTTACCGTTAAGATGCAGATGCTCGCTCCAGAGGGCATTAAAGATAACCAATTTCTGGGCATAGGTGAGATTCTCTTTCCTGATTTGTTCATTCTCAAACTTTTCTAATATCCGGTGATTCTTAACCATATTAATATTATAATTATACCTTCCCTGATAAAAAAGTCAAGTTATAATACTAACCATCTGCGTAATCTGCTTGCACTGAGCGCAGCGAATGTGTGGCTTACTTCTGCGACACCCTAATATCCAGCCGATAGCCGGATTGATCACGCTATGGTTTTAGCATGGGAATGCCTTTTAATCTGTGATTTATTTGAGCCGTGCTTTTAATCTTAACAGGACTTTCAGGTCTTCCTTATCCTTGGCCCGGCCGGCCGCCCTCTTCATCCTGATTAAATCATCCAGGCCGGCAAAGTAGGCCGAAACCCGGCCTATCCTGTTTCGTATCTTATTCTGCCAGACCCTTTCAAAGGTTATCCCCTTGACAAACGGATGGATATCCGTCTCCACTAAATACTGGCGAATCAGGACTTTCTTGGAAAGCAGGTCTTTTACTGATATGTCCGATACATCATAACCGAATGACTTAAGCGCCGCAATGGTGTGTTCAATGTTATCTTCGTTCCGCTCAATGAATATATCAATATCTTGGGTCGCACGGCTATAGCCGTGCACCGGCAACGCCGCCGCCCCGATAATGACATAACGCACCTTATGAGCGTTTAATGACTTCAAAAGGTTTTCGGTATCCATTTCTTAATAACATTTGGGCGATTTCACGGGACCGCTGGAACATCATCTGGAACCGTTCCTGAACCGTTAATGACAACTGGTAATCCAGCTCAAAATCCAGTTCCTTCCGCGGTTGATGCGTCTTGAGTTTTAGAATGCGCACCGGTTTCTTATGGTTAATCATATAATCAGTATACTTTCTGGACTGATAAAGTCAAGTTAAACAACAGGATTTAACAGATTAATCGGATTTCCCCTTCCTTTCATCTGTCTAATTTGCCTGCCCCGTTAGCCCGTACGGGCTAATCGGGGTGGCCTATTTCTGGCTGACCCGGATATCCAGCCGAAAGGCCGGTTCCTTGCCGTCGGTCGGCCGGAAGTCCACGTGACTCTCGCCGCCCGTCTCAAACGGCACTAAGTTCAATGCCGGATTAGTCAGGGCGTTCATCAAGTCATTGGTGATGTCGTTTTGCCGCTTGACGATGTCCGGCGCGAAGTCCGAGCGTCTGATGGTCGCCCCGGCCTGAACCAGCCGCTGCTCCAGGCAGGATTTAAAGGCCGACCTCAAGCCGGTCTTGGCAATCTGCACCGGCGAGCCGCCCGTGTGACTGACGAATTCAAACACCTTGGTTATCTGCTGGCCGTCTAACCACTTGATGGCCGCGGCCGAACAGCCGCTGATTCCGGAGCGCATGCCGGTAAAGGCCAGGAGTTTTTCCGCCACGTTCTTGCCGTAATTCTTGGCGCCCCGCTTGAGCGCATCCTTATAGCGCTTGCTGGGCACCCCGTCCACGGTGGCGTGCATCCGGTCCAGTTTATCCTGGTATTTCTGGAAACTCTGGGCCAGATTCTTGTAATGCTTGGAGATGATTTCCTTCTTGCTCAGGCCGCTGTTGCTGATGAAATCCGGATGGATGTAGGCATTGAGTTTGTCATTGGAAGGCAGAACAATCACATCCTCAAAGTTAAGCTGGTTCTTGATTTTCCGCTTGCGCCGGGCGTTGCCCAGTTCGGCGTTGTTGACGGACATCTCCTCCCATTTCTTGTTGACCTCTTCCGGCATATTGATGGATTCCTGGACCGAGACCACCAATTCGCTGATTATCTTTGACATATTATTCTCCTCTCTATCGCCACGAAGGCACAAAGGCACCAAGAAAACAGTTCTTAGTGTCTTGGTGGCAAATCTTCTATCCTATCCTCTATCTTTCCCTCCACTACCTCCGGCTCTACCTTCAGGGCAAGAGTTACTTGCCTCGCTGCTGCCCTTGGCCTTAACAGATGGACGGTCTCTGCCGACAGTCCGGCCGGCGCTGAGGCGCGGGACGGACTGGATTTAGCCCACCGGCCTATCCGCCCCACTGATAATATACCCGGCCCATAAATAAAATCAAGTAAATTATTAGATTTTCTCCGTTATGCCTTAGGTGCGGCGATACGCCCCCTAATCCGGCCCGATGTTGCCCCTTTAGTCGCCCGGATATAGGCGGCGATTCATCGGCCCATACCGGTTTGATGCGCCGGGACTATGGATTTACTCAATGAGCGATATACCGTTAGATAGAGACAGGTATTTATATGTTACGATATGAGCAGACCTGATGGCGACCCTGGGTAGAGGTTATCCATACCGGCGTCTGCTATGTTACATACAGGTAATAATTATACTACATACAGTAAATATCAATACGCCATACATCAGATAGTCGTATCGCATAGAGTTATCGTGTCTATGACATCAAACACAGACACATAACATATATCCGGCAGTCCGATATGGCATATACCGGATTCGCGTATGGATTACATGTGTCAGATATATGCTATACAGGATATAGTGGTATACAATCAGGATATGCTCTATATGGTGTATGGGGTAGGCATGGGGGACATCCCCCCCTCCCCCACATACAATAGTGTATATAGTGATATAATATAATGAGTATGCCTATATGCTATACAGGATATGTAGGTAAGCCATACGGCAGATAATCTCAGGACATATAGTTAATAGTTGCATATCATATAGCAGATTGCGGGATAGATGACCACAACCAGGATACGCCCCTACCCGGGCCGGTCCGGCACATCCGCCCGGCCTGCCGGTATAGTCAACCCGGCCGGACGGTAAAGCCAATCCTGTCCGGTGGTAAATCAAGGGGATATGGGCGTTATCCCTACGGGAGGCAGTATCTCTCTGATGGGATATTGGTCCGTGGATACAGCCCGGCCCTACTGTAAATCAGGACAGCATAGACATTGAGTAACCAGATATTGGTTGGTAAGACAATATCTGCCCTACCATATCTGAACCTATACCCGGACGGTAAGCAACGGATAACTGGTATGCAGATAAGAGATATTACCTCGTACGGACAGACATACTCCCTTGGCTCATTACCTCTGCCGGGACGGTATGCAACCCCTACCGGACTGGTAGGTAACCTCTACCCCTACTGAAGAACACAGATATGCCGGGCGCAGATAATATCTATTTAATAGGTAATCCTGGGGATGCCTGGTAATAACTGCGGGATATTCGAATTCGGACTATGCCTATTTAACGCCCTGCTAAATCTATTTTTCTTTACAGGTTTCACACCGAAATGTTATAATTCCTGGCCTTATGCAGGAATCACACTACCAACCTGATACGCCAACCCGGAAGGTTCATCCGGATGCGGCGGATATCTCCTCGCCGGATTCAGGTTCTCCGGGCGGGCAATTCGGCCATTATTCCTTAGAACGTAAGTTAGGCCAGGGCGGGATGGGCGTGGTCTACCTGGCCCGGGATACGACGTTAAACCGCCTGGTCGCGCTTAAGATTATGCTCCTGCAGGATGCGGAATCGGTGGAGCGATTCCTGCGCGAAGCCCGGGCCGCGGCTAAACTCAAACACCCCAATATCATCCAGGTCTATGAAATCGGAACACAAGGTAAACACCACTACTTTACGATGGATTACATTGCCGGGGTCGGGCTTGATGAACTGGTCCAGGATAAGAATAAGCAGCCCAAACAGATGGCTGAGATTGTCCGCGATATCGCCTTAGCCCTTGATTATGCCCATAGCCAGGGAATCATCCACCGCGATATCAAACCCTCCAATATCCTGATTGATTCCCATAATAAGCCCTACTTGACGGACTTCGGCCTGGCCAAGGAAGTAGCCGGTCTGGAACGTTCGCTGACCCTGACCGGCACGATTATCGGCACGCCGGATTATATGTCGCCGGAGCAGGCCAGGGGCGAGAAAAATAAGTTGGACGGCCGGAGTGATATATTTTCATTAGGCGCCACGTTTTATTATTCCTTTACCGGCTATGCGCCCTTCAAGGGCAATGAACTCTACGAGGTGATGAACAACGTGATTAATAAGGAGCCGATAACCCCTCTCAAACTCGTGCCCAATCTGCACCGCGACCTGGAGACCATCTGCCTCAAATGTCTGGAGAAAGAGCCGGACCGGAGATATCAGACCGCCCAGGGATTAGCCGACGACCTGAATAGTTTCCTGGCCGGAGAAGCGATTTCAGCCCGGCCGGCCGCTTTTATGACCCGGGTTATCAAGAAGGTAAAAAAGCATAAAGCTGTAACCGTAACCATTGCCGGCGCCATGATTTTAGTTGTGGCTACCGTATTAATCCTGACTATTTTCTTTACCAGCAGTAAGCAAATCAGAACCAGAGCCGAGGTCATTTTGAGTAGGATAAGAATGGGCGGTGTTAGCGCCGATAGAAAAATCACCATCGCCCGGGAAGCCCTCAAGATTGACCCGGCTTTTGCAGAGGCCTGGGAAGAACTGGGCGGCGCCTACTATGACAAGAAAGAATACCTTAAAGCAGTGGAATGTTATAGTAAGGCAATAGAACTCGCTCCCGCACAGGCCTCGGCTTATTATAAGCGGGGTATTAACCTGGAACGTCTTAAGAATGAAGAAGCGCTGAGTGATTACCAGAAAGTAGTTGAACTGGCTCCTGATAGTTCTATTGGCTATTATTGCAAGGGCAGCATTGATTTCAGGAAGAGGAATTTTGAATCCGCCCTTCGGAATTATAATAAGGCCATAGAACTCAATACTGACGACCCTTTTGTATATAATGGCCGGGCCATGGTTTATTTGCACAACGGCAGAACAGACCTGGCTCTGGCTGACTGGAATAGAGCCATAGAGCTTGCGCCTGATTCAGCAGTGGCATATTACAGCCGCGGTATTTTCTATGGGATGAGAAAAGAGTTTAACAAGGCGATTGCCGATTTCAGCAAGGTAATAGAACTTGACCTAAAAAATACCAGCGCCTATGTCGGCCGGGGAAATGCCTATAGAGAGAAAAAACAATATGAACAATCTTTCGCTGACTATACCAAGGCCATAGAACTCGCCAGCGAACTTAACCCAAGCGATATTTCCTCAATTTATGTGGACCGCGGTAATACCTTTAAGATGACAGGTGAACTGATAAAAGCCCTGGCTGACTATAGCAAAGCCATAGAACTTGACCCCAAAAACCCGGACGCATTCCACAGCCGAGGCGATACTTATATACTGGCCTATGGCAACTATGGCCAGGCAATCACAGACCTGACCCGGGCCATAAAACTTAATCCGGACGACCCGTCCCTATATTTCTGCCGCGGCGAGGCATTCAGAGGTAAGCGGGAGATTGAATCGGCCATCAATGACTATACCAAGGCAATAGAACTCGCCAGAGACCGCGCCAGCGAACTTGACCCCAGAGATGCCGTAGAAGCATATAACCGGCGGGCCGCCCTTTACCTGCATAGCGCTAAACCAAAACCCGCCCTGGCCGACTGGGCCAAAGCCATAAAACTCAAACCGGATAATGAAGAGGCCTACTCTTCCCGCGGTGATTACTATTTTCTGATAAAAGAATTCGATAATGCCATTGCTGATTTTACTAAAATCGTAGAACTTAAACCGAAGGATGCATCGGGATACCGGCGCCGGGCTGATGCCCACTGCTATCTAAAAGAGTTTGAGTCGGCAATCAAGGATTTCAATAGCGCCATAGAACTGAATTATAAGACCGCTACGGTCTATGTTGACCGCGGTTGGGCATATTATGAAACGGGCAATTCAGACCAGGCCATGTCGGATTTCACCCAGGCAATGGAACTCGACCCCAAGAATGCTGTAGCGTACAATAACCGGGGCATGGTTTATTTTGAGAAGAAAGAGATTAATTTGGCAATCGCTGATTTCACCAAAGCGATAGAAATCAAATCTGATTATGTTTATGCCTACTATCAGCGAGGCCGGTCTTATAATAATAAAAACCAGTTTACCAAAGCCATTGATGATTTTAATATGGTCCTGAAGATAGAACCGAAGGCCGGCGAATGGATTTATGTAAACCGCGGCTGGGCATATTATAAGAAAAATATGCTTGCTGAGGCGCTGGCCGACTACAATAAAGCCATAGAAATGAACCCTAAACCGGCTGAATCGTATCTCTCCAGAGGACTTGTCTTTAGTGAAAAAGGCGAATTGGATAAGGCGATGGCTGACTATACTCAAGCCATAAGCATAAATCCGAAATATTCTGAGGCATACCATAGCCGGGCAGATGTCCATCACCTCCAACGAAACTATAAACAGGCGATTGCTGACGGAGAAATGTTCATCAAATTAGCGCCGGATGATACCAGAGTAAAAGAAATGAAAAGAATAATCCAATTCTGGAAAAGCGAATTAAAGATCAAGGGAAAAGAATCATCTCCTCCACCCAAATAGGCAACTCACTCTTGAGACAAATGGTTAGAGACGTCACTTTCAACGTTCCGGATGACATTATTATTCGTGCCTTGGTGTCTTCTGGCGCCATAAGGGCGCTCCCGCCATTCGGCGGGACAGGCATGGCGCGGAGTTTATCCCGCCTTGGCGGGGGCGCCAGGGGCTACGATTTTTCTTGACCCTTTACCCCGTTAGAGATATATTCTTACAATAGGATATGATAATTACTTTAGCGCTGGTATATAAATTCCCTGCTCCGTTTTGTTTACTAATCTCTAACGGGGCGAGGAGATATAATGCTTAAATAAACCTAAAGGAGCTATAAATTTATATGAAAAAGATATTGTTATCAGGATTGTTTGTAATCGGCGCGCTGACGTTTAATAATCTGTGGGCGCACTCGACTGCCCCATCCCCACCTACCCCAATAGAACTCAAGGACCTCAAGGAGATACCGCCTGAGAAACTGATTGATAAGATTTACAACGTGGCTGAGAAACGGTTCGTTACCTTTGATGAAATGATGGCCGAGGCCATCAAGAGCAACATCATCTACGTGGGCGAGACGCACGATAATGTCCTGCACCACCAGATTCAGGAAAAGGTGCTGCGCACGGTCTATGACCGGAACGGCAAGACCCGTAAAATAGCGTTGGCTATGGAGATGTTCCAGCGGCCCTACCAGACATTCATGGATGACTACATTGCGGGCAGGATAAGCGAGCCGGAGATGCTCCGCAAAACAGAGTATTACACCCGCTGGGTCTTTGACTGGTCTATGTATCAGCCCATGGTCAACCTGGCCCGGGCCCAGGGGCTGAAGGTGATTGCTATGAATGCGCCGAGAGAGATTACTAAAAAGGTAACTAAAACCGGCCTGAAATCGCTGACCGAAGAGGAGCGCAAACTCCTGCCGGAAAAGATTGATACCACGAACAAGAATCACCGGGATTATGTCTATGAACGGTTCAAGCCCCATATAACTATGGGAATGTTCACGGAAAAGAGTTTTGATAACTTCTACGAATCCCAGTGCCTCTGGGAGGATACCATGGCTGACTCCGTGGCCAGTTTCTTCCGAACCCTGGGTCAAGTGGCGCCATTAGGGCGCCATGGCGCTTCGGCGCCAGACGCGGCAGCCCGACAGGAAGTAGTAGTCGTAGGCGGCGGGCATATTATCTACAGATTCGGCATACCGGAGCGGGCTAAATGGCGGACACAAATGAATTACACCTCTATATTGTGCGTTGAGGTGGCCGAAAAGACCGGCCAGGATACGCCACCCGGCAACAGCGGTCTGCTGGAGTTGCTGGAGGGTTATAACAACAATCACACCCAGCCCATCAAAGATGGGCTGGTTCAGCCCCCAGTGGGGGCTGGACACGGTCCGGCTGATTATCTCTGTTTTACCAAAATCCTGAAGATAGACGAAACCAGGCCGCTGATGGGCGTGCAACTATCAGAACCGAAAGCGGATACGAAAGGACTGACCATTGTGGAAGCGGTGGCCGGCGGACCGGCGGCCAAGGCCGGACTGCAGAAGGACGATGTGATTATTATGGTGGACAACCAGCCCATCAGCGATATGGTTGACCTCAAATGCGCCCTGGTTAATAAGAAGGCCGGCGATAAGGTGGAAATCACGGTCCAGCGAAGTCGCAACGAAGTCCCGATTATTTCGGGGCGCGGCAAGGAAACCAAAAAGGTCACGTTGGTCTTGGAAATACAGAAGGCGAAAGAAGCAAAGTAGACCACCGCAGTGACTCCCGCCTGTGGCGGGACAGGCGCGATAGCGCCAGTGACCGCGACCCCTAACGGGGTTCTCATTAACCCCTCCGGGGTTCTCGCAGAGAGCCCCTACGGGGCGTGCTGTAAGAGTCCCGTAGGGACAGCGCAATCCCTAAGAAGAAGACGGAATGATTTTATCGCCGACCCAGTATAGCGCCGGTCACAACCAGGCCCAGGGCTATGAGCAGGCCGGCATTCAGAGGCAGGCCGGTGCCCAATGACAGCCAGACCGTGCTGAGGATCGGCGCCAGATAGGCCAGCGTCCCGATTTTGCGCGGGTCTGCATCCTTCATCGCATAGTTCCAGAGATAGAATGACAATCCCAAAGGACCCAGCCCGATGATGATTAGATATAAGATATCCACCCTGCCCAATCTGATGCTCTCTCCGGAAATAACAGAGCCGCTTAATGAAAATATGCCGCTGATGATGCAGACCAGCCCCATAGTCCAGGCGGAGATATGAGTAAATCGTTTCATATAGAGCGAATAGGTTGCCCAGGTCAAGGCGGCTCCAAGCGCCAGCAGATAGCCCCAATAAAATCCCGTCCCTACGGACGGTGGGTAGCCACCGTTGTTTACAGAACCGGACTGATTGTAGATGGCGATGATGGCGCCGGCAAAGCCCATCAGCCCGCCTAATATATGAAACCATTTTAATCGTATCTGTCGTTCAAAGACCGGAGTCAGCAGGACTATCAAAAGCGGCCAGAGATAGTTAATCAGGTTGCACTCAATCGCCGGCGAAGAACGGAGGGCGATAAATAAAAGAAACTGATAGAGAAACACCGCGCCGGCTCCGACTAATATAAATCTGGTATTCCAGGACCAAGCCCGTATCTTGGGCAGTGATATCAGCCCGCCTAAAAGGAGCGTGGAACCGGTCAGGAAGAACGGCGGCACGGTCGGGAGTTTGACGGTCAACAAAGCCATCACGCTCCACATCAGGATAGCGCCCAGCGCGGCCAGCCCCGTTAGAAGCGTTCCTGAAGGTTGGTTAGAACATAGTAACGGTTTAGAATTATTACTTTTGTGCGCTTCTAACAGGGCCAGCCCCGTTAGA
>ERZ1292633.4125-Hain-H41-02um-R1-4125-length-13632-cov-7_pt1 | contig 13632 bp, 6 predicted proteins | sample MGYA00564406_ERZ1292633 | MGnify/ENA primary metagenome ERZ1292633 (study PRJEB36523, sample SAMEA6512639) | groundwater metagenome | collected 2019-01-08 | study: AquaDiva: Metagenomics assemblies of 32 groundwater samples
AGGGTTCTTGAGTCAGTGGCGAAGATCGGTCGCGTCCGCCGGCGTGGAGCGACGATTGAAGCGGCCTCCTCAACCGTGGCGTCGCACATTCGCCCGATTTCTCGCAACACCGATTTGGCAACGCCGAGCTGTCGAATCCCAAGAATGCCCATCAAATCGGCTTGAGTGAGGTCAAGAAACGCTGCCCCGTCGACATCATGATTGCGCAGCGCGTCGGGAAACGATATCGACGTCGACTCCACGGCTTTAGCCCCATGTGATGTCACCGTTCCGTCCGAGGTGCCGAGCGCCGCCCTTCCGGCGACGGCAGCCCTATAATCGGCGGCAAGCGCCGCTGCAGGCCTGACGATGCGCAGCGATGAGCCGAGCACGGGGTGGTGGCGAAGGTGGTAGGCTAGCTCGGCGGCCGACCACCTTCGTATCGACTCGCGGCGCGCACTTGACACGCGATCGACGAGTTGCTCCGGTGTCGTTGTGGGAAAACGAGATCTCGTCGTCCACATTGCTTTCAGCAAAAAAAAACGGTCGACGATCTGGGGAGTGAGGGGTGGGGCACCGGAAAACACACGCAGTCGCCATTCACGCATCGGCATGTCGGAAGACGGCGTCTTCCCCCCGTTTCCTGACCTATGATAATTTGGGGCGAAGGCTGATGCGAGGGCGTGGGGGACAAACTCCAGAGATTGGGATTAGCGTTCGACTGTGTTTTGTGTTCCTCCATCCGAATAAAAGGCTTACGTTCGGTCGAACGGCGCTGGACGTCCAGTTACGTATCGCAACAATACATCTTCGTAGGAAGGTTTCAAGGCACACATGGAGACTGCACTGCTTTGGGTGGAGGGAGACGTCCGAAGGGGAAAGAGGGCAGCTCAGCGTGGGGTGCTGGCGGCGGTTGAGCTCATCGGTTGGCGGCCTGCAGCGGAGCGAGAACACCAAACCGCGTCGAAGGGGAGGGAATGCCGCCGTCGCTCGGCAGCGGCGACAGGCGACGGGTGGCAAGCGGCTGTGCGGAGAGCATCGTCGTGAGGTCGCCGCGGCTGCCGCCAATGCCCCCCAGCGTGCCTCCTTCGGCTGGCCACCCCGCTGGCACGAAGCTTGATCGGCGTGAGTCTGGAGTGAGCACGGGGCTGCTGCTGTGGCCATCCGCCTGGTTGTTGATGCCGGTGTCGAGGGGACGGAGGCGCGCGGGTCGCACGGTGAGGCTGCCCACCTGCGGAGAGGACGCGCTGGGTGGCTGCAAGAGCAGCGTCGACTGGAACACGGCGCCGCCTTGGGGCGAATGAGTGTGGCGGTGCTTGGCCACATGGTGTCGCGTCGCGTCGTCGCCGTCGTCGAGAATTGGAACGACCTCAATGATGCCGGGTGCCGGCAGCGGCTCCGCCAGCGGCTTGAGAGACACAGTGGCGGCGCTTCCCATGCTTTGGCCCTTTGCGGCTGGTGGTGGCGCCAGTGGTGTCGACGAGGGCGACTCCGCGAACGCGACGAAGCCCGCCTTCATGCCCTGGGAGCTCGTGGAAGGAAACGTCGACGGGTTCGGATAAGTTGTCAGCGACGAACTGGCCGAAGACGGTGTGGACGAGGCTGGCAGGCCGCCGCCGCCGGTTGCTGCGGCTCGGGCCTGCGGGCTGCCGGCGGCGTGTGAGGGGCTCCAGCCGTCCTCGGGTGGTTCGATCACGACGGCGGTGGACTGGCGCCGTTCATTGAGGGTCGGGGGCTTCGAAAGGTTGCTGGCCGGGACCGGGGTGGCGACGACGCTGCCACGGCGACTGTTCGGCTGACTGGCTGTGGCCCGAGTCGGACCAGGTGCTACGCTCGACGCGCGACGTGCGTTGCGATCGTAGTGCCGCCGCGCTTCCAAGGTGCGTGCCTCCGCCAGCGGCAGTGCGCCGAGCGCGGGATCCTCGAAGGGCGCCATTTCGACGTCCTCGAGCACCTCGCGGTGCATGACCGCGCCTTCCTCTGACAGTTGCAGTCGCTCCAATGTGTGGTTGTGCGGTCGCGCCACGTGCACCACGCCGGTTGGCACGCCGAGTCGCCAGTGTTGCGTCTGAATGGTGACGCCGCTGGGCAACGTCAGCCGGCCCCATCCAACCGGGCGGTCTTTGGCCCACTCGCCGGCGAAGCCGTACGAGTCGATGGTGTAGAGTTCACCGAAGCCCTGGCGCACGATGACCCCGCTTGGCGCCGCCGTTTGCTGGGCTGGGGTCTCCGTCAAGGAGGCGTTGGCAGATTGCTGAACGGACGATGCCCGGCGATGCTGCGCGGCGGCTGCCACCGAAGGCGGCAGCGATCCTTTGACACAGTCGCCGACGTAGACCCCTTCATTGACGAGCGCGAACACCCGAACGGTGGCGGTCTCGGGATGGCCTTCCGTCGAGGCTCGCAGACGAGACACCGTCCCCACCGCCACGATGCCATCGCAGTTTCTTGCTTCACTCGCCACCGTGGCGAGGAATGCAGCCTTCCTTGCCGTCAGACTTTCCACTTCGGAGCCTGGGTCGGCCCGTCCGTCTGCCAGGCACAATATCTCGTCGAGCGGCTGCGTTTGATATGCCGCTGACGAACGGCGCCGCAATGAACGAACGCCGCTGACGCCGCCCTGCGCTGCCCCTGCACAGGCACCGACGTCGCCGCCCATGCTAGCTCGCACGGCGTCCGCCAAGCGACGTCTCGCCTGATTCCAGCAGACAAAGACCCTGGCGAGATCGACGTCGTTGAGAGCCGGCGCTGGATCGCATGCTTTTGCGTCGCCGGGGAACGCAGCCCTGAATGCCTTCAGCAACGTGGACCATGGGAGGGCCGCCGCCCGCTCCTCGAGCTGGGCGAACCGCGCGTCGCTTAGTCGGTCACCCTGTGTCGATGAATCTGTTTGCGCGGCGGGCATCACCAGCCCTTCGGCAGATATCTTGGAGGATGACTCGGCGAGCAGCGGAACGTATTGCAGCAGCGTCGTGGACACAAACGAGCGCCATCGCTCGGCGAAGTAGCCCCGGGGACGCACCGACGCAACGGCCCCTCCATCAGCGCTGGGAGCTTGGGAGGGCCTTCGACTTCCCGGGACCGCTAGGAGGTTCCCGTGCTCCGCGGCGGCTCTCTCCTCGCGCTTGGACTCAAGCACGGCTCGTAACAGTGGGTGATACGGCTCCGCGGCGACGTAGGCTGGCATCTTGTCGTGCGTGCAGCTCCGCAATGCCGGCTCCACGGTGCTCCACCAAGTCGACATGACGATGGTCAGCTAGGGGTGAGTGAAAATCTGTGCGTGAGTGCCCTTGCACAACAGAGGGGGCGGCGGACTGGGCAACGACGCTTTTTATCTTCGCGGTGTGCGATCGCATGCAAGAGGGGCCACGAAGCAACTCTACTGATGTCGCGGCAACTGTGGAGGGACCCTCCAGCCGACGGATGCGCACCTTCCCGGTCTCTTGTCAGCAAAACCGCTCTGCGAGACGTTGCAGTGATTGCTGGCGTGCGGCGGCGGACATGCCGGTGTCACCGCTGCTGCGAGGCGCGGAGTGAGCAGCCACGGCGGGGCTTGGCGCAGCGCCTTGCGGACGGTGGTCGTGGCCAAGCGCCTCGACCACAGCACGACGGAACTCGTCGTCGTCGCCTAGTATTTCGGCGTAGTAGGCTTCCAGGTCGTTTCGCTGCCTTTCCACCAACTCGACTTGCTCGCGACGCTGGCGGCGCATGAATTCCGTGAGGCCTTTCCGAATCGCCAAGTTGCGCTGCTCTCGCAGCTGCCGCTCCCTACGGGCCGCGTCCGACGCCACACTGGATCTCACGACGCCGCCGCGGGTGGATCCGGCCGCCGCCGTGCGCCCCTCCAGCTGCCGCTCGGCCACGGGGAGGACCTCGCGTACCATCCTTTCGGGTGGTGCCGCCTTTCCGATGATGCTAGCCAGGTGGCGCAAGTCGCGGAAATTGGCGATCGCATCGAGGGGCGCCACCGAGGCGTGGATGCGAGCTTGAAGGAGCTGCAGGCGTTCCTGGTGGGAACGCTGGAAATCCTGTTCGATCGTATCCGCTCGCTGCTGCAGTGCGGCCGCAAACTCGGCGTCATCCAGCTGATCCTGCCCGTGAACGACGGCTAAGCCGCTTTGAAGTGGTGTGTGCTCCTTTGCCCCCTCCGCGAGCACGCCGGTGTCGCAACAAAGTCGCGTGAGACGGCTTAGCTGCCCCTTGAGCTGGTCGTTCTCCTCCTTGATTTGCTGCATCGATCGCTCTAGCCAAACGCCGCGATCGCGCGCTTCCCTCCAAGAGGCCTCGATTCTTTCGAGGAAGGCGGCAATTTCTTTCACGTCGCGTTCCACAGCGACCGGGCCCGCGACTGGCCGCACCGCGACTGCGACCGGGCTTTGCTCGCCGATCGTGGAAGTCGGGGCGCTTGCCGTGAACCGTTCGCTGGCCACCGCATCGCAGTCGCGAAAATCGCCAACGCGGTGAATCAATGTGGAGGGCGCCTGGGCGCTGGCTCGCTCCAGCAGGCGAGACCACAAATCAGCGCTCGCTTTTTCGGACGTGTTTCCTGCTCCCATCACGGTCCGATTGTCAGCGTCGATGACTAATTCTTGGGCCCGTTGCTGCGCCTGCAGCTGCTTGGCCTCCGTCAGTGTAATCGCGGCCGCGCCCGCCGCCGTCACGGTTCGCGGACGTTCGATGCGACGGGCGACTTCGTACGTGAGGAGCATCTTTGCGTGCAGCTTAGCGGCCTCCTCGAGGGCGACGGCCCCGGTAAAGAACGCGTCCGGTCCCGCTATTTGCAACACGCGCGCGAGAAGACGGCAGTAGTAGTGGCAGGCAAGCTCATCGTAGGGCGAGAAGCTGCTGTGCACCGACGGTCGTAGCTTATTCGCGAGCACGACGACGCCGACGGTGACGTTTTCCGTCGTCGCTTGGCAGCTGGCCGATGCGGCGTAAGTCTCGCTTGTTGGCAACGAGCTTCGACGACGAGGTGGTGAGGAGGAGTCATGCAGCGTCGCGGACGCCTCATCCCGCGGGGCAGGAGCGTCTCGGTTCGTCGGTTTCGTGCGCCGTTCGACGACAATCGGGAAGCAAAGCAACGATCGCGTGAGATAGCCCGTGCGTTGATCGATGGCGCGAATGGCCTGCCGCATCGCAGAGGGTCCCGCGGAAGAAGGTCCCGCGCGCGCACGCTGGTCATCGAAATTCGGCGCTCCGGTGGCCGGCGGAGCGTCCACAGCCACGCCTCCCTCTTGTTGGGACGTGCGTGACCCTAACTCGGCGACGTTGATCGCGACACCAGTTCGAAAGCAAAGCCCGACTGGGCTATCGTCGCTGCCCGCTGAGAGCCGGATCGGCAGCGTCGCGACCGGGCCGCCCAGGCGGAGGGTGGACACGAGGCTCACCGGTGAGCGGGTGCAGGAGGCGGCAACCGTCGGTGCCGCCGCTTGGAGCGTCGACGCGGCACGACAGCTTGCATCGTCGTCAGCAAGGAACACGTACGCGCGGTCGGCCGACGTTTGTTCCATCAAGCCTTGTAGACTGCAGGCGGCACTACACAGCACAAGGGGCGCGAGCGCGTTCTCAGGCGCCTGAGGCGGAGCCGTCTGCGCCGGCATTTCGCAGGCAACCCGAGACGACGAGTGGCGCCTCGCCGACGCTGCTCCGCGTAAGGCTCGAGAGGTGCTGCTGGGGCCCGTTGCGGCGGTTGCAGGGGACGATGCCGCTGGCGTCTCGATAGCGACAGCAGGTGACGGCGCGGTCGGGGCGCACGAGTCGCCGTCCAATCCCACCTCCGAGCGCGCCGCCTGCAGCCACCCGCGACGGCGACTCTCATCCTCGTCGGCCCTTCGGCGCGCGTCCTCCACTAAGTACGTGGTGACGTGCCGCATGAGCGCGGAGCACGATTCGGACAGTGTCGACACGACGTCCTTGGGCACCGCTTCGTTCGACGCCACGAGGCTGATGGCCGCTCGCATGCGGCGTGTGAGAGCGATCAGAGCGTCAGGCAGCTGTGAAGAGGGTGTGCGGCTTTCGCCGGAAACACCTTCACTGGGGCATTCGCTCGCCGCGGGGACGGCTGCCGTACCTGTCGTGTGCGTCCCTCCCGCTTGCGGCAGACGAACCGCGGTCGCGTCTTCGCAAACGATCTGAAGGCCTCGTTTGTGGGCGACGGGAAGCGGCTTGACGGCCGCCACCGCCGTGCCCGGCGGTCGCAACTCGGCCCCGCGTGACGCAGCAGGCGGAGCACCACCCGCATCGTCGCGTTGTTCTTGTGCCGGGTGGTCAGCAGACGGCAGCATGACGCGGCGAACGGCACTGTCGAAAGCGGCGCAGTCGACCACTAAAGCGGCATGCTGAAGAGAAGCGAGAAAGTTCGGCCGTGTCGGCACGAGAGATTTAGGACCACCGCCAGTCGGCTGTACCGAGGAGGCTGTGCGACCGCTGACCACGGCCAAGGCTCCAGATTGCGGCCGCCTGGTTACCTGCTGGCGATAGACGAAATCGTTACTCACGATCAGGGGATCGGGGAGATCCAGGACAGGCCGGCCGTTGTCGGCCATCGAATCGATGAATGTCTAGAGTTGTTACAGCGGCGGGGGAGAGCTGCAGGGATATCAACAATCAAGGTCGTCGCCACGCAACGAAGCAAAGCTTCCTCCATCCCTGAACCATGGTGCGACACACGCGGTAGGGATTGCATTCAAACTGAGAGCAATTTTTTTCAAAACATTGGTTTGGGCGGTCGGCCGTCGATGATGTCGCCGTGAAGGGATTGGTTCGTGCCGCGCCCCCCCAGGAAGCTGCAAAGGAAAACTAAGCGCGCCCCCCAGGAGGCTGTAAAGGATTGGTGCCGCGCCCCTGGATTTGGCTGACGGGGATCAGTACTTCGTCATCGTCAGCGAACGCCCCTGAGCTGTTGAACATGGATCCCCCCGCGCCGTCCTTCGGCGGCGACGCGACGTCGGCTACATTGATCGCGTCGTCCTGCAATTGCTGTTTTTCAGCCTTTTCCTGCGCGGCCCTCCGGCGCTGTCGCTTCGTGTTGAGCAGCAGCGCTTGGCAGGACTCGTCGGTTTGCACGGCGACGGATGCCGTGTCCTCCGGCATGACCGCCTCGTCCGTGTGTGTCCTCGAGGACGCACGAAAGGTGGTCACGGTCACCGTGCACGTGCGCCGGTGGGTACCAAAATGCCGTTGTTGGCACTGAATGCTGCAATAGAGGGCGTTCTCGCAGGGGCATGACATGAGCGTCGTGCTCGCTTTGCCGCACATCGCGCAGAACGAGTGAAGTAGCGGCCCTTTTCGCGCGCGCGAGCACACCGACTTGTGCGTCGGCCAATCGGCGCGCTGGCACGTGGTATTGCAGTAGTATGCCTGACGGCAAGGGCACTGCATGAGTTCAAGGCTCTTTTCCGCGCAGTGAGCGCACTGCGCGGTGGCCTGCTGCACCATCTGGAAGAAGTTCATCGTGATCGAATCGATAAATAAAATGGTGGTGTGTGTTGGAACGGCGCGTGTGAAACTGTCGGTGTGTGAATCGGGGCGGGACGCAACGGAGAGCCCTCCTCCTCCCACCAACCGACCCCGACTGACGGGTGGTTAACGTCAATGCCCAATTCCACGCACTCGCCGACCAGCCGGATTGCGCGAGACGGAAAATGAAATTGTCCAACCTTCGTGTCTGTTCCTGGTGCGGTCGGGCTGAATCGTTCCCGTGTGGATGGAAAGAAGGAAGGACGCAATGTCCGCCGCTGGGGGTCCGCTCGCTGAGGGCCCCTCATTCTGCCTTTTCAGTCGCATTCATGTTCGCAACCAACGGCAGCGTCCGGGTAGCCGTTGCTTGCTCGGCTCTCGTCCAAGGAAGCATCTTGCGGAACGAGGATGTGGATGAACTCACATTTTGAAGCTGCACGTCCAGTAACGTCCCAGTCATACTCCCCTGAAGTCATCCAGCAGCGTCGCCGCCTGTTCAGCCAACAATTCGTCGCTCGTGTTCTACAGCGTTCCGGCCTTCGTCCAGCACAACCAGCAAAAGCATCCTCCTGGTCTGTTCCGCCATGAGAGCCAGCCGCTTTTGTCGCGTCGTGTGGAGGCGCAGTAGTGATAGAATGTACTGACGCAGTCCTTGACCTAGAAGGAGAGCTCGCGACAGCGCTTCATCAGTGAAGCACACCGCCTGCGGCGAGGCGTTCTTCGGCAGTCGGATCCTCGGAAGTAGCCCAAGACAGCGGTCGTGTGCACGTCCGCCGTAGTGTCGCCGTCAAAAAAAGTGAAATTTTCCGCTGAACTCGTCCCCAGACTTGACGCCTCAGACATGCGGTCGATTTGTGGTGGCAGCGGACTCCTCGTAACACGTGAGAGCCCTCCTTCCTGCTGGACAGCCGGTGACATGATCACGGCTTCTCTGAGATACATCATGTCGTGAGGGTCGATGTTTGCTTGCGCAATCCGGTTGGCCAAAGCAATCATCCGTGTTCGGTCCGAAAAGACGGCTTGCTCTGCAGGTGAAATTGTAGTGCGACCGCATTAGCGATCGAGGATTCGTGTCGTGAAGAATTTGCAACGTAGGCGGTCCCCGATGACTGACAGGGCGTCCGTGGTGGTGGCGAAAGCCTTCGTGTCGGCGTCGAGGGCATCGTAGTGACGTTGGGGGATCAGTCGGGCTTCGAGGAGGTGATTTTGTACGCCCGTCGGAAGTGGAGTCGAAACTGAAAATATTAATTTGCTTTCTTTCTGTAAAGAATAGTTGTTGAACAATGTGGTTTGCTTCTCAAATCATCTTCTCTTCGTATTTTTAAGGCGCGTGAAAACTACGTACTGTAGAAGCAATGGGTAATCCGCGGCATGAGCGGAGGAGAGGTGGCTTTTGAGCGATCGTGGCAGCGCTGATCGCTTCGAACCACAGATGTTGAGAGCACGTAAATTGGATTTGGGGGTCAAGTGCTATACCGCTCGCGCACCATTGCTAGCTGACGCCGCCACAGCAAGCGGGTCGCCATCACCTCTGGCGGGTCCGGTTGCTGCGAGCTTGACGGTGGACCTCCCTCGTGTGGGGGTTGCGGCCACCGCAGGTCGCCTTCAGCCGAGGCTGAGAGAGAGGAGGACGGTGGAGTCTGCACCGCGGCCGCCAGGACCAAGTCATCGTTGGCGAAGTCCAAGGCCAAATCGCGAACACGATGAGCGGTGAACTGCAAGCGGAAGGCTTCGGTGCTGCTGAGACCTGCAGCTGTTCCTGCTGCGTTGTGCCCCCCAATCACCTTCGCAGAAACAACAACGCAATGCCACCGTCCCCCACCATCGCAGGGGCCGTTGCCGGCGGCCTGGTCACGACGACGTGGCCCCTCCTCCGCGACGTCGTCGAGGAGGAGCTGCAGGGCGCCCGCGAGCACACGCCGGCAAAGCCGTCGTCGCGGGTTGCCATCGACGGCACGGCATGGGAGATCATCACACAAACAACGCTCCCACACGTCCGACAGGGTGACCGCCGCTCCATGACGGGAGATCAACAATCGCACCACGGAGTAGGCCGCCTGGCGTTCCATCCAGACGGAGACGCCGCGTCCTTCCGCAACCGCGGCGGTCGTGCTGCATCGTGAGGATGGAGGCTCTGCCGCTGCCGGCGGGTGGGATGCCCGTTCATCCACAAGACGATCCTCATCGCCACCGCGGCGGCGACTCGACCCTCCACGACGGGGCTCCCTTGCGGCGCGAAGGGCACGGTCGCGAAAGTCCATCCCCTGTCGGAGCCTAGCCTGGGGGCGGCGCCATGTGATGTTTAAGAATGACCGACTCTGGGTGCGGTGGGTGGGTGCGGTGACGTCACACACTACGCTTCGCACTCAGGGGTGGCCGTGCATGTGGGAAGGTGGGTGCGGTGGGGAGGGTACCCATCTCGGGGAACACGGGAGGAGGAAATCACATTGCAGCAGAACATGTTTGACTATCGAACGGAATAACACCACAGGAACCAGACGAAAACGGGAGGGAGATAGAACTGCATCTAGAAATGGGGGTAAGCACAGGAGAACGCCGTCGGGCCCCCCCGCTGCTTGGCTCGGCTTGAGGAGAGGGCTACTCCTCCTCCCCGCCGTAGGACGGCGGGCCCGCAAGGCCGAGGCCCCCCGGCGGCGCCAGGGCGTGCTGCCCCTGCAAGTGGTGAAACAGCCAGTGGTAGCCCGACGGCGGCGCGCCACTCGTGGCTGATGGGACCGTGGCGATGTGCAGACCTGGACCCGTCCCGCGGCCCGCCCCGCCGCGAATCGTACCGGCGCCGCGGCCTCCCGTAGCGGCTGCCGCGCCAGTTATCGTCGTGTTGCCCGTCGTCGGTCCGCCGGCCACCAGCTGAGGGGCGATGTGCCGGTACACAATGCACTGCGTCGTCTCAAGTTGCAGACTCGATACGGCCCCCAGAGGGGGTGGCGGCCCACGCGGGGGCATCGCCGTGGTAAGGCCCCCAGGCGGCTCACCGCCCAAAGCCGCAATGCCGCCAGCGGCGTCGTCTTCCGTGGCAAGCGCCGCGAGCGCCTCGATCTGTGCATCACGGAGCTGAAAAACGTTCATCCGCGCACCGAGCAGCATCCGACGGCGGTGGCGCTCCGTTTGCTCTTCCAACTTTCGGCGATCCTTGTCGGTATCACGGCGACTCGCTATGGGCGCGCGACTTGAGGCGGGCTGTGCCGCACCAGCAGTGGCATTTGTGGTGGTCGGCTGCTTGGCACCACCAGTCGCTAACGGAGGAGGTGGGCTCGGGGCAGCGCCGCCCGAGTGGGTCGCTTTGGGACCGCCGGTGGGCAACTCGGACGACGTGGCCGTGTTGCTGGAGACGGGTCCCCGGAAGCTTTGTGACCGGTGCGGCAGCGACGCAGCAGGCGCCGGTTTCCCAGCCGATGTCGCCGTCGTTTGCAACACTCGCACGGGATCGCCCGATTTTGACCGGTGCATGGCATGTCCCATGTTGAGTGCGGTACTGTTGCTTCCTGAACTCGTCGTTGTGTGGCCTAACGATGACGACGCGGCCAGCAACGTCGCAGTGGACGTCGACGACGCCGTGCTCCCCCCTACGATGGCTTGTGCCGAGGCGTTGCGCTGAAGGGACGACCCTGCGCCGCTCCCCTTCTCAGCGTCGCGCTTCTCGCGTTCGGCTTTCAGTTCGGTTTGGCGGGCCTCGAAGCTAGCCGTGGTCGGCGCCACGGCCAGTTCGGCTGCAACGCGCATGATTTCGTCGTAGACGAGCATTTTCTCCGGGTCACTGCACGGATAAATGCGCTGAAAGTTGACCGAACGCCGGTCCTCCTGCAAGAAAATTTCGGCGACTGCTGGATCCACCGGGTACGACGGGGTCGGTGCAGCCGCCGCGTTTCCGGCCGCCTCCGGGAGCTTGCTGGGGACCCCGACTGGCGTCGACGGCGTTGAAGACAGGGACATCACAAACTCGGCCGACGTCGGAGGGGCGGCCGTCACGTTCACGTGATGCTGCACGGGAGGCGGCAGCGAGGATGCGGTCCCCGATGGCCCCGCGGCAGAAGCAGCTGGCGGCTGGCCGCCCCCCATCATGAGACGCCGTTCGAAATTGGCGCGGTCGCGCTCAGCAGCTTTCATTTTGTCCTGGCCGGTGACGCCCACAATGCGCCATACTTCGGATAGCAACGAGTGCTTGATGCGGTGGTCGAGCGGCGTGTCGCAGCTGAACGAGGGAGTGTGGTTCACCTCCATCAGCCACGGCTTCAGCTTCTCGTCGATCAAAATGTCGAATCCGAGCACTTCGAAGATCGTGAAGCCGTCGTTGCAGTGTGGAAAGCAGGTGGTGTACGCGTGCGCGACCAGCGGCTGCGCGGACAGGATGGTCTTGGTCACGAGGTGTTGCACCCGCTCCCACAATTTGACGAAGCTGTGGCCTAGGCTTTCCACGTACTGCATAAAGAAGGCGAAGTCGCGCTTGTTGCCGACGTCACCGCGCTCGCCGTCGCTGTTAAACACGAAGTTCTCCGAGTGCTTGTTGACGGCGTAGTTGGTCAAGTGCATGCTGGTTTGCACCATATTTTCATCAGTCGGCTTCTGGTAGTCGTCTGCACACATGCGCACAAGGCCGTCGTTGAAAATGTGGATAGACGGGTGCCGCATCGACGTGACTAGCACGTAGACACGCAAGTCAAACTTCTTCTTGTCAATGAGCAAAGGTCGCATGACGTACTCCTGCGCGACGAAACTTTCAAGGTCTTCGACCGCGTTGATCGGGTCCTTCGTGAGCACGATGCCGCGGCCCTGGCAGCCGGCGTTTGGTTTCAGAATAAAAACTCGCTTGACGTTTCCAAGCGATTGCACATGCTTGAGAAAATGCGTCTTCTCGCTGCGCAACGACCAAGTCCGCGGCACGTTGGTGTAATGCTCCGGTAGAACTTTGCGCATCCGGTTCATGGTCAAGCCGAGATAGACTTTTCGAGTCAGATGGTACATCGACGGGAAGTGATTGGTGCGCTGCCACGGCTGCAGCTTCACGAGTTTCTGCCAGGGTAGAATCGTGTCCGTCCACAGCAAGTTAAAGTCGTAGCGTTCCAGATCGGGATCCTCTTCCACAAGATATCCAAATTCCTGTGCAAGTTCTTTAATCACGGGATATTTGCTGAGACTGTAATTGACAACTGCCTTCCTCTCTTTCTTTTTCCGCTTCTTGGGGACACCCGCCGTACTTGTGGCAGGCATGGCGAGACCTGGGCCGCCTGTTGGGACCGGCGCCGTGCTAATCAATTTCCCCATCGGCGTCGGGGCGACCAGCGACGGTGCCGCTGTAGCATTCCGACCTCCCCCCTCGTCATCGTCCTCGGAGAGTGGATCCAGTTGCCCACTGGGCCGCGTCGTCGCTGGTACGGCGGCGGCAGCGTCCCGAGTGCGGCCTCCTGCCGCTCGAGACAGCTCGTCGGCTTCGACGTCGTCGTCATCAGCGGCCGGCAGGGTCGCGGCGGGGACGACGGTGCGTGGGGACGACACTTTCGCGACGGCGGCGTCGCTGGATGTCGCCGCGGTGCCGAGGGCGACCTTGGTCATCACGACAACCGGCCGCCCGGCAGCCGCCAGCGTTTGAGACGCCGACATGACGCGCGACAAAGAGAGGACAACGTCTTCTTGAAGCTGACCAGGGAGGAAGACAACAGCTCAACGGTGGGGCCCAGGTGGTAGGTAGAAGTGGGGAGTGTTCGGGGCTGTTTCTATCGGTGGCGCCGGGAACGGTAGGGGCCTCCAAACCGTCGCCGTTGCATCGTGTGGACTTGGCGGGGCAGCACCGCTGCGCGACGGCTGACACACGCCGACGCCGCTGTCGCCACGACGTCCGCATCTCGAGACGTGTCGTCACGCACATCGCATTCGTCATCTTCGAGGTCAGCGCTTTGCGCACCACGGAGAAGCGCCGCCTGGGCTGATAGGTCGTGACCAGACAGGCCACGGTAGCACGCCCGCGCTGTTAAGATCGCCCTGGCCGAGCCGGCACGAGTCGCTGAGGCCATGATGTTCTTCGCCGCTGCGAGCGTAATCGCCGACGACCCGAGCGAGGGCTAGTTTCTCACCCGAGCTGTCCCTGCGCCGAGATCGCGGCACAGACAAGTTCGGCACGGGAGCTCTCCACAATGGATTTGTAGAGGGCGTTCTTGCGCGCTCCACGTTCAGCGAAGAGCT
>ERZ1292633.4126-Hain-H41-02um-R1-4126-length-13629-cov-6_pt1 | contig 13629 bp, 21 predicted proteins | sample MGYA00564406_ERZ1292633 | MGnify/ENA primary metagenome ERZ1292633 (study PRJEB36523, sample SAMEA6512639) | groundwater metagenome | collected 2019-01-08 | study: AquaDiva: Metagenomics assemblies of 32 groundwater samples
AAAATATTTTGTTTGGCGTTGATTTCAGGAATCAATAGAATCTGACCGATGCTTAGCTTGTACGGGTCAATAAGCCCATTCGCTTCCGCCAGACGTTCGAGGGTCATATTGTTTTTGAGGCTAACCGGATAAAGCGTATCACCAGCGACGACTGTATAGGTTTCGCTGGGTTGACTAAGTCGATCAGCCGCCGCCACCGCAGTTGGCACGCCAGTCACAGGTGTTGAACTAGAATCTGTTGGCGTCGGCGTCGCGGACACGTTTGTTTCTAAAGTTTGACTCGGCGTCGGCGTGGCTATTGATGTCGTTTCAGTTGTGGTAGCTTGCTCCGCGACCACCGCGCGTCGGTTAAGATGGTTTTGTAAAACGGTGGCTTTTGTCGCAAAATAGGCGGTTGACCCAGCCAGAGTGGCCAAAACGAGTAATAAGCCATTAATTACCCAGCGATTCATGATGTACTCCTTTGTCTCCAGCCTACCACGATTTTGGCAGATCCGAGCGATTGAGCCTGATTTTGGACTCGATCAAAGATATATAACGTACCAGTTGTTCCCTGAATTTGGATAAAGGCCAGACTCTGCCCGTCTGGAGCGTAGGCTGGTCGGCTTTCTTGCCCAGCCAGGGCAGAGAGGCGTTTCGGCTCATTGCTATCCTTCGTTAGTTCAAAAAGATCACCCTGCTGGCCCGGCCCGTCGACAAACGCTAGGCTGTCATCAGACGCCCAGGTGAGATCATAGGGAACACGGTTGGTAAAGCTCGCTCTTTTTTCGGGACTGCCACCATTAGTGGAGAGGAGAAGAATCTCGCCGCCGCCAGCTGGATCAGTGGTTTGACGAACATAGGCAAGTTGTTGACCGCTTGGTGAAAATATGGGTTGGGTCAGCGGCAGATTATCACGGACGAGGATTTTTTTCGCCGTTCCATCCCTATTCGCCAAAATCAGCGAAAAACCGTAGTCAGCCTCGGCATTAGAAAAGCTAACATAGGCAATATGGGTGCCGTCCGGGCTAAAGACCGGCGGCCAGGGAGCCGTAAAATCAGCAATCAGCCTAGTAGCCAGACCACTGCCATCCAGCTTAATGGCCCAGAGGCTGCCGCCAAAGTCTTGCGTCGCCTCCCCCATCAGGGCTATTACTTCGCTGCCCGTGGCCGTCATATTGCCGATTAATTTAAGTTTGAGCGTTTCGTCTTTATCGGTGTACATCACCTGACGTTTTTGCGTTGCAGGATTCACGATTACGATCTGGTTAACTCCACCACTCGTCATTAAAACTACCAGATCATAGTCAGCCGCCGCTTTAGTAACGCTTGGCGTGGTGGTTGTCTTATTAACTATAACTTGAGGGGGCGTTAGAGAAGAGGTCGGCGAAGATAACTGGTTTTGACCGGCAACATCAACTGGTGTCAACCGACCGGCCCAGATGGCAAGCCCCACGACCGCGGCTATAAAAACGAAGCTTGTTAAGCCCCGCCAGCCTCGACTATTGCGACGCATCATCCGCTCCTTATATCCTACAGATCAAATTTAATCATAGGTTCGCATGACAAGCTGGGCGCGGAATTGGCGCATGGTTTCAATAATAACCGAGACAATAATTAAGAGGCCCGTACCACCCAGAACGAGGGTTTGCGTATGGGTAGCCAGTTTAACCATAAACGGCAAGACGGCAATCAAACCGAGGAAGAGAGCGCCGGCCAAGGTGATGCGAGAAACTATAAAGCCAAGATAGCGAGCTGTTTCCGTGCCTGGTCGCACACCAGGAATAAAGCCGCCCTGTTTTTGAAGATTCTCGGCCACCTGGGTTGGTTGAAAAACAATCGAGGTATAAAAGTAGGTAAACAAGACCACCAGAATAAAGTAGGCGCTGCTGTAAAACGTATTATTTTCAAACCAGCGATTAATGGCGTTGCCAACCGCTTGAACATTGGCATTAGCCGCCACAATGAGAAAGCGCGCCGCAAGAGGAGGAAAGAGCATTAAAGAGATGGCAAAGATAATAGGAATAACCCCGGCCGTCGTCACGCGAATAGGCAAGTGGGTGTTGACGCCTCCCAGGGTATTACGGCCGCGCATCCGGCGGGCATAGGTAACCGGAATTTGTCGTTCGCCCTCCGTCACAAAAACAATGGCGGCGGTCGCAACCAGCGCAAAGACAACAAAGCCAGCCGTAATTAGGGCTTGTTCAGGTCGAAAGTCGTCAAAGTTGAGGCGACCATTAAAAATCCGGATACCCATTAAATCCACCGTATTTTTGATACTGGCTGGTAAGCGCGCCAAAATGCCGACCGCAATAATTAAAGAGATACCATTGCCTAAACCGCTTTCGGAAATAAGTTCACCCAGCCACATCAGGAGAAGCGTGCCCGCTGTGGCCACCAAAAGCATCGTCACTAGGTCGAACGCTGACCAAGAAGAAATAACACCTTGACTCTTTAGGAGCAGAAGAGTGCCGAAAGTCTGAATTATCCCCAAGGGGATTGTCGCCAGACGGGTGTACTGGGTAATCTTTTGTCGGCCATACTCACCTTCTTTTTGAAGCTGCTCCAGAGAAGGGACCACAATCGTTAAAAGTTGAAAAATAATCGAACTGGTGATGTACGGGCTCACTCCAACGAGAACGATAGAGAAGTTGCGGAGTCCTCCGCCCGAGAAAAGATCAATCAGATTGAAGAGATCGTTATTCGTAAAGAAATTACGAAGCTCGGTCTCGTTGACACCTGGCAGGGGAATATGCGAAAGTATCCGATAAATGGCCAGCAGAGCAATGGTCATGAGGATACGGCCACGCAGATCGCGAAGGAGCCAGATTTTTTTCAAATTGGCAAACATAATTGTGCTCATCCTAGCAAGAGGAATCAGGGAAGTCAAAGGTTGGCAGGTACCCAATAAACTAGACACATAGTCTGCGTAATTGGGTACCTGCCACTTTCATTAGCGAGTACGTGCCTGACGCGATCAGGCAGCCGGGAGAATAGCTCCGTCGAAATAGAGTCCTAAATTCGTTTGCTCGCGACGGCTTCCTCGACCGTCTTGGCGAAGTCAAAGATCTTATACAGATCCGTGATATTAAAGATGTGCATGAGCTGCTTGTTTGGCACCACGAGTTTCAGACTCGCATCTTCCTACAGAGTATTGACAACTCTAACGTTAGACTTTAGACTTTTATCTATGAACACCCTGCTCAAAACAATCGATGCCAAGCGAAAAGAACTAGCGGTCTTCGAACCGTTGCCAGTTGATTTAGTCAAAAACCTGGAGGAGTGGTACAAGATTGAACTGACCTACACCTCAAACGCGATTGAGGGTAATACGCTCACCAGGCAAGAAACAGCGTTGGTCGTTGAGAAACACATCGCCGTGGAAGGGAAAAGCCTGCAGGAGATCCAGGAAGCGGTGAATCATGCCGCGGCCTATGACTACGTCAAAGAACTAGCCAAAACGAAGCCCGAACGAATGGCCCTCACCCAGAGCGATGTGCTCGACATCCACCGCCACATTTTGAAGAATATCGACGACACCAACGCTGGCCGCTACCGAAGCGTAGCGGTGCGCATCACTGGGGCGAATGTCATCCTGCCGAATCCGCTCAATGTGCCGGAACTCATGGATACGTTCTTTGCCTGGCTGACCGGTGCGAGGACCGACCACATCGCTACGATTGCGGCTGATGCGCACTTCAAATACGTCTCAATTCACCCGCACACCGACGGCAACGGCCGGACGGCTCGCCTCTTGATGAACCTCCTGCTCATGCAAGTTGGGCTCCCGCCAGCCGTGATTCACAAGGAAGATAGGCGCAAGTACCTCACTTCACTCGAAAAGGCCCAGACGACGGGCGATCTTGGAGACTATTACATCCTGATCTATGAGGCCATCGACACCTCGCTCGATATGTACCTGCAAGCTGCCAATCCGCCGCTTGAGCTTGAGGATGAGCCCAGCAGCGAACCAGTCAAGGCAGGGTTACTCAAAATTGGCGAAGTTGCGGAGCGAACCGGCGAACACTTCAGTACGATTCGCTTTTGGAGTCAGCAAGGTCTGCTCGATGTTGCTGACTACTCACCAGGTGGCTATCGGCTGTTCGCTCCCGATACGATTGAACAGGTCAAGGAGATTAACCGGCTCAAGCGTGAAGAACGACTGACCCTACCTGAGATCAAACGACGGCTCAAGGGGATCAGCCAGCCAAATAATTAACAGCACGTGATACTGTACGATTTTAGAAATTGGAAATTGGGGACGAAATTGGGGACGGTTCTCTTAAACTCTTAAATTGGGGACGGTTCTCTTTTACTCTGATGTTTAGCTATTTGTTATAAAATGAGTTAAATTGGGGACGGTTCTCTTTTACTCTGATGTTTAGCTATTTGTTATAAAATGAGTCTGCTGATAGAACCCCGATTCCTTTTGCCAAAGAGCTATTAGGGGTTGTGTGTCTAAGAGAGATATTATAAACTCCAAGTTCTGTATTCAGATCACAAAAACTTTGCTTAAAATCTGTTAATATCAATATCAATAGATAAATATGTCAGAAACTCTCCTCTTTCAATTAGGTCGGGAACGACGTCTGGCTCTGGCGGAATTGGCGGCCGTTGTCGCCCCTCTGGGGCAGCTTAAAGATGGCTCGGCGCAAACGGCCCTTATTCAGTTCGAAAAAGAAGTTGACCCGCCAGAACTTCAAGACCGACTTGGCGGTGTTATTAAAATTGGTCGAATCTTAGCCAAGCTACCCCTGACGGCAACCAGAAATGAGCTCGGTTTGAGTTTATACCAAGACCTCCATCGTCGGCCAATCCGCGATTTCGGGATCAGCTTTATCGATGGACACTGGTCAAAACAAGACCGAGATCAGCTCGGCCTATTCGTTAAACGTCAAGTCAAAAATAGCGGTGGTGCCGTCCGTTTTGTCAGTGGGAGCGAAACGCAACTGCCAAGCGTCTTGGTTCGCGATCAGCTATTGGGCCGTGGACGGGAGTATCTGATAGTTTGGACAAGCGAGGCGATCGTCATCGGTGAAACGATCACGGTTCAAGCCTGGAAAAGTTGGAGCGTTCGCGATTTTGACCGGCCAGCCCGTGATCCACGCCGTGGGATGCTGCCACCTAAATTAGCCCGCATGATGATTAATCTTGGTCAGTTCACACCCGAAACGACAATCCTTGATCCATTTTGCGGGGTAGGAACTGTCCTCCAAGAAGCCTTGCTTCTAGGGCATAAACACGTGCTCGGCAGTGATCGCAACGAACTAGCTCTAGCTGCCACCAAGGCCAATCTTGATTGGTTACAAGTTCACTTTGCCACAAAAATAGGAACGATTCGCCTCATCCAGAGCTCGGTGGAGAGTTTGCAGGAGCAGCAGATTAGGACCGAGGCTCCACTGGGAATCGTATCGGAGGCCGATTTGGGGCCGCCAGACTTAGTCAGGCTGACACCTACCGCCCGAAAAGAACGCTTCTTACCCCTTATGACACGTTATACAAACTGGCTGGAGGCCCTTTTCGGCTTACTTAACCAGGGTGAACGTTGTGTTTTAGCCTATCCTATACTTCGCGACCCCGAAACGGCTTTACCGGTTGTCGAGGCAGCCGAAAAAATGGGTTGGCAGATTCAATCTGTTATTCCAGAAGCTTGGCTGATGCATCCGGCGACAGAGGGCAGGCGAACGCCAATCGTGACCTATGCTCGGCCAGATCAACTCGTCGGCCGTCAAATAGTTGTTCTCAAAAAAACGTAGAACCAGATTTCAGACATCTAAGGCGGTTTTTTGGGGAGTTATTTTGGCTAGCTCATTCAAGAGCTTTTTCGTGAGTTTAATTTGTTTGGACCAGTTCAGGGCTCGCAATTGTTCGGTTTTTCCCACCAACTTAAAGAGGCCGTGATGTTTTTCTTGCTTGTTGATAAGGCCGGCTTTCAGGAGCGCGCCGGGGGTGATGCGACCCTTGGGAATAGCGATTAAGACCTGGTTAATCTGAACAGTCACGGCTTTTTTATGCACCGAGCGGAAGCCGCGCTTTTTAGGCAGACGCATGATAAATGGACTTTGACCACCTTCAAAGCGGCGTGGCAACTTAAAACCGGTGCGGGCGCGTTGGCCTTTGGTACCGCGACCAGCGGTTTTACCCTGACCAGCCGAAAGGCCACGGCCAACGCGGCGCTTTGTTTTGCGGACCGGAGCGGTCAACTCATGCAACTTCATTAGTTCCCCTTGGTGTTTTTTTAGCCCGAGCTTTCGTTTTTGTGATTGGTTTAGGTAGAGCTTCTGGGGTAGTTCCGTCAGCCACGATTTCAGCAGCCACGGTTTCTATCTCACTGGCCGCTTTTATTGTCGGATGGGAACGCGCGCTACCAGTTAAGCGCAGCTTTTCAAGGGCCCGAAGCGTCGCCGTAACGTTATTGATCTTGTTATTACTCCCTAAAACTTTGGAACTGATATTCTTGATACCGGCCAGTTCAATCACCGCTCGCACTGAACCCCCGGCGATAACCGAAGTGCCGGCGGGAGCGGGTTTGAGGAGGATCCGCGCGCTGCCGAAGAAAACATTGATACTATGGGGAATGGTGTCATTAATAATGGGCGCGGTGATCAAGCTCTTCTTAGCCGCCGTGACCGCTTTTTGAATAGCCGCCGCGACTTCACCGGCTTTTGCAACACCCATCCCGACCTTGCCGGCTCGGTTACCAACTACTACCAGAGCACGAAAGCGAAGCCGTCGGCCACCAGCCACCGTATAAGAAACTCGGTCGACTGAAACGACTCGTTCTTCGAATTCACTTTTTGGTTTGTCGTCCAGATGAAAGTCAGCCATAGTTTAACTCCTTAAAAGAGTAGTCCACCGGCACGGGCGCCCTCGGCGAGCGATTTAATGCGTCCATGATAGCGATAACCACCCCGATCAAAAACAATGGTGGTTATCTTCTTGACGCTGGCTTTTTCCGCAATCAGCGCTCCCACGGCGTTAGCTTGTTCACTTTTGGTCTGCTTAGCCTTTTTTGTCAGTTCACTGTCACTAGCGAAAAGAAGCGTCTCTCCAAGCGTATCATCAATCAATTGGGCGCTAATATGACGCAGGCTACGGAAGACTGCCAGGCGTGGCCGCTGGCTCGTACCAGCCAGTCGGGCGCGCAAGCGCCGATGACGACGGACTCGAGGTTGCATTGTCAGAATTCTAACGGACATTAGAGACTCCTTCGTTTAGGCAGAAGCGGATTTGGCGGCCTTACCGGGTTTTAGACGAATCACTTCGTCGCTATAACGAATACCTTTACCTTTGTAGGGTTCAGGTTTACGAACTTGACGAATCTTGGCCGATGTTTCACCAACCAGTTGCCGATCAATTCCCTCGACAAAAATCGAAGTATTTTTTTCAACGTTAAAGCTAATGCCAGCCGGCGCCGTAATTCTGACCGGATGAGAAAAACCAACAGACAAGACCAGGTCATTACCGGAAACTTCAGCCCGATAACCTGTCCCTTTCATCTCCAAGCGACGAGTATAGCCTTCGGAAACACCCGTGATCATATTACTGATCAACTGACGATAGAGGCCATGCAGGGCTTTGGTTTGGCGGGTGACGTGTTTAGGCTTAACAGTTACTTCGGTTGGCAAGATGGTGACTAAAATCGTCGGCACTAGGCGCTGATCGAGTGATCCGCGCGGACCTTTAACTGTAATGGCGGTATCCGTCATTTCGAGAGTCACGCCAGCGGGAACCGGAACGGGTTTTTGGCCAATCCGGCTCATAGACCCTCGCCCCTGATAACTTCACAAATAAGCTCGCCACCAATACCCAGTTTTTTCGCGTCACGATCAGCTAAAATACCCTCTGGAGTCGAGAGAATAATTGTGCCATAGCCGCCCTTGGGACGTGGGATCTGACTGACTGAAGCATAGACCCGACGGCCCGGTTTAGACAGGCGACGGATGCGACCCACAACCGGGGTGCGGTGGTCGTATTTCAAAACAATTTTCAGATGTTCGCGGGCTTCTTCGGTACCTGGTTCGATAGTGACAGAGCTAAGATAACCCTCGCGAACGAGGACTTTCAAAACCGCGAGGTTACTCTTCGAAACCGGCGCCGTGATCTCTTCTTTTGCAACGGCGTAAGCGTTTCGAATCTTGGTTAGGAGATTAGCCAGGGTATCCATTATTTACTCCTCACACTACCAGGAAGCCTTAAATACACCCGGCACTTGGCCGGCTGAAGCATATTTACGAAAACATATGCGGCACAAGCCAAACTTACGCATATAGCCGCGCGGCCGCGCACATTGGCCACAGCGATTGCGGTGTCGAACTTTGAACTTGGGCTTCATATTATTTTTGGCAATCCAAGCGGTTTTACCCATATATATCCTTTAGCCTTAACTCTTAATTAACGGAAAACCAAGCGCGGCTAAAACTTTCGCGCCCCGGGCAGCCGAGCGGGCATTCAAAACAAGCGTGACTTCTAAACCTCGAACAACATCGAGATTTTCATAGGCAATCTCGGGAAAGACCGAAAGATCTTTGAGGCCAACCGTAAGATTACCGCTCCTGTCGAAACTTTTAGGTGAAATACCCCGAAAGTCGCGAACGCGCGGCAAAACAATCCGGATAAACCGTTCGAGGAAATCATACATCCGATTACCCCGTAAGGTCAAGGCGAGACCAACCGGCTCATTCGCTCGGAGCTTAAAACTGGCAATCGCTTTTTTTGAACGGCGAATATTCGGTTTTTGACCAGCAATTGTGCCAAGCACGCCAAATACTCGGGCAATCTTTTTTTCATCGTGACGATGTTCATTTAAACCGACATTGATCGTAACTTTACGAACCCGAGGAACGGCCATAACATTCGCTAAACCGAGCTCTTTGGCAAGCTCTGGGAGGGCTTGTTGATAGACGCTACGCAGACGATCCATTATGACTCCTTCCCAGCCAGCGACTCGTGGCAATGTTTGCAGATTCGGTGGCGTGAACCATCGCTCTCGATGCGCATGGCCACGCGGGTCGGTTTTGAACAATGAGGACAAACGACCATCACTCGAGCGATTGGGACAGGGGCGGCCACCGCAATAATACCGGACGGCGCGGTGGATTTACGGGCCCGTCGGTGTTTTTTAACGATATTCAAGCCATCAACAATGAGGCGATCGGCGCGAGGAAAAACTCGAGCGACCAGCCCACGCTTACCGCGATCTTTGCCGGCGAGCATTTGAACGGTGTCACCTTTTTTGACTTTAAGTAGCATGCAATACCTCAATAATCTACAGAACTTCGGGAGCAAGCGAGGCAATTTTGACATAGCCGCGATCGCGGATTTCACGGGCCACCGGCCCAAAGACACGGGTGCCACGAGGAGAACCGTCAGCATTAATCAAAACAACAGCATTATCATCAAAACGGATATAGCTGCCGTCTATTCGTCCGTTGGCCGCCCGCGTTCGAACAATAACCGCCCGAACAACACTCTTTTTCTTAACCGTCGCTTGCGGGGTGGCAGCTTTGACCGTCCCAATAATAATATCCCCAAGTGTCGCTCGATCTTGAGCGGCTCCACCCAGAACGCGGATACACATCACTTGACGCGCACCGGTATTGTCGGCGACGGAAAATCGGGAATACTGTTGAATCATAGAGCCTCGGTTTCCTTAACTTCTTCTGGGGTTTCGTTCGGCTTTACTTCTTTTTGATCAGCCGTGTCGTTAACTGCCGCTAAGATATCTTCTTCACTGGCAATTTCGGTGGCGGGCGCCGTGGCTGCTACCAGACGGCGACGAATCAACCAATGCTTAGTTTTGGAGAACGGTCGATGTTCTTCAATTTCAACCTGATCGCCAAGCACATACGTGTTGGCAGGGTTGTGGGCGACAAAACTCGTGTTAAGACGATAGCGTTTGCCATAAAGCGGATGGCGTCGCATTGTTTCAATCGTCACGAGAGCAGTCTCGGCCATTTTAACAGAAGTAATGGTTCCAATCAAGCGACGGCGGGGCATTGTTACTCCTTTACCGCGGCAGCGGTGACTAGCTGTATTTGTTCAAGGATCTGACGGGTCAGATGCTCTCGAAGTAAGGTCTGGAGACGAGCAATTAATTTTCGAGTTGCCCGAATTTCATCAGTTTTTTTAATTTTCCTTAAGGTTACGCCGAACTGAAGTTCGAGTAATTTTTTTTCAGCCGCTTTCAAATCAGCAACCAGGGAGGTCTGATCTTTGGCACGCAATTCGGTGAGTAAGTCACGGCGTTTCATCGGTTCTCCTTTGTCAGAAAAAGGGTTTTGACAGATAGTTTATGGGCCGCGAGACGAAGCGCCTCACGGGCAGTCTCTAGCGGGACGCCGGCTAATTCAAAAACCATTTGCCCGGGACGAACAACCGCCACAAAATGGTCGACCGCCCCTTTGCCACCACCCATGCGCGTTTCGGCTGGTTGTTTAGTTACCGCTTTATCCGGAAAAATGCGAATCCAAACTTGACCGCCACGGCGGATATAGCGGGTCATGGCGCGACGAGCGGCTTCGATTTCGCGAGCGCTCACCCAGCCGCGTTCGAGACTTTTAAGCCCAAACTCGCCAAAATCGAGACGGCTACCCCGAAACGAAAGTCCACTCATGCGACCGCGATGATGCTTCCGATATTTCATTTTTTTAGGCAAGAGCATAGTAGGTCCTTTGCAATTTCTTACTGCTCGTCGTCGAGCGTGTGATCGACGTAGAGGCCGCGATGAATCCAGACTTTCACGCCAATGGTGCCAAAGGTGGTTTGGGCTTCCGCTAAACCGTAGTCAATATCCGCCCGAAAAGTGGAAAGTGGCACCGAACCATGGGTAAACTTTTCGGTGCGGGAGATCTCCACACCACCGAGGCGGCCCGAAGCCGTAATCTTAATGCCTTTGGCCCCGGCCTGCAAAACTCGTTCCGAGGCTTGGCGTATGGCTCGTCGGTGGCCAATCCGTCGCTCAATTTGGCTGGCGATCGTTTCGGCAACGAGCTGGGCCCAGAGTTCGGGTGTTTTAATTTCGATGACGTCAATTTTTAGCTTACTGCCATCGGTTTGGCCCGCCCGGTGGCCAGTGGTTTTCTTTACGTCTGGCTGTTTATCGAGGCCTAGAAGCGATTCGAGAGAGGCGCGTATTTCGGCCAAGCCAGAACCAGCCCGGCCAATAATCAATCCGGGTTTAGCCGTATGTAAAATGATATGGATTTGTCCGCCAATAGTACGTTTAATTTCTATTTTACCGACGGCCGCCGTCCGCCCAAAACGCTTGTCGAGCGCATCTCGAACCTTGAGATCTTCCAGAAGCCTGGCCGCGTAGTCTCGTTCAGAAAACCAGCGCGATTGCCAATCACGTGTCAGGGGGAGTCGATTGCTACGTGGATTAATCTTTTGACCCATCTTAACCTCTCTTCGCTCGGAAATTCGAAATCAGAAATTCGAAATTCGAAACTACCATTCGGATTGTTACTGTTTTAGTCATTTGGATTTGTTTCGAATTTGGTGCTTCGGATTTCTAGTTTTTTGCTTGACGTCTGAAAGTGTCAGAACAATGTGGGTTGTAAACTTTTTGAGCTGACTGGAACGGCCACGCGAATTAATCAAACGACGTTTGAGAGCCGGGCCCTGGTCAGTAAGAACTTGGCTAATCCAAAGATCATCACCCAAGCCTCTTTCTTTAGCGGCCGCGACACCGCTCTTTAAGAGCTTGGCCACCGGCAGAGCGGCGCGTTTGGGCAGAAAGGCGAGTTGGTTGATCGCTAGGTCCGCCGCCCGACCCCGAATGAGATCGGTAACTAAACGCACCTTACGGGTGGCCTGGCGGAGAAAATGAAGACGAACTGTCACATGAGCCATACGAACCTTCCTTATTTGCCGACGGCAGCTGATTGTTCTTGATCTTTAGCCATCTTGCCGCCGTGACGACGGAATTTACGAGTGGGCGCGAATTCACCCAGACGATGACCAACCATATCCTCACTTAACAGCACGTTCACAAAATCCTTACCGGTATGGACGCCCACCGTAAAACCAACCATTTCCGGGCTAATGACAGCGGCGCGATCCCAGGTCTTAAAAATAGTCCGATCGCCCGGTTTTAAAGCCAAGAGTCTCTTAATCAAACGTTCGTTTAGATAGGGACCTTTTTTAGATGAACGTGACATGTCTACTTCCTCTTTCTTCGATTAACAATAAATCGGTCGCTACGCTTATTGCGTCGGGTGCGAACACCGAGAGCCGGTTTACCCCAGGGCGTCTTGGGATTTTTGAGCCCAATCGGCGAACGACCTTCACCACCACCGTGGGGGTGATCGTTAACATTCATCGCTTTACCGCGAACGGTCGGGCGCCAACCCATATTCCGGCGTCGGCCAGCCTTGGCATAACGAATAGTCTTATGCTCGGGAAAGGAAACGGCCCCAATCGTAGCAAAACAGCGAAGATGAATACGTCGAACCTCACCGGAAGGTAAGCGGACCAAACCATACTCCCCTTCTTTGGCGAGGAGGGTGGCCGATTGGCCAGCCGAGCGGACGAGCTTGCCGCCGCGATCTGGTTCGAGCTCAAGGTTGTGAATGGCGACGCCGGTTGGGATAGCCGAGAGTGGCAAGCGATTGCCAACTTGCGCCTCACCAGTTTCGGCCGTCACGATTTCCATACCCACGCTTAAACCAGCCGGCGCGATAATATAGCGTTTTTCTTGATCGGCGTATTCGATTAAAGCGATGCGGGCCGAGCGATTTGGATCGTACTCAATCGTACGAACCGTGGCCATATCACCAAGGCGATCAGTTAACCGAAAGTCAACCAACCGGTATTGGCGTTTTGAACCACCACCACGGTGGCGAATCGAAATCTGCCCGGTCGCATCGCGGCCAGCATGTCTTTTCAGCCGCACCGTCAGTTTTTTAACTGGTTTGTTTGTCGTCAGTTCAGCAAAATCAGGGACGGTCATGTGCCGTCGAGCAGGACTGGTTGGTTTACGAAGTATCAGGCTCATGCGTCGCCTTTCGTCGTCTTCGACTCGTGGCTATGGTTTTCGGTTGCGTCTGATTTGGAGGTAGTCTTTTCTTTATCTTTGGACTCGACTTCAATTTCAAAACCGGGAATTTTACCACCTTTAGTAATGGTCACGACGGCCTTTTTCCACGATCGGGTGTGGCCTTGACCTTTGCGAAAACGACGCACAACTCCAGCGATATTTGATGTCCGAACCGACGAAACTGTGACATTATACTCGGCCGCCACAGCTTTGCCGATTTGAATCGCATTGGCGCGTCGATCAACTTCGAAAGTATACTGACGGTTAGTCGCCAGCCGCAGAGCTTTTTCGGTAATAATTGGTCGAATTAATACGATCATTGATCCGCCTCTCGCGGAGCGTCTGTCAGCTCGCCTGATATCTCTGTATCTTCAGCTAGCGTAGATTCGCTGCCTTCGTCGGATTTTTGCGGTTTCGCAAGCATAGTCGACAAATCGACAGCAAAGGCGCGCTTAACCATCACGGAAAGAGCGGCCTGATCAAGAATAACGGTGTCGGCCAGAAGTAAATCCGTTGTGCGGACCGAAGCGGCTTCAGCTAATTGGATAGCCGGCACGTTTCGTCCAGCCAAAATAAGTTCAGTGGAAGGCTTCGGGGCGACCCCAAGTAAC
>ERZ1292633.4127-Hain-H41-02um-R1-4127-length-13629-cov-5_pt1 | contig 13629 bp, 16 predicted proteins | sample MGYA00564406_ERZ1292633 | MGnify/ENA primary metagenome ERZ1292633 (study PRJEB36523, sample SAMEA6512639) | groundwater metagenome | collected 2019-01-08 | study: AquaDiva: Metagenomics assemblies of 32 groundwater samples
GCCACGCCTTCACGAAGGCGAAGTCTCCCTTGATCGGCATCTCCAACACGTACTCGCGGCCCTGGATGACCCGCGTCTCCTTCCCCTCCGCGACGAGGGTGCCTACCCCGGTCGGCGTGTAGAAGCCGCCGATTCCGGCGCCGCCGGCCCGGATGCGCTCGGCGAACGTGCCCTGCGGCACCAGCTCGACATCCAGTTCGCCGCTCAGGTACTGCCGCTCGAACGTGGCGTTCTCTCCGACGTAGGAGGAGATCATCTTCTTGATCTGGCGCGTCTGGAGCAGGAGCCCCAGCCCCCAATCGTCCACGCCGGCGTTGTTGGAGACGCAGGTCAGCCCCTTCACGCCCGAATCGCGCAGCGCCACGATCAGGTTCTCGGGGATGCCGCAAAGGCCGAACCCTCCGAGCACGATCGTCGCGCCGTCCTGGATCTTCGCGCGGTCCAGCGCCTCGCGCGCGTCCTTCACGACCTTCTTCATACCCGCGGTCCCGCTCACGAGGCCAGGCCGAGCTTGCCGGCCCGGTTCGCGGCAACCCAGGCGCGCACGTAATCGACGATGGCGCCCGTCGTGGTGCCTGGGCCGAAGAGATCCCCGACGCCCAGCTTCCGGAGCGCCTCCATGTCTTCCTTCGAGATGATGCCGCCCCCGGTCAGGAGCACGTCGTTCAGGCCACGATCCCGCATGAGCTGCCAGACGCGCGGGAAGAGGGTCATGTGGGCGCCCGAGAGAATCGAGAGCGCCACCACGTCCACGTCCTCCTGTACCGCCGCCTGGACCACCATCTCGGGCGTCTGGTGAAGTCCGGTGTAGATGACCTCGAAGCCGGCGTCGCGCATGGCGCTGGCGACCACCTTTGCGCCGCGATCGTGACCGTCCAGCCCCCCCTTCCCCACCACCACCCGGATTTTGCGCGCCATGAGTCGCCTCCTAGAAGACCGCGGGCTCGCGGTAGACGCCGTAGGCCTCGCGGAACAGGTCGCTGATCTCCCCGAGCGTCGCGTGGGCCTTCACCGCGTCGAGGACGAACGGGACGAGATTCTTGTCGCTCATGCAGGCGTCCCGCAGCGCCTTCATGGCAGCCGCGTGCCTCGCGGCGTCGCGTGTGGCCTTCACCGACTGCACGCGCTCCGACTGGCGGCGCTCGATGTCGGGGTCGATCTTGAGAACCGGGATCGGAAGGTCGTCTTCGTCGGACGCGAACTTGTTCACGCCGACGACGATCCGTTCGCCCCGTTCCACCTGCAGCTGGAACCGGTAGGCGGAGTCCGCGATCTCCTTCTGCGGGTAGCCTCGCTCGACGGCGGTGATGATGCCGCCCATCTCGTCGATCCGCTTGATATAGGTGAGCGCCTCGGCCTCCATCGTGTCGGTCAGCGCCTCCATGAAGTAGGAGCCGCCAAAGGGATCGACGGTGTTCGCCACGCCTGTCTCGTAGGCCACGATCTGCTGAGTCCGGAGCGCCACGGTCACCGCTTCCTCGGTCGGAAGCGCCAGCGTCTCGTCCATGGAGTTCGTGTGGAGCGACTGGGTGCCGCCCAGCACCGCCGCCAGGGCCTGGAGCGCGACGCGCGCCACGTTGTTGAGCGGCTGCTGGGCCGTGAGCGACACGCCCGCCGTCTGCGCGTGCGTGCGAAGCATGCAGGAGCGAGGATTCTTGGCGCCGAAGCGGTCGCGCATCACGGTCGCCCAGATGCGGCGCGCGGCGCGGAACTTCGCGATCTCCTCGAAGAAGTCGTTGTGGACGTCCCAGAAGAAGGAGAGACGCGGCGCGAAATCGTCCACGTCCATGCCGCGCTTCACGCACTCCTCCACGTAGCCGATGCCGTCGGCCAGCGTGAAGGCGAGTTCCTGGGCCGCGGTCGCTCCGGCCTCGCGAATGTGATAGCCGCTGATCGAGATGGAATTCCACTTTGGCATGTTCGCCGCGCACCACTCGATCATGTCGACGCAGATCTTCACGTGAGGCCGCGGAGGGCAGATCCACTCCTTCTGCGCGATGAACTCCTTCAGCATGTCCGCCTGGATCGTGCCGCCCAACTGCGACGCCTTCAGCCCCTGCTTCTCGCCGACCGCGATGTACATCGCGAGAAGAACGATGGCGGGCGCGTTGATCGTCATGGAGGTGGTGACCTTGTCGAGCGGAATGCCGCGGAACAGGGTCTCCATGTCCTCGAGCGTCGAGACGGCCACCCCCTCGCGTCCCACCTCGCCCAGCGACATGGGATGATCGGCGTCGTAGCCCATGAGGGTCGGCATGTCGAAGGCCGTCGAGAGGCCGGTCACTCCCTGGCCGAGCAGGTAGTGGAAGCGCTGGTTCGTGTCCTCGGCGGAGCCGAAGCCCGCGAACTGGCGCATCGTCCAGAGACGGGTGCGGTAGCCCTCGGGAAAGAGGGCGCGCGTGTAGGGGAACGCACCCGGCTCTCCCAGTCGCTCCTGCAAGTCGGGGCGGCGATCGGCTTCCGTGTAGACCGCCTTCAACGGAATGCCCGACATCGTTTCGAAGCGCGGCTCGGCGGGCGCGGCGCCTTTGGCCCCGGCCGTCGTGTGCGCGGCCCCGGGCGAGCCCGGCGTCTCAGGAGGCGATTGCGTTCGACCGTTCGCCATGATGCGTCATCCTTTCGATCAGATTCCGCGCAGCCCGATAGGGCGAGGTCCGCCCCGCGACCACTTCTTCAGCGGCTTCATCGAGGAGCGCCTCGAGCCCCTGGCGCTTGAGCCAGGCGTCGAGCAGCCCCTCGCGTACGGCGTGCCGGATCCGCGCGCGTACCTTTTCGCGGCGGCGCGTGGCGGCCACTTCGGGCCGGCTCGCGTAGTCGCGGTGGTCGAGCAGCGCCTGGTGCAGCTCCTGGAATCCCACCCGCGCCGTGGCGACCGTGCGAACGATCGGCGGCCGATACCCCTCCGGCCGGAATGCCAGCGAGGCGCGTAGCGCCGCCTCCATCGCGTCGGCTCCGGGATGATCCGACTTGTTGACGACGATCACCTCGGCGATCTCCATCAGCCCTGCTTTCAGCGCCTGGATGGCGTCACCCGACTCGGGGGTCAGCACCACGACCGTGGTGTCGGCCGCTTCCGCGACGTCGAGTTCGCTCTGTCCCACGCCGACCGTCTCCACCAGCGTCGTCTGGCTTCCCCAGGCATCCAGCAACTCGCAAAGCTCGCTGGTTCGGGCGGCCAGTCCGCCCAGACTGCCTCGCGTCGCCATGCTCCGGATGAAGACCTTCGGGTCGGTCGCGTGCTCGTTCATTCGCACGCGGTCGCCCAGGATCGCGCCTCCGGTGAACGGGCTCGTCGGATCGACCGCGATGATGCCGACCTGCACACTCTCCGCACGAAGCATCCGCGTGTACTCCGCCACGAGGGTGCTCTTCCCCGCTCCCGGCGGGCCCGTGAAGCCGATGCGCGGCGCCGCGGGACGCTTCCCGTAGAGCGCCTCGAGAATCCCTTCCACGCCGGCGTCTCCGTTCTCGACCCACGTCATCGCGCGGGCCAGCGAGCGCGCGTCGCCGCGCAGCACCGCTTCCGCCAGCGTGGCGACGGGCGAGTCCGAGGCCGCGCCTGCCGACCCCGGGGCTTCCGCCGAAGCGTTCAAAACTCCATCCCGGCGCGCGACTCGATACCCTGGCGATAGTGGTGCTTGATCTCGCGGACCTCGCTGACCGTATCGGCCAGCTCCACCAGCGCCGCCGGCGCGCTTCGGCCGGTGGCGATGATGTCCATCCAGCGCGGCCTCGACTTCACGAGTTCCACGACCTCTTCGACCGGGATCAGCTTGAAGTCAGTGACGACGTTGATCTCGTCGAGAATCAGAAGATCGTGCTGCCCGGCTCGGACGATCTCCCACGCTTTGTCGAGCCCCGCGCGAGCCAGTTCGATGTCTCGCGGATCGGGATTCTTTGGATCGACGAAGGCGTTCCGGCCGTACTGTGTGACGTCCACGCCGAGCCGGTCTCGCAGGACCAGGAGTTCTCCGTAGATCCGTCCCTTCATGAACTGGATCACGGCCACGCGGAAATCGTGACCGAGGGCGCGGAGCGCGCAGCCGAATCCGGAGGTGGTTTTCCCCTTGCCGTTGCCGGTGATGACGAGGAAAATCCCGCGGCGGGTTTCACGACCCTCGGTTGGAAGCGTCGATCCCGAAGTGGCGCCGTCAGTTGCAAGGATTTTGGGCATCAAGTCAGGCTACCATTGCAGGGACGGGGTGTCAATCGGAGCGGGCGCGACGTATCGCTTGAAATCGGGTATGCTGGGAGACAAATACGCGTGAGGTGGGGTGACAATTTGCCGTGGGCCGGTCGCGAAGCTGGCCGCACTCCTCCGCTCTCCGCTCGCCCGAAGCGCGTCGCTTCGATCCGCACTGAAGGGAGACCTACATGGGTCGTCGAGGAAACCAGACGTTTTTGAAGAATCAGAAGGCCCAGAAGCGCGTCGCGCGCGCGAACGCGAAGCGAGTAGACAAGCAGGCGAAGCGGGACGATAAGGTTGCGCGCGCCGCGGCCGGCGATCTTCCCTACGGATCTCCCATCGAAGGCCTCGAGACGGACGATCTTCCGGGGAACGGCGCCGCCATGCTGGACGGAGAAGAAGGCGACGACGAGTTGGAGCCCGAAAACGCGTCAGCCGATCTGCCGCTCAGCACCACGGAGCACTAGAGCCGCTACGGTAGCGCCAGACTCCCGAACCTAGAGACCCCGCAGCAGCGACTCCGCCACGGCGAACGCGCTCCGGGGGCGTCCCACGCGACGGGCGTGCTGCTTCATCTCGTCCAGAATTTCCGGCTGGTGGAGAAACCGCATGAGCCGGAAATGGAGTTCCTCGTAATCGTGGACGCGGATGGCGGCGCCCGACTCCTGCAGGAAGTCGCAGTTCCGCTCTTCCTGTCCCGGCAGCGGGCGGAAGACGAGCATCGGGACCCCAATCGCCATCGACTCGCTCACCGTCAGCCCGCCCGACTTGCTGAGGAGCAGGTCCGACGCGGCCAGAAAGAGTTCCACGCGATCGGTGAAGCCGTGGATCTTGATCCGCCCCGCCTCGGAGGCTGTTCTCGCGGCGAGGCGCGCCCGTAGTTTCTCGTTCCGACCCGCGATCACGAGCGCCTGCACGTGTTTCGGCAGGTCCATCACGACGTCGAGCATCGCCTCGATCGGACCCCAGCCGAAGCCTCCGCCCATCAGGAGGAGGACGGGCCGCGACGGATCGGGATCGAGCCCCAGCTCTCCGCGCGCGTCGGCGGCGGCAATGGGCCGGGAGAACTTGGGATCGATCGGAACTCCCGTCACCTCGATCCGATCGGCCGGCACGAGTCCGGTGTCGACCAGCTCCTCCTTCGCGGAATCGGCAGCGACGAAGTAGCGATCCATGCCCCGATAGACCCAGATCGGATGGACCGCGTAGTCGGTGACGACCGTCGCGACCGGGATTTTCAGGCGCCCCTGCTCTCGCCACGTCGCGAGAACTTCGGACGGAAGGAACTGCGTGCAGAGAATCGCGTCGGGCTGGAACTGCTCGATGGCGGGAAGATAGCCGGGGCTTCCCCAGAGGGCGAGCCACGTCCGGATCTTCTGGCGCCAAGAGTCGTGAGGGGGCCCCGCGCGCTTGTAGACCTCGCCCCACAATTTTGGCGCGCGTGCCAGGACGCTGTTATAGGTCGAGGCGTAGGTGGCCCGAAGGAATCGCGAGGAAATATCGAGCGCGTCGCGGACGTCGGTGACGGTCCCGGGACGAGTCGCCTCGAGCGCGGCGGCCCGGGGGCGCGCGGCCCGTTCGTGGCCCGCGCCAGCCCGGACGTGGAGCAGGAGGAACCGTTTCGCCGCCGCGGCGACGGCGGGGTCCGAGCCCGTTCTAGAAGAAGTGACGGCTCCCTCCGGGAAACGCGTTGGGGACATGCTGGACACGCAACTCCGTTCCATCGGAAGCCCAGGTGATGCCGATCACGTCGAATCGCACCGGTCGTCCCGTCGCCCCGCGCGCGACCAGCCAGCGCGTGGCGGCACGCGAGACGTCCTCCCGCTTCTTGGCCGTCACCGCCGCCAAGGGACCGCCAAGGTCGCGCTCACCGCGGAACTTCACCTCGACGAAGACAATCGTGTCGCGGTCGAGCGCGACGAGATCGAGTTCGCCGCGTCCCTCTCGAGCGTTCCGCGCGAGGATCTTGTAGCCCTTGAGAATACAGATCTGCTCCGCGATCGCCTCGCCGCAGCGCGCCGCCCGTTCCCGCCACATCCCCGCCTCCCCCTCAGAAGAGCTCGATGACCTCCTGAACGCAGAGGAGTTCCCGGACGGGGCGGAAACTCTTCCGGTGAATCTCGCACGGCCCGTGCGTTCGCAGGGCCTCCAGATGATCGGGGGTGCCGTATCCCTTGTTCTCCGCGAAGCGATAGTGCGGATAAGCGGCCGCGCAGTCGTCCATCATGCGGTCGCGCGTCACCTTGGCCAGGATCGATGCCGCCGCGACGGAGAGGCTCTTCGCGTCTCCATCCACGACCGCTTCGCACGGTACGTCGGGGATCAGGATCGCGTCCTTGCCATCAATCAAAAGGCCCTGGGGTTTGATCCCCAGGGCCTCTACCGCTCGGCGCATCGCCAGAAGCGTTGCCATTCGGATGTTGAACGCGTCGACTTCCTCGACGCTCGCCGAACCGACCCCCGTGGCGATCGCCACGGCGACGATTCGGTGGAAGGCCGCTTCCCGCTCCGCCGGGCTCAGCTCCTTCGAGTCGCGCACGCCTCGCAGCGTCGCGGCAGGCGGTAGCGCCACGCACGCCGCCACGAACGGGCCCGCCAGAGGTCCGCGACCGGCTTCATCCACCCCGGCCACGCACTCACCCCAGCGCGCGCGAAATTCGTCGTCGAATCGGGCGAGGCGACTACGCCTCATCGCCTCCCGTTCTCTCGCGCTCGGTCACCTTCGCCGCCTTACCCTTCAGGCCGCGGAGGTAGAACAGCTTCGCGCGACGGACCTTGCCCGTGCGGTTCAATTCGATCTTAGCCACCGTCGGGGAGTGGATCGGAAACGTACGCTCGACACCAATGCCGCTCGAGATCTTCCGAACGGTAAAAGTCTGGCTGATGCCGGATCCGCGGATGTTCGTCACGACGCCCTGGAATAGCTGGGAGCGTTCCTTCTCCCCTTCCACGACGCGCACATGAACCCGCACCGTGTCGCCGGGCTGGAAATCAATCTTCCGCTCCGAGCGGAACCGGGATTCGAAACGCTCCAAGATACTCATGGTCGAGCCTCCTCCTTCTGTATGCCTGCCAACAACGATCGGTCTTCGTCGGAGAGCGGGCGGCCGCGCAACAGATCGGGCCGGCGCTCCAGGGTCCGGCGCAACGCCTCTCGGCGCCGCCAGATCCGGATCTCCTCATGGTTGCCGCCCTTGAGTACTTCCGGGACGGACAGCCCTTGAAACGAATCGGGACGAGTATAAACGGGGGCGGCCAGGAGCGCCTCCGAAAAAGAATCCGCCTTGGCCGACTCCTCGTCGCCAAGCACTCCGGGCTGCAGACGCGACAGCGCGTCCACGAGCACCAGGGCCGCTGGCTCCCCTCCGGAAAGGACGTAGTCACCGATCGAAATTTCCTCGGCTTCAAGGACCTCAATGGCCCTCTCGTCGATTCCCAGGTAACGGCCGCAAACGATTGCCAGATGAGGCTCTTGCGCCAGCTCGCGGGCCCACGATTGGTCCAGCGTCCGACCCTGCGGACTCGTAACCAGCACCCGGGGCCGAGCTCCCGGAACCGCGTGGCGAATCGACTCGAAGGCGCTCACGATCGTGTCAGCCTTCATGACCATTCCCGCTCCGCCGCCGTAGGGATAATCGTCGGTCGTGCCGTAGCGGTCGGTGGCGAAATCGCGGATCGCCACGAGCGCTAGATCGAGAATCCCCTTCTCGCGCGCGATCCGGATCATCCCCTCATCGAAGGCGCCGGTGAAGGTCCCGGGGTTCAGCGTCAGGATCGAGACCCGCACGTCACTCCTCTCCGGGAAGCCCTGGAAGTCCCGGCGGCGGCGACAGGACGATCGTCCCCTCGGCAGCGTCAACCGAACGGAACACGGTGTCGAGAAGCGGAATGAGGATCTCGCCTCCCTCGCCCCGTACCACCAGGACGTCGTTGCTCCCCGTGCCGAAGACCTCTTCGACGCGACCGAGCACGACTCCTTCGGGAGTCCGGGCCGTGAGGCCCACAAGCTCGAAGCGGTAGAAGCGGCCCTCGGGAAGCGGCGCCACCTGATCGCGCCGAATCGTCAACTCGGCGCTGTGGAGCGCCTCGGCGTCTTCGCGCGTCTCCACACCTTCGAACCGCACCAGCCAGCGATGCTGGAACGGCCTCGAGGTGGCGACCTTCAGCGTTCGCGCGGCTCCCGATGGAAGTCCGGCCGCCAGGGTCCGCCCCGGATCGAATCGCTCCGGGTTGTCCGTGGTCGATTCGACGACGACCTCTCCGCGGAGGCCATGAGCGCGTGCCACGATCCCGACGAGGACCGGGGTGGAAGGATCAGTCGGCAATCTCGAGCGTCGCCCGGATGCCCTTCGCCGAGGCCGCGGCCGACAACAGCGTCCGCAGCGACTGGGCGGTGCGCCCTTCGCGCCCGATCACCTTCCCGAGATCGCCCGGCGCGACGCGCAGCGTCAGCACGACAGTATCGCCGCTCTCGCGCTGATCCACGTGCACGCCCTCCGCATGATCCACGAGGCGGCGCGCACAATATTCGATGAACTGCTTCACACGGCGCTCCTGAGTGGGGGACTACTTCTTGCCCTTCTTGGCCTTCGTCTTCGCGGCCTTCGGCGTGCCAGCCTTCGCCTTCGCGCGGGCCTTCGCCTTCTTGTCGGTCTTTGCCTTCTCGGTCTTCTTCGCCACGGCCTTTTTCTTGGCGGCCGGCTTCTTCGCCGCGGCCTTCTTCTTGGCCGGCTTCTTCGCCGCTGGCTCCGCCTTGGGGAGCGGCGCGGGGCGCAGCGCGGCCGGCGCGTGCTTCGCCATCAGCACCGAGACCGACTCGGACGGTGTGGCGCCATTCCGCCGCCACTTCGCGAACGACTCTTCATCGACCTTGAACGTGGCGGGATTGGTCAGCGGATCGTAATAGCCGAGCTGCTGGATGAAGCGTCCGTCGCGCGGGTAGCGCGAATCGGCAACGACGATGCGATAGAACGGTCGGCCTTTGGAGCCCGTTCGCTTGAATCGAATGACGACAGCCATTCCTCTCTTCCTCCGTTGTGGGGGCGACGATGCCCGGCGTGGACTAGCGGATTCCCATGGGGAATTTCCCGCGCATCCCGCCAAGGCGCTTCATCATTTGTTGGGCCTGCTCGAACTGCCGCAGCAGGCGGTTCACGTCCTGCACCGTGGTGCCGCTCCCCTTCGCGATGCGACGGCGGCGGCTCCCATCGATGATCTGCGGACGCTCTCGCTCGAGACGCGTCATCGACAAGATGATCGCCTCGGTGCGCTTCATCTCCCGGTCGTCCAACTTCGCGTCCGCCGGCAGCCGGACACCGGGAAGCATTTTCACGATTTCCTCGAGCGGCCCCAGCTTTTTCATCTCCTGGAGCTGCTGGAGGAAGTCGACTAGCGTGAATCGGTCCTTCCTTAACCTCTTCTCGAGATCTACGGCCTTCGTGAAGTCGAGCCGTTCCTGCGCCCGTTCCACCAGCGTGAGGATGTCCCCCATGCCGAGAATGCGCGAAGCCAGGCGGTCCGCGTGAAACGGCTCCAGCCCCTCCACCTTTTCGCCGACGCCCATGAAGCGAATTGGCGCGCCGGTCACGGCTCTCAGCGAAAGCGCCGCGCCTCCGCGCGCGTCGCCGTCCATCTTCGTCAGGACGTATCCGCTCACCGGAAGCCGTCCCGTGAAGGCCTGCGCGATCTGCACCGCGTCCTGGCCTGTCATGCCGTCCAGCACGAGGTACGTCTCCGTCGGCTCGAGCACCTTGTGGACGCGCACCACCTCGTCCATCAAACCATCGTCGACGTGAAGGCGTCCAGCCGTGTCGGCGATCAGGAGGTCGAAACCTTCCTTGTCCGCTCTCGACCGTGCGGCCCTGGCCAGCGCGACCGGATCCTTCGCCTCCCGATCCAGGTGAATCGGCACCCCGACGGAGCGTGCCAGAATTTCCAATTGGTCGATGGCCGCGGGACGCTGCAGGTCGAGCGCCGCCAGGAGGACGCGCTTGCCGCGTCCCGCCCAGTGCTTCGCCAGCTTCGCCGCCGTGGTCGTCTTTCCGGAGCCCTGAAGCCCCGCCAGGAGAAGCACGGCCGCGCGGTTCGACGGAAACTGAGTACCAGCCTGCGCCGGACCGCCGAGGAGCTTCACCAGCTCCTCGTGCACGATTTTCACCACGAGATGCCCGGGCTCGACGCTCTGCAAGATCTCGGAGCCGACGGCGCGCGCCTCGACCGCCTTCAAAAAGTCGCGCGCGACATCGAGATTCACGTCCGCTTCAAGCAGGACGCGGCGGATCTCGCGCAGCGCGTCCTTCACATCCTGTTCGGAGAGCCGACCGCGGCCCGCCAGTTTCTTAAAAACGCCGTGGAGGCGCTCGGTTAGGCTCTCAAACAAGGTGTCGGACTCCCCCGCGCGCGTCTTGGAACATGGGCGACATAAACGCAGTAGGCTAGCATCGGATCGGCACTTACGGCAACCACCAAGTGCGCCCACCGGGGCCCGCCGGGGGAGGCGCCGACCAGTTCGATTATTGTGATGCCGGATGGCGTCGGTCGTACATTTTCGTTGACACGGAAGCCGAGTGGGAATAATTTTAACAGTCGAGCGGAGTTCCCTGCCGCCTCGTGCCCAATCCGCGACCAAGGCCTAGTCCCACAAGCCGGTTTATCTTGCGGGGTTTTGAGTTGCGAAACACGTGGATGCGCGGGGAACTTCCTCGTTATTATCCCCCCACCCCAACTCCTTCTGACCGGCCCGGAGTAAGACCCCACTGAAACGCGCACTCGTGTTGACGTGCCTCGTGCTCGTCGGCTGCAATTCGGACGCGATCCACGGACGCCAGCCGTTCTTTCCCGGCTCGACGCTCACTTCGTGGTCCGCCTGCGACAAGTTTTCAGGGATCACGGACGCCATCCAGATCTGCGCGGCCAATGGACTCCTGCCGGGAGCCAGTCAGCAGACCTACAACATCTCCTTTTCCTTGCCGAACGACGCGAGCGTCTTGATCGCTGTATTCGACAGCCGCGCCGCGCTCGTGAAGGTCCTCTTGAACGCCGCCGAACCAGCGACGCTGCCGGGCTTCTTCCGCCAGCCGCCCATCGCGTGGGACTTCACCGACGCGAACGGTGTCCGGGTGCCTCCCGGCGCGTATCGTCTCTACTTCAAGTCCGGCTCGTTCCAATCGACCAGCGACCTGGAGGTCCCATGACCTCCCGCACCGCCGCCCTCCGCTGCCTCCTGCTCGCCGCGTGTCTCGTGGCGGGAGCCTTCGTCATCTCGAGCCCGCTCGAGGCGCGCGCGCAGGAGCGAGCCACGGACGACATCATCTTCGCGCCGCTAGCGCTAGCACCGGCCGATTCGGCGGCGCTTGCCGCGGCCATCGCGGCTTCCGACTCCGCGGTCGCTGCGGCTTCAGCGCCCGTCGCGGAGCGCCCCAGCGCCGCCGCCGCCGTCGTGGAGAATCGCGATCGCGTGGAGGTGGGCGTAGCCATGCCGGAGGGATACTTCGACTGGCTCGGGACGCTCGGCTACCGTCGAAACGTTCTCAACGACGCGCGATTCAAGCACTGGCTGCAGATCGAGACGACGTTCGGAAAGAAGGAATACCTGAGCGAAGGCAGCGCCAGCGTGGCGTGGTACATGCGTCCCCACGCGTTGTGGCGCCCCGAATGGCGGATTCGTCCCGTGGTCGAGGGCGGAATTGGCGGCTACATCGTCGTCCAGTTCGCCGACATCGTAGGTTTCGAGGATTGGTCCTCGCACGCGCGCGCTTTCGTGAAGGGGCACGCGGTGGCGGGGCTGGAAACGAATCTGTCGGATCGGTTCGGGCTCGCGATCCGGGGACGCTTCACGATCCCGGCCAACCGTCCGCTCGACTACGCCCAGCTCGTTCTCTTCCTGAGATAGGCGCCGGTCGCCGAGTTCGCCGCACGCTCCAGATCTGCCGGTGTTCCCTCGGCCACGATCTTCCCGCCCGCCATCCCTCCGTCAGGACCGAGTTCCACAAGCCAATCGCACGCCGCCAGGAAGTCGAGATTGTGCTCGACGGCGATGACGGTTCCTCCGCGCCGCGTCAGCTCGTGCAGGACGCGTAGGAGCACCGCGACGTCGCGCCGGTGGAGTCCGACTGTCGGCTCGTCCAGGATGTAGAGCGTGTCGGGCGCGTTCCGGTCGGCCAGTTCGCGCGCCAGCTTCAGCCGCTGCATCTCTCCCCCGCTCAGGGTCGTGAGCGGCTGCCCCAGCCGCAGGTAGCCGAGCCCCACTCGCTCCAGGACCCATAGCGGTTCCTGGATCTCGGGCTCTCCGCTGAAGAGGCGAAGCGCCTCCTCGATCGTCCGGTCGAGCAGCTCGTCCATCGAGAGTCCGTGAACGCGCACTTCCAGCACCTCGGGGCGGTAGCGGCGCCCGCCGCATGCCTCGCAGGGAATGGAGAGGTCGGCCAGGAAGTACATCTCGACCTTCGTGACGCCGGCCCCTTCGCAGACGTCGCAGCGGCCGCCGGCGACGTTGAAGGAGAATGTCCCGGGCGTGTATTTCCGTTCGCGCGCCAGCGGTGCGCGGGCCCACCGCTCCCGGATCCGGTCGAAGGCCTTGACGAATGTCGCGGGGTTCGAGCGCTGCGTCCTTCCCACCGGACTCTGGTCCACGAGCGCGATCCGCGAACAGCCTTCGAGGCCGGTCACGTCGTCATGCGCCCCCGGCACCAGCGCATCTTCCCCGACCGCGCGGGCGGCGGCCCGGTAGAGCACGTCCTCCACGAGCGTCGACTTTCCGGAGCCCGAGACGCCGCAGACGCCGCTCAAGGCGCCGACCGGGAAGCGGGTCGAGACGTTCTTGAGATTGTGCTCGCGTGCGCCCCGCACTTCGATCCATCCGACCGAGCGCTTGGCGCTGGGGAGACGGAATCGCGAATCGCGCGCCGGAAACTCCACGTGCGCCCGACGGCCCGGCCACGATTCGATCGGCCCTTCGTGAAGGAGCTGCCCGCCACGCTCTCCCGCGCCGGGCCCCAGTTCCACGATCCACTCCGCCGCGCCGATCACGTCGGGATCGTGCTCCACCACGAGAAGGGTGTTCCCCCTTTCCCGCAGCCGCAGGAGGACGCGGATCAGCCGGTCGGTGTCGCGCGGATGGAGCCCGACCGTCGGCTCGTCGAGAACATAGAGCGCGTGGCTCAGGCTCCCCCCGAGCGCGTTGGCCAGTTCGATCCGCTGCGCCTCCCCGCCCGAGAGCGACTTCGTCTGCCGGGCGAGCGTCAGGTAGTCGAGCCCGGTCTCGCCCAGGTATTCGAGACGCCCGCGGAGTTCGGCCACGATCGGCGCCGCCACCACGGTCCGTACCGGGTCGAGATCCAGCCCCGCGATGAACGCGCGGAGTTCCCCCACCGTCATCGCGACTAAGTCGGCGACGTTCTTTCCCGCGACGTAGACCTCCAGCGCCTCCGGCTTGAGGCGGATCC
>ERZ1292633.4132-Hain-H41-02um-R1-4132-length-13622-cov-6_pt1 | contig 13622 bp, 15 predicted proteins | sample MGYA00564406_ERZ1292633 | MGnify/ENA primary metagenome ERZ1292633 (study PRJEB36523, sample SAMEA6512639) | groundwater metagenome | collected 2019-01-08 | study: AquaDiva: Metagenomics assemblies of 32 groundwater samples
TACCAGCAGTCCGGTGGGAATAAAATGCGGTATCTCTTGCGGAAGCGCGTCAAAAACATTTTTATATAACACAAAGATTGTCCTTAGAGCATTCCCGTCAACAGGTTATACTTTCACAAGTTGGACAGGTTGCGATTCTATTTCTACAGACGGAAAATATTACTGTACCATTAAAGTAAATGCCGATAAATCAGTAACGGCGAATTTTACCGTTACCAAGAAATACGACTTGAAAATAAGCAAATCAGGCAAAGGCAAAGGGTATGTAACAATATCAAAAACCGGGCTAAGCGCTATTAAATGCGCATTTAAACAAACAAGAACTTCTTCATGCACTGGGAAATATACTAATGACGGAAAGGTTACTTTGACGGCAACCCCCTATTCAGGTTCAGAATTTGCCGGCTGGGGAGGCGCTTGTGTTGGTAAATCAAATTGTTCCATCTCTCAAATAGGCACTGGCAAAAATGTCACGGCTTACTTTAATAAGATATAGCAATTGTATTGCATACGAAATAACGAATGAAAACACGAATGGCTACGAATTATATACGAAGTAACGAATGGATTGCGAATGGTTACGAATAAGTCCGCAAACTTGGAAACGAAACGTCCAAGTGAACGACGAGTTTTGTGATTCAAAGTCCTTGATTCATTCGCAACTATTCGTGTTTTCATTCGTTACTTCGTATCGTTGTCATTGACTTTAAAAAATGATTTGCTATTATTGCTGTTATCGCTTTTTTGCGCTTTTCTTGTCTGCTTGCCCGCCACAACTTCGCAGATGTTGGCGGGCGAGCGGGCAAGTTTGTTTGTTTTTTAAACAAAAAAGTCGAATTTATTAAGCAATCCGTTTAGTTTATTTAGTTTATTAAAAAAATTATTCGGTTAATTAAAAGTTATTTAGTTGTATGGGTTGAGCAAAAGTTCTCGCGCGCTCGGCTTATATAATTAAAAACATAAAATAATAAAACATATGGTAGAATTTATTAGATCAAAGCCCCATGTCAATGTAGGTACTATTGGCCATGTTGACCACGGCAAGACGACTCTTACCGCGGCAATTCTTAATGTTTTGCATCGAGCAGGTAAAGAAGTAAAGCTAAGAGGAGTGAGTGAAATTGACTCCGCTCCGGAAGAAAAAGAGCGAGGAATCACAATCGCCCTTTCTCACAATGAGTATTCAACGGACAAAAGGCATTACGCGCATATTGACGCTCCCGGTCACGCTGATTACATCAAAAATATGATTACCGGCGCGGCTCAGATGGACGGCGCAATCCTAGTGGTTGCGGCCACTGACGGCGCCATGCCCCAGACAAGAGAGCATGTTCTCCTTGCCAAACAAGTAGGCGTGCCTAAAATCATCGTTTTCCTCAATAAATGCGACATGGTTGACGATAAGGATATGATAGACCTTGTTGAAGCTGAAATCCGAGAGCTTCTCGCCAAGCAAGGATTTGACGAAAATGCTCCGGTTATCCGCGGTTCAGCCCTTAAGGCTCTTGAAGCCACGGGGATTGATGACGAGTGGTCAAAGAAAATTCTCGAGCTTGCTGATACTCTTGACAGCTATATTCCGGTTCCCAAGAGAGAAATTGACAAACCTTTTCTTATGCCGATTGAAGACATTTTCTCAATTGAAGGAAGAGGCACTGTCATCACGGGAAGAATTGAAAGAGGTGTTGTCAAAGTGGGCGAAGATATTGAAATAGTCGGAATCAAGCCAACCGCTAAGTCTACCGTCACCGGAATAGAAATGTTTAATAAGTCTCTGCAAGAGGGACAGGCTGGAGATAATGCCGGAATTCTTCTTCGAGGCACGAGAAAAGAAGATGTTCACCGCGGTCAAGTTATCGCTAAGCCGGGTTCCGTAACCCCTCATACTGATTTTGAGGCCGAGGTTTATGTTTTGAAGAAAGAGGAAGGAGGAAGACACACTCCATTTTTCAATGGTTATAAACCGCAATTCTACATCAGAACGACTGATGTTACAGGGGAGGTTACTCTTCCAGAAAAGACCGAAATGGTTATGCCCGGAGACACGATTACTTTCAAGGTAAAGCTCGTTGCCCCGGTTGCGCTTGAAGAGAAGAATAGATTTGCTATAAGAGAGGGAGGCAAAACCGTCGGCGCGGGAGTCGTAACAAAGATTATCGCGTAACAAATAAAATGACACCGGCAAAAGACACAACAAAGAAGAAGAGAGAAAAAGTTTCCACTAAAAGCAAGGTTCTGAAGTCTGCTGTAAAAAGTGAACCTATCGCCAAACTAAGGATTAGGATAAGCGCTTATGAAAGCAAGATTCTTGATGCGTCAGTAAGGCAGATCGTCGACACGGCGCTTCGTTATGATGTCAAAGTGCTCGGCCCGATACCTCTTCCGACAGAAATAAAAAAATACACGGTAAACAGAGCATCATTCGTCTACAAAAATGCGCGAGAACAATTTGAGATGAGAATGCACAAGAGGTTGATTGACATCATTAACCCGTCGCCCAAGGTGATGGAGGCGCTTACAAACTTAAGTTTGCCTTCAGGTGTCAAGATAGATGTGAAGATGATGTAAAAAGAAGGTTGTAGGTTTTAGGTAGTAGGTTGTAGGAAAGAAAAAGATTTCTAAAAAACCTACAACTTACCCCCTACTACCTACAACCTACTACCTACAACCTAAAAAAATGAAATTCATTCTCGGAGTAAAAAAGAATATGGCGCAAGTTTTCGATGAAAAGGGAAATGTTAATCCTGTCACCGTGCTTAGCGCCGGACCTGTTGTGGTTACGCAACTTAAGACCAAAGCGAAAGATGGATATGAAGCCGTGCAAATTGGTTACGGTGAAAAAAAGGTTAAGAACATAAATAAGCCTATGAGAGGTCATATAAAAGACTTGGGTAATTTCAGGCATTTAAAAGAGCTTAGGGCGGAAGACGATAAATCAATTACCGATATTAAAGTTGGCGATAAGTTTGATTTGTCTGTTTTTAAGGTTGGGGATAACTTAACTATTTCATCTGTTAGCAAAGGCAAGGGGTTTCAGGGTGTCGTTAAGAGACACGGTTTTAAAGGCGGCCCAAGAAGCCATGGTCAGAAGCACTCCGAAAGAGAACCGGGATCAATAAGCCAAGGGCTTAGAACCTCGATTAGAAGCGGTATGAGAATGGCTGGACGAATGGGCGGCGACCGTGTTACAGTAAAAAATCTTAAGGTTATTGACATTGACCAGGCGACCAATACCATCTTAATCAGGGGAGCGGTGCCCGGCAGACGCGGGACGATGGTTGAAATAAGAGGGTAAAAGAAGGTTGTAGGTAAGAGCAAGAGAAAGATCTCTAAAAAAACCTACCACCTACTACCTACTACCTACAACCTAGAAAAATATGGAAGCATTAATTTACAATCAAAAAGGTGAAGAGTTCGGAAAGATACAATTGCCGGAAACCGTTTTCGGCTTGCCAAAAAACGCCGACCTCGTTCATCAGGTTGTGATTTCAATGCAGTCAAATCTAAGAACGCCCGTTGCTCACACAAAAGGCAGAGGGGAAGTTAGGGGCGGAGGCAAGAAACCTTGGCAACAGAAAGGCACTGGGCGCGCAAGACACGGATCAATTCGTTCACCAATATGGAAAGGCGGAGGAGTTACGCACGGCCCGATTAAAGACAAGAATTACGAGAAAAAAATAAACAAAAAAATGAAGGTGAAAGCCCTTTACACGATTCTTTCTCAGAAAATGCGCGACAACGAGATTTTGTTTGTTGATAAGTTCTCTTTCGCGAAGCCGAAAACGCAGGAGGCGGTTGATGTCTTAACATCATTTTCAAAAATTTCGAATTACAAAAATATTATTTCAAAGAAAAAAAACGCGGCTTATCTGGCTTTGGGCGAAGTCAGTTTGACAGTGCGGAAAAGTTTCAGCAATTTGAGCAATGTTGAGGTTGGCAATGTCAAAAATCTCAATCCTTTGGACATCATCAATCACAAATATTTGGTCATTGATTGCCCGGAAGAGTCGGTTAAATTCATTCAAGGTAAGCTGGAGAAAAAAGTTTCAAAATAATATTGAAATCATATAGATATATGACAACCCTAGAAACAAAAAAGAATATCAAAGAAAAGCCGGTGAAGGTAAAACCTAAAAAGTCCGCGGATAAACCCGTGGCTGTTGTAAAACCTAGCCGAGTAATTGAAGGCTCAATATACAGCTCCGTCATCATGAGGCCTAGAATTACTGAAAAATCAGGCATCGCGTCTCAAAAATTGAACGCCTATACTTTTGAAATTAGAGCTTCGGCTTCCAAAAATGAAGTTATGAAAGCGGTTAAAGAGTTGTATAAGGTAATTCCGGTAAAAATTAATGTGATTAATCTGCCTCGCAAAAGCGTTTTTTCCCGTGGCAAGAAAGGTTTTGTATCCGGAGTGAGGAAGGCCGTGGTTTACCTTAAAAAAGGCGACAAGATAGAATTTATATAACATATTATGAATTATGAAACACTATAGACCAACAACCAAATCAAGAAGGGGCATGACGACTATTTCCTATAGGAAAATCATAACAGCTAAAGACCCGCACAAATCTTTAACTAGCGGATTTAAGCGTTCCGTTGGCAGGAACAGCTTCGGACGACTTACCACTCGCCACAAGGGAGGCGGACACAAGCGACTATATAGAGATATAGATTTTAAATATGGAAAATTCGATGTTCCCGCGAAAGTTTTGACCGTTGAATATGACCCAAACAGGTCGGGTTTTATATCTTTGGTTTGTTATAAAGACGGCGAGAAAAGATACGCCCTTCTTCCAAAGTCAATGAAAGTCGGCGATGAGTTTATAGTTTCGGAAAATGCCGAAATAAAAATCGGCAACAGATTGCCGCTCGCTAAAATTCCAGTGGGAACATTTATTTACAATGTTGAGTTGAAGCCTAGGAATGGCGCCAAGCTAGGCAGGTCAGCCGGTAACTATGCCGAAATCGTGGCGCAAGATGCCGGACACACCCATCTAAAACTCCCGTCATCAGAAGTCAGGAAAGTTATTGACACTTGCTGGGCGTCAATCGGAGAAGTTTCAAATGATGAAAACAGATTGGTTAATATCGGCAAAGCTGGACGAAGCAGATGGCTTGGAATCAGACCTACTGTCAGAGGAACGGCTATGAACGCGGTTGACCATCCATACGGAGGAGGAGAAGGCAGGCAAGGACGCGGAACGAGAAGAGCCAAAACCCGCTGGGGCAAACCCGTCGGCAAAGGTCAGAAGTCAAGGTATCCTAAGAAATACTCCAATTATCTCATTGTTTCAAGAAGAAAGGTTGGGAAGAAGAGAGAGTAGGCGGTAGAAAGTTTATAAAAGTTATCAAGTTAAAGTAAAGATAAATACAGAATGTCTAAATACAGAATATACGCTTTCATATTGGTATTAATTTCGGTTGGAATTGGTTATTTTGTTTATTCCACGGAAAATAAAGATTCATCTTTTAAGTTTAGATTGGGGCTTGATCTAAACGGCGGGACGGAACTCGTGTACAGAGCAGACACCTCAAAGGTTGACCCGAAGGACATAAAAGACAGAATGACCGCTCTTAGAAATGTTATAGAAAAAAGGGTGAATCCTTTCGGGGTTGGAGAGCAAGTCGTGCAAATTGAAAAAGCCGGAGTGTTCGGAAATAATCAGGAAAACAGATTGATTGTCGCCTTGCCGGGAGTTACGGATGTTGAGGAGGCAAAAAAAAGGATAGGCCAAACGCCTTTGTTGGAATTCAAACTTGTCAGACCCGAGGCGTCAAAATTCACTCCGGAAGAACTTAAAGATAAAACTGTCAACGATATTTTTGAAGACACGGAATTAACGGGAAGATTTTTAAAGAGCTCCTCGTTGGAATTTGGCGATACTTTAAACGAGCCGGTTGTGGCGATTCAATTTGACGGCGAAGGTGAGAAATTATTCGCTAAAATCACCAAAGATAATGTAGGTAAAGTTCTGGCTATTTTTTTGGACGGAAATTTAATATCTCAACCCGTGATTAGAGAAGAGATACGAGGCGGTCGGGCGACAATCTCCGGAGGATTTACCGGTCAGGACGGTCTAAAGCAAGCGAAAAGTCTTGCCAGCAACCTCAATCTCGGAGCGCTTCCCGTCCCCATTGTGGGCGTGTCCACCCAAACTGTAGGCGCTTCGCTTGGTTCTAAAGCATTGAACGACGGAATCAAAGCCGGAGTTTATGCTTTTATCATCATCGCTTTCTTTTTGATAATCTGGTACAGGATTCCGGGATTAATCGCGATATTGTCTCTTTCTGCTTATGTGGCCATAAACTTGGCTCTTTATAAGATTATTCCCGTTACTATGACATCAGCCGGAATGGCGGGCTTCATTCTCTCCGTGGGTATGGCGGTTGACGCGAATATACTAATCTTTGAAAGAATGAAAGAAGAATTGAGGAGGGGGAGAGGACTTGAGGAATCTATGAAAGACGGATTTAGCCGAGCGTGGCTTTCTATTCGAGACAGTAATATTTCAAGTATCATAACGGCTATCGTCCTTTTTGTTTTTTCCAGTAACTCAATAGTAAAGGGCTTCGCTCTTGTCTTTGCCGTGGGTGTGGGCGTGAGCATGTTTACGGCTATTACCGTTTCAAGAACATTCCTTTTTGCCGTTAAAAGTAGAGGAGAGGGCAAGGTCGCGAGATTTTTATTTAGTAGCGGAATCAGGTAATTTTTAGATTTTAGATTTTAGATTTTATTTTTTAACTTGAAACATGTTTATAATAAAATACAGAAAAATATTTTACGCGCTGTCAGTGATTATGATATCGCTTTCGGTGGCGTCATTATTGATTTGGGGTCTGAATTTCGGAATGGATTTCAAAGGCGGGGCAATCGTTGAGGTCTCTTATACGGAAGGCCGACCGGAAATCGGTATGGTTAAGGAAGGCTTGGACAAGCTCTCTTTGGGTGCTTACATACTTCAACCCACCGGCGCTGACGGGTTCATTTTGCGAAGCAGAGTAATAAATGACGCGGAAAGGCCTTTGATACAGGAATCATTTTCGCTTAAGAACGCAAAAAAGGTTGAAATAAAGAGATTTAATTCTATCGGGCCGATTTTAGGGAAGGAAGCCGCGTACAAGTCCGTGATTTCTCTTATTATCGTTATTTTTTGCATAGTCGTTTTTATAACTTTTGCGTTTAGAAAAGTATCAGAGCCTGTTTCTTCTTGGAAATACGGTTTAGTGGCGGTTGTGGCTTTACTGCACGATGTTATAGTGCCAACCGGAGTCTTTGCCGTTCTCGGACATTATTACGGCTATGAAATTGATACGCTTTTTGTAACCGCGCTATTGGTGATTTTGGGTTTTTCTGTACACGACACCATAGTTGTGTTTGACAGGGTTAGGGAAAATCTTTCATCGTCTAGGGGTGAAAGAGAGAAAAAGTCTTTTGATAGGATTGTTGGCGAGAGTGTTAGTCAGACATTTGTGAGGTCAATCAACACATCCCTTACGACAATCTTGGCTCTAGTCGCTCTTTATGTGTTTGGCGCCGAATCAACAAGGCACTTTTCGCTCGCTCTAATAATCGGGATTACCGTTGGAACTTACTCATCAGTTTTTCTGGGCTCGCCTCTTCTTGTCACTTTGGAAAAATGGCAAAGCCGCAAAAAAAGTTGATTTTTTGTCGACCCTGTATATAATAGTGAAATGTTAAAATTAAATGTTGAAAATAGGGAAAAGTCCCAGAAAATTAACGGATTGAGAAAGGCGGGGAAAATGCCGGCTGTTTTCTATGGGAAAAAAGATAAGTCAACCCCCATTACAATCACTAAATCAGAATTCAGAAAAGTGTGGAAAGAAGCCGGCGAATCTTCGGTCATTGAGCTTGTCGGAACGGGTATTGACGCGCAAGCCCTAATTTACGATGTTGACCTTGACCCCGTTACCGATGTGCCTCGGCATGCTGATTTTTATGTTTTTGAAAAAGGAAAGAAGATTACGGTCAATGTGCCTCTTGAGTTTAGCGGGGTTGCTCCGGCAGTGAAAGACCTCGGCGGAACTTTAGTGAAGGTTATGCATGAGTTGGAAATAGAAGCTATGCCTAAAGATTTGCCGCACAGCATTAATGTTGACATCTCCTCGCTTTTAAATTTTGATAGCCAAATTACCGCAAAAGATATAAAGATTCCGGAAGGCGTTACGCTACTTACTAAGTCGGACGAAGTAGTGGTGTCAGTTTATGAAACGAAAGAAGAAGTGGAAGAAGTCGCTCCGGTTGACCTGGCAAGCATTGAAGTTCAAAAGAAAGGAAAGGAGGCTAAAGAGGGTAAGGGAGAAGAAGCTGAAACAGCTGGAGAAGCAGGCGCGGAAAAAGGCAAAAAATAATTTTTGTGTTTTGAATTACGATTTAAACTTGGATGTTTCGTTTTTAAGTTTAAAAAATGTTCGACATCTTGTGTCGAACATTTTTTACTGTCATTATATCTCTAGTTTGTGATAAAATACAGGACAAACGGCGAGATGTCCGTTTCAAATGATTATTATGTTCTTATTTAAAAATATCAGAATTTGCTTATTTTTGTTGATTGGAACAGTGTTCATATTTTCCGGTCAGTATAATGCCGTTTCAGCTCAGGTTGTGTGTGATTCCGTTTCCGCAAGCTCCGCAACAAAGGAAGAGTTGGAAAAAAAATTGGAGCAGTGTAAAAAAGAGATTGAAGAGGTCAGACAAGATGAAACTTTAACAAAAAAGCTTGGAGCTTCAATTTCTGAAGACATTGCCATTCTTAAGGCTAGAATTAAAAAAGAGCAACTTAACATAAAAGCCAAAAATATCCTCATCAGCGGACTCTCCGGCGATATTGCGGTCAAGTCGGGAGAAGTCAGAAATTTGGAACAAAAAATCCAAAGAGAGCTGGATTCAATAGCGGATTTGCTGAAGAAAATCGATCAGATAGACAGTTCGTCTTTTGCGGAGATGATGCTGAGCGATAAAGATTTGTCGCAATTCTTCATTGACATTGATTCTTTTGATTCGATTAGAAATTCGCTAAAGTCTCTCCTTGATGAAGTCAGGGAGACTAAAGGTTTGACCGAAAAACAGAAAGAATATCTGACCGTGAAGAAAGACGAAGAAATGGACGCGAAAATGGCGATTGAAGAAGAGAAGAGGAAAATTGAAAAACACGAGAAAAACAAGAATGAACTTTTGAGTATCAACAAAGAGAAAGAAAAAGCATACGCGCAGATAATAAAAGACAAAGAAAAAAAAGCGGCTAAAATCAGGTCGGCGTTGTTCGCTCTTCGCGACACTGACGGTATTCCTTTCGGGAAAGCGCTTGAATACGCGAATTTAGCATCGGTAAAAACAGGAGTAAGGCCCGCCTTTCTTTTGGCTATATTACAGCAAGAGAGCAGTTTGGGAAAAAATGTCGGCACTTGCAATCGTCCGCAAGACACAAAAAAATGGCGCGATATTATGCCTGGACCTTCCGAATATCAAGTTTATTTACAAAACAAAAAAAGTTGTAAAAATGCAAAAACAGCTTGTTCTTCTCGCGACGACCAAACGGCTTTTGTCGACATAATGTCAGGATTGGGAAGAGATGCGAGCAGTGTTCCTCTTTCGTGCCCTATTGTTTCAGCCGGTCCTTGGGGCGGAGCTATGGGGCCGGCGCAATTCATTCCATCGACATGGCAGTTGTTTAAGGAAAGAATAGCAAGCATTGTCGGCAAATTTTTACCGGACCCATGGGATCCTAAAGACGCGATTGTCGCTTCGGCAATTTATTTGGGTGATTTAGGAGCCGGTAGTAAAAGTTACAGCGCCGAGAAAAAAGCCGCTTGTAGGTATTACGGGTTGGGAGGTTCTTCGTGTTTTTACGGCAATCAAGTGATGGCGAAAGCTCAGACTATTCAAGAAAAAATGATTGATGAATTATAACGCACATCAAAGCCCCTTACCGACATCGGATGTCGGTAAGGGGCTTTGATGCTTGCGTGGAAATTATTTTATGTTATGTTTATGTGAATATGAAAAAAGATATACACCCGAAATATTTTGAAAAGGCGGATATTTCCTGCGCCTGTGGCGCCAAATACGATTTCGGCTCTACTAAAGAGAAAATTAATGTCGAAATTTGCAGTAGTTGCCATCCATTTTACACCGGAACTGAAAAGGTTATGGACATAGCGGGAAGAGTCGAGAAGTTTAAAACAAGAAAAGCCGCCGCCGAAACAAAGAAAACAAAGAAAACAGAGAAGAAAGAAAAGAAATAAGCTAGACAACCCCTCCCAACCTCCCCTTATCAGGGGAGGAGCCAGACTTGGAAACGAAACATCCAACCCAAACCGACATCGGATGTCGGTTTGGGCGAAGTTCATAACAAAAATGGAAAACATAGATAAATATAAAACAAATAAAAAAACAAGTTTTCTAGCTAGCGAATACGAAAGACTGTCCAAAGAGGAGGCAGACATTTTAGACATGTCCAAAGAGGATTCTTCGCTTGCCGAACTGGCCCAAGAGGAGCTAGGTTCCTTGAGAGCTCAAAAAGAAGCAACCTTAAAGAAGATGGAATCTATTGTGGCAGACGAGGCGGTTGAAGAAGAATTTCCCAATGAAATAATTTTTGAAGTAAGGGCGGGGGCTGGCGGTGAAGAAGCGGCGCTATTTGCTCAAAGTCTGGCTAATATGTACCGAAAATACGCTGATTCAAAAGGCTGGTCATTTTCAACCGTCGATGAATCAAAAAGTCCGCTGGGAGGCTACAAGGAAGCCTCTTTTGAGGTGAAAGGCAAGAATGTTTATAAAGAATTGCGATTTGAAACGGGCGTTCACAGGATTCAGAGAGTTCCGGAGACGGAGAAAATGGGAAGGGTTCATACCTCAACGGCATCTGTAGCGATATTGCCAATTAGAAAGAAGACAACTATCGAATTAAAACCTGCTGATATTGAAGTCGAGTTTTCAAGGTCAGGTGGCGCTGGCGGTCAAAATGTCAATAAGGTTGAAACGGCGGTAAGGGTTATTCATATACCAACAGGTATTGATGTGAGATCAACGGCGGAACGAAGTCAATTAAAGAACAGAGAAAAGGCCATGAGTATATTGATTGCCAAATTAGAGGCGTTAAAAGAAGCAGAAGAAGCCAAGAAATTTTCGGCTGAAAGGAAAGACCAGATAGGCACGGCTGATCGCTCCGAAAAAATCAGGACATACAATATTCTTCAGGATAGAATAACAGACCACAGAATTAAGGAATCGTGGCATAACATTGAAAAAATAATGGCTGGCGAAATCGGTCCGATAATTGAGGCGATGGGGACGGGTAGTAGAAAGTAAAAGTATTACATAAATGACCCCGAATTACGAAACTCTTTATTCGGCGTGTCATTTTAAGTGTACGGATTTTTATCCAGCACCTATTTTGCGTGCGAACAATTTTATACAGCACTGCTTTTGCTAAATAAATTTAGTTCCGCGTCGTGAGTTTTCGCGCAAAATAGGTGCTGGATAAAAATTGATACATTAAAAAATAATACAAATAAAGAAAAAAAGAAGTATGTCTTCCTGCGCGCAATCTAATTCTGACAATTCACTTGGACGCACTTGGATGTTTCGTTTCCAAGTCCACCTTTTTCTGTCATTCGGACTTATTCGTAGCCATTCGTGTTTTTATTCGTTATTTCGTATACAATTTAGAAAATTTGCATTAAAGACGATTATTTGTTAGGCTGTTTTGATATGGAAGAAGTAAAAAATACAAAAATTTCCGATAAAACAATAGACGAAATGTTCAAAGTTGGCGCCCATTTTGGCTATTCAAAGTCAAGAAGGCATCCAACCACTTCGCCTTTTATTTTTGGCATTAAAAATCGCGTCGAGATTTTTGATTTGACAAAAACTTCAGATTCGCTCAAAAACGCGTTAGATTTTGTTTCCAGTCTTGCCAAGGCAGGGCATCAGATTTTGTTTATCGGCGGGAAAAAAGAAGCTCAAGAGCTAATAAAGAAGGCGGCGAATTCAATAGACATGCCGTTCGTCGCGGGAAGATGGATTGGAGGAACTTTTACGAACTTCTCCGAGATAAAAAAGAGAATTTCAAAACTGGAGGACCTTACAAAACAGAAAGAGAAAGGGGAATTGTCAAAATACACAAAGAAGGAAAGGCTGGTAATCGATAGGGGCATAGCGAATTTGGAGAGATTTTTTTCCGGTCTTTTGCTTATGAAAGATATGCCTAAGGCCATCTTCGTAATAGATCCAAAAAAGGAAATAATCGCCGTAAACGAGGCTGATAAAATGGGTATCCCTGTCATAGCTTTGGCTGGTTCTGATTGCGATATTGAAAGTATTGACTATCCTATCGTGGCTAATGATTCCGCCGTTTCCAGTATCTCTTTCTTTTTGGATGAGATAGTCGGAGCATATAAAGAGCATAAAGTTTCAAGTAAGCCTTAGCTAATTCTTTGCCGTCCTTTTTCTGCGCTGCGATGATAAAAACTATTTATTAGCCAGAATCAGAATAATTATCAGTTATTTTTATCTATATAAACAATAAAATGATTACCACAGAGCAGATAAAGCAATTGCGAGACAGGACGGGGGTTTCTGTTATGCAGTGCAAGAAGGCGCTTGAAGAAGCTCTTGGCGATATGGATAAAGCTCTTATTATTATGCGAAAAAAGGGCTCAGACATAGCCTCAAAGAAATCCGATAGAGTGTTGGGTTCCGGCAGAATCGCGTCTTATATTCACGGAAACGGAAATGTCGGCTCACTCGTGGAATTGCGGAGCGAAACGGATTTCGTGTCCAAAAATGATGAATTCTATGCATTAGCGCACAATATTGCCATGCAGGTGGCCGCCACTAATCCAACTTATCTTAAAAGCGGTGATATTACCGAAGAAGAAAAGAAAAGAGCAACGGAAGTCTTTGAAAAAGAGGTCGTCGGAAAGCCCGAAGATATTAAAGAGAAGATTATCAAGGGAAAGCTAGATTCTTATTTTGCCGACAAGATTCTTTTGGAGCAGTCATTTATAAAGGATGACAGCCTAAAAATAAAAGATTTAATTGAGTCCGCGATTCAGAAGTTCGGAGAAAAGATCGAGGTTGCCAGATTTGTAAGGTTCAGCGCCTTGGAAAAATAAATATGCTAACATTAATTTTCATCGTTTCTTTAGCGATACTCGGAGCAATGCTTGGACTTAAGTGGATTGAAGAAAAAAAGGAGAAGAAATTATTTTTGGGGCAATTAAGAAAACGCGCCGATGCCATGGCGATGAAAATTATTTCGAGACTGAAAATTTTTTTCGGTATTCTGGACGCAAAAAATGGAAAATTGTTTGTAATGTTTTTCGCGGTCGCGCTTTTACGAATCGCTTCGGGAATTAAGAGAGGGATAAGTTTGAAAAAAATAAAATTTCTAAATTCGCTCAGAGTAAGTGGAAATTTGGAGAAACACGGCTCCGCTTCATTCTTTTTAAAGAATGTGTCAGAATATAAAAATAAACACCCGAAATAGCAGAAGGCTTTTATCGATAATAGAAGTCTTGCCAAGATATTTTAAATTTAAATTGCCACCCTAGCTCAGTTGGTAGAGCAACGCTTTTGTAAAGCGAAGGTCGTCAGT
>ERZ1292633.4133-Hain-H41-02um-R1-4133-length-13617-cov-6_pt1 | contig 13617 bp, 7 predicted proteins | sample MGYA00564406_ERZ1292633 | MGnify/ENA primary metagenome ERZ1292633 (study PRJEB36523, sample SAMEA6512639) | groundwater metagenome | collected 2019-01-08 | study: AquaDiva: Metagenomics assemblies of 32 groundwater samples
CCCCCCCCCCCCCCTCCCAACCAACATAAATCACCAGTTCGAAAGACGGGCTAAGCCGGAAGAAAGGCGTGGGTGGAGCCGGGTTTTGGCCCCGGGCACTTCGACACGTTTACGCGTTGAACGTTGCCATTTTCGCCCGTTGGCGGATCTCACATCGTCTCGCATTGCGATGAGATGGGGGCGCAAAAACCGAAAGTCTATGAAAACAACCGCGAAATCGAAAAGGCACTGCGGCAACGGTTAAACCGATTATGGAAACGAAGACTGTCACGAACGACGACGAGGAGGAGTTGAGACCCCCCCCTTTTTTCTCATCACGCCTGTCTGGTGGCAAGAACGGCCAGTTCTCTGCGGACCTCAGGTGTGATCATGTGATGGAAGTGCGCCGTGCACGCCTGCTTGATGAGCTCGATCTGCGGACTGGTCAGCTCGCCCTTGTACCGCTGCACGAAGGTCAAAAAGGTTTGATGCCACAGGACGGGCAGGGTCTGGCCTTTGTGGGACTGTGTAAACTTGTGAAAGTACTTCACAAGGGCGTCGATTGGCTGAAAAGGCAAGGCCATCCGCTTGTCGATCAGCACGCGCAGCAAGACGCAGGTCGAGCTCGTGAAAGGAAGGAACGTGAGCTTGGCGATGGCAACAGCGGTGGGCACGGGCGGCAAGTGCATTTTTTGCAACACGCTACCGATGACGAGGGCCTCACGCAGCGTGCATTCCCCTTCTTCGCACAGGGGAAGCAAAAATCCCTTGTAGAACGCGATCGGCTTGAAGAGCGCCTTCTTCACAGCCATGTACAAGGCCGGATGGAGGTTCTTGTTGTTGGTCATGTAGTCGTGGATAATCGGATACAGAACCGCGGAGTAAAACCGCTGCGCCATCCGTTCGTTGAGGTGCGCCGCGAAGATTCGCGTGGCGGCGTACGTAGCGTGCGGGCTCCATTCGTGGGGACCGGTGAGAAACAGCAGCGTTTCCCAATTTTTAATATGCGGCAGCGATTTAAACGCCTTTGGAATGCGCCCGCTGGTGTACGTTTTCAACACGGCGCCGATCGCGAGGTACACCTTGCGAATGCGAGGATCGACGCCATCGATCGCTCCGCCGTGAGAACGCGCCGTGTCCGCGCGACTGCCGGTCTCATCCGCGGCCTCCTGCGCCTTGGCGTCTTCCTTCTCTTTAATCTTCTCGAGAATAATGTCCGCCAACGTGCGCCGCTGCACGTTCGTCTGGGGTTGAAGCCGCTCGAGGATTCTAGCCTCGTCCTCGTCGATGCCATAGGCCGCCCCGAGGTCGTCAAACTCCTCGGCGGTGGTGGCGACGCTCTCCTGGTCATCGTACTCCAGCGCGACGTTGTTGGGGTCGTCGTCGTCATCGTCGTCGCCCTCTGGGTGCGGCGGTTGAAGAATTGACTCCGGGGCGTCTTCGTCGTCGTCCCCGACCGGTACGTCGCCATCCGCTCCCTCTTCGTCGTCGTCGTCATCGTCCCCTTCGTGGCGATTCTTTTTCGCGCCGCGCGTCGCTTGTAATAAGCGCCTCGTCGCCCGACTTGACGCGGCGCCGCTCTGCCGCGTTCCTCTCCGGTCTGATGTGCTCGCCTCTGCGGCGGCGAACACCTCGGCCCCATCGAAAGCTGCAGCAGCACTCTCGTCGTCATCCCGCGCAGACGGGCCGCGCACGCGTTTTGGCCGCGAACGCGGGTCCGGCACGGCCTCGTCATTCTTCGTGACGATTTTGTCAGACTCAAGCTGCTCCGAAAGGCTCAGATGGCGCGATCGGGTGCGAGAATTGCTTCGTGGCGGCATGAAAAAAGCAACGAGAAGGTCGGCTAGATTTGATAACGAGAGAGAGAGAGAGAGAAGAGATGTTGCTTTGGAGGGCTTGTTCCTGAATCACTGCGATTCGCAGCACCAACCAAATTTAAGTTATGTTTTTTTTTCCGTTCCGTCCCCTTGGCGCATCTGAGCCCCAGCAACGACAGTGTAAAAAAAAACATCTAAATCACCCCCGACAAGCACCCCCCGGACGAGAGGAGGGCCTGTCAGCCTAGTCCTCCGACAAATCTATTTCTTCGCGATCCACCCCCCAGCCAGCTCCTCGCACCGTCGCCTTACTCTGTCCAGCGGCGAAGGGCCGGGCTGGGCCAGCACCTACCGGTGGCCCATCAACGTCACCTTCCCCGTCGTCATCCGTGCCCGAGCTTCCGACCACGAACCGGCTTGAAGCACTGGAAGGCCCGTTCGACCGCGGCGCCATCCCCGGCACGCCGCCGCCCCGTCCGCCGGTTCCATCGACAACGGAGGCGTGCGTAAATCCCAGGTTGGCGAATCGAGCGCTGGTCGCAAAGGGAGTCGCTTGAGGTTGATAGCCGCCGCCACGGCTGCCAGGGACCGAGCCGTGCGATCCCTGCCCGACGGCTGTCGGCTTCCCGTTGCCACTGCTGCTCGTCGCAAAAATGGTTCTATGATTTTCCTTAGCCTCCATCGCCGAAAGTTCGATGGTGAGCTCATGGCATCGCTGCTCGCGGGTGGAAACGCGCATGTTCTGCTCTTCCAACACGCGCAACCAATCCGCGACCTTGTGCTCTCGCTGCTGCAATTCTACTTCGCTGGACCGGAGGGCGGCCTCCTTGTCGTCCTGCTCTTTGTTTCGCACGGCCAATTCACCCTCCCGCTTTTCGACGGCCAGCCGTCGGTTCAACGCCTCCCGCTCGAGGTCGCCGACGTGCCGAGTACGCTTGTCCACTAACAATGCCAAATCCGACATGCGTTCGACGAGTTTGTTCAACTCCGCGTGCTGTTGCGTGACGTGCTCCTCCATCCGCTCTACGGTGCGGAACGGCCTAAAGCGGTCCTCCACGACACTCCATTCTAGCTTCAGGTCCTCGAGGGCAATGCTATTGCGCTGTGCGCGCACATAAAGGTCATCGATTTGCATGCCGACGGCCTTCGCGCGCATGTTATACAGCCGATCGCTTTCGATGATCGTCGCCCACAGCTCAGTCCGTTCCCGCTGCGCTCTCTTCTGCGATTCTAGGGCGCCAGTTCCGGTGCAAAAGGCCAACGGTACTGTGGTCGTGGGCGCGCTGTACACTCGGTGGTCGAGCATGTCCATGACATCGATGAGGCCGCTGACGGTCTCGGCGCAGCGCCGTGCCTCCCGCTTTTGCCGCTCGAGGGCGACGAAGGACTCGTCTCGCGGATTCAGGAGCGGCCCGCGATCCTCCTCCGCACGCCGCTCGGGACTCGGCCGATAGGCCGCGTCGTCGTCGTCTTCGTTGTCACTCTCATCCTCGTCGCCGTCGCCTTCGCGCTGCTCGTCGTCGTCCTCGTCGAAGAGGCCATGCTCCGCGCTGCTGTCCGAGTCGGCGCCTTCCTCCCTCTCCTCTTCTTCTCGTTCGTCCGCTGGCGGTTCATACCCTTCATCGCTTTCGTCATGACTGCTTTCGTTTCTGTGTGCCGCCCCCTCGTGGCCGCGCACGGTGCCGCTCTGTCGGTCCATGCTCTCAACCCGCACTTCGACGAAGTCATCCCCGATGGAGCCCTCACGAGCGGCCTGCGTTTTCGGGACTGCTTCGGTGGCGACTGGAGGAGACGCGTGACCCGCTGCTCGCGGCGGCAACGTTGGGGGAGTGAGAGGGTCTCGTCGCGTCGTTCCCAATTCGCTGCCGTCTTGGCGACGCAGCCAGGATCGGTGATACGCATCCGTCAGATCGGCCTCTCGGGGGACGGCGAACGCTCGCCCGCCGCCTAACACAGAGGAGGCTGACGGGAATGCGGCGAAGGCCCCCGCTGCCGTTGCCGCGTCGGGCGGTGCCGTTGATCCCGCGGCGGTCGGCGTCGTCGTCGTGACCTCGATGTGGTGGAGCGCGTCGTTGATCGCCGAGGAGTACTCTTCGAGTTTGTGACGGAGGCGGTCGATGTGCGCGGAGGCCATCGTCGTCGCCGTCGCACCCCCGGACGGTGATCGAGACGGAGTTGCCGTTGGCGCGGCGCTCACGCTGGACCTCTTGTCTGTCGACATGAGCCCCCGACGGAAAGGACGAGCACAGGATATGAGGGGGGGAAAGTGTTGCTGCTGGGAAGGATCGATCAATCGATCGAGAGATAGCGAGAGGGACAGAGAGAGAGAGAGAGAGAGATCACACACGTGAAAGCGTTGCGTCTCGGTCATCTTTGAAGTAACCGCGTCAACGACATCTCTGTCTTCTCCCTCCCTCCGAATCCCTCCCTGTCGCTTTTGCTGTTTTACTGGGGAATGAAGGAGGGGGGGGAGAGGGGTTCCAATTGATGTTACGTTCTCGCGCCGCTTCTACTGCTACTGGAAGATGAGTCTGGAGCGGCAGCCGAAGAGGTACTTGTGCTTTCGCCGGTTCGCCGTCCCGCACCGATTCTCGCCTTCACCCAAGCGAGCGCCTGCATAAAGGCGAAGAAAGTTGCGGAGGCAGCGATGAGCCAGCAGTGCAGCAGCAGCAGCCCCACGACCATCGTGCTCAGCGTGGACGGCAAGACCCAAGAGAGCACCGTGGCAATGACGGCCACGCCGTAAATCAGTGCCAGGGAGAGGATGCTTGGCGGCTTGCTGGGACCGTCCGAGCTCGGTGCGTCGGAGGGCGCCGCGACGTGCATGAACATGGCAACCGCAATTCGCCGCACGGAAACCGCCACACCTTCGTGCCGGGATCGCCGACCGGCGTCGCGGAGGCAGTGCAACACGCCGGATGCCTCTCGCAGCTGGACGACCGCAAAGCCGATGACCAACGGGATGAAGACGAGTGGGTTCACGGAGAGGTAAAAGCAGCTCAGGTATGAAAGCAGCGCATTCGGAGCGACCATACACAGCAGTGCGAACAAGGCGTTTCGCCAATTAACGCTGCCGGAGGAGGCCTCCGTCGCGACGTCCAGGCGGAGCGGCAGTTCTTCCCCTGGATCGCCGCCCCCTCCAGGTGAAATCAATGAGGTCCAGAACGCTGGGTGGGCGCGACAGTACGTCGGGACAAACGTGCCGGTTCCTTCCGTGTCGAGCCCACCACACTCGGCGGGCAACAGCCACGCAAGCGCATCGCCAGTGGCGGCACGAGTTTGCGCGGCACGCGCTTCCCGCCTCCGTGCCAGCGTCGACAAGGCCTCGCGGCGAATGACCTGCTGCCACTCGTCAGTGTGAAAGAACCAAAGGCCGAGAAGCGCAATCCGCGGGGTGAACAAGACGGTGGACCCCCACCGGAAGACTACATTCCGGTGCCTCTCAAAGTAGGTCCAGAAGTCGGTGACGGCGTCGGCGTTGTTGTCGCCGCTTCCTCCGTGGCATCGTCGCTGAGCGTCGCCGCTGTGGTGCAGGGCGTCCAAATGGGCCGCAAGGCGGGCGCCATGCACAGCGGCCTGGTTTCCACTCGCGCGGCTCCCGACGCGGAGGAGCTGCGGCAGCGCGGTCGGGGGCACGTAGAGCAGCGTCAGCCCGTCCAAACGACCGTCCCTCACGGCCCCGGCGTACTCGGGCAATTCAACAGTGTCGTTTATCCACAATTCCACATCGAGCACAGACCACCTCGCGATCTCTGTGGGCGGTTGGTACCTCGGCACCCCGGAAACCACGACTGTCGACTGCGTCGCGGAGCAAGGCATGAGGCCAAGGACGAGCAGCAGAAGTGCGAGCGCAATGACGCCGCTGCATTGACGGCGAAGGGTCATAGATCAATCGGATCGCCGGATGTCCCCTCCGACGGTCGTGGCGACGAGGGAAAAGAGAAAAGGTGGGAGGGAAGGAAAAAAAGATTGACCCTTCGGGAGAAATTTTTGTTTTGCATCGATCAACGCTTGTGTCGTGTCCGGCGAGAGCGTGTGTCCATGCGATCATCGAAGTATTCATGACTTGTCACTGTGCACTTGATCGGAGCGGAGTTATTGCCCAATTGCTATTTCAAGGTCAAACGTCTCTAACGATAAAACATAAACATTTGGGTTTTTTTACACCTGCAGATGACAGTAAAGCACGTCACGAACTTTCAATTCACCCTTGCCCTTTGCCGCGCGGACCGCGACAGGAGATAGGGTCATATCCATTGCCCCTTTGCCGCCGTCCCCTCCATGACTCGTCCCACCGGGAAGGACCACAACTAGCTGCAAGGCCGTGGAGCTATCATCATTCTCAGAGCATGTGGTTCCCTGAGTCTCACCCTGTTGGCTGCAGGTGACCACCGACGCGTGCCGACGTAGTAGCCGCACGGCTCTGGCAGAGAGGTAGATACCACCACCTGCCGGACTGGTGGTCATCACGCGCGACGCGGTGTTCACGGTGTCCCCAAAAATGTCATAAAGTAGCCGCGAATCGCCGATGATGCCGCCTGCGACAGGGCCGGTGTGAATACCAGCCGTCGTGTCATCGTCATGCCGGAGGGATTGTTCGCCGTCAGTAGGACGTTGTCGCATCCAGGAGACGGTGCGGACCAACGCGATAAGCTGCAGAATGCCGTCGTCGCGCCGTCCTCCTCCATCGCCAGTGTTCAACGGCGGCTGAGTGGAGTCGGCCACAGTGTCCGCCATGTGCTGCGAGCCGCTGCCATCGCCACCGATCCACGTTGCCGTTTGCGTGAATTCCATCCCGCTGCCGCGGTCGCCCCCGCCGCTTGCAACGTCGTCATCGTCGTCGCCGCCGTCCACGCCGCAAATCATGTCGCAACGGGCCCCCGCGGTCGACATGCCCGCCACGAGCAGAAAGACGTCCCCCAAGGCTTTGATTCGCTGGACGAGTCCCAAGCCGCAACACTGGATAGCATGATCCACGGCATCCGAGCTGGCGCGAATCGAAGCGAACGCCCGGAGGGAAGCACTGGCGTCGTCGTCGTCGTCGTCCTTCTCCGCGACCGGACCAATGACACGATGTGCGGCTGCTGTGCTGTTGGGCGGATGGCGGCTGCCGCACCGAAGGAACATGACGGCCACCCTTTCGAAGGTGTGCCCGATGAACCCCAGACGGCCGTTGTCGACCCAAGCCGTCAATTCGCCGACGACGAAGGCAGGCATGGCTTTTTGCCACAACCGCAGCGTCGCGGCATGTTCCGAGTGAATTTGCGCGTCCGCCTGCTCGGTGATGTATTCATCGAGGCACTCCTGCGCCTGCCGCTGGAAGTCGTCGATCCCCGTCGCAATCGCGGCTATGAATATCGTCCACGTGTTGAAAATGGTCAAGGACACACCACCGGCACCCGGGAACGCAACGGCTACGGCCACCGTGAATGGAATTACGAAGCCACAAAACGCGAAGAGCAACAGCCAAAGTGTCCAACCGAACGGAAATCCGACCACCAGAAGCATGAACAAGCCCAAGTACACAGGGACGCGCCCATCCGCGGACAGTGCGAAGCGAGGAGGGCCGGTCACGCAGATAGAAAGGTGCGCAAGCGACACGGCAAGCAAGTGACCGAGATGGACTGCGGGGTGGACCGTCGCCGCCCGCGATAGCAAACCGGCGGATGAGACAACTAGGGCGAGGCTAGCGCCGAGCGTCCACCAGGCCCAGACGTGGTACGGCGCCGTGGGGCTGCTGAGCTGGCCACCGTCGCCGAGGTCGGCAATGGCCAACACCGAGAACGCCGCGTAAAAGACGTTGTCTAACAGAAGCGAAACCGCCAACGGCGCGGCCTTGGTGAGGAAAACCCTGCGGCGATGCCGCTGAAAAGCTGACGCCACATCAGCGTCGACGAACCCCACGAGTCCGAATGGGCCACGTCGCTGCTCTTTCACCGCGCGCAACGCCGGCAAGTCAACCCGCGCGGGTGGCGCAACCGTCGTCAGCTTTTCAAGGTTGCGCGTTAACGTCAGGCTCTCGTCGGGCGTCAGCTGCGCTGCCAGAAATTGACTCGATGAAGGAACCATTTCCAAGCGACCGTCCTCGTCGGCGTCCATGCCGCAACAACGAGGTCGTTCCTCAGGCTGAGGACGCGCACCAGAAAAAATCATGACTTCGTAGTGTTGTGGACAAGCAAGACTCGACCGCCAGACCAGTCGTACCTGGCGCCGTCTACCCGCGGCCCCCAGTGGCCGAGGCACGTTCACGAAGATACCTTCGTCGCCGGTGGCACTTTTCCTCCGATCCGCATCGACGGCGTCGCTGGTCACCTCCAACAACGGATTGCCTCCCTCGGCGTCGCTGAGCGGATGATGATTTGGTGCCGCGTCGTCGCCTGGATCGACTCTCAGCGCTTGCACGGTATTGCCACACACGAGGAGTCCGTTTAAGGAGGCGGCCTGCTCTAGGCGTTCCGCCTCGTCGGAAGTCGTCCCTAGCAGCTGGTATGACACGTCATTCCCCCCCAGCACACCGCCGTAGACGAAGCCCGTCGCGATCCCGATCCGAATACCACTGATGAGGTGGCGGGAGCGGACGCCCTTGGCGGCGCGCAGCATCACGAGAGACGCGAATGCCACCGCGAAGAAGGCGTGCCGCCCCGCGGGTGCGGGGTTCGGAATGCCACAGGCAGCCCAGTAAGCATCTCCGATGGTCGTGACTTTGTCGATGTGGAAGTGAACGAGACCGGCATCGAACTGCTGATACATCGCGTTCAGCATTCCAATGACCTGCTGGGGACGTTGCCCCGACGACCACGCGGTGAAGCCCACGATGTCGCTGAATATGACGGACGCGGGCATGCGATCGGCGACCAACTCGCCGGCGACCAGCCGCTCGAGCACCGAGGGTGCGACAATGGACAGCATGCACGCGTCCAACTCTCGCTTCGCCGCTTGCGCGGATGAGAGACGCGATTGCATCTGCGCGTGGGTCACAAAGCGTTTTCGAGAGGCGACCTCATCCGCGGCGAACAAAGGTAGGAGCAACGCGACCCAGCCAAGTGAGGAAGGCAGCCACGTGTAGTATGCAACGGATGCCCCACCTGCCGTCACCAGGACGGAGGCAAAAAGTCGCGACAGCGGTGCCGCGACCACGGGCGGAAAGGCCACCAAGGCGACGACAAAGGGAAACCGCGGTCGGCACACAATGGCGGAGCACATGGCCACGAAGAGCCGGAAGTCCGGCGCCTGCTCGAGACATTCGTCCCGCCGGTAGCCCCGCATGTATCCCGAATCACAGGTCTGTATCGCGTCGTAGTACGTGAGTGCACCTAGGAGGCTCCAGAGCCCATGGCCCACAACTGCCACGCGCTCGGAATATTTCCCTCTCCAGGGAAACGGCTTCCACTTCGCCAGGACGAGCAACGCGAAGGCGCCAAGGACAAAGACCGCGCCAAAGACGAGTTGGGGCACGACGAGCGCCCAGCGCTGCTTGCTCCAATGCCCGTTGACAAACGTCAGCATGATGATGCTCTGAAAGGCAAGAAAGCTGCATGCGACGCCGTGCCAGAGCGGCGTGGATGCCTGGCTGAAGTCAAGATACGTCTCCTCGAGCGCTCCATCGCCGAACGGCCAAAGTCCGGAACAACAACCGCCTAGCGGCAGCTCGCTTCCTACTCCGGAGGGCGTTGTGGTGTCCCGGAGCGCATCGGGCGTGAATCTCATCCTCGTCACGCGTTCATGAGGGGGGAATGCTGAAGAAAGGTTGTCAGTCGCTACGAAAACGTTATGGCGTCGTCGTTCCGAATGCTGCGCCATTAACATTTTGTCATTTGGCTCTTACAGACAAACGGCTGGCGGAAAAAAAGAAATCTACGACTGAGGTTGCCGTCGGTAACCGCGGCGTTTTTGATGAACACATTTTGCAAGGGGGTCTCAAGGGAGCGAACGCGACCCCCTCCGCTACCTCGTCCATCTCGGGAATCCCATCGGGTTGTTTTGTTCCCACCGGAAAGCCGCGCCAAAGGGCTCAGTCAAGCGCCACGTTTGGGTGCGCGCCGATGACGCGAGGGGGCCTTCTCGCCGCCACGGGGACCGCATCGACGGTGGACTCCGGCTTGGACGTTGCCACCGACACGGTCATCGTGGTCGTCGTGGAGGCACTCACTTGCACCTTGGCCTGCTGGATGGCGCTCCGAATCGCCATCACGCGACTACTGCTTCCGCTGGAGGGTGTGGCCGCTGCCGCCGAAGAGCTCGCCACGAGGGGGTGGTCTCCATCCGTGGTGCCGTTGCGTGGCTCCGTGATGGCGGTGGCGGCGGCGGACGATGCCTCCCCATCGTCGGTGGCCCCGGGTGATGCCACCACTTGCTGCGCTGTTGGCTTATCGAGTAGTAGTTGGGAGGTGGCCTTGGCTTTCATGAGCGCCGTCTTGGTGGGAACCGTCACTTGCTTTTGACTTTCGCGCAGCAACGCGGCTCGTTCGTCCTCAATGTCGCCGATGGTACCAGTGTCTCGAGCGTCAAGCAGGGCCTGCCGCAAGTCAAGTACGGCTTCCGCGTGGGCGAGGCGACGAATTTCAGCTTCGTTCTCGACGGTGCGAATTTCTTGCTCCGGCAGGTGCTCGCGTGCCTTCCGCCAGCACGCGGTGCGTTGCTCCTCGATCCTGGCGCGCAGCTTCCCCACGGCGGATTCGATGTCAGCGAGTTCGGCGGAGAGTTCCTTGTAGCGGCCCATGTAGCGCTTGGCGGCCGGGTCGAACACCTCCTTCCGTAGCTCCGCTTCGCTGTACGCTTTGGCTCGCTCATCGTCGAGCTTCGCAGCGTACATCTCCTTCCGGCGGAGGATCTCGAGCGCATGCAACTCGAACTCATTGCATGCCTCGTTCAAGTCGAACGACAGCCTGCGCTGCAACTCTGCGAGACTCCTGGCCGACGCTTTGAAGTCATACGCGGCGAAACTCTGCGACTGGAGCATCAGACCCTTCAGCCCCTCCAGCGCATCCACGCCGCGCTGGTGCTGCACCTGCGTCCGTTGCAGCTTGCGTTGGTACTCATCCGCAAGAGCTTTGAGCTCCATGAAGTCTAAGGTGGCGTGGCGGCTGCTTTCGAACAGTTCGAGGTGGTCGCAAACAGCTTGGTATCGTTCTTGTGCGGTTTCCTTCAGCTCGACCTCCGTATCTTCAAATAATTTCGCGAGGTCGACGAGACGTTGACTCAGAGCGTTTTGCTTTTCGGACAATCGGTCGATGTGTTCGGCGCTTGCCTGGATCGCCTTGATCGCCTGCCCCCGGCCGGTGTCTTTTGCCTCGAGCTCGTACAACATGCCTCGTTCGATGCGAGCGGCGTCCTTTGAGCAGTTGGTCACCAGCAGTCGCTTTTCGTCTTGCAAACAGTCGAGCATCGCACACGCCGACTGAAACTGAGACAGGTTGCTTTGTTGCCGCTTCACGTTGGCCTCGACGGTGCTGTCGATCGTGTGAATCTGAAAGAACTGAACGTCGATGATGCGCTGCAAGACATCTAACCGCTCGTTGATCGCGTCCTCCGACAGCGCGACTTCACCGGCCGCCTTGGACGCCGCTTCGGCATCGCGTAACCGCTCGAGGGTGGCGCGCTCCTTCGCGACACGCATGCCCGACTCTTGAATGACAGTGAAAAGGTCGTCCAGCTCTTCGATGACTTGTAGTTTCGAAGCCACGGCTTCTCGCATTCGAGTGACGTCTTGTGCCACGAAACCAGCGTCCTTAGAGCCGACGAGAAACGACTGCAATGCTTCATTGCTGTTTGGATCCGCGAACACAGGATGCTTTTCGCTTGCCGCTTGCGCCTTGCGAGCCAACTCCTCCAGCTGCCGCGTTTCGGCGGGTAACGGTGTCTCAAACTTCTGGGATCCAACGACGCGGTGAAGCGGTACTTCCAATCGAAACAGCCCCTGGAGCTTGTTCTCGTCCCAGTGCCCCGAAATTTTCGCCTCGGTTGTGTCGCGTACCAGCCGTTGCAGCGCACGGCGACAGTCGTCGTCGCATTCCTTCCTCGACGTGAGTTGCTCGGTCAGAACCGTCATGAAGTCGTCGATGACGCGCGTGCCGTTTAGCAGCACCATGCGCTTTTCGTGGAACAAAATATCGCGCCGCAACTTTACGAAGCCGTCGGACGAGGACATTTTCCGATCCGAGAAGGGGGGGTTGGGAAAAAGGTGCCTGGTGGGCTTCCGTTGCCGGATGCCGTGCGTAGATGACGCAAATATTTGGAGGAATGGAGAACCCCGACGCCACGCCGCGCCACGAGAGATTTGTTGGACCGGTGTGTGTTTGCTCCGTCGCTCTCTCTCCCGCCCCTCCAGCTGCGGTCCTTCTTTTATTTTCGCGTCTGTCCCAACAGGCGAATGGTGGTTATTTGCAAGTGCCAAAAGAGTTGGCGGCCGGCCATCTCTCGTTATCGTCCACTTTGTGTGCCCCTCTCAGGCCCTCGTTCCCCAAAACCGGATTGGACACCCCCACCCACGTATCTACTGCCAACTCGGGTGCGCCTCGGTGAGGTCGTCGTCATCGCCTTCCTCGCCCTCAAAGTCGGAGACGCACACCTGCGAAAGCTCCCGCTCTGGGGATCGCCGACGTCGCCATCCCCCGCAACGAGCAGCTCGTTCATCCCCACCACCGCAGTGGGGCGCGGCCTCGTGATGACGCCCCGACTTATGCCCCCGCGCACTGGCGGCCGCGACATGCCGCCTCTCCTCCTCTTCGTGATTGGCAAACGTTTCAAGGGGCGGGTGGGTGCGAGAGCGACAGTCATAGTTCTGGTACTGTGCATACAATGCCAGGAGTTGGTTGCAATCTTCGTCGCGGGGACAACCGCCGCTGATTAGCTTGGCAGCGATGGCACGCGCTGCCGCGTTTTTGTGCGGTGGGTACCCTGCTCCACGGCGATGATGATGGTCCATGAGGACCGAGGAGGCGCACAGGGGAGCCGCCCGTGCCATTCCACGGTGGCGGCGTTCATCGTCGTCATCGTAGTGGGGCTGCTGACTCGTCGCTACCTGTGGCGCGGCGGGATGGGCAAGCACGCGTTGGCGTAATAGTTCGTGGACGGCATACACCACAGGAGGGGTCACGCAAAAGAGGGTGTCGAGAGGTCCACGTGGGCTTGGACAGTCGCGGCCGAGATTCGCCTTCGAGCGTCCGAACATGACGTCCATGTTGGGATGTCGTTCCAGGAGGACGTCGAGGTCCGGATATCGCCCCACTCCATCGCAGACCGATAGACATTTCTGAATACTATAGGTAAAACGATGGACGACCTTTTCGAACCCTGGTGGATACATCATCGCCGCGACGGCGAACTGACACACCGCGAGTTGACCAAAGACCTCCTCGAGGGCACCGGGATGACGAAGCGAAAGAATCACGGACAGCTCCGCCGACACCTGCCGCACGCTAGATTCGACGCGTGGCTCGATGCTCCCTGGCGGAAGCGGACTTCGCAGAAACTTGGCCAACGCTGAACGCAACAAAAGATTCAAAACCATGGCGTCGGCTGTCTGCGACGGGGAAAGCGGCGCGGCCTGGGCCGCACACGAGCGCTGGTCCGTGCGAACCGTTGTCATCGTGGAGGGTACCTCACGAGCAGCCCTCCAAAGCAGCGCCGCCATGACCATTATATTCGTGTTTTGAAAATGAGGAGAGGTTTGTGACGTGTTGTGGCTAGCCGTATCAAATCAACACTCGCAAACCTCCGGGTAGCATACGTCAGTAGGCCTGCATTTGCCGAACTGCGTCAACCGTAGTCGTATGCAGAAAGTCGCGCGGCAATTGACTAGCCCCCCGACGGTCGGAAAGAG